>OCVV011352778.1_pt1 | contig 52709 bp, 41 predicted proteins | sample 1539721 | NCBI WGS metagenome assembly OCVV01 (sample SAMN02144230, study PRJEB22623) | gut metagenome | biome: sheep rumen | host: Ovis aries | place: New Zealand
TAAAAAACTAGAAAATTATCTTTGTGATATCGCAGAGCGTGAATGCGCTACTCCACAGGTTGGCCGTACACACGGACAGCACGCTGTTCCTATCACTTTCGGCTGGAGCATTGCTGAGTTTGTAAGCCGCCTTGGAAAGTCTATCTTGCGCATTGAAGAATTGAGCAATCAGCTGGTTGGTAAACTTGCCGGCCCTGTTGGTTCTTACAACGGACCAAGCATGATTGTAAAAGATCCTGAAGAACTCGAGCGCACATATACAGAGTTCCTCGGCCTCACACCATCTGAATATTCAAATCAGCTTGTTGAACCTGAATACGTTCTCCGCCTTTTGCTTGAGATGAATGTAGCTTTCGGAATTATTGCAAACCTTGCTGATGACCTCCGTAACCTCCAGCGTTCGGAAATTGGTGAAGTATTTGAGTACTTTGCTGCAACTCAGGTTGGTTCTTCAACAATGCCACAGAAACGTAACCCATGGAACAGCGAGCACGTTAAGTCTTTGTGGAAGGCTATGTGTCCTCGCGTAATCACTTTCTATATGGATCAGATTTCTGAACACCAGCGTGACCTTACAAACTCTGCAAGCCAGCGCTTTATTGCTGATTATGTTTCAGGCTTTACAATGGCAGTTGCCCGCATGAACAGCGTTGTTAAAGGGCTCCAGGCTGATAAGGAAGGCATGGCTCGTAACCTCGAAAATGCCGGCGGAAAGGTTCGCGGCGGTGTTCTCGCAGAACCAGCATATATCTTGCTCGGTGAAGCTGGCTACAACGACGGTCACGAAATTATCCGTAAGATTACTCTTGAAGCAGAACAGAGTGGAAAGACTTTCTTTGAAGTTCTCAAGACTCACGAAAAAGAATATGCAGATATCACAGCCCAGCTGGAAAAACTCGGTGTAGAAAATCCTGCTCAGTTCTTCGAGCATCCGTCTAACTACTGCGGTTTGGCTGCAGTTAAGTCTAAGAGACTTGCTCAGAAGTATAAGGAATTAATGAAGTAGCCTATAATCGATGAACCTAAAGCAATCCGAAAGGGGTGCTTTAGGTTCATCGAAAAAATGGCTCAGAGGCAAGCTGTGCTTGCCGACTTTTAAGATAGTATTGAAATAAATTTGTCAAATGCGACTTGTCCTGGCGCGTCGCGCTTATAAACACCGGCATCTTCCAGCACCTTGCTGAACACGATGCCGGTTTCTTGTTTTAAAATCTCTTCTGCATTTGATTTATTGAAATCCGGATGGTGGGCTCGAACTTCTTCTGCCCAGTCAGCGTGTTTTGCAAGATATTCATTTTTTCTGAGGTCTTCACCATTGCACATTGCTTCGCCCAAATCAGCGAGTTCCTTTTTTAGGCGGCTAGGTAAAACTGCAAGCCCCATAACTTCAATCAAGCCGATATTTTCCTTTTTGATATGATGAAGATTTGCATGCGGATGGTAAACTCCAAGAGGATGTTCTTCTGTTGTGATGTTATTGCGTAAAACTAAATCAAGTTCAAATAAGTCGTCCCGGCGGCGTGCAATCGGTGTAATTGTATTGTGAATCTCGCCATCTGATTCTGCAAAAATAAAGGCAGCTTCGTCTGTGTAGCTTCGCCATGTCTGTAAAATGGAGTCTGCGGCATCAATCAGTTCCTCTGCGTTGGCACAATCCAGACGGATAACGCTCATAGGCCATTTTACAATTCCGGCTTTTACGTTAGGGAACTTTGCAAGTTTGAAGGATTTTTCAACTTGTGCCCGTGCCATAGGAAATTCGTAGTTTCCACCCTGGAAATGATTGTGAGTAAGAATTGAACCACCAACGATTGGAATATCTGCATTACTTCCGAGAGTGTAGTGTGGAAATAGTTTAATAAAATCAATCAGACGCTCAAAAGTTTTTCGTTCAATTTTCATCGGCTCGTGCTTTGCATCAAAAACAATGCAGTGCTCATTGTAATAAACATAAGGTGAATACTGAAGATACCACTGTTCACCGGCAAGCGTAAGCGGAATAATTCTATGATTCTGACGTGCAGCATGATTCATGCGTCCGGCATAACCTTCATTTTCGCGGCATAAAAGGCAGGCCGGGTAAGAGCTTTGTTTAGCATTACGAGCAGCGGCAATAGCCTTAGGATCTTTTTCCGGCTTGGAAAGATTGATAGTAATGTCTAAGTCGCCGTATTCTGTAGATGTCTTCCATTTAAGATCTTTGCAAACTCTGTAGCGGCGTATATAGTCCGTGTCTCCACTGAATTTATAGTACCAGTCGGTCGCGGCCTTAGCACCTTTTTCAGCGTAGAGTTTATTAAATTGAGTTCTCACAACACTTGGAGGAGGCACGAGCATACCCATGATTTTAGTATCAAACAAATCCCGGCTCACAATTCCGGTATCTTCAAAAATACCATTGGTACCAGCCCAGTCTAAAAGTTCTCGTAAAATATCTTCCAGATCTTCTGTTTTTACTTCAGGAAGTTCAGCAGCAACAGGGCCTTCAAATCCATCCAGCTTAAAAAGTTCCAGCAGCCTGTTCTGTGTATAAACAACATCATCCTTAGTAATGAGTCCGTTCAAAAGAGCATAAGAAGTAAGACGATTAATATTCTCAAAAATAGACATCCCGTCCTCCAATATCGTTGTGATAGTAATACTATCATAGTGGAGTAAAGAAAAATATTCAAGGATAATATTATAGATGGAAACAATTTATAAAAATCTAATTGGTGCAAGCGAAAACGGGTGCAAAAAACATTTTGACAATCTTTGCAGACTTGCATAAAAAACAATAATACAGTTTCAAAGCGAAACTGTATTATTGTTTTCCTAAAAATTGTCATCGGTTTTTTGTACACGTTGCAGCGGAAACCAATTAAATTTTTAAGTGTTACTGCCTATTTTAATTATACTATTTTTCTTTACTCACACTAAATTGTCTGTTATTATTGATAGTATTATGATTATAAAATTAGGTTTACTCATTCTCTTCTTCGCCGTTTTCATCTTTGTAGGTATAAAATGCCGCACAGTTTCAAACAATGTAAACGGTTATGTTTTGGGAGGCCGGGCTGTTGGTCCGTGGCTCACCGCCTTTGCTTACGGTACATCTTATTTTTCTGCCGTAATTTTCGTTGGTTATGCCGGTCAGTTCGGCTGGAACTTTGGCGTTGCTTCTACCTGGATTGGTTTAGGAAATGCCTTCATTGGTTCCCTTATGCCCTGGGCAATCCTTGGGCGCCGTACACGTGTTATGACTCAGCATCTTAATTCAAAGACTATGCCAGATTTCTTTGGTCAGCGCTTTGAATCAACTGGTCTCAAGATTGCTGCTTCTGCTATTACATTCCTTTTCCTGATTCCATATACAGCTTCTTTGTTCAACGGACTTTCACGCTTGTTCCGTATGGCTTTTAATGTTGATTATTCAGTTTGTGTAATCGTTATGGCGCTTCTTACAGCTATCTATGTAATTGTAGGTGGTTATATGGCAACTGCTGTAAACGACTTTATTCAGGGAATCATCATGCTCATTGGTATTGTTGCTGTAATTCTTGCAGTTCTTTCAAAGAATGGTGGCTTTATGCAGTCAATGGCTTTGATGTCCGAAATTGAATCTCCTGTTATGAAAGGTGCTTACAGTTCATTCCTTGGACCTCAGCCATTCTACCTTCTGATTGTAGTTCTTCTTACTTCTCTTGGAACCTGGGGACTTCCTCAGATGGTTGGCAAGTTCTACGCAATTAAAAATGAACGCTCAATCAAAATTGGTACAATGATTTCTACATTCTTTGCAATCATTATTGCAGGCGGCTGTTACTTCCTCGGCGGATTTGGTCGTCTCTTCCTTACTCCGGAACAGGTAAAAACAGAAGGTTTTGATGCTGTTGTACCTACAATGCTCTCAGGTCTTGGTGATGTTCTTATTGCTGTTGTTTTGATTCTCGTTTTGTCTGCTTCAATGTCTACTTTGTCGTCTCTGGTTTTGACATCAAGCTCAACTTTGACTCTAGACTTCATCAATTCATTCAAAAAAGAAAAATCATCTGATAAGCATAATCTTTTTGTGCTCCGTCTCTTTGTTGCAGTATTTATCATAATTTCTGCTGTGATTGCAATTGTTCAGGCTAAATCAAAGGTAACCTTCATCGCTCAGTTGATGGGTGTTTCATGGGGTGCTCTTTCAGGTGCCTTCCTGGCTCCGTTCCTTTATGGTCTTTACTGGAAGAAAACAAGTAAGGCTGCCGTTGCAACTTCTTTCTGTTTTGGAGTTGTAATGATGCTTATTCAGTTGAGTATTTCTCTAGGTCTTGTTCATGTTTCAGGACCTGTTCTCGGATTGATTTTTAAGAACTCACTTTATTCAGGTGTATTCAGTATGCTAGCTTCTTTGATTATCGTTCCTGTTGTAAGCTTCTGTACAGCAAAGACACGCCCTGTAGCAGTAGACAAGATGTTCGACTGCTATAATACAACTGTTACTGTTCATACAACAGAAGCATTGTCAGAAGAAGAATAGAAGAAATCTATAAATCTGTCTGGGAAATTAAAAAGCCTATGCAATCTACCGATAAGATTATTTTGACGGGCAGTCAGGCTGCCCGCAAAATAACTTATAATGTATCTTGCATAGGCTTTTTCCTTTCCCAGACTATTTTGTAGTTTTCTAAGCAAAAAGTTATAAAGAACTAGGCACATGACAGAAAAAATCCATACGAGATACATTATAAGTTATTCTGCAATTGGCTTGACCAATTGTCAGAATAATCTTATCGGTAGATCGTATGGATTTTTTTTGTCATGTGATTATTATTTTATAGACGACAAATTAAACGGTGTAGCCTGATATACGTAATAATTCAACCAGTTAGAATAGAACAAATGTGCTGTAGCGCGCCAGTAACTTGTTGGCATGCGGTTTACGTTGTTTGTAGGGAAGTAGTTCTTAGGCAGCGGAACCTTCATTCCCTTGTCTGTATCGCGATAGTATTCCTGTGCTAAAGTCATTGTGTCATATTCAAGATGGCCGGTCATAAAGATTTCGCGATTGTCTTTTGATTTCAAAATGGTAACGCCTGCTTCTGCACTTTCTGCAAGAATCTCAAGTTCAGGGTGTTTTAAAATATCATCTTTTACAAGAGTTGTATGGCGGCTTTGTGGAATAGGGAAGGTATCATCAAAACCACGCAATAAAGGATCCCCGTCAACACAGCGTTCATTCATAAAGATACCGGACATTTTGCGTTCAAGAGGATGCTTTGGAACTCCGTAATGATGATAAAGACCTGCAAAACAGCCCCAGCACAAATAAAGGGTGGAGTAAACATTCTGTTTTGCGTAATCCATGATTTTGCAAAGTTCGTCCCAGTAATCAACATCTTCAAATTCAATCTGTTCAACCGGAGCCCCTGTAATCAGCATGCCGTCGAACTTCTGGTTATAAAGCTCGCTTGAAGGAATGTAAAAACGGTCAAGATAACTTTCGTCAGTATTCTTGCTTGTATGATTTTCCATATGAACAAGAGAGATTTCAATTTGCAGAGGAGTGTTTCCCAAAAGGCGCAGAAGTTGAGTTTCGGTAACTTCCTTGTTTGGCATGAGGTTAACAATCGCAATTTTCAGCGGACGGATATCCTGTTCCATCGCCCGTTTCTCCGTCATAACGAAGATATTCTCTTTTTCAAGTGTTGCGCATGCTGGCAAATCTGACTGAATTTTAATAGGCATCGGTAACCTCCTTTGGTTTATAATGAGCCCTATTCTAGCAGAAAACAATCCTTTTTGCTATAATATTCAGATATGGAAATCAAAAACGACCGCAAGGGTGCAATCAAAAAACTTAAGCTCCTCACCTTTGGATCAAAATCAAATGTAGATACTTTCCGCGCAAAACTCGATGAAGGTTTTAAAACAGTTTTTCTTCCAAATGGAGTTGAGCGCACTGAATATAAATATGCAAACACTGTGTGCGATATTCTTGCTCCGGAAATTTATTCTTCTAACCGCATAATGCTTTATATTCACGGCGGCTCTTTTGTCGGCGGGTCTCGCGCAGCTTATGCAAGTTTCTGTGCGTCTCTTGCTACAAAATGTTTTTGTCGTGTTGTAGTTCCTGAGTATCGTCTTGCTCCGGCATTTCCCTTTCCGGCTGCAAACGAAGATATACAGAATGTCTTTAAAGCTCTTTTTACAGAAGAGCAGATTGCCTGTTCTTTGAACGCAGAGCAGGGAACTAAGCCACAGCTTCCGGAAATTATTGTTGCCGCAGACAGTTCTGCTGCTCCAATAGCCTGTTCTCTTATTTTTAATCTTCGGGAACGATACCGCAGCTGTATTAAACGGGTTGTGCTTTTTTCTCCGTGGCTTGATGTTTCAGAATGTTCCAAACTGATTCAGACAAAAAAAATCAGTGATGAAGTTATGAGCGGAGATGTTCTTCGAAAGAGCAGTTCGATTTATACATATGAATCAAATACTTCAAGCCCAATGGTTTCACCTCTTCTTGCTGGAGATGAAGCTCTTAAGAATTTTCCTCCTGTGTATATCCAGATGGGTGAAAAAGAAATTCTTCTTGATGATGCAAAAGAGTTTGCGGGTAATCTCCGTGAAGCTGGTAATGAATGTGTGCTTGATGTCTGGCCGGATATGATGTTCATGTTCCAGATGGCAGATGAGTTCCTGCATGAATCTCATCTCGCCCTTGATAAAATTGGTAAAATTGTAACAGATGGAACCGGTGGCTCTTCTGTTGTTCAGATAGAAAATAAGCCAAGGCTTGAACACAGTTTACGGTCGGAGGCCTAGTATTTTATGGAACTTTTATCTCCTGCAGGTAATGTTGAAAAATTATATTATGCATATGCTTATGGAGCTGATGCTGCTTATATCGGCTTAAAGAAATTTTCACTTCGCGTTAAGGCAGATAATTTTTACGAAGACGAATATAAAAAGGTTCAGGCTCTTAAAGAACAGTTTCCTGGACGACGTCTTCATTGTGCCTTAAACATTTCTTTTCATGATGAAGAAATTGACGCTCTTAAAGCAAATCTGGATTATTTCCGTCAGTATCCTATAGATGCTTTTATTGTTCAGGATATCGGAATTGTTCCGCTTTTACAAAAAGAGTTCCCAAACGCTCAACTGCATCTTTCTACTCAGGCAAGCTGCGTAAACAGTGAGGCTGTAAAAATGTATAAAAGCCTCGGTTTTTCACGCATTGTTCTGGGCCGTGAAATTTCCCTTGAGCAGATTCGCCGTATAAAAGATGCCGTGCCAGACATGGAACTCGAAACCTTTGTACACGGTGCAATGTGTATTGCTTATGCCGGCCGCTGCCTTATGAGTGCATACCTTACCGGCCGTAGTGCACAGAGTGGTTTCTGCTCTCACACCTGCCGTTGGAATTTTAAACTTGATGAAGACAGGGCTGGATCTAACGATTCTGCCACAGCTCATATAATTACTGCTCAGGAAGCTAAGGAACTTGCTCAAAGCGGACTTCTTACACTGGAAGAAGAGCAGCGTCCTGGTGAAAAATTCCCTGTTTTTGAAGGCGAAGATTTTACTGCAGTACTATCTTCGAAAGATCTTCGCATGATTGAACATCTTTCTGATTTGCGCGATGCAGGTGTAGATTCTCTGAAAATCGAAGGCCGCATGAAAAGCGTTTATTATGTCGCTATGGTTACCAGAGCCTATAGAAAAGCCCTCGATGCGCTTGATGGAAAACTTACTGCGGAAGAAGCTGCTCCTTATATTGCAGAACTCGATAATGTAGCACACCGCGAAAGTACAACCGGGTTTTACTATAATAAAGCAGATGCCGATAAAACAACCTCCGGGGCGAGCGACAGTAAGTATCAGCTTGCGGCGGAGATTGGTGGCGAGCTTACTTCTTCAGCCTTTGATTCACTGTATGCAGAAGGTCACGCGCGTTATGAGGCTAGTCAGAAGGAACTTGAAGCAATGCATCCTCAGGCTCGCGAAGCCCGTTTAAAAGATTTTGAAATCCATCCGGATCGCCGTATCGAAACTTTTGAAAAAAAAGAAGGCTGGCATATGTACGAATGTAAGGGCATGAACATGATTCGTACCGGTGAGAATATAGAGTTTGTATCCCCGGATTTTTGTTCACTTACTCTTACTCCGGATGAATGGCAGATTATTGATTCTGAAACTGGTTTGAAAATCAACTGGACCTGCGACGGACATCCTACAGCAATTTATGTAAATCATGTTCTTCCACAGGGAACTTTGCTGCGAACGTTAGATCCTGATTATGTTGAAGGAAAAATCCGTGACAGCGGCAGATAGGTGTGATAAAATTATCTTCTCTAAAAAATGAGAAGGGTAATATGACAAAACGATTTGTCGTTTTTTTTATTAAATTTTTAATTTCTTTATTGTTTGTTACAAGTCTGTCTGCTGAGCCATTGGATGATTTAAAGAATTTTCTTGAAATAGAAGAGGATGAGGATATTCCGGCTGAAAAGAAAATAGTATGGTTTCATACTGTTAATCCGGAACATAGCATAACCTGGGCGCAGTCCATCCCTGTTAAAAAAGATTTACGCGCTAATTCTCCTGCAGAACAGATGATTTTTGCTTATGATGCAAAAGAAGTCAGAATGGATGTTGGTTTTCAGTATCAGGCAAATCAGTTTGATTTTGCAACCCATTTTTTTTATATGCCCACATTTTATAATACCTTTCAGGCCGGTGTAGGACTTAATTATCACTTTTACCGATATTTTAATGAGTTTTCAGAAAATGATTTTATAGAAAGTCTTAGATTCCGCTGGATTCGTAATCCTGTTTTTTCTTTTGAAATTGGGGCAGGGTACATTTATAAAATAGCATCAATTGATGCAGTTAAATCCTATGCAAGCAGGATTTACAATTTTTCATATCATTTTGATTTGCTTTTGAACTGGAAGATAAAACAAATGTTTGATTTATGGTTCAGTTTAAAATTGCAGGATTATTTTGATTATCCGCTCGCATTAAGTCCGTTTTATAAACTTGGTTTTGATGTAAAGTGCGGTTCAAATCTTGTTCTTGGGACTGATTTTTCACTTAAATTCGTGGATATGTTTTTTAGTGCCGTGTACTTAAATCAGTCGGTAGCCAGAGTTTTCTGTAAGGTTGTATTTTGATGATTACAGTCAGAAGTTGTATTCGGTATATTTTAATCAGCCTTATTTCTCTGGTTCTTTTTACATCCTGTTATGGCAGCTGGAATTTCTGGTATAGCGGAAATGATGTAGATAAACGGACTGAAAATTTAAAATATCTGACAAATGACGATTCTGATTTTGCTGCTTCGAAAATATCAGATTTGCATGGTGAATATACTGTTTTAGTAATTTCTGACCCACATTTTGGTAGTAAAAGAAAGAAAATTTCTGGAGAACCTTTATTCAGATATTTAGATAATTTGAAAGCGGAACATCCTGAACTGTATCCAAAATTTATGCTTAGTCTTGGAGATTCGGTTAATATTGGGTATGAAGATCAATATAAAGAATATTTAGATTTCTGTAATAAACTGATAGAAGATTATGATATTTGCCTTATTCTAAATTCGTGTGGAAATCATGATATTTATCAAAGTCATTGGGATAACTGGGAAAAATTCTGCTATCCGCATACTTCCTTTTATAAATTCAAAACAAAAGATCTTTCCTGGTATTGTCTTGATACAGCGTCCGGGGCGGTGGGGTTGAATCAGTATAATATTCTTATGAAGGATATTAAAAATGATTCCCGGAAAAAAATCATTTTTACGCATTATCCGTTTGTACGCTTTAATTACAACTGTTCAAATATGGCCGAAACAACAGAACGCAATAAAATGATTTCTGATTTTGCAAAAAATAATGTCATTTGCGTTTTGGGCGGACATAATCATACCCAGACTTATGATAATTTAGGATATCCTGATTATGGGCTTCCTTCCTTTGGTTATAACGAAGTGTGGGGGCTGCTTTATGTTAATGAAGATGAAGGAACTGCAAGACTGGAATTCTGTAAATAGTTATAAGGTTTGAGACTGACACGTTCGAATCGTTATGAGTTCTTTGAATTTCAAGTTAAATAAAAAAAGTTCGTCTTCTCGACGAACTTTGGGTTTGAGACTGACACGATTCGCCACTACGGTCGCAAACCTCCTGTTTGCTCCCTCCGTGGCGTCTTCGTTCGCTGGCCTCACCCTCCTGGTTCGGCCTTCTAAAAAAGCCTGCGCCACTGCTCGGTTTTTTTAGAACCGCTCACTCCGCTTCGAATCGTGTAAAGTATTCTAGAATAATCTACGTTAAATAAAAAAAACTCGACGTCTTGTCGAGTTTTAGTGTTTGAGACTGACACGATTCGAACGTGCGACCTCAGCCTCCGCAGGGCTGCGCTCTAATCCAACTGAGCTACAATCTCATTCATTTTGATGTGCAGTAGAACTGCTTTCTCGGAAGCGACAGGAGTTGAACCTGCCCACCCCTTACGGAAGTGACGGATTAGCAATCCGTTGTATTACCGCTCTACCACGCTTCCATTATTAGCGGAGCGAGAGGGATTCGAACCCCCGGACCCGTGAAGATCAACGGTTTTCAAGACCGCCCCAGTACGACCGCTTTGGTATCGCTCCATTAAGTGTTAGTAGGATATATGTTTTAAGCGTTTGTGTCAACAGTAAATTGCAAAAAAACTTAAAAAAATCAAAAAAATATTTTCTTGACTTTATAAGATTTGACTTTTAAATTTAATGATATATTATAGAATAAACTATTTATAATGTTTTTCGGAGGAATTGTATGAAACGGTGGTATCTTTTTTCTGGTATTCTGGCGGCTCTTCTTGGTCTTCTGGTTATTATTTTCCCATCATTCTGGATTAAACTGGTTGTTGTTATTATCGGACTTGCAGCCATTGGCTACGGAGTTTACTGCCTGAAATTTACAAAGGCACTTTCTGATGATATTTATTATAAAAGAACAATTCTTATAAAAAGCATTGTAAGCATTATTGCCGGTGTAATGGCAGTCCTTTTTCCTCTGGCAATTGGTGGTGCAGCCTGGACAGCAATGATCTGGGTACTTATCATTTATCTTCTGGCTTCTGCTGCAATTGGTTTTTATGCCGCAGCACTTCTTAAAGATTCTGGAGTTGAAAGAAAGAGATATATCATAGAAAATCTCCTGTTACTCGCAGTAGCAGTTATTCTGATTCTGATTTCTCCTCGCGCTTTAGGCAATGCAATCATCCGTCTTATTGGAATTGTAGTTCTTGTAGCCGGCATTGCGCTGATTCTCTTTGACGTTCTGACCTCAAAAAATGAAATCAAAGCCGAAGTAATTGAAGTTAAAGAAGAAACTCCGGAAAATCACGACGGTGACGCTTCTGTTGATACCTCTGAAAACGACGGTGATTTGTAACCCGTTTTTATATATGAATCACTAAAAAATAATATATAGATAAATTCTGATTTATTCGGATAATTCAGATTGGACATGCCCGAAAAAAACAGCCTTAGACAACATGTGTAAGGCCGCTGGCGGCCTTTGTTTTATAGCAAAGCGTTAAAAAAATTGCGAATGCAATTTTTAGCTTTACCTACTTCTCCCGTTGGCTAAGGCTGTTTTTTTCAGGTACGGTCAATCAGGAGATTTCGTCCGATTGAATTCTAACAAAAATTAATGTACTATATATTCGATTATTTTATTTTTTTAGAGGATTCATATGGCACATTGTATTGTTCCCGCAGCAGAAGAAATTTTGGATAAAGAATACCCTGTATTGGACAAAGGTTTTGTACGACTTGTAGATTATTTTGGCGGCGACCAGCGAATTGTTCAGTCGGCACGTGTTTCTTATGGTGAAGGAACAAAATCAGTAAGCCAGGATGGTGCACTTATCGATTATCTTTTGCGCCATCAGCATACATCTCCTTTTGAACAGGTTGTAATGACCTTCCACGTTAAGATGCCTATTTTCGTTGCCCGCCAGTGGGTTCGCCACCGTACAGGCCGTATGAACGAGGTTTCTGGACGTTATTCAATCATGAAAGATGAATTCTACGTTCCTGCAGAAGACAAGGTTGCTCCACAGAGTAAGGACAACAAGCAGGGGCGCGCTACAGAAGCTTTTGATAAGGCAACTGCAGACAAAATCATAAATCAGCTCGAAGAAGGACAGAAAGAAGCTTACGAAAATTACAGCGAGCTCATTGATTCAGGACTTGCACGTGAAATTGCCCGCATCAATCTTCCTCTTTCTCTTTATACAGAATTCTATTGGGAAATGGATTTGCACAATCTTTTCCACTTCCTCAAACTGCGTCTCGACAGCCACGCTCAGTACGAAATCCGCGTTTATGCAGAAGTAATTCTTGAGATGTGTCGCAAGGTTGCTCCAATGGCAACAGAAAGCTTCATCAATCATATGAACCATGGTGTAAACTTCAGTGGCGAAGAAATGGAAGCACTCCGTGCCGTTATGGAAGGAAAGCCAAATCCTCTCGAAGGAAAGAAACTCGACCGCTTTAACGAAAAAATTAAAACCGGAGTTCAACTTTAGAAATCTGTCATTATAGATGCTGAAACAAGTTCAGCATGACGTAATATGTATACTATGAAGAAACTTTTTGTACCTTTACTTTTCTTATTATCTCTGATATTTACATCCTGTTCCGACAAAATAATGGGCTATTCTGTCGTTCTCTGGACAATTCCTGAGCAGCAGATAAAGAGCGGTGACATTGTTCCGGTTTACATCAAATCAAATATTTCTCATGTGTATGTAATTGGAACAGAAGGCGGTGAAAAAATAGAAGTTGCCTTGTGGCAACTTACGGAGCCTGTAAAAAAAGGTAAAGTCAAAGCCGTTGCTGCAAAATACTCAGAGAATGCTTCGACTTATGCCTCTGTAAAACTTGATGGACTTCCATGTCGTGCCGAGCCTGTAAATACAGCAAAACAGGTTTATCGTCTGCGCAAGGGTGAAGTTATAAAAATTCTTTACAAGGGAACAGGTCAGGCTCCTATGGCCGGAAAAACTGCACTTGAAGGAGACTGGTACCGGATTCTTACAGATGATGGAACTTTAGGCTGGTGTTTTTCATACAATCTGAATCTTTATGAGACAGATGCAACCGGCCAGCGTGTTGGTGGTGCAGTAGTTGCAGAAGAGGTAGAAGATGATACCCACTGGCAGACAATTGCGGCTAACGTATGGTATCCGGATTATTTCCGTTCTATGATTGACAGCGGAAATATTGACCTTGCACTTATTCATCCGCTTTATAAATTTACAATTGACGAAGAGGGTAAAAAAGTTTCCCTCAATACAACAACAATTCACGAAAGCTGGGATTACGACGGTTATACAAAAACTGATGACAATGAATATTCGTTGAATGGTATTTCAGTTAAAATCATTTATCGACGTGCTGGCTACATTGTACTTCGATATACCGATTCGAGCGGTAAGCCACAGGATTTGAATTTCATTACAATTTCAGACAGCATTGCTGATATTGTAAATGCAGAAAAGACTCGCCGTTCTCAAGCATATATGCAGATTTACACCCACGGTCCAATTTTCTCAAGCTCAAGCTATGGTAAGGTTGAGTTTAAGGAAGACGGTTCTTTCCGCTGGACTGGCTTTAAGCTTCTTGTTCCATCTGTAATTGATGCAGGAACAAAGAGTACGGGTTCAGCTCAGGTAAAATACTCACTTTCTAAAGATTTAGCTTCTTCTTATGATGGTGTTCTTACAATGAAGTTTGATGGAATGACACGCGAAGTAAACTTCCTTTATAAGCTGGATGGCGGTGCACTTCGTCTCGAAGATACAACAGGTGCAAACTTCAGTGGAAATCAGATTAAGAGCAGGGGCGTGAGTCCGGTTATTGTTTATCTGAAGAAATAATGTGCGGTGGTTGAGCTTGTCGAAGCCACCAGAATTCAGGATTATTATATGGCCTTTGTACAATTCTCTCAGGTGTCGCTTGCATTTGGTGACCGCGACATCTTAAAAAATGTAACAATTAACTTACAGACCGGTTCTAAGGTTGCACTAACAGGTGCCAATGGAGCCGGAAAATCAACTCTTATAAAAGTTCTTGCAGGACTTGTTCCACCGGATAGCGGAAGTCGTGCAGTTCAAAAAGAATGCCGCATTGCTTATCTGCCTCAGAGCGGACTTACCCATCATGGCTGTACCTTGCGGGAAGAAGCCGACAAAGCTTTTGAATTCGGATACGAAATGCAAAAACGTATTGATGAAATAGGTGAACAGCTGGAGCGTGGCGAAGGAAATACAGATAACCTTGTTATGCAGCAGTCAGAACTTATTCAGAAATTGGAAGACAGCGGCTGGCATCGTCGTGATGCTGCAGCAGAATCTGTATTGCTTGGTCTTGGTTTTTCTCGTTCTGATTTTGAGCGGGATACAGCAGAGTTTTCCGGCGGATGGCAGATGCGTATTGCACTGGCAAAGGCTTTGATGCAGGGGCCTGATATTCTTTTGTTAGACGAGCCTACCAACTATCTTGATATTGAAGCACGCAGCTGGCTCGAACAGTTCCTTCAGAATTTTAAAGGCGGTTTTTTGCTTGTAAGTCACGACCGCTATTTTCTTGATGTTACAATCAACGAGGTCTACGAACTTTTTAACGGAGACCTCAAGCGATATCCAGGAAACTTCAGTCATTATGAAAAGGTTCGCGAAGTAGAATTAAAAACTCTTATTGCTGCTTACGAACAGCAGCAGGAAGAGATAAATAAACTCGAAGATTTTATCCGCCGTTTTGGTTATAAAGCAACAAAAGCAGCACAGGCTCAGGAATACATGAAAAAACTTGAGAAGATGGAACGAATTGAAATTCCAGAATCTCTCAAGAAAATACACTTTTCTTTTCCTCCGGCTCCGCACAGTGGCCGCCTTGTAATGCGGCTTAAGGATATAACCAAGTCTTACGACGGCAAGTTTAATGTTCTCGACAAACTGGAACTTACACTCGAAAATGGCGAACGACTTGTTGTTGCAGGACGTAACGGTGCTGGTAAGTCTACACTGCTTAGAATTATAGCCGGTCAGGACAGCGCATTTACAGGCGAAGTTGTGCCTGGTGCTGGCGTGCAGATCGGCTACTTCTCTCAGGATAATGCTGAGACTATCCGTGGTAAGGAAACAATTTTAGATTACCTCGAAGCCCGCGCACCACTGGAACTCATTCCAAAACTGCGTGATATGCTGGGGGCTTTCCTCTTCCGTGGTGACGATGTTTATAAATCTCTCGATGTTCTTTCCGGTGGTGAAAAATCCCGTATTGCACTTTTGCAGCTTCTGCTCAGCCCTGTAAATCTTCTTGTTCTCGATGAACCTACAAACCATCTTGATATTCATTCAAAAGACGTGCTCCTTACAGCTCTCCGCGATTTTGGCGGCACTGTAATTTTCGTTAGCCACGACCGCGGATTCATAGAACAACTTGCAACTCGTGTCCTCGAACTAAAACCTGGTCAGTTTAAGAACTATCCTGGAAATTATGAGTTCTATATGGAACAGCTGGCAAAACTTGAGACTCAAGAAGGAGGGGAAAGTCTTCCTCCCGCTTCAGCCGGCAAGCCGTCTTCCGCTGCCCCTTCTCCTAAGGGGGACACCCCCTTAAAATCCCCCGCAGATGCGGCGCTTTCCTGGGAAGAACAGAAACGTCTTGATGCCGAACGACGAAAAATAGAAAAAGAAGTTGCACGGCTTGAAGCAAAAATTACTGAACTTGAAGAAAAGAAATCTGAGTTTGAAAATAAACTGGCCGACCCGGCTGTATATTCCAATGGCGAAAAAGCAAAAGCGGTTCAGCGCGAAATCAACGAGCTTGCTGCACAAATAGACGAAACAACATTAGCCTGGGAAGCTGCTGCTGAAAAGTTGAACTGACAGGCGGGGCGTTACGGGGCAGCGCCCCGTTAGAAGGGGTAGGGCGCAATGAAATGCGCCCGAGGGGAAGACTTTCCCCACAAGGAGAAAATATGGATACAGCACTTTATCTTATTCCAGTAACTTTGGGTGAAACAGAAATTTCTCAGGTTCTGCCTGCTTACAATCACGATATAATTGTAGGAATCAAGCATTTTATCGTTGAAAATATCCGCTCGGCACGCCGTTTCCTAAAGAAGGTAGAAAAATCCATAGACATAGATACTCTTACTTTTTACGAACTGAACCGCCACACAGACCGTAAGTTTATCGGCGAATATCTGGAACCGCTCAAACGTAAAGAGCCGGTTGGAATAATCAGTGAGGCGGGCTGTCCTGCAATTGCAGATCCTGGTGCCGACGTGGTAGCCATTGCTCAGCAGAGAGGTTATAAAGTTGTGCCTCTTGTGGGACCGTCATCAATCATAATGTCTGTAATGGGAAGTGGCTTTAATGGCCAGAGTTTTGCATTTAATGGTTATCTTCCTGTTGAAGTTCCGCAGAGAATCAAGGCTCTTAAAAAACTGGAACAGAAAGTACAGAACGAAAATCAGACTCAGCTTTTTATTGAAACTCCTTACCGCAATGCAAAAATGATTGAAACAATTTTGAATGCACTTAATCCAAAAACAAAGCTTTGTATTGCTGCAGGAATTACCTGTGCAGAAGAATATATCAAAACCCGCACGGTTGCTGAGTGGAAAAAAGAAAAAATTCCTGAGCTTGGAAAAATACCTGCAATTTTTGTTATTGGAAAATAGGCGATGTAATACAATTAAATTGTGTACAATCTATTGACACTAATTTGTATTATTTATATACTCCAAATCAGCCGGCTAGAAAAATGCTAGAGTAATAGCGTAAAATTTGTTACAATTGGAGTATCCTATGGAAAACTTAGAAACCTTAAATTTCGATTATGTAATTATTGGTGCAGGTCCTGCTGGTCTTGCCAGTGCTCAGTATGCAGCCCGTAGTGGTTTGAATACTGTTGTTCTTGATCCTGCTGGAGCTGGAGGACAGGCACTTCAGATTGCAGAACTGGAGAATTATCCTGGAGTGTATCCGGTTGTAAACGGTGCAGACTTTATGGATAACATGCGCAATCAGGCAGAAGCCTTTGGTGCAAAAATCGAACTTGTTACTGTTACTTCCATAGATAAAACAGGCAGCGACTTTATTGTTACTACAAAACACAAAATCTTTAAGGCACCTTGTTTATGTCTTGCAACTGGTGCATTCCACAAAAATCTTGGGGTTCCTGGTGAAGCTGAATTTACAGGACGCGGAGTTTCTTACTGCGCTACCTGTGATGGTCCTTTCTTCCGCAACCGAAAAATTGTTGTAGTTGGTGGCGGCGATTCTGCCTGCAGTGAGGCAGTTTATCTTTCAACTCTTTCAAAAGACGTTACAATCATTCACCGCCGAAACGAGTTCCGCGCTCAAAAAGCTGTTGTAGACAAAATGCTTGCGGCTGGTGTAAAGCCTGTATATGATACAGTACTCAAAGAAATCAAGGGCGGCATGAAAGTTGAATCCCTTGTAATTGAAAATGTAAAGACTGGTGAACAGAGCGAACTTGCCTGCGATGCTGTATTTATTTTTGCAGGAATGGTTCCTCAGACTGAACTTGTAGATATGCTTCCAAAAGATGGAAACGGCTACATTGTAACTGATGAAACTATGGCAACTTCTATGCCTGGCCTTTTTGCTGCCGGAGATGTCCGCAGTAAATCGTTCCGTCAGGTTGTAACTGCCACTGCTGACGGAGCAATTGCCGCTCATTCCGCTTACGAGTTTTTGCATAAATAATTTTGACCGGCGATGATGATGAAAGCTAAAAAGTTAGTTACTACTATATTAATTCTTGCGGGCGGTCTCATTTCCGGACTGTCCGCTCAGCAAACTCCTTCAGTTAATTTCTGGAGCCGCATGGCTAACGATGAGCTTGCTGCAAAAATTACCGATGAAATGACAGATTCTGAGCTCCTCTCGCAAACCTTTATGTTTGGCTGGGCTGGAGCTGAACCTCCGGAACTTTTGTACCAGTGGGTAGAGCGAGGACTTGGAAGCGTAAAAGTTTTCGGCTGGAATACAGATGATATTTATCTTGTTGCAAAATCAATTACAGGTTTACAGACTCAGGCGGCAGAAGGGCGTTTTCAGATTCCGTTATTTGTTGCAACTGACCAGGAAGGCGGATGGATTCGTCACGTAAAGGGCGATACTTCAATCACTCCTGGAAATATGGCAATTGGAGCGGGTGGTTACCCTTCAGATTCCTGGTATACCGCTTATTATATCAGCCGCGAAATTAAGACTCTTGGAATCAACATGAACTTTGCGCCAACTGTAGATCTTTTTACAGATCATGATTCGTCTATTATTGGTACAAGGTCTTTTGGTGATGATCCGGATAAAACAGGAATTCTTGGAGCAGCCTTTGTTTCCGGCTCAGAAGCGGCGGGCGTGCTTGCAACTGCAAAACATTTCCCTGGTCATGGCGACACAAGTCTCGACTCACATGGTAAGCTTCCGGTAATCAATATCGATTTTGATACTTTTAAGAATCGAGAGCTCACACCTTATCTTTATCTTATAAAAGAAAATGTTCCGGCTGTAATGTCTGGTCATTTGAGCTTTCCTTTGATTGAAACTTCCGGAGCTCCGGCTTCGCTTTCATATTATTTCCTTACAGACCTTTTACGAAATCAGCTTGGATACAAGGGGCTTATCATAACTGATGATATGATGATGGTTGGCGCTACGGTTTATGCCGGCACAATGTCTAATGCCTTTAAGATGGCTCTTGAAGCTGGAAATGATATTATTCTTTCTTCTACAACTGCAAAATTGAACGAGGCATTGTGGCTCAAAAATCTTGAACTTATGACTACGGACAGTACATTCCGTGAGCGTGTAAAAGATGCAGCCCGTCGTGTAATAAAAGCAAAACTGGACTATTTTAAGTCTGGCAATGCAGCTCCGCTTTATCCGGATTCAGATACAATTGATTCTCATATTCCAGACCGTGATGGAGAAAAGTTTTTCCTTGAACAGGCCTGTCGCTCGGTTACAGTAGAAAAACAGGGGAGTTTGCCGCTCAAGGCTGATAAGGCTGGCCGAGTACTTTTGATGGGCTCGCTTACAAGTTTCTTTAAAGCCGGTAAACAGCGTTATCCTGATGCTGGTGAGTTCCATTATACTTATGAAACAGGTCCAAATGAAACACAGTGGGTTCTGGACAATCTGCCGGGAGTTGCTAATGGCTATGACACTGTAATAATTTGTGTTTCAAGTGAAAATCATGTAAAGATTGCCAATTATTTTAAGGGTTCTGGAAAGCGGGTTATTGTGCTGTGTAATATGACTCCAACACTTACAGAAAAACTTCAGTGGGCAGACAGCATTCTGCTTGGCTACAGCTGGCGCTGTGATTATTCGCTTAAGGCAATGTTAGGCGCGGTTAACGGTGAGTTTGTTCCACAAGGTACAAAGCCGTATAATTAAAACGTTGGTATTTCCCTTATCTTATTATACTTAGCATCGTAACTGTGGCTGTTAGGGCGGATTCCTAAGATTCTTTCGTTTTCTGCCTGTAGCTGGAATTTTATCATCTGCTTAAAGGCATCCATCATCGGCTCTGGATTAATGGCGGGATCGCATAGTCCGTTTTCCTGCATCTCCTTAATCAGATAATAGCAGGATTCTATAGTAGAAATGTATTCAGGGCGTGGTTCGTGTTTAAAAGTAAAAATAGAACGGTAGTCTCCATAGAAAGAAAGCCGTGGTAATTTCAATAAAAACGGATTATGTTCTATCAGCTTGCGTGCGCAGAACCAGGTTGAATCCAGAATTAAAACCAAAAGTTTTTTGCCGGCAAGTGCTTCTCCAAAGCCTTCTTTTTTAGCAGTCCAGGCATCTTCTCCAGGATACATCATAACTGGAAAATACTGTGGGTCTGCAAGCAGTTCCTGTAGTCTCTTATTATGTTCAAATTCAAAGCCAACAAGAATTTCTGAGTCCTTAAGCGAGATTTTTGCAATATGTCCTGTTCCTGTTCTCTGTCTTTTTGCTTCTTTCTGGTGCATTAAAAGCACGAATTTTATACCGGGATCAATTTCCTTTGTGTAAGAACAGAGGCAGGCAGATTTTGGTTTGAAGCATTTATAGCACATTTCGCTCATAATTCGAAAACTATAGCATAGGTTGACAAAAAATTCTATAATGTCATAATATACCAAACATTTTGACAAAAAAAGGGGTGGCATATGAATCTTGCCCATGAATATATTAAAGACTACCGTGAATATACATCTTATGAAGACTTAAAGGCCAACTGTCATCTTACAGCACCAGAAGATTTTAATTTTGCTTATGATATTATTGACCGTTATGCGCGCGAAACTCCAGATAAGAGAGCTTTAGTCTGGATAGATGATAATTCAACAGAAGCAAAAATATTTACCTTTGCTGATATTTCCCGTGAATCAAAACGTGCCGCTTACTGGCTGGCTCTTAAGGGAATCAGAAAAGGCGATATGGTTATGCTTATGCTTCGCCGTCGTTATGAATGGTGGTTTCTTCTTCCAGCTCTTCATCGAATCGGAGCTGTAGCAATTGCAGCATCAGATCAGCTTTTGAAATCAGATATTGAATATCGTACAAATGCTGCTGATGTAAAAATGATTATTTCATACGATAATCCACATGTTCAGGAAGAAATTGAAAAGGCAATGGAAAAATCTCCAACTGTAAAATATCTTGTTACTGTTGGTCCAGACCGCGAAGGCTGGATAAATTTCCACGATGAATATGAAAAAATTGATCCTGAATTCCCTCGCCCTGTAGGAGAAGCTGCAACTCACAATTCAGATCCAATGCTTATGTACTTTACTTCTGGTACATCAGGTTATCCTAAGATGGTTTTGCATGACTTTACATATCCAATTGGACACATTATTACCGCAAAATACTGGCATGGTGTTGTAGATGATGGACTTCATCTTACGATTGCAGAAACTGGTTGGGCAAAGGCTAGCTGGGGTAAAATTTACGGTCAGTGGATTTGTGGAACTGCACAGTTTGTTTACGATATGAACATGCTCAAGCCGGATAAGATGCTCACTTTGATTTCTAAATACGGTCTTACAACTTTCTGTGCACCACCAACTGTATACCGCTTCCTGGTTCGTCAGGATTTGTCAAAATATGATTTGAGCAAGTGTCAGCGATTCTCAACAGCCGGCGAAGCTCTTAACGACGAGGTTTATGACAAGTGGCTTGAGCAGACTGGAAAACGCATTTACGAAGGTTACGGTCAGTCTGAATCAGCTGTAATCTGCGGAAACTTTATGGACTATGCAGATTCTCCTGTAAAACCTGGTTCAATGGGACGTCCATCTCCAGCTTATGATGTAGAAATTTTAAATCCAAATGACAAGCCTGTTCCAAATGGCGAAGTAGGGGAACTTTGTATTCACGTTGATAAGGGCCATCCTTTTGGACTGCTTACTGGTTATCACAAAGATATTTCGCTTACAGCCGAAGCATTTGACGGCGGTTACTATCATACAGGCGATAATGTTTACCGCGATGATGACGGTTACATCTGGTTTGTTGGTCGTAAGGATGATATTATTAAATCCTCAGGCTACAGAATCAGTCCGTTCGAAGTTGAATCAATTTTGCAGAAACATCCTGCTGTAATGGAATGTGCCGTTACTGGCGTTGAAGATGCTAAGCGTGGTCAGATTGTTAAGGCAACAATCGTTCTTGTTCCTGCTTATAAGGACAAAGATCCAAAAGAAATGGAAGTTGAGATTTCTACTTTTGCAAAAGAAAATACAGCAATGTATAAGATTCCTCGAATTTATGAATTTGTGGATGAATTGCCTAAAACAATCAGTGGAAAAATCCGCCGCGTAGAAATCCGCGAAAAAGACAAAGGAAAGGATATTGAAAAAATCAAGCAGGATTTTTAATCTAACGTCATTCCGACGAATCACACTGTCATTCCGACGAAGGTCGGAATCTATTACAAGATGCCGAAATAAGTTCGGCATGACATTGATTTCATTTATCTTTTTAACCTCATGTTCTCTAAAATATTCTGAGCAGGTTAATTCAGAAGATAAGGTTCCTGAATTTGTTTTTGAAGATACAAAACTTGTTCGTTTTGAAAAAAAGAATCCTACAATTGAAGTTTCTGCGCAAAAACTTGAGCAGTACAAAAACAGCAGCGAGTCTTACGGCCAGCAGGTTACTTTTACTTCGTATGATGATAAAGGTGAAGTAGAAACAGAAGGCAGCTGCGGAATTCTTTATGCAGATACAGATAAAAAAATCTATGAACTGTATGATGATATAAATCTATATAACTCTGCGGAAAACATGCGTTTTTATGCAAATGCTCTTAGGTGGAATGGCCGTTCAGAACAGCTCACAAGTGGCCGCGGAGATATGGTAAAAATCGAAAAAGATGATACAATAATGAGAGGAAGTGGTTTTACTGCCAGCGGTATAAGTAAAACTTTTTCGTTCCGTGGAAACATTACAGGAACTATAGAAACTTCCGATGAAAATTCCGAAAAAGAATCAGAAAATGTTGAATAAAAAATATGTTGCAGCAGTTTTAATTTCTCTTTGGTTTACGGCTCTTCCTCTTTTCGCTGAAAAAATCATTTTTTCTGCAAACAGAATGACAGGGCAGGCTGGAAATACAAATACTACTACAAGTCTTTCCGGAAATGCTTATATCAAAACCGAAACAATGGAAATTCAGGCTGATGATGTTGAATTATCTGGTGATAACTATCGCTATATCAAGGCAACAGGTCATATAAATGGAAAAAATCTTAAAACAAATATGGAATTTACCTGCGATTCCCTTGAATATGACAGAACTACAAAACTGGCTTCGTTAAAAGGTAACGTTAATCTTGAAGATAAAGATAATGATGTAAAGGCCAAGGCTCAGATAATTGATTATAATCAGGATACGGAAATAGCAGTTCTTCAGGTGCAGATAAATCTTACACAGAAAGATAATGTATGTTCCGGCTCATATGCAGTTTACTATAAAAAGGCGCAGCTTCTTGAGATTTCCGGTAATGCACAGGTTAAACAGGATGATGATGTATTCCGCGCCCAGCACATTACTCTTGATATGGACACACAGGATATTACTCTTGGTGGTAATGTAAAGGGTACTGTAACAGATACAAAACAGGCTGAGCCAGAGCCTGTTGTAGAAACTGAGGCTTCTGAACCAAAAGAACAGCCTGACTTAAAGGAGGAGGGACCAAAAGATGGAGAATGATGAATTAAACGAAACAACAGAAGTTCCCGAAATCCCGAATACTGAGCCAGTTTCAGAGGTTCCAGAAAATCAGACTTCTCAAAATCATATTCTCCGCGTTTCAAGCCTTTATAAACAGTTTGGCCATAAAAAAGTAGTTCGCGGTGTTGAATTTTCCATGCAGATGGGGGAGGTTCTGGGCTTGCTGGGGCCGAACGGTGCCGGAAAAACAACTACCTTCTATATGGTAGTAGGTTTTTATAAGCCAACAGCAGGTGATGTTTTTCTTGATGAAAAATGCATTACGGGGCTGCCTATGTATAAGCGGGCCCGTCTTGGAATTGCATATCTGCCTCAGGAACCTTCTGTATTCCGCAAATTTACAGTAGAAGAAAATATCTGGTCCATTCTCGAAACCCGTAAAGACCTTACAAAAGCCGAAAAAAAAGAACGCCTTGAATCGCTGATTGAGGAATTTTCAATTGGCCGCATCCGTAAGCAGAAAGCTTTTACCTTGTCTGGTGGTGAACGCCGCCGTACAGAAATTGCGCGTTCTTTGGCGATGGAACCAAAATTTCTGCTTCTGGACGAGCCTTTTGCCGGAATTGACCCTATTGCCGTTGCCGATATCAAAGGAATGATTCGACTTCTTGCAAAGCGTGGCATTGGAATTTTGATTACAGACCACAATGTACGTGATACTCTGGAAATTACAGACCGTGCTATCATCATAAATCAGGGAACAATCATGACCCAGGGTACAAAACAGCAGATTCTCGAAAGCGAAGTAGCCCGCGAGATTTATCTGGGTAAGGATTTTTCTATGTAGGCTACCAATGTCATGCTGAACTTGTTTCAGCATCTTGTAATAGACCCTGAAACAAGTTCAGGGTGACGGTCAAAATCAATTTGACATCAGTCTCTTCTTATAGTAAAATAGAGTTTGAACTATTCTAAAATTTACAATAGGAGTGAAGTATGAACATCGTGTTGTACATAGTTCTCCCTGTTGCTGGAATTGTTCTTGGATGGATTATTCGCTGGATTTATGCCAGATTTCAATTAACAGCTTCTGAACAGAAAGCCGAGCGCGTTAAACAGGACGCTATTCGGGAAGCAGAAGCACAGAAAAAAGAAATTTTGTTAAATGCAAAAGATGAGCTCATTCGTGAACGAAATCAGCAGGAGCGGGAGAACCGTGAACGCAGAGCCGAAGTGCAGCGCTTTGAGGCAAGGGTAAACAAAAAAGAAGAACTCCTTGATCAGCGTGCAGCGGAATTTGAAAAAAACGAAAAAGAACTTGCAGATAAGAAAGCTGCAATGGTAAAAAGAGAAGAAGAACTTTCTAAACAGGAAGAGCTTTATCGTCAGGAACTTGAAAAAATCTCTGGTCTTTCACAGCAGGAAGCAAAAGATTTGATTATCAAGAACCTCGAAAATGACGCACGTCACGACGCACAGGCTCTTATCAACAAAATTGAGCAGGAAGCCCAGCTTACTGCAGAAAAGAAAGCCAAAGACATTCTTGTTACCACAATTCAACGTATTGCTCCGGAAACAACAAGCGACATTACAGTAGCTACAGTTTCTCTTCCAAGTGACGAGATGAAGGGTCGCATTATCGGTCGTGAAGGCCGCAACATCCGTACCCTCGAAACTCTCACTGGTGTAGACATCATCATTGATGATACTCCTGAAGCTGTAGTTATCTCTTGTTTTGACCCGGTTCGCAAGGAAATTGCTAAGGAATCTCTTGAACGCCTTATTTCTGACGGACGTATTCATCCGGCAAGAATCGAGGAAATTGTTCAGAAGGTTACCCACGAAATTCAGAACAAGATTTACGAAGAAGGCGAAAGAGCCCTTTTCGACCTCGGAATTCACAATATGAATACCGACGGAATTCGTGCTCTTGGCCGCCTTTACTTCCGTACAAGTTACGGTCAGAACGTTCTTTACCATTCAAAGGAAGTTGCAATGGCTGCCAGCATGATTGCTGCAGAAATTGGTGCAGACCGCGAAATTGCAAAGCGTGCTGCAATTCTTCATGATATTGGTAAGGGAGCTGAAACAGACAGCGATCAGAACCACGCAGAGGTTGGTGCTGAAATGGCACGCAAGATGGGTGAAAGTGCAGTTGTTATCAACGCAATTGCTGCTCACCACAACGATGTACCTACAGAATCTCTTGAGGCTGTTGTTGTACAGATTGCTGATGCTATTTCTGCGGCACGTCCTGGTGCTCGCCGTGAGACAATTGACAACTACGTTAAGCGTCTTGAAAACCTTGAGGCAATTGCCGAAGGCTTTAATGGTGTTGAAAAGGCATACGCTATTCAGGCTGGTCGTGAGCTCCGCATTCTTGTTAATAACGAGAAGATTGCCGATGGCGATGTAAAAGAGCTTGCACGTAATATTGCAAAGCAGATTGAAACTGATTTGCGATATCCTGGAAGAATAAGACTTACAATGATCCGCGAGACACGAATCGTGGAGTATGCTAGGTAAGTGAAGCAGTGAATTGCTTCGCCTGCGGCTCGCAATGACGAATTGCGGGCCGTTATTTTTTTTAACCATAGGCTACCAGCTTGTCATTGCGAGCGGAGCGAAGCAATCCATTAAAAATTCGCTGCTACATATAGCACAATCAGATTATCATAAGAACTATTACCGCGCGGCATAAGATTCCAATAGCCGCCTATAGAAGGCAAATAACGTGAACTTCCTTCATGGGCAAAGTTATATTCAACCTGGAATTTAAAGCCATTTCCCCAGGGAGTTGAATCATTATAATCACCAACTGAATCAGTTTTTATATTATCAAATCTAAGGCCAAGGGTATAAGCAAGACCAAAGTTCAATCCACCAAGTCCGGGATATATTTTAATTCCCAGAGGGAACGAAAGATGAACTTTACTCGATTTTTCAGATGAATTCCAGGTAAAATCCCAAATCATATCGTTTCCAAGATAAAAACTTACCTGAGAAATAGGATTGATGTTTGCTGATACTGTTGTACCCAGAATAATTCTATTTCCTTTTTCAATTTCACTTCCTGTAGAAACAACAGAATTTGCTCCATAAATTGGAACTCCAGATGAAAGACCTGCTGTAAAACTGAAAAGTCTTTCGTTTGCACTTAGAAAAGAGCATGCCAGAATAACAGTTGAAATCAAAGTAATTATTTTTTTCATATATTATGCTCCCTGTATTATCGGTATACAACTTTGAAAGTCTGGAATACAAGTTTAATATCCGGAGTAAAGTCAAATCCTAGAATAGCACCTTCATCTTCAAGATATTCCTGCTTACGTTCTTTCCATTGACCAAGATCTTCATCTTCACCTTCGAGACGAGCCATTTCCCAGGTTACTTCGTTGAAAGGAACAACCTCTACGCTTTGAGTTTCTATTATACAGCGAGGTGTGTTTGAACGGTCGAGTACAACATACAATTCCCCTGAAACTGGAAGTGGTTCCTGGTCTATCGAATAAGTTGCCCAGCTTGTAAAAAAAGCAGTCTTTTGGCCGCCAAGTACAAGCGTTATAAGCTCATCACCAACAAAGCCTTTTGCCTCAAAGCTGAGGTCACCAGCACAGCGGTCTTCTTCGCTACGGCCTGTATCTGCTATAAATTTATTCCAGTATTCATCAATATTTGGCATGGTTATTTTGTTCCTTTATAAAATGATTAGCGTTTTGCAAGCATTATGATAAATGCAGTAATAAAACAAATAGAAGGAAGAGTCGCACAGAGTAAGGTTGAGACAGGAATTCCCCATAGTCCGTATTTGGTTGCTGTTAGAACACCAAGTTCAATTAAAAGCTCATAAACTAAACTGGCATAAGAAAGAAGAAAGCCCGAAACCATAAAGGCCCAGCCTGCATTTCTTTTTTTTGACATCAGCAAAATTGCCAGAAAAGCAACGATTCCACCTGCGATTAACTTTATTATGAATAATAATATTTTTGGTTCCATAATCTAATTTTCGTCTATTACCAGGTAAAAGGTGAGTTTTTTAATTTTGTGAAAACTCCGCGGTCTGCTCCAAAAGGAACGATGGAAGGGGAGTTATAATCAGGGCTTATAACAATTCCGCAGTCAAGACAATGAATTACAAAAGCATCATAAGAATCTTTTGGAACTTTTGGGAACAGATATGGACCTTCGCGATTCCAGTATTTTGTAAGAACTGTGTCATAAATAAACCAGTCTTTTTCTTCCCGTTCCTGAAGAGCTTTGATTAAGTTATAAAAACTCTTTGTTATTGCTACTTCAAGTGCAAATGGTAGTTTTATGCTGTTGCGGATGAATAAAAGTTTATCTGGATTTTCCTGAATACGCTTTGTATCAGCTGCGAGAATAAAAATTGATTCAGCCCATGGGAATGGGGGAGTAACAATTAATGCAGCGGTATTTGAAATATTGATTTTTTGGTTTATAGAATTCCATGGTCTGTAAACACTTGTTTCATTTGGAAAAAGGGTAAGCCCTGCATCAAAAGCATCTTTGTGGGAAGAAAAGCAGAATATTGTTCTTTCACTTGCAAGAAGTTCGCTTACTGCCTTCTGGAGACGAGGTTCAGGTGCTTCTTCACAGATAAAGCTTCCGGTTTGTCCGCGGGAAAGTACATTCTTAAACATTGTAAAGGCACTTCCACCTTCCCAGCCAAGAATTGCCCGGCCTGCTTCCTGATATAAATCGGTTACCCGTACACCTTTTTTAGTGTATAAAAACGGGCCTCGTGCACGTGTTACAGCTCCATAGCGTTTAAATAATTCGGAAAATAATTCAGATTTATTCATAACTCTATTATAACAAAAAACTGCCGCAATGTCTTACATTGCGGCAGTAAAGTTCCAATTTCAAGGAAAGGATAATGAAACTTTGATTAAGGCAATTTACTTGCTGGTTTTCTTTTTCTTTGAAACAACGTCAAAGATTACAGCAGCCAGGAGGACTAAACCTTTAACAGCACGCTGCCAGTTCATATCTACACCGAGGATTGACATACCATTGTTCAATACACCCATGAAGATAGCACCGACTACGGCACCAGATACTTTACCAGTTCCACCGTATGCAGAAGCACCACCGATGAAGCAGGAAGCGATGGCATCCATTTCATAGTTCTGACCAGCTGTTGGCTGAGCTGAGTTCAAACGAGCAATTGTTACAAGAGCAGCAACTGCAGAAATGAATCCCATGTTTGTGTAAGCAAAGAACATTACGTTATCTGTGTTTACACCAGAAAGTTTTGCAGCCTTAGCATTACCACCAATTGCATAGAGGTAGCGGCCAGGAACTGTATTCTGTGTGAAGTATGAGTATGCAGCAACGATTACTGCAAGAAGAATTAATACAACAGGAAGACCACGGTCACGTGCAAGGAACTGACCAAGAATCAGGATAACTACAGAAAGTACACAAAGCTTTGTGATGAATGAACTCTTTGAAGGTACAGTGTAGTTATTCTTAATCTTCTTGCGGCGGCTGATGATTTCCATAACGATGAATGCAAGAACACAAATCAAAGAGATAATAAGTGTTACCATGAATGTGTATTTATCTACAAACTCATCAAAAATATCAAGTTCACCAAATTTTTCGATTGTGGCTTCACTTGGATTTGGAATGAAGCTTTCAAAAAGGTTGAGATATTTTGCAGGGAATGGAGCAATTGGTTTACCATCAAGAACGATTGTTGCAACACCACGCCAGAGGAGCATACCAGCAAGGGTAGTGATGAATGGCGGAATGTGAATGTATGCAATAAAGAAACCATGGAAAGCACCAATCAAAGTACCAATCAAAAGACAAAGACAGATTGCAAGCCAAACCGGCATTCCAAGATTTACAATGAATACACCTGCAAGTGCACCAACAAGAGCTACTACAGAACCAACAGACAAATCGATGTTACCACCGGTAAGAATACACAAGAGCATACCAGTTGCAAGAATTGCAACGTAAGCATTCTGACGGATAATATTTGTGATATTTGCAGGTGCAAACAAAGAACCATGATCACCAATTCGAATCAAAATTTCGAACAGCAGCATTACACCTACAAGGATAAAAATCATTGTATTACCCTTGAGAACTGATTTAAGGCTGTCGCCAATCTTATTTTTCTTTTCCATTTTTATTCTCCTAAATTAGCAGTTTTTCCGCTATTGATAATCTCAGTCATGATTTTTTCCTGAGTTGCTTCTTTACCATCCATTTCTGCAATCATCTTACCTTCGTTCATTACGTAGATGCGGTCGCACATACCTAAGATTTCCGGCATTTCTGAAGAAATCATGATTACAGATTTTCCTTCTGAAACCATCTTGTTGATGATACAGTAGATTTCATATTTAGCACCAACGTCGATACCGCGGGTTGGTTCATCAAGAATCAGGATATCAGGTTCTGCAAAAAGCCATTTACCAAGAAGAACCTTCTGCATGTTTCCACCAGAAAGGTTACCTACGTCTTCCATTACAGAAGCGCATTTAGTATGCATGTCTTTTGCCATCTGTTCTGAATACATACGCTCTTTATCGAAATCAAGAACCCAGTGTTTTGAAATCTTTTCTGGTTTTGCAGCTGTTGTATTTTTGCAGATTGATTCAGAAAGAATCAAACCGTTTCCTTTACGGTCTTCTGTTACATAAGCAAGACCTGCTTTAATTGCAGATTTAACGTTAGGGAAGGAAACTTCCTTTCCGTTCATAAAAATCTTACCACGGATATTTGTACCATAAGAGTGACCAAAAATACTCATTGCGAGCTCTGTACGGCCGGCTCCCATAAGACCTGAAATACCAAGAACTTCACCTTTTCTAAGGTTGAAGTTGATGTGGTCACAAACCTTAATTCCATCAAATACCGGATGATCTACACACCAGTCTTTTACTTCGAAACAAACGTCACCTACATGAGGCTCTCGTTTAGGGAAGCGGTCTGTAAGGCTGCGTCCTACCATTGCCGAAATAATTGTATCTTCTGTAAAATTATCTTTCTGTTTATCAAGGGAAGTAATAGAGGTACCATCGCGGATAACTGTGATTTTATCTGCAACGTACGAAACTTCATTCAACTTATGTGAAATGATGATTGAAGTCATTCCCTGTTTCTTGAACTCAAGAAGAAGGTCAAGTAAATGCTTAGCTTCTGTATCGTTCAAAGATGCTGTAGGTTCGTCGAGGATAAGAAGTCTTACGTTCTTTCCAAGAGCTTTAGCTATTTCTACAAGCTGCTGTTTTCCAACACCAATATCCTTAATCAGTGTCTTAGATGAATCTTTCAAACCTACCATTCTTAAAAGTTCATCTGACTTATCAAAGGTTTCTGACCAGTTGATTTTTGCTTTACTTCCTCTTTCATTTCCGAGGAACATATTCTCACCGATTGTGAGAAGAGGAACGAGTGCGAGCTCCTGATGAATGATTACAATACCTTTAGCTTCGCTGTCCCTGATTGTCTGAAATTTACAAACTTCGCCGTCGTAAACAATGTCGCCGGTATATGTTCCATATGGATAAATACCGCTCAGAACATTCATCAAAGTTGATTTTCCGGCTCCGTTTTCACCACAGATTGCGTGAATCTCACCTTCTTCAACGGTAAGGTTTACGTTATCAAGTGCTTTTACTCCGGGAAACAACTTGGTAATATTTTTCATTTCCAATAATGTCTTAGCCATTGGAACCCCTCTTTTTACTTATAAATGAATTGTTATTAAAAAAGAACCTTTAGTATATAGAACTAAAGGTTCTTTTTCAGCTTATTTTAGTCTAACTATTTGAGCTGTGCTTCTGTGTAGTATCCAGAATCGATCAAGAGAGCCTTGTAGTTCTCTTTTGAACCGTAAACTGGTTCACAAAGGAATGAAGGAATGATTCCTGTTCCGTTGTCGTATGTCTTTGTATCATTTACAGGAGCTTTCTTACCCTGGCAGATAGCGTCAACCATTTCAACAACTTTTGAAGCAAGTGTACGTGTATCCTTGAAGATAGACATAGCCTGTGTTCCCTTCAACATGTTCTTAACTGCTACGATATCACAGTCCTGACCAGTGATGATTGGGAAGTTGTCAGCTGTGTAACCAGCTGAAAGAAGAGCGTTTGTTACACCGTTAGCTGTAGAGTCGTTAGAGCAGTATACAGCGTCGAGTTTCTTACCCTTTGGACCATATCCGTTAGATGTGATAAGGTTTTCCATTCTCTTCTGAGCCTCTTCTGTAGACCAGTTGAGAGTAGCAGCCTGTGCTTTAGCTGTCTGTCCAGAAGGACATACAATTACACCCTTGTCGAGGTATGGCTTAAGAACGTCCATAGCACCACCAAAGAAGAAGTTGATGTTGTTGTCACCTGGGTCACCAGTGAAGAATTCCATGTAAACTGGATCTGAAGAAGAGCGGCTCTTAAGTCCGAGCTTGTCAACAAGGTAGTCACCCTGGATTGTACCTACTTTGTAGTTATCGAATGTAGCATAGTAAGAAACTGCTTTAGAGTTCATGATAAGGCGGTCATAAGCAATAACCTGAATCTTCTTCTTGCGAGCTGTTTCAAGAACGTTTGAAAGAGCTGTACCGTCGATAGAAGCGATTACGAGAACTTTACATTTTCCTGTAATCATGTTTTCAATTTGTGATACCTGTGTTGGGATATCATTTGCAGCAAACTGAAGGTCTACTACATAGCCAGCTTTTTCGAGCTGAGCTTTCATGTTTGAACCATCCTGGTTCCAGCGCTGAAGGTCTTTAGTAGGCATTGAAACACCAACTTTTGTTCCTTTCTTAGCAGCAGCAAATACACCACCCATAAGTGTTGCAGTTGCCAAAAGAATAGCGATAATTTTTTTCATAAGAAAAAACACTCCTAATATTTTTTTGTTATAGAGCCAACGGCCCTTCTTACATTTAGGAGTATAGCGCAGGAAAAGTCGGTAAATTTGTCCGAATTCTTCAAATTTTTGCTATTTTCTTATTTTGAGTAGGTAAATACCCCTATAAAAAGTGTAAAAATCTAGATTTTTTTGTTATCGGAAATGTGCTAAGCCTAAAATCGAAGAACCGTTAAAAAATGGGCTGCGATAGCGGGCCATTTTAGGTTCATCGAAAGAACGGCTCAGAGGCAAGCTGTGCTTGCCGACTTTATTCCTTATACACAGAGGCAGCCGAATGAAATCCCGAGTCAATTATTACTTTATCAAGATTGTATTTATCAACATAAGTTGGTTCCAGCCAGATTGTCGGAATATCACCATAGCCGTTATTTATAGGACGAATACGGAAACGGTTTTCTGAGATTTCTTCTTTTCGGGCAAGATGAACAGCACATTCTGCGGCAACTTCGGCAAGCTGAATAATCGGCTTATAAATAGTAAAATCCTGCTTTCCCTGTACTATGTACTGACAGGCAGAAATATCTGCATCTTGTCCGCAAACTGGAATATGGGTATCCGGATAATAACGATTAATGGCGTCAATTACGCTTGCAGCAACAGCATCATTTCCGCAGATAATTGCATCGGGGAAAATGTCGCTTTTAAGAATTCTAACCATTTCCTGATAAGACAGATCATAGTTCCATCCATCAGTATAAAAAGTATGATTTATATGAACAGAAGAGGTTCTGAGAATTCGGTCAATTCCTTCCATAATCAGTGTCATATTGTAATCTTCTGAAGGACCAAGAATACAGTACCAGTTTACACCTTTTGCACGGCGAAGCATTTCCTGAGCCATCTGTTCACCAACTTTTTCACTGTCGATGGTAAGGTATAAGTTTACATCTGCATTTAAGGTTAAACGGTCATAGGAAATTACAGGAATGCCTTTTGCCCGCAGCTTCTGAACGCTTTCTGTTATGGAAGCGGCATCTTTAGGAAGAACAACAACTGCATCCACGTTGCGCTCTAAAAGATACATAAGCTGGCGGTTCTGTTCTTCTATATTATTTCCGGCATTTTGTACGATTACATCGGCTCCCATTTCTTTTACCTTATTGATAAAAACGTCCATGTCGCGCTGCCATCGTTCAATTGCGAGTGTGTCAATTGAAAAGCCAATGGTTATTGAACTGTTAGAGTCAGTTGTGGTTTGTCGTGGCTGGCGTGAAGTAGAAGAGTTCTCATTCTTTTTGCATGAGAGTGGGAAAGCGAGTAAGAGAAGAAGAATCAGTGTTTTTTTAATTAAAGACATTTTTTATTTTACCTTCCTGTATTCCTTTGGTGAAAGGCCGTATTTATTTTTAAATATTCGGCTAAAATAGTTCTGGTCGTTATATCCAACTTCTGCTGTTATTTCCTTAATTGAAAGTTCTGTCTGTTCAAGAAGCTGACGGGATTTTTCGAGTCGTTTATCTGAAATAAAATTGATAAAAGTTTCGCCTTTTTCTTCCTTAAACAATTTACTTAAATAGAAGGAACTAACGCCAGCAAAGTCTGCGGCAGTTTCCAGAGAAATATCGCTGGAAAGATTTTCATCAACATAAGTGCATACTTTTTTGATGATAGGATTTTCTTCTGCTTGTTTTACATTAGTAACTGCGTGTGTGCACTCCATCAAAAATTTTTGTGCAAATTCTTTAATCAGTTTTATGTCGTTTTCTGTACTCAATGTTGCAAAGGCATTGTCAAAAGTGCTACTGATAAAGTTTTTATCTAGTTCTTTTGTTGTATTGTTAGCGGTAACTATCAGTTCAAAAAACTTATTCTTGATTTTGTCTGAAGCGAGGTTTTGAGAAATTAGTTCTGATGTATATAGCTCAAGAAAGGATTTAACTCCGTTTGAATCTCCTGCAGTAAGCTTTGCAATTATTTGATTTTTGAATTCTGTAGAACTGGATTTTTTATTTATTTGTTCCGGGTTTGCAGAAAGTTCTTCAACTTCCTGACAGCTTGAGCCATCAGAAAAAATAAGACCACCGTTTGCCGTAGTTTTATTGAGTGCAGACAAGGCCTGTGCATAAGAAGCCTGTACCTGACTTTTGTCAGTGTAAATTGAGCTTACGCCGGCGCGAATTCCGGCTGTTATATTGTAACTGAGAATTGTGTAAAACTTTTTGATTTGTTCCTGAACTTCGCTATACGCCGGATTTTCAGAAAAAATCGGGAAGAAAACGGCAATGCGGTTCATTATAAAACTGCTCACAAGACAACGATGTTCAGTATTCAAAAGTTCATGGATTTTAAGATATGTACTATATTGATTATCTGAATTTATATTAGGGATTTCAAAACAACAGAATACCCATGGATTATCAGAAATATTGAAATAATCAAGATATGAAGAAAGATCTACAGATTTGTCATTATTATAAATGCAGGCATAGATAAAATCATTTTCAATCATAGGGGAAACCATATCGAGCTTTTTGTGAAGTTCAAGGTCTGCACTGAGTTTTCCCTGCTTTTCTTCTACCAGCTGCATTGCTCCGCGAATGGTTTCAATGACAACATTTCTGTTTACAGGCTTTGTTATGTATTTGTAAGCTCCAAGATTAATGGCTTCCTGTGCATACTGAAAGCGGTCAAAAGCACTGAGAATTACAAAAACAATATTAGGTTTAAGTTTTGTAATTACGCTGACGGTTTCGAGTCCGCTGAGTCCAGGCATGTTTATATCCATGAACATAATGTCGATGTTTTCTTTCATCACAATTTCAATTGCTTCTGTACCGGAAAGAGCAGTGAAGACCTTAGCCTCATCAGCAAAATTTTTGTTGATAATAAAAGAAAGAGAATCAATTACAATCTGCTCATCATCTGTTACTAATATATTAAACATGCTTTGGAACCTTGATAATGAATTTTGTGCCTTCGCCGTTGTCGCCGCCTGTTATGTCAAACAAATCATAGCGATGGAACTGCAGCTGAAGGCGCAGGAATACGCTTATTAGGCCTGTTCCATTGTGCGTAGAGTTATCATCAAGAACATCTTGCGGAAGCCTTGTTGTTTCTGAGGCTACGGCCTTGAAAACTGCTTCACGGGTTTTTTCCGGCATTCCTTCACCATTGTCGTTTACACTGATTACAATGTATTTGTCTTCAATTTCAACTTTGAGAGTTACTTTACCCTTAGTGTTTTTTAGTCCGTGTTTAATACAGTTTTCAACGAGCGGCTGCAGAGTCATTGAAGGAATCTGCTGAGGAAATGTCCCGTCTGGAATTTCTTTTGTGAATTCGAGACGATTTCCGAAACGCACTTTCATTATATATACAAAATTATCTACTAAACCAAGTTCTTCGTCAATTGAAACCATGCGTTCCTGCTGCTGAATGTTATAGCGGAAAAAATCTGCAACCTGTTCAATAAAGTAACAGGTCTTATCGGCGTTTTCCATCATTGCAAGCTGAGCACCGGTGTTAAGCGTATTAAATAGAAAATGAGGATTTACCTGATTTTGCAGGGCTCGCAGCTGGGCATCTGTATAAAGCGCCTGCATTTCAATTTCTTTTTCTTTAAGTTCTGCTTCAGTGCGGGCTTTTTCCCAGATGGTATCAATATATTCCCGGATGCTGATAATCATTCGGTCAAAAGCTGTACAGATGGTTCCAATTTCATCATTTGTCGTTCGGTTAAAAAGTGGAACGTCAAAATTGCGTCGTGCTACTTTATGTGCTACTTCAGAAATATCTGCGAGCGGTTCCATGATTGAAGTAATTGTAAGGTAGAGCACAAAGAAAATCATCACAGAAAAAACAAGGAAGAAGATGATGCTTAGGGTATTTGAAATTAAAATGCGTGATTGATTTTCATCATAACGGGCTGCATTCTGCTGAAGTCGAAGATTGTTAAGTTCAAGAACCTGAGAGGTCAGATAATTGTAACTGTCCATTGCATATTTGTAATTCAGCGAGATTTCAGTTTCGTTATTTGCACGGCGTGCAGAAATTGCCAGATTACTATAGTAAAGAAAAGCTTCTGTAAGCTGATGAACAATATATTCTTTGTGAACAACTTCATTTTTAGAAGGAAAATCCTGAAACTTTGAGAAGTAATCTTCAACCTTTGTTCGTGAATTATAATAAGCATCAATACTTTCGAAGGTGCGGTAGTTTACATAATTTTCCATAGCCTTTTCAGTAGTAGAAACTGCCTGTGAAAAATGTGTAAGTTCAGAGTTTGATTTATAGGAGTCTCCCAAATTTTGTATTGAATAATACGACAGTCGGGTTGTTGTAAGAAGGGTAGCAGCAAGCATAATGATTGCAATTCCAATACATATCATAATGCGCCAGCGGAGGCTTTTATTTCTGATGTAGTTTATAGGTTCAAACTTCATCCTGTTACCTCGGTGCCTTTGTAATTTTTACTTCTGCGGTTATGTAACTGTTTGCATAACCTTTAGTGCGGTATTCAAATAATTCACGTATGGCTGTTTCACCCATTTTTTCCGGATCAAGAGAAACAAGTTCACCTATCCAGCCTTTTTGAAGATAAAGCTGGCAGACTTCGTTTCCTCCAATGCCAATCAGTTTGTAGCGGAAATCATCATATTGTTCAGAAAGCAGCTGTGCCGAAAGAATTGTTTCATCTTCTGTAAGCGAAATGAAAATATTATTTCTGCCTTCAAGAGTAAGTTCCGGGCTTATTTTTTCAATTACTGTTGTATTGATGTCCAGATTATCCTGAAGCGAAGACTGTATGCTGCTTATCAGAGCATTGGAATTAGAGTCTGCGGATTCACTGATGATATAGACTGTTCCGCCAACCGGCAGATAGTTTTGTGTTTCTTCTGCAATCTTTTTTCCAAGTTCCCAGTTGTTTGTTCCTATATAAGAGATTTGATGCATTGCAGGAGAAAATTGACCAGTAGTAACTATAGGAATTTCAGGTGAATCTGAACGCTGCAAAAGAACCGGTGGATTTTCTGCAGAATCCATATAAACAATAATTCCGTCGGCATTTAGAAATGCACAATAATCTAAAAGATTTTGTAGAGACTCTTTATCTGCCTGAGAACTTGGTACGTGAAGATCTACAACGGTTTTGTATTCTCCTGCAATCTTTGAGGCACCGTCATAAACTTCTTTCAAAAAGCTCTGATTTTCATAAGTACCGGTTATAATGATATGATAGAGTGCAGTATCAGCCGGATTATATTCATCCTTATTCTGGATTTTTGCACGAGATGATAAAAATGAAGCATAAAAAACAATTGAAAAAATGAGAAGGGCTGTGAATGAAAAAATCAAGAGCGTCCATTTAAGGAGCCTAGCCGTTTTCTTTTCCATAGGTGAATATTATGCCATTTTTTGAATTTTTCGAGTTCTTAAAATCCGTCGTTACATCTCCGCCTTTTTCGAGTTTTCCAAAAAGAACTTCGTCAACGAGCTTGTCTGCAATTTCATCTTCTACTGTGCGGGCAATATTACGAGCACCAAATTCCTTTGAGTAACCTTTTTCTGTTATATAGGTTACGGCGCGGTCGGTAACGGAGAGGTTTACTTTCTTTTCTTTCATGCGAAGGGCGAGACGGGCAATTTCCTTGCGGCATACCTGTTTTGCAACTTCAATATCAAGATAGTTGAATGGAATAACTGCATCGAGACGGTTTCGGAATTCTGGTGGGAATTCTCGGTTTACCGCATCTTTGAGAGAACTTTCGAGTTCTGTAAAACTTGTGCCACCAGCCTTATCGTCTCCAAAACCTATGCTGCCTTTTTCAAGGTCGCGTGCTCCGGCATTACTTGTCATTATGATTATGCAGGAACGGAAATCTGCCTTTCTGCCCTGATTGTCTGTGAGCTGGCCGTAATCCATTACCTGAAGGAGAACGTTATAAATATCTTCGTTTGCCTTTTCAATTTCATCAAAGAGAATTACTGCGCGAGGATTTTTTCGTACATCTTTTACAAGCTGGCCGCCTTCTTCAAAGCCAACGTATCCTGGTGGTGAACCAACTAAGCGGCTCACAGTATGCTTTTCCTGATACTCACTCATGTCGTAGCGGAGCAGGGGCTCTTTGAGCAGGCGTGCAAGGGTACGTGCAAGTTCTGTTTTTCCACAGCCGGTCGGACCTACAAAAAGATAGCAGGCTTCTGGTTTTTCTGGATTGCGGAAACCGGCACGGGCACGTTTTACAGCCTTTCCAAGTGCTGTAATTGCAGCTGTCTGGCCAAAAATATCGGCGGACATTGTTTGTTCTATATTGCGCAGTGCATCTTTTTCTTCGCCCTTCATATTTTCAATTGGAACGCGGGCGATTTTTGCAGTTACGCGGCGGATAATTTCTGTTGTGATACGGGCAGGTGCTGCTTCTGTGGCAACTAAGCCCGGGTGTGAGACAGCTCCAGGACGCATAGCGGTGCGGCCGGCGAAGCCGCCAGATTTCAGTATGTGCTGGTATGAGCCGGCTTCATCAATAATATCAATTGCCTTGTCTGGAAGGCGACGGTCTGGCATAAACTGTATAGAAAGCTTTACTGCTTCTTCAACAGCCCCTGACGAATAAATGGCATTGTGATGCTTTTCATATTTAGGAATAAGACCTTTAATAATCTGAATAGTCTCGTCTGCAGTTGGTTCAAGAATGTCAATTTTCTGGAAACGGCGGGCGAGGGCACGGTCTTTTTCAAAATTCTTAGAGTATTCTTCAAAAGTTGTTGATCCGATGAATTTAACTTCTCCAGTTGAAAGAACAGGTTTTAAGAGGTTTGCTGCATCAACCTGGCTGGATCCATTTCCTCCGGCACCCATAATCATATGAATCTCATCTATAAATAAGATGGCTTTTTTCTTTTCTTTGAGTTCATCAATTACAGAATGAAGGCGTTCTTCAAAGTCACCGCGGAACTTAGAGCCGGCAAGTAAGAGTCCAATGTCCAGAGAGTATATAGTGTAGCCTTTCAAAATATCAGGCACCTGATTATTTACAATGCGTTGAGCAAGCCCCTGAGTAATTGCAGTTTTTCCAACTCCAGCGTCACCTACATGTAACGGGTTATTTTTTGTGCGGCGGCAAAGGACTTGAATTGTTCGTTCAATTTCTGCTTCGCGGCCAACAAGAACATCATAAGCGCCTTTAGAGGCAAGTTCTGTCATATTAACGGCAAAGCGTTTGAGTCCACCCGCATTATTTGAACCTGGCATTCCGTCCTGACCGGGAGCTGCTCCGGGCTGTCCCTGACCATTACTCTGAGGAATTCGCTTTGAAGGACGAACTTTTGTTATATTTTCCATCAGTTTGAGTCGTTCAACTCCACAAACCTTCAGAAAGTATGAACTGTAGTTGCGGCTTTCATCGAACATACTTAAAAGAATGTCGGTAATATCAATCATATCAGAATCGCACGAAATACAATGGAAAACGGCGCGATTCATCATAGCCTGGAATCCGGCAGATTCAACAGGAGATTTAATTAATTCTGGATTTGCATTTTCAGAAATTACAGGAAGTTGAGTTGTAAGATAATTGCTTACTTCTGATTTGAGTTCTTTTGTATCTCCACCACTATTTGCAAGAAGCTGTTCTACAAATTCATCGCGTATGGCAGTGGCAAGTACATGCTCTGGAGTGAAAAATTCGTGATGAAAATCTTTTGCAACTAAGAGCGACTCCGACAAAATCCGGCTGAGCATTGTGCTCACCTTCATCTGTTTTACATTGCCCGGTGTTTTTTCCTGATTACTCAACTTCTACCCTCAACGGAAATCCGTTTTTGCGTGCAGCCTGAATAGTAAGATTTGTACGCGATACTGCAATATCGTAAGTATATACGCCGACAACAGAAGAGCCCTGCTCATGCACAGTGCGCATTAAGACTTCTGCTTCGTCATGAGATTTATTAAAAATAGAAACCAGAACATCTACCACAAACTCCATTGTAGTAAAATCGTCGTTGTAAAATACAACCTTTCGCTCCGGCGGCAGCATAATAGAGGTGTCTTCTGCAACTCCGCTTCCTGCCTGTGATGTTTGATTATTAAAATCACTCATGCCTATAATATAACACAAAAAAACGCAGAATTCTATCAAATTCTGTGTTATAATATATTCATGGCTAAAAAGAAGTTCAAATTTGATTTAAAAGTATCTTATGATGCTCCGGTAACCCTTACCTTTGTTGTAATCAGTGCAATTATCTTTCTATTATCATTCATGCTCGCAAAAAGTGGTAAACCTGATAGTTTAGGAAAACTTTTTATTTCTCCTACTGATCAGGCGGGGAATTTGCCGTTTATTGTAAAACAGCCTTTGTCTTATCTGAGACTTTTGCTTTATATTTTTGGCAGCGAGGCTGACGGAGCACAGGTTTTGTTTACTAATCTGATTTTGATTATGCTCCTTGGACCTGCAATGGAAGAGCGTTATGGTTCTATTATTATCGGAATTATGATTTTCGTGTCTGCTTTGTTTTCTGGTGTGCTTAATGCATGCTTCTGTTCCGACAGTCTGGTTGGGGCAGTGCCGGTTGTTTGTATGATGATTTTCTTAAATGCCTTTATGTCCTTTTCTAAAAAGAAGTTTCCTTTGTCCTTTGCAGCAGTGATGATATTTTTTATTGTGCTTCAGGTTTTCAGTGGGGCAGGTGTAATTCGTATAATTATCTGTATAGCAGGCGGATTATGTGGAAGCCTTTTTGCATTCCTTACTTCTCCAAAAATGAAGGCAGAAAAAAAGAATAATAGTGGTGCAGCAGAGAATGTAAAAAAACGAGGCGGTCTTTTGAATCGAGCAGAAAAAATTGCTTATGCTGAAGAACTGGATAGAAATAGTCCGCGTAATAAAAAGCCTGATGATGATGACGAAACTACTGTTGTTGGTACACTAAAGTTCTAAACTTCCTACTTTTATAGAGAAAACTTCAATCGTTCTCCAAAGGTCGTAGTATAATTATCTGTGTCATGCTGAACTTGTTTCAGCATCTATGTTATAAGATTCCGAAACAAGTTCGGAATGACACTGTTGTTATATCAGGAGACCTCCATGCACTATAAAAACTTCAAAACCGTAACCTACTGCGTTGCCGGCTGGGTAAATCACATTACAGAGGAAGAACTTCGCGAGCAGGCTGATTTTCTGCAGAAATACGTTGGCATAGATAAAATCTATCTGGAAACTTACCGCGATGAATTTGCAAAAAAAGAGCAGCTGGATATGTTCAAGCGGGTTATGAAAGATTACGGAATAGAAGTTTCAGGCGGAATTACAACTGTTACTCCAGATCTCAATGAAACAGACAAAAAACGTCAGCGTCTTTTCAATACCTTTTGTTACTGCAACGAACCGATGCGGGCCCGTCTTAAAGAAGTGAGCGAGTACACTGCCAGTCAGTTTGATGAGTTTATTATAGATGATTTCTTTTTCACCCAATGTCAGTGCGAGGATTGTATCCGCGAAAAGGGCAGTCGTTCCTGGGAAGAGTTCCGTCTTGAAAAGATGATGGAGGTTTCCCGCGACCTGATTATCGGGCCTGCTAAAAAGGTAAATCCTAAGGTTCACATTATCATTAAATATCCAAACTGGCGTGAGAGCTTTGCACAGACTGGTTATAATCTGGGGCAGCAGCCGGAGATTTTTGATTCCATTTACACTGGAACTGAAACCCGCCATGGTGCTCAGACAGATCAGCATCTGCCACGTTATTTGAGTTATTCTTTGATGCGTTATTTTGAAAGCGTGGCACCTGGCCGCAATGGTGGTGGCTGGTTTGATCCTTTTGATTGTGACAGAATTGATACTTATCTTGAGCAGGCTTATCTTACAGCTTTCGCGAAGCCAAAGGAAATTATGATGTTCTGCTGGCCGGCTCTTGCTGGAAATAAACGTGCAACTCCGCTTGGATTTATGTATAAAAAACTGGATGCAATTGTAGGACAGCTTGGAGAGCCAATAGGATTAAAGACTTATCTTCCATTTAATTCACAGGGAGAAGATCATCTTGAAGACTTTCTTGGTATGATTGGTGTACCGATGGAACCGGTGTGTGAGTTTCCTTTATTTAGTGAGGTTGCTGGAGCCGGAGTTAAGGCTGGTGCTAACAAGGTGCTGCTGACTGCATCTGCTTTGAAAGATGAAAAGATTATCGAAAAAATTGAAGCCTTTGTGCGCGAAGGTGGAAACGCAATCGTAACAAGCGGCTTTGTAATTGGGGCTCTTAAAAAATGGCCGGAGCAGCTTGGTCAACTAACGGATGTTAGTTATCGAGAGCGCACTCTTACAGCCGATGAGTTCCATTATAACATAAACGGAAATTATAGAACGGCTTACGAGAAGAGTTCTGTGCCGATAACTTTCCCTTCGATTGAGCACCGCAATAATGCAACCTGGTCTGTGATGAATGCGGGGCACGGTGAGTATCACGAAAGTATTTTATGCTATGATACTTACGGTAAGGGTAGACTAACAATTTTGAATGTGCCGGATATGCCATCTCGACTTTATGATTTGCCGGTTCCTGTACTCACACAAATTCGCCAGGAAATGGATGTCTGCGGTGTTACAATTGATGGTGGTGCAGGAGTTTCGCTTTTTGCCTATGATAATAAAACCTTTGGTCTTTACTGCCATACCTGGGACGGCTGTACACCACAGGAATTTGATATACATGTAAAGGGAGAAGTAAAAGAGCTTCGCCGCCTTTCTGATGGTTCAAAGCCTATGCCGTGGACAAATCAGCCGATTGAAGCGGTTGGAACTCAGAGAATCAGCATGAGATCAGATGAAAAAGAGACTCTCTTTCATGTAAGAGTTCAGCCTGGGGATTTTGTATTTTTTGAGATAATTTGCTAAAATAATCTTATGAAGAAAACAAACGCAATGCGCATCCTTGATGGACTTGGAATCAGTTACGAAACTGCAGAATACGAAGATGACGGTGAGCACGAACTTGCAAAGGGAGCCGCTCTCCGCCTTTCAGAAAAACTCGGTGTTGCACCAGAGACTGTTTTCAAAACAATTGTAATGCGTACCGAAACAAAAGAAATCTGCGTATTCTGCCAGAGCGCAGAATCAGAAATAAATCTCAAAAAAGCCCGCCAGGCTGTTGGATGTAAAGAAATTAATCCTGTGCGCCCGGAAGAGCTTTTAGCTCTTACAGGTTATATCCGTGGTGGTTGTACCCCAATTGGTATGAAGAAAAAGTTTCGTACCTTTATTGATGAAACAATAATTCTTCATGACAAAGTCTGCATTAGTGGTGGTCAGCGTGGAGTCCAAATCAAAATTGCACCGGATGATTTGATAAAGGTAACAGAAGCAACCGTTCTGGACCTGGAATTATAACATTTTAGCACAACTGCATATCTGTGGTTGTGTTGTTTCATTTTAAAATATCCATTAAAATCAAAATGAAAAAATGAGTAACTTAAACAAGGAGACCGCACAATGGCAAAAACCTTTGATGATAAGAAGATAATATATACTATGGACCGAGTTACCCGTTCTTACGGAACTAAGGTAGTCCTCAAAGATATCAGTATTTCCTATTACTATGGTGCGAAAATCGGAGTAGTGGGACCTAACGGTTCCGGTAAATCTTCTCTTTTTAAAATTCTTGCAGGAAAAGATACAGACTTTGCCGGTGAAACTTCTCTCGCACCTGGTTATACAATCGGTTATCTCGAACAGGAACCAGAACTTGAAGCTGGTAAAACTGTAATGGAAATTGTAAAGGAAGGTGTAAAACCAATTACAGACCTGCTCGCAGAATTCGATAAAATCAATGAAGCCTTTGGCGATCCGGATGCTGATTTTGATAAGCTCTGCGCCCGTCAGGGTGAAGTTCAGGAAAAGCTTGATGCTCTTGATGCATGGAATCTTGATAACAATCTTGAACTTGCTATGGATGCTCTCCGCTGTCCTCCTGCAGATCAGGTTGTAGATGTACTTTCCGGAGGTGAACGCCGTCGTGTTGCTCTCTGCCGTCTTTTGTTGCAGAAGCCTGATATTCTCCTCCTCGACGAGCCTACAAACCATCTTGATGCAGAAACTGTAGCCTGGCTTGAAAAACATCTCCACGACTATCCTGGAACAGTAATTGCCGTAACCCACGACCGTTACTTCCTTGATCAGGTTGCAGGATGGATTCTCGAGCTGGACCGTGGCGAAGGATATCCTTTCAAGGGAAATTACTCAAGCTGGCTTGAACAGAAAAATGCCCGCCTTGCGCAGGAAAATAAAAATGAATCTGCCCGCCAGAAGGAAATTCAGCGCGAGCTTGAATGGATTCACATGGGGGCTAAGGGACGCCAGGCAAAGCATAAGGAACATATTACACGATATAACGAGCTCATGGCTCAGGAAAGCAAAAAGCAGCTAAAAGATACACAGATTTCTATTCCTGCTGGACCTCGTCTTGGTAACCAGGTAATTGATATTGAAAATCTTACAAAATCTTTCGGCGATAAGCTTCTTTTCGAAAATCTCAATGTACATATTCCGGCTGGTGCCATTGTTGGTATTGTCGGACCAAACGGTGCCGGTAAAACAACTCTATTTAAGATGATTGTTGATGCAGCAGGCCTCGAAGGCGGCGAAAAGCCTGATTCTGGCGAAATTAAAGTTGGTCAGACAGTTAAACTTGTTTACGTAGATCAGATGAGAAGCGGCCTTGATATGAATAAGACTGTTTACGAAACCCTCGGCGGTGGCGGAGACCTGGTAAAACTCGGCGCTGTAGATGAAAAAGGCCGTGCCCTCGAAGGCGGTGTGCGCGAGGTTAATGCCCACGCTTACTGCGGCTGGTTCAACTTTAACGGTCCTGACCAGAATAAAAAGGTAAGCGTACTTTCGGGTGGTGAAAGAAACCGCCTCAACCTTGGTATGATGCTTAAGGAAAGTGGAAACGTTCTGCTTTTCGACGAACCTACAAACGACCTTGATGTTGAAACTGTTCGCGCTCTTGAAGAGGCTCTTGAAGATTTTGCCGGCTGTGCTCTTGTTGTTAGCCACGACCGCTGGTTCCTTGACCGTATCTGTACACATATTCTTGCCTTCGAAAACAATTCTGAAGTACGTTTCTTTGAAGGAAACTGGTCTGAGTATGCTGAATGGAAGCTCAAGGAATTTGGTGAAGATGCTGGAGTTCCAAAGAGAACTGTATATAGAAAACTTAGTAGATAAGTCGGCAAGCACAGCTTGCCTCTGAGCCAATCTTTCGATAATCCTAAAACGACCCTGACGGCTCGTTTTTTAACGGATTTTCGATCTTAGGCTTAATCAGAGAAATATCTGACTGTCAAAATCTTCATATTCTTGCTAATATTAATCTTGAGGTAGGAATATGAAGATTTTTTTTAACAAAGGAATATGGCTGATAGCTTTAGTCATATTTATGGTTGTTGCTTTTTCTTCATGTAAAAAGAATAACGCGGCAAAAACAAATGAGGCTCAAAATCCGATGGCTCAGGCTTTTATTAAGGCTCAAACCACAGATAAGCCTAAAACAAAAACAGTGTCTAAAAATGATGACGCTCCTGTTGCAGAGGAAACAAACATACCAGCAGTTGAGCGAATTAAATTCAATAAAGACAATGCTGTTGTAGATAATGGTAATAAACCTTTTAATGAACGCAAGGCAATAGATATCGTTCGTGATATGACAACCGGCTGGAACCTTGGAAATACTTTTGATGCGACTGGTGGAGGAAAAAGTCTTGAATCAGAATTAAGCTGGGGACAGCCTAAAACAACAAAGGCTATGATAGATGGCCTTGCTGCTTCCGGAATCAAAACAATCCGTATCCCGATTTCCTGGGGACATCATATTATGGATAGTAATTACACTATTCAGAATGCCTGGATGAAACGTGTTAAAGAAGTTGTAGACTGGGCAATAGAAGACGGCATGTATGTTGTAATCAATATTCATCATGATAATTATGCTAAGGATGCAAAGATGCCTGCTCGTGAAGGTTTTTATCCAACAGATGAAAATTATAATAATTCTGCAGACTTTGTATGTAATGTATGGGCACAGATTGCACTTGCCTTTAATAACGGATATGACGAACATCTTGTTTTTGAAGTTTTGAATGAACCTCGTCTTTGTGGAACAAATGAAGAATGGTATTACAATGCAACTTCTCCAAAATCTATTAAGGCAATGGCTAATTTGAATAAACTTACTCAGAATATTCTTGATGTAATTCGTGCTAGCGGTGGAAATAATAAGAAGCGTCTTGTTGCAGTTCCTTCATTGCAGGCTTCTCCAGAATCTGCTCTTGCCCGTACTTTTAAGATGCCGGAAGATTATGATGGAAGTAAGGACAGATTGATTGTTTCTGTTCATATGTACACTCCGTATAACTTTGCAATGGAATCTCCTGGAATTACTAAATATTCTGATTCTGTAAAAAAAGAGTTTACTTCTATGTTCAAAAAACTTAATGATCATTTTATTGCTAATGGTTATGCAGTTTATATCGGTGAATATGGGGCTACAAACAAAAATAATCTGGAAGATCGTATTGCATGGTTCCATGATTTTATAAAAGAGTCTCGTGTTTACGGCATGCCTTGTTTCCTCTGGGATAACGGTGTTTGGGAAGTTGAAGGAACTGAATACAGTGAACACTATGGGTATTATAACCGCAGAACTCAGGAATGGTATTTCCCAGAGATTATCAAGGCAATTAATGAGGAGATTAAGTAATGAGCTTTAGAAAAGATTTTGCCTGGGGAGCCGCAACTGCTTCTTTCCAGATTGAAGGTGCCTGGAATGAGGATGGAAAATCTCTTTCTATCTGGGATGATTTTTGTCATCGTGGTGGAAAAATAGAAGATAATTCAAACGGAGACATCGCCTGCGATCATTATCATCGTTATAAAGAAGATGTAAAATTGATGGCTGAAATGGGGCTTAAGGCATATCGTTTTTCAATTGCCTGGACTCGTGTTCTTCCTGATGGAACCGGCAAGGTTAATGAAAAAGGACTCGAATTCTACAGTAATCTTGTAGATGAACTTTTGAAATATAACATTACTCCTTTTGTAACATTGTATCATTGGGATTTGCCTCATTGTCTTCATCAAAAGGGTGGCTGGCTTAATCCAGAAAGTCCGCTCTGGTTTGAAGAATATACTACTGCAATTGCAAAAAAACTTGGCGACAGAGTAAAGCATTTTATTACTTTTAACGAGCCTTCTGTTTTTGTTGGTTGTGGTTATGCGCAGGGCTCTCATGCTCCTGGATTCCAGCTGAGTACAAGAGATTTGCTTCAAATTGGTCATAATGTACATCTTGCACATGGAAGGGCAGTAAAGGTTTTGAGAAGTCTTGTACCGGATGCAGAAGTTGGAATTACACTTGCAACTATGCCAGCAATTCCTGTTTCAAAAGCTGATGAACAGAATGCTTATGATTCATATTTTTCTTGTCCGCTTGGTCCTTTCTATTGGATGGATTCATATTGGGCTGATCCTATTGTATTTGGAAAATATCCGGAAGAATTGTTGAAGGCTGCTGGAGATATGTTCCCGGCTTTTACAGAAGAAGATATGAAGCTTATAAGCCAAAAAATTGATTTCATAGGCTTGAATATCTATCAGGCTAAGTATGTAGGCGAATACGAAAGATTCCGTGGAACTCCACATACAGAAATTGGCTGGGATACATTTGACGCAGGTCTTGAATGGGGTGTTAAGCATTTTACAAAACGTTATAATCTTCCAATCTACATTACAGAAAACGGACTTTCATGCCACGACTGGATCAGTCTTGATGGTAAAGTTCACGATCCTAACAGAATTGATTTCTTGCAGAGATATCTTCGTGGGCTTAAAGCAGCTGCCGAAGCAGGCTGTGATGTTCGCGGTTACTTCCAGTGGTCATTCATGGACAACTTTGAATGGGCTAAGGGATATAATCCTCGCTTTGGTATGATTTTTTGTGATTACAAAACACTGAATCGTGTGCCAAAAGATTCTGCTTACTGGTATAAAGAAGTCATAGAATCGAACGGCGAAAACTTATAAATAGATTGCTTCGTCGCCCTCCCTTTCGAATGGTGTCATTCCCCGGCTTGACCGGGGAATCTGTGTAGAATTGTCCTTTATAGATTGTCGGGTCAAGCCCGACAATGGCACATCATTACATTAAAGATACTTTTTCATTTCTTCACTTGCCGGTATGCGGTTTTGAGCACAACCTGTTGTGAATTCCATAAAGTTTTCTTTTTCTGTTTCATAAGGAGTCCATTCTGGTAGTGGTTCTCCATTTAAATCTTTACCATTAGGATTTCCATTTTTAATAAAGTTGCACAGATAATCACACATCTGGCGGGCAACGTCATAGTGAACTCCCTTAAATGGTCTCCAGCATTTTGCCAGAGTTTCAAACCAGAACCACAAATCAACAGAGTGGAATTTACCAGGATGATCCCAGCCGGGAATTGGAACATCAAACTTATAACAGTAATTATTCAGTTTAATTCCGTGGGCTTCTTCTTCTTTCATCAGCTTACGGATTCCCATTTCAACAGCATGTAAACCGCCAAATATAAATTCATCAGTTGTAAAACCAGTGAAAATAGGGCAGGGAGTGCACTTTCCTTCTTGTACCACTTCAATCAGACTGCCCCTGTTGAATTTTTCATCAAACGTTGGTGTCCAGCTGGCTATTGATTTTGGATAACCTCCCCATTCATCCCATTTCTGGCGAAGCTGTTCTGTTGTAAGTTTACGTGCCTCAGCAAGGGAATTACAGCCACAGAATTTAATGAATTCTTGCCCGAGTTTTTCAGCATCTGCTATTGTACGCTTAGGAAACATATCTGGCATATTTGGAGCATATATAAGGCCGCTGTCTACAACAGCTCTCTTAAAGTATTTACGGCTGTCCGGATTTCCAATGTGAAAAAGAACGCTGCCTGCTCCTGCAGATTGTCCCCCAATTGTAATATTGTCTTTATCACCACCAAAGGCTTCTATATTCTCATATATCCATTTAAGACCTGCTAACTGGTCCTGAAGGCCTGCATTTGCGGGATTTTCAGGATATTCTGCTGTTAGCTCCGGATGACAGGTGAAACCAAATAGATTTACACGATAATTTACAGTAACTACTACAATACCACGGCGTGCAATACGTTCACCATCAAATTCCATTTCTGCAGTATGGCCAACTTGCCAGCCACCTCCAAAAATCCAGAAGTATACAGGAAGTTTTTCATTTCCGGTTTTTGCAGGAGTCCAGATATTCAGATAAAGACAATCCTCGCTAACTGGAATATCAGGATCTACTGACCATTCCCGAGAATATACATCTTCTGGCGGAGGATTGCGGTTAGGGGAGGGCTGCACCGGAATTGGAGGGAATTTGTAGCACTGACGAACACCTTCCCAAGGTTCAGCAGGCTGTGGTGGAGCAAAACGTAACTCTCCTACAGGAGGTTTTGCAAATGGAATTGATTTAAAGGCTGTAATACGTGGATCTGCGGCTGGAATGCCTTCTACGGTACCGAGTTTAGTTTTTACGATTCTAAGCATACTCTTATCTATTGCGCGACAGCGCAATTTCCTATTAGCGGGGGGTAATGGGGGCGGCAATGAGCCCCCATTCGGGAAATAAAAAAAGGGACCTGGAAGGTCCCTTTTTTTCAAGACGGTGAATTATTCCTTAACACCACCAATTGTCATACCAACTACGAAGTATTTCTGTACGAAAGGATATACAACGAGGATTGGCAAGGTTGCAACTACAGTAATTGATGAACGAATACTGATTGGTGTTACCATTGATGTAGAAGCACCAGAACTTGCTGCAAGAGCCATGGCACCTGCATCATTTGCGTTAGAGCTCTGGTTCTGACTTGCCTGAAGGAACGACATCAATACATACTGCAAAGAATGAAGTCTAGGCTTGTTAGAACAATAGAGGTATGTATCGAACCAGCTGTTCCAAGCACCAACTGCAGTAAAGAGAGAAATCATCGCAACAGAAGGAACAATCAAAGGCATAATAATCTGAAGGAAGATTCTAAACTCATTAGCACCGTCGATACGTGCAGATTCAACAAAGCTGTCTGGTAAACCGTTGATGTAAGTTCTTACAAGAATAAAGTTGAAGATATCAACAAGACAAGGAATAATATAAACAGAATATTTTCCCAAGAGGTGAAGATTCTTAATAAGCATGTATCCAGGAATCAAACCTGCATTAACATACATAGAGATTACAAGAATTGTTGTGAGAGGCTTTCTTAAAACAAATTCTTTACGGCTCAATGAATATGCAAGAATACAAGTACAGAATACACTCAAAACAGTCTGGAGTACTGTACGGGTAACAGAAATAATTCCAGCCTGGAAAATACGTGGAGTCTGGAAAAGATTTGTATAGTTCTGAAGAGTCCACTTACGAGGAAGAAGCTTAATTCCACCAGTTAATGAGTCCAAACCATCGTTGAAAGAAATTGCGATTGTATTCCAGAATGGATATACAGTTGCAACTACTACGAAGGCAAGTACAAGATAGATGATAATATCAAAAATTACATTGCTGATTAAAGTCTGCCTGCGGGCAGCATAATACTGATTTTTCTTGTCCATTATATCAAACGCTCCTCACCGCTCTTCTTAGCAATTGTGTTAGCAATAACAAGAAGCAGAATATTTACGACATTCTTAAAAATGCCGGCTGCAGTAGCAAGGCCGTAACGAGACAGCTTGAAACCGTATTTCAATACATAAATATCAATTGTTTCTGCTACATCCTGAATCATACCGTTCTGTAACAAGTATGGCATTTCAAAGTTTGCATCAAGAATATGTCCGGCAGACATAATCATCATGATGATAATTGTAGCTTTGATTCCTGGAAGTGTGATGTGCCAGATTTTGCGGAGACGACCACAACCATCAATCTGAGCAGCTTCATAGAGACATGGGTCAATGGCTGTCATTGCACCAAGGTATACGATTGTGTTCCAACCGACTTCCTTCCATACATAAGTCCAACCTATGATATGCCAGAAGTATTTCTGAACAGCAAGCCACTGAACCGGTTCATTTACAAGGTGTAGCTTTAATAATATTCCGTTTAAGATACCCGTTTTATCACCTACAAGTACGTTTGCAACAAGACCTGTAACGATAACCCAGGAAAGGAAGTGTGGGAGATAAGACACTGTCTGTACGAATCTCTTAACACCGATATATCGAACTTCATTTAAGAAGATAGCAATCAAAATTGCAGTAATATATCCAAGAGCAGTACTGATAAGGCTCATGCCTACAGTATTTCTCAAAGAAAGAAGGAATTCTTTTTCCTTAAACAACTGGATAAACCATTTCATTCCAACCCAGTCTTGCTGAGAAAAAGATTTATAAGGCTTATAGTCCTGGAAAGCCATTGTCCATCCCCAAAGTGGGACGTATCTGAATAGAATAATATAGAGAACAAATGGAAGCGACATTAAAATAAGCGCTTTCTGTTTGCCTAAAAGCTTCCATTTACTTTTTTTGTTTGCAAGATCCGCAGCTTTCATATCTGCAGATACAGCAGCTTTTTTACTTTTCATAAAAACACCCGTCTAAATATATTAATTGTCGGGCTAAAGTCGACAATAAAAACTTCGTAAAAAAAAGTCCACGAAATCCTCCGTGGACTTTTTTTACAGGAGAATGAATTAACATTCCCCTGCAACTGATTAAGTTTGACACAAAGTGTCAGAACTTAATTAGTCCTGAAAACCACCGAATGTAGCTACACGGTTATCAAGCTGCTGCTGCATGAACTTGTTGTATGTTTCTGTAAGTGGTTTGAGCAATGAGCAGTATTCAGCCCAAGTCTTTTCAAAGTCTTCTGGCTTGCCCATAATCATCTGTGGAAGGTACTTGCGCTGTACTGTTTCGAATCCAGTCATAGCAACTGCTGCTTCCTCTTCGAATCCACCCTTTTCAGCAGATGGGTTACACTGCCACATTGGGTACCATCCAGCATTCTTTGGTGGGTTAGCATCTACGAATTCAGCATAAGAACCTACACCATATGCCTTCCAGAGGTCGATATCAACCTGTTTCTGAGAAAGCTCATATTCCCATGCGAGGTCATCCATAGAACGTGTATATCCTGATGGAAGTGTTCCTTCGAGTTTTGGAGCTTCTTCTGTCCAGAGTGTAGCGCGGTTCTTCTGGATCCAGTTTGGATCTTTCTGGTTAGCGCGCTGCTCGTCTGTACGATATGGACGTCCGCTAGCATCAACCATATAGTCTTCTCCCTGGAATCCCCAGTAAAGAATCTTCTGGTTTTCTTCTTCAATCATCTTATCCATGAACTGGATGATCTTGATAGCCTTGTCTTCTGGACACTTTACAGTGATACCATAACCTCTCTGGAGGTTAGGAAGTGACTGGTCACGGTAGTGAGGCTTAATTGATTCATCAAATGTAAGTGGAAGTGGAGCATATGTTCTTTCATCTTTTCCAGCTGTCCAGAGTGTCTGTTCTGGTTCGCCCATGAACTGCCATCCCTGAATGAACATACCGAGTACACGACCCTGTGCAATCTT
>OCVV011333849.1_pt1 | contig 52582 bp, 33 predicted proteins | sample 1539721 | NCBI WGS metagenome assembly OCVV01 (sample SAMN02144230, study PRJEB22623) | gut metagenome | biome: sheep rumen | host: Ovis aries | place: New Zealand
CAGATATCGATGAGAGAGGAAAGCAGAGACTCGCATACGAGATTCAGGACATGATCGAGGGCTATTACTACTTCGTACATTTCGAAGGTCCAGATGAAGCTCCCGCATATATCGAGTCCCATATCCGTATATACGAGAATGTTATCAGATTCTTGATTGTAAGACAGGATGCGTAAGTCGATTAGATTAGGAGGTTCTTATGAACAAAGTTGTACTTATGGGTCGTCTTACCAGAGATCCAGATATCAGATATTCTAATTCACAGAGCGGAGATCAGCTCTGTATTGCAAGGTTTACACTTGCAGTAGATAGACGTACATCAAGAAGAGATAATGGTGGAAATGAGCAGACTGCTGATTTTATTTCAATCGTAGTATTCGGTAGACTTGCTGAACACGTAGAGAAGTATTATAAGCAGGGACTTAAGGTAGCTCTTACAGGTCGTATTCAGACCGGTTCTTATACTAATAAGGATGGTCAGAAGGTTTACACAACTGAAGTAGTGGCTGAGGAGCTTGAGTTTGCAGAGAGCAAGAATGCTGCTGCAGCAAATGGATATACCGGTTCCGGATCACAGGGAGGCGGATATGCTCCTAAATCTGCACCAGAGCCAAGCAGTGCCAGTGCAGAAGGTTTTATGAATGTTGAGGACGATCTGGAAGAATCATTACCTTTCGGTCAGAATAAGTAATTGTTTAGGTTAATGGAGGACATTTGATATGCCATTTAATAAAGAAGGTGGAGCAGCACCTATGAGAAGAAGACCTATGCATAGAAAGAGAAAGGTCTGTGTATTCTGCTCAGATAAAGAGCAGGTAATTGATTACAAGGATGCAAATACACTTAAGAAGTATATCTCTGAGAGAGGAAAGATTCTTCCTCGTCGTATTACAGGAAACTGCGCTAAGCATCAGAGAGAGCTTACAGTAGCTATCAAGAGAGCTAGACAGATTGCTCTTGTACCTTATGTAATCGAGTAATTATAACATCAGGGATCACGAATCGTTTTGATTCGTGGTCCTTTTTTTATTCGATAGGCTGTTTAAGAATGCTATAAACGTGATGTTTTTTAATACAATCGGCTGATTAATAAAGCCGTAAACGTGATGTCTTTTTGTTGAGTGGTGATAGGTGTCATGTTATAATCGAATACAGTTGGTATAGAAGTTACTTCAGGAAAGTTTTGGAAAGGGAATCATTTCGAGGTTTGATGGATAAGCTTGTTGAGAAAAATAAGGCTCAGGGAATCATTTTAAAGGGTATAGATGGATTCTACTATGTAGATACGAATGATCTGGTGCTTGAGTGTAAGGCGAGAGGTATATTCAGGAAGAAAGGTATGAGTCCTCTGGCGGGAGACAGAGTGGTTGTATCTGTCGATGCTGATGATATGAGCATGATAGAAGAGATACTTCCGAGGAAAAATCAGTTTGTTCGTCCGCCGATAGCCAATATAGATACACTTCTTATCGTGGCATCTGTCAAAAGTCCTGATCCCAATCTTTACAGCATTGATAAGCTGACTGTCATAGCTCAGCTAAAAGAAGTACAGGCGGTTCTTGTTTTTACCAAGATGGATCTGGGGGATACCTCGGAGCTTGAAGAGCTTTATAGCCGGGCTGGGTTTCCCACTATAGTTCTTAGTAATGTCACGGGAGAAAATGTTGACAGCCTCAGGCCTTATCTTGGAAAGGGCATTACGGCACTTGCTGGATATTCCGGTGTGGGTAAGTCCTCCCTGGTCAAATATCTTATTCCTGAGCTGGAGATAGAAGTTGGGGAGATAAGCCGGAAACTCAGGCGTGGAAAACAAACAACTAGGGAAAGTACACTTTATCCTTACGAAGAGGGATATGTTACGGATACGGTTGGATTTTCCAATCTTGAACTACGTACCTATAAAAATGAACTTACAACAGACAATCTTAAGTTCTGCTTTCCGGAGTTTGAGCCATATCTTGGAAAATGCAGATTTACCTCCTGCTCTCATACAGTTGAAAAGGGCTGTGCCATAATAGAGGCTGTAAATGCAAAGCAAATAAGTGTCTCCAGACATGAGAGCTTTTGCAGGATGTACAGGGAGCTGAAAGAGTTATGAGAAGATTAGTTGGAAGCAGCGTTCAGGAGATGACGCAGGAGGAATTTCGGGAATATGCCGCACTCTATAAAAGGGTTTCTGTAGATATAGGAACCGGTGATGGTAAACGTCTATACAGGGTAGCCAAGGCTAATCCGGATACATTATATATAGGAATCGATCCTGTAAAAGAAAATATGTCCGATACAGCTCGAAAGCTTCAGAAAAAGCCTGAGAAGGGCGGACTTAAGAACCTGCTGCTCGTAATTGGAGCGGTGGAAGCTCTTCCGGATGAGCTGGAAGGTATGGCTGATGAAGTTACGGTATATTTTCCATGGGGCTCGCTGCTGGAATGTGTTGTGAAGCCTGTCTTTGGCTCCATGAAACAGATATACCGGATAGCGAAGGAGGAAGCGGCATTTACCATAGTAACGACCTATCAGACCTCCTATGAGGCAGGCGAGATAGAAAGGCGTGAACTGCCGGAACTAAGTGCCCAGTATTTTGAAGCGGATTATAAAGAGGATATGAAGGCTCTTGGTTTTTTGATTGATTCGGTATCAGAGCTTTCTGCTGAGGATGTAAAGGTGATTGGAACGCAGTGGGCCAAGAGACTTGGAACAGGACGCGCCAGACGGTTTTACAGAGTAAATGGCATTATCAGGAAAGGGCTTGATTAAAGAAAGCAACATATAATAAGTGAAAGGTGAAAGGAGAAAATGTATGGTATTAAGGCCATGACAGTGCAAAGTCAGGTGGTTTTGGATATTATATAAAGAGATGGTGATAATCTGCTGCTTCAAAATGAGTTATTTAAGATAGAAATGTTTGGTGCCGATGTTATAGATCCAAGGTAATTAGGTGGAAGAATCAGGATAATAAATATACATATCTATGTTACAGGTCAGTAGATTTTGTAATACAAAAAGGACACGAGAAATATCGTGTCCTTTTTAGATGATACGATCTAAAAGAAGTTTTCAGTCCAGGTTTTGACGCTGTCATTTGTTGGATTTCCGGTCTCGTCATATGCTGTAGTATATTCATAGTAACCATATCCGTCCTGGTCACCATTTGAATCAAAATGCTCCCACCAGTTTTCATACACCTGAACCCATTCATCCTGAGCCATATATCCATTATCCTTGAAGTAGTAATAATATCCATCGATTGATACTTCTTCTGATTTAGGATACCAGCCGTTAGTATCCTCATACCACCAGCCATTTGCGTCACTCTTCCAGCTACCTGTTGCCTGATAGGACCAGGTTCCATCTTCGCCCAGCCAGCAACCGTCAACCCAGGAATTTGTACTGTAGGTATATCCCGAAGATGGGAAATAGTACCAGGAACCACCTGAATTGATCCAGCCTTTTGCAGCATATCCATCACTGTCAAAATAATACCATAAGCTATCTATCTTTTCCCACTTGTCTGATACGTAATATCCGGAGGCATCACCATACCATGCCTTGTCACCATATGACCAGGAGGATTTATATTGATAAGTCTGCGATCCGTCTGAATTGTAATAAAGACCGCTTACATATTCGCCTGCATAGTCATATATTCCGACACAATTATATATATAGTCTGTAAAGGGGTTCCCTTCTCCATCCGACATCTCTGTAGGAGTAAAATCATTTTTATTCAAAGTAATGGTTTCGCCGTATTTCCACTTAATATCAGTGCTGTTATCGCCATAGCCAAGAAGGGTCTTGCCGTCCTGGCTGGATGAAATCTCTATACAATTCCCGGCATTAGAACTTGGGTTTGTAACAGAAGAATCGTAGTAGTATCCATCCTTGAATTTGATAGTGATATTTCCATCTTCGTCGAATAAGCGGGTCGCATCAATACCGGTTCCTGACCACATAGTATCACCACCATACTGTTGGGCAGAATTTTGAAAATATATAATGTAATGACTGCTATTTGCCTCCTGCTCAGAGCTTTCGGTCTGGGTATTTCCATCTGCATAAACTGTGCTTCCATTAACATTTATTATTCCGGAAATTGAAATAGCCAGTGCAAGCGTTACGGCAGCAGCTTTCTTAAATCTCTTCATGATTGCCTTCCTCCTGAAATGATAAAATTGCACAAAAGTAATGGTATCATTTTTAACAGGAATGGTCAACAAATTCAACAAAAAATCTTTAAAAAATCCGAAGTATATAGTAAAATTAACCATAAGTGACGGATGGAGTACAGATAGGGGGAACCTAAACTTACTGACACCTAATCGGTTCAGGCAAATAAAAGGAGGAAATATAAATGGAGGTTCATCGGGCAAGAATAAATCATCAAAGGATTAGAATAGTTGCAGTATTGATGGCATTTACCATGCTGATTTTCGTTATCCCATCGCCCATCCAGGTAAGAGCTGAAGGTCTTGAATCACATAATTGGGACGCATATGGTTCCACATATGTTTATAATAGTATGACTTCTGTGGAAAAGCATCTTTATGATGGGCTGTATGACAGTTGCAAGAAGTATCTTACTACAGAGGCGGATGCTACAGACATTTATGAAAATGGGATATATTATATGGACTATGTGGATGCAGGTTCTCTTGAGGATATTGCATCCGTTGTAGAAGCCTTCAAGGAGGCAAATCCCCAGTTTTACTTTATAGGTGCTAATTATTTTATAGTTTCCAATGGAACTAATAGAAGTGTTGTTCTGGAGATGGACAGCAAATTTGTTTACGGTTCTGAAAGAACAAAGATTACAAATCAGATATTCAGTAAGGCTGATTCCTGGATAAGCAAGGCCAGCGCAGGTAAAACCACAAGGCTTGAGAAGGAAATAGCTGTAAATGATATTATATGTGAAAATGTTGTATATGGAATAACAGAAAACAGTATGAGTATTTACAGCACATTTGTTGAAGGAACAGCCGTTTGTCAGGGCTATTCCCTCGCAGCATCACTTATGCTGAATGCCATGGGAATTCCTACCATGTGCGTAACCAGTAAAAACCATGAGTGGAATAAGGTATGTCTTGATGATGGAACATGGTATGCGCTGGATGTAACCTGGAATGATACCTGGAATGGCGGATTTGCTCATACCTCATATTATGATAAGGTTAAAAATATTTTTGCTAACAGATCTGATGAGAATATCAAGATGCTGGATACTGAAAATGAACATATAATCACCGGTCCTAAGTATTATCCCGTTTCTTCGGTGGATTATCCAAGAGCTGAAAGTAACGAGTATAATCTGGAGATATCCAATGAAGGAAAAGTGATTACAGTGCTGGTTACAAAAGCAGATAACAATGATGCAGATAAGGATGAGGTTGTTGGTACAGTTACACTGGAAGGTTCTACTGATGAGTCTGCCGGCAGCATGACCTTCGATACGAGTACTTATCAAAGAGACAAATCATCAGGTGGAAGCGACTCGAATGGAAGCTCATCTAACGCAGGTGGCTCGAATGGAAGTTCATCAAATGCAGGCACCTCGAACGCAGGCGTATCAAATGGAAGTACGTCAAATGCAGGCACCTCGAATGCAGGCACTTCTAACGTAAACACCTCAAATGGTAATACATCTAGTGCAGGAAATGCCGGTAACGGTTCAGTGACAAATGGTGGTTCAGCCTCTCCGGAACAAAAATATTCAAACGAGTGGATAAATGGAAAGTGGTATGATGCAAATGGGCTTCAGTCCTATGAGGGAGAACTTCAGTGGAAGTCCAATGCTGCAGGCTGGTGGGTAGAGGATACAAGTGGCTGGTATCCGGTAAGCCAGTGGCAGAAAATAGATGGATCATGGTACTACTTCGGAGCAGACGGTTATATGGCTTCAAATGAATGGCGAGGAGGCTGCTGGCTTAGCTCCAGTGGTGCATGGGAATATGAGGCTACCGGAATGTGGAAGGGTAACAGTTCAGGCTGGTGGTATGAAGATACCAGTGGCTGGTATCCTGCAGGACAGTGGCTTAAGGTAGATGGTTACTGGTATTACTTTGGTTCAGATGGATACATGGTAACAAGTGTTTATATAGATGGATATTGGATAGGTTCTGATGGTATATGTCAGTAAAATAGAATGAGCTGTCAGATGTTTTTACAGCCCACTCCACACTTGCGGGAGTGGGCTTATTTTGTTATCATTAATAAGTTAATAAGTTACATCATGGAAGGAGGTATAACTATGGCATACACAGAACATTCAGATCCTGAAAAGATTGCAGAGTGGATAAAAAGCAGGATCAGGGATATTGATTTCAGTCCGGTTTTCGGTATAGTTCTGGGCTCAGGTCTTGGTGGACTGGCAGATGAGATAGAAGTGCTGGACAGGATTTCCTATAGAGATATACCGGGCTTTCCTGTATCAACAGTTCAGGGGCACAAGGGAGAATACATCTTTGGAAAGCTGCAGGACATCCCTGTGATACTTATGAACGGAAGGGTACATTTTTATGAAGGGTATCCGATGGAGCAGGTAGTGCTTCCGGTCAGAGTAATGGCATTTATGGGAGTTCACAGTATATTTCTGACAAATGCTTCCGGAGGTCTGAACCGCGAGTTTAAGCCGGGAACAATTATGTGCATAAAGGATCATATAGCTTCCTTCATACCTTCTCCGCTGATCGGACCTCACGAGGAAAGATTTGGACCAAGATTTCCTGCAATGAACGAGGTATATGACAGAGAATATATTGGTATCATGCACAGCGTTGCTGAGGAAATGGGAATAGAGCTGGAGGATGGAGTCTATCTTCAGGTTACAGGTCCTGCTTATGAATCGCCGGCAGAGTCGAGGGCTTACCAGATGCTAGGAGCGGACGCTGTTGGTATGAGTACGGTATGTGAGGCTGTGGTACTCAGTGCCATGGGCATACGTCTGCTGGGACTTAGCTGTGTAACGGATATGGCGATAGATAATGAGGATATAGCTGTTACTCACGAGGAGGTTCAGGAGGTTGCGAATCGCGCCGGCGAGAAGCTGAAGGCATTAGTTAAAAATACAGTAATCAGGATATGTAAATAATGCTACAAAAGAGTTTTTGGAAAAGAACTATTAATATATTATAAAATGGAGGAAAATCATGAAAGAAATAATCAGTACAGACAAGGCACCGGCAGCAATCGGACCATATTCACAGGCAGTAAAGGTTGGAAATCTGCTTTTTACATCAGGTATGATTCCTATTGATCCTGCAACTAATACTCTTGTGGAAGGTGGTATCGAGGTTCAGGCTGAAAGAGCTCTTCAGAATGTAAAGGCTCTTCTGGAGGCAAGCGGAAGCTCTATGGACAAGGTCGTAAAAACAGTAGTATTCATAAAGAATATGGACGACTTTGCAAAGGTAAATGAAATCTATGCTAAGTATTTTACTGATAATTATCCTGCAAGAAGCTGTGTAGAGGTAGCCCGTCTGCCCAAGGATGTATTAATCGAAATGGAAGCAATTGCTGAGATATAAACCGTAGTCTTTGTTATTTAGGTTATGAATAATAATATTTACATACTTCATAAAGAAGATAGAGATAATTTTATAGAAGAATTCAACAGCTTTCTGGATGAGCATTCAGAAGGCTTTCTTCTGGTTCTATCAACAGAAGATGAATGTTCTGATGAGGAAGGACTCGCAACGTATCTTGCCGAAAGACTGGGTGAATGTCCGGATGCAGTGCTGGCAACACCCAAGAAGCTGTTTCAGATACCTGACAGAATAACCGGAGTTATGCTGAATCTGAATAAAATTTCGGATGTGGAAAGTAATGCCGGTATATCGGGGGATACGGCTGTGTTCGGTAAGGGCGGCAGACGGTTCAGGCTTAATAAATATCTGAAATATAATTATGAAGCGGATTTTCTCCTTAGTCTTATGAAGGCTTATCCTTTTTTGATACAGCAGAGTACAGAACATATTTATTACAGGCAGGGAGAACCCGGGGATGGTAATTATAAGCAGTTCCATGGAATATATGATAAGAGCTGGTATCTGGACAATATAGAGCATTTTCTGCTTCCGATGCTGCAGGGGGAAAAGCCATCATTTTTGGTGAGCTGCTATACTATGTATAATCTTGCCTGCAGGCTGGATGCAAATCAGAATAATAATAATCGGCATGTACTGTCTGATGACGAGACAGATCATTTTATGGAGCTTATACATGAGGTGCTTCAGTATATAGATGATGATGTCATCATGAATGCAAACAGGTTTCCGGTATATAAAAGAGATTATCAGTTCTGCAGGATGCTGCTTCGAATAAAGTATAATAAAACTCCGGAGGAACGCCCTGATTCTGATTTTATCCGGTTTAGTGGTGAACTGTCAGATAAGCAGTTTGGACTATCCTCTGAAGCGGCTGATATAGCACTCACTCCTTATCATCATACTCAGGGTTACGGAACAGACAGACTATATATCTTGTCAAATGATGTGCCGGTTTACAGCTCATACTCCCTTAGATGCAACATACAGCTTATGGATGTGACAAGGTGCCTGTCCCCTTGTCACATGGTGACAGGGGGACAGGCACCTTGTCACATTGAGATAGATGGGTCATTTCCTGATATATATGATATGAATAAGGTAGAGTATTACTTTACTTATAATGGGGAAAGGTATAAACCGGTTTTCTGTGAAAGATATTCTCTGACAAAATACTTTGGAAGGTCTGCTTATAAGAGGTACCCATTCCATGTGAGCATACCTCTTGAAGATGTCTTGCCTGAAAAAAAGGATGGGACTGATAGCGGGATATCCGGAAATGGTGCAGATCAGGAGGGGGCACTTAGTATTTATGGTACTATCAGATGTTATATGGAGTATGAAGGTAAGGCATATAATATCGCATTTGATTTTAAGTCTCATACCAGCCGGCTGGCGGCATTTCCACATAATACGTACTGGCATGCAGGAAAATGGCTGCTTACTCCGGAGCATGATACACATATTTCTTCCTATAGGGATGTGGAGACGGAAGTAGTCACAGGAATATGTGTTGAAAAGTATAACTGGTTCAGAATGGCAGGTCATGAACTGGGGATAGGCTGGGAGCTTCTTACGGCGCCAAAGCTCAGGATGCATCATTTGAGATTTCTGATACTCAGAATGGCGTGGGTGCTGACGACACCATTTTTCAAAAGACATAGAGTGTGGCTGTTCTTTGATAAGATATACAAGGCCGGAGATTCTGCCGAATATATGTACAAATATGCCACAGAAATAAAAAAATCTAAGCAGCTACCCCTTAACTTACAAAATTATCGTGCTATATTAGAAAAGAAGGTGATGCCTGACAGACTGTATTATCTGGTAGATAAGGACTGTCCGGATTATCATAGATTACGCAGTGAAGGCTACAGGGTTCTCAGGAGAGGCAGCTTCCTGCATAGGCTGGTATTCTTAAATGCAGACGTAGTCCTTGTTACCAATTCGACGGTATTTGCATTTAATGATTATTATCTGGAAAACTCCAGATATATAAGAGGGATACCGGATTTTGATGTGGTATGTCTGCAGCATGGTCTGTCGGTGCAGAAGATAGCATTGGCACAGCAGCGGCTCAGAGATAATACAAAGCTTTATTTTCTGGCGTCAAAGTATGAGCTGGAGAATCTGTCTCATCCGGTTTATGATTACGTAAATTACGAGGCGCTTCGACTTACGGGAGAGATACGGCATGATGCTCTTCGGCTTACCGGAATACCCAGATATGATGGGCTGATTGATAGAGATCAGAAACAGATCTTGATATCCCCGACCTGGAGGATGCAGTCTGCCAGCTTCGTAACGAAGAATGAAGGCGTGGAGCGGGATTACAATCCGGAATTCAAGAGTACCCCATACTATAAGGTATATAACGGACTTATAAATGACAGCAGACTGATAGCTGCAGCGGAGGAGCATGGTTATCGCATCAAATATGTTCTTCATCCTATAGTCAGTCCCCAGGCAGAGGACTTTGATAAGAATCCCTACGTGGATATCATACCGTCAACCGGAGATATGAGCTATGAGAAAATGTTCTGTGAATCCAGTCTGATGATAACGGATTATAGTGGAATCCAGTTTGATTTTGCTTATATGAGAAAGCCGATTATATATTATCATCCTGTTGAGCTGGAGGCACATTATGAGGAAGGCTCCTATCACTATGATACGATGGCTTTTGGTGAGATAGTGAGAAAGAGGGAGGAGCTTGTGAATCTGATTATCTCATACATGGAGGAAGGCTGTCATATGAAGGAGCTCTACCGGATGAGAGCGGATGATTTCTTTGAATATGATGACAGAGAAAACTGCAGGAGAGTATATGAGGATATAATTCAGTATGAGTTAGAAAAAAAGTCATAATTGTCAAAAATTAAAATGCGTTCCTGTCTTTAATATAGCGAGGAGAGGATTGCTTTAGCAATGGAGCAATCCGTATGTCATATGGTGTAGAGCTATGATATAAAAGCTCTAGGAGAAGTGAAGAAATAGAATATAACCAGATTATAGAATGTAAATAGAGTATATAGGTAAAAGATAGAGTAAAGATAAAAGATAGAACATATAGGTATAAGGAAGAGTAAAGATAGAATATAGAGCGTATTGGTATAAGGAAAAGTAAAGATAAAATATATAGCATATTAGTATAAGCTAGAGTAAAGATAGAGTATAAAGCATAGAAATAAAGTTAGAGGTGGCATATGGACAGAAATGAAGTATGGAAGATACTTGAGATAGAAGAGACAGATGATCTGGAAGCTATAACCACAGCTTATCGTACCAAGCTGGTAAAGGTCAATCCTGAGGATGATGCAGAAGGATTTATGAAACTGAGAGAAGCCTTCGAGGAAGCTGTCAATATAGTAAATAACCAGGGACAGCCGGATGAAGAGGAATTTGATGAGGAAAATGCTACTGATATAGAAAGGCATATCCATAGATTCAAACAGATCTATGATGATATATATAACAGAAGGGATAATAGTCTTATAGAAGAATGGCTCGCGGATCCTCTCTGCACAGAGCTGGATACGACGGACGAGGTAAGAGAACAACTTCTGGCAGCAATTATGGAAAGGTTTATGATTCCCCATGAATGGTGGTTACTGTTTGACAAGACATTTGATATTGTAGGCTGTCAGAATGCTTTGAAGGAGATATTTCCTCCTGATTTTATCAGCTTCGTAGTCAATAATATTGAAATAGAGGATAGCTTTGATTATAGCAGCATTCTGTCCAGAGAAGAAATGGAGCAGATGTTTTATGATGCTTTGGGAGAGGCATCAAGGACGGATATAGACTGTGATCCGGAGGCTTTTGATCCGCCTGAGTATAGGATTCATGATGATTCTTATGTCAGGACTATTACACAGGGAAGGATCTATCTGAATGACATTTTCCGTATTAAGGTGGATGATATAAGGGACAACATTCCCGATGGACTGAGTGAAGAGGAGATAGAGGAATATAAGAAGAATAAGCTTGAGCAGAATAAGCAGGAAGCTGATGATATAATGCAGAAGCTGTGTGCACTTATCAATTATGAGGAAGGCTTTTCTATATGGGAGCCTGAGGAGACAGGCATAAAGCTTACCATACTTGAACTGCTGGGAAGGCGTGAGGAAGCAAGATTAATAGCCGATGCTGTAGTTAAGGATGATCTGACCTTTGTAGCCGGAGAGTATAATCCTTTTGGTACATATAATGCACTCCGGATAAGACTTGATGAGCTGATGGATCCGCAGCTTAGCTTCAGTGAGGAGGAGAAGGCAGAGATCATCAGCAGATGCGAGGATATTCTCAGTAAGCTGGAAGCTAAGGTGGAAACAGTCTATACCAAGTACTGCCGCAGCCAGATACAGCTCATTTATAAGAATTATGACGAGGCAAATGAGTTAATACTGGATGCGCTGGATCTGAACAGTAACTTTAACCAGGGCGTTATTCTGCTGAAAAAAATAGCGAGCTGCATGACAGAGGACTATTATGTAAAACTTGAGGAAGGCGTGCTGAACGATAAGGAGAAGGTGGAGCTGGGCTGGGCACTCTTCAGACTGGACAGAACAGAAGAAATATTTGATCTGCTTAAGCAGACTAATGTTACAGAAGAGAACTCCTATGGATATAATAATCTTTATGCAAGAGGTTACTTTGCTAAGGGAAGATATGAGGAAGCTATCCCTTATCTTTTGAAGTGGGAAGAGAATCTGGATAAAATGTTTGCAAAAAGAAGTGCAGGAGAGCAGCTTTCCCATAAGGATGAAGGCAGGGTAAAGAGATCCTCCTATTGCTATTTTCTTATCGCATTTTCTTATTCCAAGCAAAATGAACAGGAAAAGGCGATTGATTATTATAAAAAAGCGGTTGAGGTAGCCGAGAGAGAGATTCCGGACGACCTTAATGAAAGGCTGTATTATCTTGAAAATTATGGAAGACTGCTGCATGATGTCGGAAAGTATGACGAGGCAATGGAAGTCTGGAACAATATGATAGATATGACAGATCATTGTATTCCGGGATATGTTCACAGGCAGAAAACTGCTTATGAAGCGAGAGATGCGCAACTGGTTATAGATGATTATTATAATATTATAAGAGATGTGCCGAATTATGCTCCTGCCTATGAGCTGGCGGCAAGCGTATTTATCAATTTCAAACAGTATAAGGATGCTGAGTCCGTCCTGGCAAGAGCAGACCAGGTGGGCATTGACAGTGATCTGGTGGAGAAGACAAGAGCGAGACTATATGAAGAGCAGGGAGAAAAGGAAAAGGCTGCTCAGATATATGAAAAGATAGCACAGCATGTTGAGGAAAATGATACTGATCTGGAGGATATAGAGGATTTTTATGATGATATAGCATATTTCTATCTGAATTACAGAGATGAAGATGGGAATCGTATCAAAATGAAGGAGGCAGAGACCTACTGTAAGAAATGCGAGGAATTGAATCCGGATAATCTTCGTATGCTTTGGATAAAAACCGATGTTGAGGAAATCCTTGAAAGAGATCCGTCTCCTGTATATGAATATATGCTTGATCATTATCCTGAAAATGCATCCGTTAACTTTGAATATGGAGAATTTTTTAACAGAAAGAAGAAGTATCAGGAAGCTGAGCATGAGTATCTGGAATGTCTGAAGAAGGATGAGAATCACAGGAGCGTGAATAACAGGCTCATGAATCTCTATCAGGACAGATATGGCCGTGATGAAGACAGGAAGGACTATACAGAGGCGGTTAAGTATGCCACCAGACAGCTTGAGCTGGTGGATGATTCTTACTATAGAATAGAAAGAGCGCTTTTGTATATTGACGGCTATGAGTTTGCCAAGGCGGCAGAGGATGCGAAGAAAGCAATCGAAGCTGACCCTGAGAATCCATATGCACATAACTGTCTGGGACTTACTAAAATGAGATCCGGTGATTACATGGGAGCTATCCGTGACTTCGATATGGCTATAAAGGTTCAGGAGGAAGCCAAGGAAACTACAGCACCTTATAATAATGCTTCCCGATGCTGTGAGATAATGCACGAATACGGCAGAGCTATAGATTATCTTCAGAGAATGGAAGAGGCTTTTGGAGGTTCTCGTAGTATAGATGAGAATCTGTCCAGATTATTTACAAAGAATAAACAGTTTAAGCAGGCAGAGAAGCTTCTGGAGGATCTGATCAAATATGCCGAAAGCAGAAGAGAGGAAACCAGAAATGCCTGGTATGATGAAGACAAGATAAGATTTATGCTCAAAAAGGTAGAAGTGGCTCATCTTAGCGGTAATGAAAGAAAGGCTGCCTCCATAATGCAGGATATATTGGACTTTTTAAAGAGTAAGGGCTACCTGGAACCAAATCTTGCCAAGGAATGTGATGGCTATACAAGAAGGGTAAGTGCAAGTATATTTAGAAAAATAGCTGATCATTATATTAATAATGAGAGGAACTATAAAGACTCTATATTATTCTTTGAGAAGGCTATCAGCATGAAGATGCCGAAGGGGGAGGCGACTACCGGGGCTTCTCTTACAAACGGAATCAAAAAAGGAAACTTTTTGTCAAAGCACAGTAAAGCTAAGGTTCATCTGGACAGTCCGGAGGAGCTGATGACAGACAGAGCAGAGCTAAGGGAAATGGGAGAGCTTTACAGATATTTTGCTGCTGCCTGCTATGGATATGGACTTAAGGACTGGGCAGAGACTATAGCTAAAAGAGCGGTTAACTGCTTTGAAAGGGCATATAAGGCAATCGGAGGCCTGAAGGCTTATCTTGATACACCTGATTCCAGTCCTCTGAGATATTCGGACTTTGCTATGGTTAAGTTCTTTATGGGAGAGACGGAGGAAGCGTTTAAGCTGACAGAGACCTGCAACAGATTACCGCATTGCAGCTTCTGTTTATATGATGTATGCTATGATAGAGTTCTGACAGAAGCCAGGCTGTATGAGCTTATGGGAAATATAGATAAAGCAATAGAGTATTACAAGCTTGCAAGATCTTATAGTCCTAATGACTGTGAGATATATATAGCACTGAGAACTTTGTCTGGCAGTGCTGAATAAAACCATTTATTAAACTTGAAAGAAGGACATTATGATAATCGGAATTGATCTGGGAACAACAAATAGTCTGGTTGCCTACTATACAGATGAGGGACCAAAGCTTATTCCCAACAGACTGGGGGAAAGACTTACTCCATCAGTAGTGAGTATAGACGAGAACGAAACTGTCTATGTCGGAAAAACTGCTGTGGAAAGAATGAGTCTGCATCCTGAGAGCAGTGCGTCTGTATTTAAAAGAGATATGGGTACTAATCGGATATATAACCTGGGTGGTAAGGAGTTTACTGCGGAGGAGCTTTCTTCCTTTGTACTTAGAAGTCTTAGGGAGGATGCCGAGGAGTATCTGGGAGAAAAGGTAGAGGAAGCTGTTATAAGTGTTCCGGCATATTTTAATGATATGCGCCGAAAGGCTACCAAGAGAGCCGGAGAGCTGGCAGGACTGAAGGTGGAGAGAATCATCAGCGAGCCTACAGCGGCGGCTATAGCTTATGGGCTTTATAATGATAATAAACCTGCGAAAAACTTAGTTTTTGATCTGGGTGGCGGAACATTTGACGTATCTATACTTGATTACTTTGCTCCTATACTTGAAGTCAGGGCTGTAGCGGGAGACAACTTCCTGGGCGGCGAGGATTTTACTGCAGTTATAGAGAATATGTTTCTGAAAAAATATCCGGATATTAATCTGGATGATCTTTCAGGAAGAGAGCTTTCCCTCATTCACAGAGAAGCAGAAAGGTGTAAGAAAGCTCTCTCTGAAGACGGAAATGTAACAATGAAATGCAGATTAAAGGAGCAGGATTATCAACTGGATATAAAATATTCAGAGTATGACAAGGCATGTGAGTCGCTATATGAGAGAATCCGCGGACCGGTTAAGAGAGCTCTTTCAGATGCAAAGCTCAGACTTTCGGATATTAACAAGATAGTTCTTGTAGGTGGAGGAACCAGATTTACCGGAGTCAGAAGCTTTGTTAGTAAGATGTTCCATACCTTCCCTGATACAAGCATTAATCCTGATGAGGCTGTTGCACTTGGAGCAGCTATACAGGCAGCGATGAAGGAGAGGAAAGAGTCCATAAAAGAGATAGTTCTGACGGATGTGTGTCCGTTTACTCTTGGTACGGACGTGGAAGTTACTCTTGGAGAAGGAATAAAGGAGGGAGGACATTATTTCCCTATTATAGAGAGAAATACTATAATCCCTGCCAGCAGAACCGAGAGATTCTATACAACGCGTGACGATCAAAGCAAGATCAAGATAGAGGTACTTCAGGGGGAGAGCCGTCTTGCCAGAAATAATCTGGAGCTGGGAGTTCTGGAGGTAGAGGTGCCACCGGCAAAGGCGGGGCAGGAGGCAGTAGATGTTACCTACACCTATGATATCAACTCTATTCTGGAGGTTGAGGTAAAGGTTATCTCTACCGGTATAAAGAGAAGACAGATAATAAAGGGACAATATACAGAGATGACGGATGAAGAGATAGAAGCCAGATTTAAAGAGCTTGAATATCTCAAGATTCCGCCAAGAGATCAGGAGGAGAATAAGCTGGTTCTGCTCCGTGCTGAAAGACTGTATGCAGAAGCTCTGGGGCTTGACAGAGAGGTGCTGGAGGCAGAGATCAGAAAGTTCGAGCTGGCACTTAATACCCAGGATAAGAGGCTTATCGAGAAGGAAAGAACTAAGCTGAAGGAATATCTGGACAAATGGGAGGATGAGCTGTAGTCAGGAAGTGTTGACAGGAATGTTTGATTGCGATATCCCATAAATAATGTTAGAATGGTTGCATATATATAACAGCGGGAGGGGTGTTAGATGAAAACTAAGCTGCAGAACTGGATTAACTGGATACTGTATGATGAGCTTATTGATGGAAAGATTAATGCACCACGTCATCTTTTGGGTAATCATGACTATGGTGATGGTCAGGTAATCACATGCTATAAGCCACATTCATCATCTGTATCGATCAAGGCGCCAAGAGGTAAGAAGCTTATACCTATGGAGAAGATAAGTGAAGAGGGGTTCTATGGTGCTTACTTTCCTAAGAAGGAATTTAAAGGAAATGCATATAGATATGTAACAGAGTACTATGACGGTACATCCGTTGAGACGGCAGATGCTTATGCATTTGATGGACTTTTTACAGATTATGATGCTTACCTTTTTGCAGAGGGTAAGAACTACGATGTATATAACAAAATGGGTGCACACCCTATGGAAATAGACGGAGTAAAGGGTACATACTTTGCCGTATGGGCGCCGGATGCCCGTCGTGTATCTGTAGTTGGTGATTTCAATATGTGGGATGGAGCGCTGAATCCGATGCAGCTTCACAGTACATCCGGTGTATATGAGCTCTTTATTCCTGATGTAATGCCCGGAGCTATATATAAGTTCCAGATCCTTACCAGATATGGTGATATTCTTTATAAGGCAGATCCATATGGTAATCAGGATCAGGTTCGCCCGGATAATGCCAATATCGTTGTTGATATTTCCAACCTTAAGTGGACAGATGATAAGTGGATGACTGAAAGAAAGAAGCTGGACAGAGTGGCACGTATGAAGATGCCTATGTCTATCTATGAATGTCATCTCGGTTCCTGGAAGAAGAAGATAGAGGATAGTGATTTTGGTTTCTTTAATTATAGAGAATATGCTGAGGAGATAGGAAAATATCTTGTTGATATGGGCTATACTCATATAGAGCTTATGGGTATTGCCGAATATCCGTTTGATGGATCCTGGGGCTATCAGGTAACTAATTACTATGCACCTACCTCCAGATATGGAACTCCTGAGGACTTTGCTTACTTTGTGGATCATATGCATAAGCTTGGTATAGGTGTCATCCTTGACTGGGTACCGGCACATTTTCCAAGAGATGCACACGGACTAGGACGTTTCGATGGCATGCCTCTTTATGAAAATGCAGATCCACGAAAGGGCGAGCATCCGGACTGGGGTACATATATCTTTGATTATGGCAGAAATGAAGTATCTAACTTCCTTACTTCAAATGCGCTGTTCTGGGTTGAAAAGTATCATATAGATGCTCTTCGTGTTGATGCTGTTGCGTCCATGCTCTATCTTGATTATGGTAAAAGAGATGGAGAGTGGGTAGCCAACAAGGATGGCGGTAAGGAGAATCTTGAGGCTATAGCGCTTCTTCAGAATATCAATACTGTTATGGAAGAGAGAAACCCAGGTGCATATCTTATAGCTGAGGAGTCAACCGCATGGCCGGGCGTTACAGCTCCTGCAGATATGAAGGGACTTGGCTTCCTCTTCAAATGGAATATGGGCTGGATGAATGACTTCCTGGAGTATATGAAGCTGGATCCTTATTTTAGAAAGTTTAATCATAACAGACTTACATTTTCACTTTCATATGCTTATGCGGAGAACTATATTCTTGTAATATCCCATGATGAGGTTGTTCATCTGAAGTGCTCTATGATCAATAAGATGCCCGGCTTCGAGGTTGACAAGTTTGCTAACCTTCGTACAGCTTACGGTTTCATGACCGGACATCCCGGAAAGAAGCTTCTCTTTATGGGACAGGAATTTGCTCAGCTTCGTGAGTGGAGTGAGGCAAGATCGCTTGACTGGTTCCTGCTGGACAATCCGCTTCATCAGGGAATGCAGGACTTCGTAAAGGATCTGAATCATCTTTATACAAAGTATGATGCGCTTTACTATAATGATAATGAAGTTGTGGGCTTCGAGTGGACCAAGGTTGATGATGCGGATAGCGGTATCGTAGCATTTGTCCGTCGTGGCAAGACCGAGAAGGATCAGCTCATGTTTATATGCAACTTTGTTCCTGTAGAACGTAAGGACTACAGAGTTGGAGTTCCATGTCTTACAACCTATAAAGAGATCCTCTCATCTGATGACAAGAAGTATGGCGGTCTTGGAAGAAATATCGGTGATAAGAAGGTCATAAAGGCTGAGCATGTTAAGGCGGACAGGATGAACAACTCAGTAGTAATCGATGTACCTCCGCTTTCTGTAACAGTTCTTAAGTATGACTATAAGGATGAGAAAGAGGCTTTAGCTGAGCTGAAGGCTGAAAAGGCAAAAGCTGCAAAGAATACTAAGACTACTGTAAAGAATACCGGAAAGTCTTCTTCAAAGGATACCGGAAAGGCTGCAAAGAAATCATCTGCCGGGGAGGAAGGGACTAAGTAGTCCGGTTCCGGTGTAGCATCTAAGAAAGAAACAGCAGATAAAGAGAACTAAACATATAAAATAAAAGAACTGGTTTACAAGAATTTGTAAACCAGCTCTTTTTTTATGTGACTTCCCCCATCACAATCGATTTAGAAATATGCCATAGGATCGGCATATGCTCCATTTATTCTCACACCAAAATGGAGATGTGGTCCGGAGGATGCTCCGGTGTTTCCTGAATAAGCAATGGTCTGACCGGCATATACATTTGCGCCAACGCTTGTATTGAAGGCTGACAGATGATAATACATTGTGGTAAGTCCATTACCGTGTGAGATAAGAACTGCATTTCCTGCAGTACCCATATAACCTACATAAGAAACTATTCCATCGGCGGCAGCTACAACACTTGAACCCGAAGGACAGGATATATCAACACCTCTGTGATTGCTGGTAGCTCCCGGAACATCGATATTTCTCATTCCGAATGGAGAGGTTATAGTATATGATGATGGCATAGGCCAGGTGAAGCCTCCGCCGGTATAGGTTGCTATGGTTGTGGCATCATAGTAGGCTGACGCATCATAGTAAGCCTGTGTGGTTGCTTGTGTAGTCGCTTCTGTAGTAACCTCGTAGCTTGTTGTATAAGAAGCATCGGTTGGTGAAGCTCCCTCGGCAGCAGCCTGAGCAGCAGCGGCGGCAGCCTGTCTTGCAGCTTCTTCCTCTGCAGCCTTTCTTGCAGCCTCTTCAGCGGCGGCCTGAGCAGCAGCCTGTGCGGCAGCCTGAGCAGCGGCGGCCTGTTCAGCAGCAGCGGCCTCGGCAGCAGCTCTGATCTGTTCTGCCTCAGCTTCAATAGCGGCTATAATACTGTCCTGTTCCTGCTCCATAGCCTCAAGCTCTTCAATACTGTACTCAGTATCTGATATTTCCTGATTATATGCTTCCAGCGTTTCCTTCTTACCCGCCTGCATCACTTCCAGAGCTTCCTGTTCTCCTTCAGTTTCTGACTGAAGCAGATTAACTGCGGTAATGCTGTTTTCAATCTCGCCCTGATAGTCAGCTATCTGTTCTTCTATCTCCAACAGACTGTTTAACTGGGTCTGGTCATATTCAGAAACCTTCGATACATATTCAGACTGATTTATAGCACTGGAGTATTCCTTGATAGACAGAAGAGCTTCAATGTATGCAGCGTCTCCATTTTCATATGCAAACTGGATACGCTCCTTCATGCTGTTATACTGATTGGTTTCAGCAACAAAAGCATTCTGCATATTACTTTCGGTTATGGTTGCCTTGATCTGAAGCTTGTTACGCTCGTCATCCAGCTCACTTATCTTGCCTTCATAGGAGAGAATCTCGTTATCAAGATCTTCGATTACCTGAAGGAGATCATCCTTGCCACTTTCCAGTTGCTTCAGCTTTCTCTCGGCCTCGGCTTTTTTCTGCTGGGTTTCAGCTCTTTCAGCCTCGGCTTCCTCTAAGGATTCGTCAGCATAAACATTACTGATGCCGTTAGAAAATGGTACGGTAAGCGATCCGGCAAGCATCACACCAGCCATGACAGCGCCGATAAGTTTTTTATTTAAAGATTTTACCATATAAGCACCTCGGTGGTTTACCATAAATTCAGAATTATGTTTACCAGAAAAAAATTATACTATATAGAAAATCATATTTCAACCCTGAATTTGGCTAAAAATGGGCATTTAGGGCGTATTTTGAGCAAACCTTGAAAGGTAAGGGTGCATTTTGGAATTGGGAAATGGGTTTCTTTAGGGATGACCTTATCAGAAAGTACGATTGTCAGAAACGAAATCATATGCGGCTTTTTCGCAGAGATCTCTCATAGTGGTCATCCGGCAGCATATTTCATCAGGTGATGCTTCCATGCCGTTTTCTATCCATTCAATTATCGTTCCACATACACCATATGCAAAGAATTTGGTGATGAAGTCTCTTTCTGTCTGATTAACGACCTTGGTTTCGTCCAGTGAATCAATGGCATACTGGAATATCTGCTGCGCCTGGTACAGCATACTGCTTTTCATATAGTCCTCAGTATGGGTGATAGTATTGATATAGAAGGCTTTGCTGTTTTTTATTTCGGTAAGTATCATAAAGAATTTTTCGGGCCAGTTATCGAAACTGATATCCTGAGTATATTTATCGATGAGCTCGGTTTTATATATCCATTCTAATAAGTCGTACTTATCCTGAAAGTGGTAGTAGAACGTCTGACGGTTGATACCGCATTTTTCGGATATATCCTTGATGGTAATCTTCTCAAAGCCCTTGCTGTGGCAGAGCTCCTTGAGGCTTTCAGCTATAGAAGTCTTTGTGATAGTTGAGTTTACCATGTGTCCCTCCTTAGAATTATGATTGCACCAGACTATTTTATCACAAAACTAAAGGTTATAAAACCAAAACGGTCTTTAATATTTTTCAACGCTATGTTAAGATATACGTTGTATGAAAAAACAGTCAGGTACATTTGGAGGATAGAAATGGGCTGGATAGTAGTGTTAGCATTTGTGGCACTTGGGGTAGCATTCATCTCTGTTACAGTCAAGGTAAATAAGATGGATATGGTTGCCAGGGACAAATGCTCTGAGATAGATACAAGCCTTTGGGATAGAGCGCATCAGCTCACCAAGATAGCTGAGCTGCTTGAGAAAAAAGAGATTGAAAATAAGCTTGAACCGCTGGATGTAAATACATTTGGCCTGGGAATGCCACCTATTATGCAGGCGGCAAATGCTGATAAGCTGGATAGACAGGATGAGATACTCAGAGAACTTTTAGCGGAGCATCCGGAGCTTAAAGAGGAAGAAGATTTCGGCACACACTTACGTAAGTTCAATGATGCCCGAAATGAACTGATAAGAGCAAGTCTGGCCTATAATAAGAGTGCAAATGCATTTAATCATTATATTGCATCATTTCCTGCCAGTGTTATAGCTATGTTCCATAAGAAGAAGGATAAGGCTACATTTGTTTACTATTTCAAGGAGCTGTAGGAAAGAATAATAACGGATTGTAAGGAAGTTGAAGGATAAGCTATGCGGGTACTGGTTGTAGAGGACGAGAAGAGGCTTGCGGAAACTATTGCAGATGTAATAGAGGACGCAGGGAACATAGTTGATATTCAGAATGATGGAGAGTCGGGATACTATGATGCGGTCTCCGGTATATATGATGCCATAGTTCTGGATGTGATGCTTCCCGGAATGGACGGGTTTGAGATTCTGAAGAAGCTTCGCGAGGAGGATATAGCAACTCCTGTTCTTATGCTGACAGCCCGGACAGAATTAAATGACAGAGTAAATGGGCTTAATCTGGGCGCGGATTATTATCTGACGAAGCCCTTCCAAAACGCAGAGCTGGTGGCTGCGCTTCACGCCATAATGAGAAGAAAGACGGAGATAATTCCGGATGATATTACCTTTGGTGATCTAACTCTGGCAACCTCAACCCAGGAGTTAAAAAAGGGTGATAAGTCCATCAGACTCAATACGAAGGAATTTGAATTGATGCGGTATCTGATGCTGAGCGGGGAGAGTATTCTTTCCAAGGAAACCATTATCAATAAGATATGGGGATATGATTCGGATGCCGGGGATAACAATGTTGAAGCATATGTATCATTTCTCAGACGTAAGCTTAGTGCTCTTAAGTCGAATGTTTCCATAAATGTAATCCGAATGAAGGGATATATATTAAAAGTGGGAGAGTAATGAGCGGGTTTTATTTTGTAAAAGGTATTTGTAGAGGCTGTTCTGATTAGGTAGATACGATATTATAATATGAAAGAATTAAAGAAGCTAAGAATTGAATTTGTACTTGTTTTTATGGGAATAGTCGTCATTTTTCTGATGACTATTTTTTCTATACAATACTATTCCTCCAGTAAGGAATACAGGGAGAATACTGTTAAGGCTCTGGAGATTGCCCTGAATGAAAAGAGAAATATGAGATGGAACCGTGAGAATCAGGGCTTTGGATGGAAGCCGGAGGATAATATGGCGCCTGTGGATGGCTCATCAGAGGAGTGGCCGGAGGAAGTGACAGAAGGACAGTCAGAGGGACAGCCGGAGGAAGTGACAGAAGGACAGTCAGAGGGACAGCCGGAGGAAGTGACGGAGGGTATTACTGCCGGACCATTTGAAGGTCAGATGGGTAATAATGACAGCTTAATGAATGACAAGATGGGAAACATGATGGATAAGTTTGGAGATGATACATCCAGAGTATCCATTCTTTTGGTGGAGCTGATAGCAGCGGATGAGGCAGATTCTCAGGAAGCAGCCGATACAGATGTGGCGGCTTCCAAAGAAGCAGACGATACAGGTGTGGTGGCTTCCGGAGAAACAGATGATACAGATGTGGTGGCTTCCGAAGAAACAAACGAGACAGTTGCAGGGGACTTAGAAGAAGCTAATTATGATATTCAGACCATAAGAAATGATATGTTTTATATGGAGGATACCTATATACAGGAAATAGTGCAGGCAACTCCATATGAAAATGAAATAGCATCCCTTACCTATCCAGGGGAGATGAGGCACGGCGAACTGGAGGACTATGGACTTAGATTCTGTTTGCAGAAAGATAGTATGGATGGACAGATTTATATAGCATATGCAGACGTATCCTCTGCTAAAAATATGCTGAGCAGTATGCTGAAAAGGTCTATACTCATAAGTCTGGGAGTTATTATAGTAATGCTTATATTAAGCATTTTCCTCTCCAGAAAGGTGCTGAGGCCGGTGGAAAAGGCGTGGAGTGATCAGAAAAGATTTGTTGCTGATGCGTCCCATGAACTCAAGACTCCTTTGGCGGTAATTATATCCAACACGGATATGATGATGAAGTCCGGTGACAGAAACAGTGATAAGAATGTCAGAAGGCTGGATAATATCAGGATCGAATCTGAAAGAATGAAGGAACTGGTACAGGAGCTGCTGGAGGTGGCAAGAGGAGATATATCCGAGAAGGAGCTTATAAAAGAAGAGGTTCAGCTTTCGGAGCTTGTGGAAGAGGAGCTTTTGGTCTGGGATCCTATATATTACGAAGCCGGAAAAGAGCTTATAAGCGAAATCGATGAAAATATCAGGATGACCGGAGATCCGGCAAAGCTGAGAAGACTTGTTGGAATACTGGTTGATAACGCACTTAAATACAGCTTTGACGGAAGCACTGTAAGGGTAAGGCTGTCAGGGAAAAGTATTACCGGAATTCATAAAAAGGGTGATCATTCTATCTGCCTTACGGTAGAGAATGAGGGAAATGCCCTTACCGAGGAGGAATGTAGTAAAATATTTGAGAGGTTCTACAGAGCGGATAAATCCAGAGAAAAAATTTCCGGATATGGACTGGGGTTATCCATAGCTGTTTCAATAGTAGAGGAGCATAATGGTACGATAAAGGCATCTTCCAGAGAGGATGCAGACTCAGGTAAAAATATATTTATCGTAACATTCTAATATGTGACAAGGGGACTGTCCCCTTGTCACCATGAGGCAGGGTGAGTGATCACCTTGTCTTTTTTATTTGGCAGGATAAAAGGTTGTGCAATAACCGGAACTGCGTAAAACAGTGCTTCGCAAGTCAGTCATCTAAATATAACAGGGCATCCGTATTTCAGGAAAATCATTACGACAAAATCAGGGATTTGTCTAAATTCTAGTCACAAATCAGATTTTGTCTAAATACTTACCGGTGGAATTGGATTAACATCCTTCATAATTAAAGCTGATAAAAGATAAAGTTGATAAAAGTTAAAGTTGATAAAAGCGAACTATTTGAGAGGAGGAAATGAAATGCATATAGGTAAGGCTATAGTGAAGCTAAGAATACCGATTCTGATAATAGCTATAATCCTGCTGATTCCATCGGTGCTGGGATATATAAACACCAGAACCAATTACGATATTCTGACATATCTTCCAAAGGATATAGAGACTATGAAGGGACAGAATATTCTGGCGGAGGATTTTGGAACAGGAGCATTTTCGCTGGTTGTAACCGAAGGAATGTCTGATAAGGAGATACGAAGCCTTACAGCTAAGATAGAAGAGGTTGATCATGTAGTAAGGGTACTTAGCTATGCTAAGTTTTCAGAAGGAACATTTCCGGTTGAAATGCTTCCGGATGAGCTGCAGGATACACTCCAGAATGGAGATGCAAAGCTCATGGCAGTGTTCTATGATTCGACACTTTCTGCGGATGAGACCTTGAAGGCGGTTGAAGACATCAGGGCTCTCGCGGATGACAGGTTCTATCTTGGAGGCATGTCAGCAGTTGTTATTGATACCAAGAATCTGAGTGACCAGGAGGTTCCCATATATGTAGCAATTGCAGTTATCCTGTGTCTTCTGGTTCTGACACTTACTATGGATTCATTTCTGATTCCATTTCTGTTCCTGCTGAGTATAGGAATGGCGGTTATATATAATCTTGGAACCAACTTCATCAGTGGGGAGATATCCTATGTAACCAAGGCACTGGCGGCAGTTCTTCAGTTGGCTGTTACCATGGATTACTCTATATTCCTGTGGCACAGCTACAAGGATGAGAAGACGGTATATCCTGATGACAATAATGCCGCAATGGCAGAGGCGATAGATAAGACTATAGTTTCAGTAGTCGGAAGCTCCATAACAACGGTTGCCGGATTTGTTGCTCTTATGTTTATGAGCTTTACACTGGGACTTGATCTGGGAGCGGTTATGGCAAAGGGTGTAATACTTGGAGTTATATGCTGTGTAACTGTACTTCCTTCCCTGATACTTACATTTGATAAAGCAATCATGAAGACCTCGCACAGACTGCTGCTGCCTGATTTTTCCAAAGCAAGCAAGTACATAGTGAGATATTTCTATATCGCACTGATTCTGTTTGGAGTGCTTATCATTCCGGCGTATTATGGACAGGCTCATAACAAGGTTTACTACAATCTGGACTCTTCCTTACCAAAGGAGCTGGGAAGCATTCAGGCAAATGAAAAGCTGGAGAAAGAATTCAACATGAGCTCCACCCATATGATTCTGCTGGATTCAAATCTGAGTGATAAGCAGGTTAGAAAGCTTATAGAAGAGGTAAATGAAGTAGATGGAGTCAAGGCAACTCTCGGAATACAGTCTCTGGTCGGGGCAGGAATGCCAAAGGAAATGCTTCCTGAGCATATACTGGAAATACTTGATGATGGAGAGTATCAGTTACTCTTTGTTATGTCAGAGTACAAGGTCGCATCTGATGAGGTAAATGCCCAGTGCGATAAGATAAATGCAATACTGGACAGATATGATACAAAGGGAATGCTTATCGGCGAGGCTCCATGTACGGAGGATCTGATAAATGTAACAAATCATGACTTTAACGTAGTCAATACAGTATCGATAGTGCTGGTCGGACTTATCATAATATTTGTGTTCAGAAGCATTTCCCTTCCTGTACTTCTGGTGGCGGTTATCGAATTTGCTATCTTTATTAATATGGGAATCCCGCATTATACAGGAGCGGTTCTTCCGTTTGTAGCATCGATTGTTATCGGAACCATACAGCTTGGTTCAACGGTTGACTATGCAATACTTATGACCAATAAGTATAAGGATGCAAGGCTGGAAGGACTAGGTAAAGTGGAGGCAGTAACGAAAGCACTGGAAGGTTCTATATCCTCGATATTTGTAAGTGCGCTTTCCTTCTTTGCGGCAACCTTTGGCGTAGGAGTATATTCAAAGATTGATATGATCAGCTCTCTGTGCATATTGATGTCAAGAGGTGCCATCATAAGTATGTTTGTTGTTATACTTCTGCTCCCTGCGGTACTCAGGGTATTTGACGGACTGATAGTTCATACATCGATAGGCTTCAGACCGAAACAGCAGGGCAGGGCTGATACCAGAAGCCGTATGGCGTAAAAGACAGATAGGATTGAGAGAATTGATCTGGCAATGGAGCAATCCTTATGTCATATGGCGTCAAAGGTGTTTTTTACAATTATGATAAATATAGTAGTAGAAAAGAGGAGAATGAAAATGATAAGGATGTCAGTAAATGCAAAAAAGAGATGGGCAGTCATACTCTGCATGTCACTGATGGGAGCTACACTGTCCTGTGGTAAGGTAGATACGGCTGTACAGGATGAGAATAAGAATATAGTAATGGCGGCGGAAAGCAAATCTCAGGAGGAGGAAGCCGGAGAGCTGGAAGAAACCATTAAGAAATCTCTGGGAGTAGGAAACAGTACAGGTACGGATGCTCTGAAGGACGAAACTGTATATGTGATGGCAGACAGCTCCGGTGCTGTTCAGAGTACCATAGTCAGTGAATGGCTGAAGAATCCTGAGGGCAAGGATGTGCTAGAGGATGTAAGCCGCCTGAGTGATATAGAAAATGTAAAGGGCGATGAGACATTTGAGCAGGATGGAAATAAGCTTAAGTGGCAGGCTGATGGCGCGGATATATATTATCAGGGAACAACTGATGAGAAGGCTCCGGTTTCTGTAAAGGTTACTTATACGATGAATGGAAATGAGACAGAACCGGAAAAGCTTGCCGGAGAGAGTGGACATCTGAAGGTCAGATATGACTATATAAATGATGCAAAAGAGGAAGATGTATATGTTCCATTTGTCATGGCAACAGGTCTGGTGCTTGACCAGGATAAGTTCAGTAATATCGAAGTGGAAAACGGAAAGCTTATCTCCGACGGTTCAAGATATATAGTTGTAGGCTATGGCATGCCGGGACTTGGCAAAAGCCTTGGAATAAGTGAGAAGGATATAAAGCTTCCGGAGTATTTTGAATTTGAAGCGGATGTTACAGATCTGGAGCTGGGAATGTCAGTAACAGTTGCCAGCCCTGATATGCTTACAGAGGGCGATGGGGACATCGACGTTTCTGAGGTCGAGGACGAGATAAATGATCTGGCAGATGAATATGACTCAGGAATGGACTCACTTGTAAGTGGAATATCAGAATATACAAATGGTGTTGATAAGGTTGCGGCAGGAGTGAATACTCTTAGTACCGGATCTGAAACCTTATATAATGGCGCAGGAACTCTGAAGAACGGAATAGAAAGTGCTGCATCCGGAGCGGATTCGATAAAGTCGGGACTTGACTCAGCATATTCAGGGGCAGTTCAGGTCAGTGATGGAGCAGATCAGGTATCAAGTGGTGCAAGTGAACTGTCAGATGGAGCAAATGAGCTGTCGAGTGGAGCAAATACTTTGTCAAGTGGAGCGGGTACCCTGTATGGTGGAGCAACAAATCTGCTAGCAGGTGCAGGCCAGGTAAATGATGGTGCTTCATCTCTGAAAACGGGTGCAGATACACTTGCAGCAGGTGCTGAGACACTTTCAAGTGGAGCCAGCTCAGCTTATGACGGTGCAAAGGCAGTAAGTGATGGAGCAGCAACGCTGAACAGTGCAGTACAGGAAATAGATCTTCCGGATATAACAAAGATGGGAGCTGCAGAGCCTGATGAAAATACAACTGCATCCATAAGATCTGCTGCAGAGAGCAGTCTGGGAACAGATACAGGCAGTAAGATAGGCTCTGCCATATCGACTGCAGCAGCAGAAAATGCACCGACTATTGCATCTCTTAGTGGAAAGTCAGCCGCAGAACAGAGTCAGATAGTCAGCGGTATGGCAGGAAGTGAAGCGGCAAAACAGGGCGATGCTTCAGTTCTTGATCCTGCTACGGGAACTACCATAGGGCAGGCTAAGGCTGCCATAAAGGACAGCGTTGGAAGTAATGTCAAAAATACTGTAAAGGCTGCTCTTGATGAACAGACATCCGGTATGGGAGATAACCTTACAGCTCAGTTAAATACGGCTGTTACAGATGGAATCACATCAGGTGTTAAGACCGGAGTGGCAAATGGTATCTATGCTACAACCGGCGGTGAAGAATTTACAAAAGTGGTTGAAGCATTGACACAGTCTTTTATGACTCAGGGAGTAGATGAGACAACTGCATATAATCAGGCTGTAAGCATGGCAAGTGCACTTCTTGCAGCAGCAGGAAATAATATAGGAGCATCAGTCGGGGACAGCGTTGGAACAGACATTTCAACCAATATTCAAAATAATGTAAGTCTTGCGATAGACACAGATGCTCTCTCAACACAGCTTGCTGATGGAGTGGCGGAAAATGTTGATACAAGCGTAAGTCCTTATATAACATCAGCATTTCAGTCTGGATATGGACAGGGCTATGGAGCCGGCTTTGGCAAGGCAGCCGGAGAATTTGGCGCATTTACATCAGCTCTTGGAGATACTAATGGTAATTTCAGTCATACTGTAACGGATGTTGCTTCTGCATATGCAAAGGCAGGCTCACAGGTTACACTCGGTAAGGTTGGAGAGGTAATGAATGGTTTCTCAACTAAGCTGGAGGATCTGAAGGCAGGAACCCAGCAGCTTGCTGATGGCTCGGCATCACTTACATCAGGTCTGAGTGATCTTTCAAACGGTTCTTCTGATCTTGCAAGTGGAGCTTCAGAGCTTGCAGGTGGAGCGGCTACGCTTTCTGAAGGAACGGGAAGTCTATATGATGGAGCATCGCAGTTAAATGACGGAGCAGCTACACTTTCGACAGGAGCAGATAGTCTTGCGGCGGGTGCATCAACACTTGCATCGGGAGCATCGACACTTTCAACAGGAGCAGGCAGTCTCGCAACAGGAGCAGGTCAGGTTGAGGACGGACTGTCTGAGCTGGATACCGGAGCAGGAACACTTCAGAGTGGTATGAGCCAGCTAAAGAGTGGTTCCTCTACTCTTTACGATGGAACCAAAACCCTTAAGGATGGAGTTTCAACCCTTAAGTCCGGAACAGATACACTATCAGCTAACAGTGATGCTTTAAATGACGGTGCCGAACAACTGCAGACTGCTACAAAGCTGCTTGTAGATAAGCTGAATGCTTCAGAGGAAGATATGAATGACTTTGTTGACAAATTTAATAATGTCAGAAAGCTTGGACGTGATTATAAGTGCTTCGGTGGTGTAAGAGGAGACATGACGGGTGCTACCAAGTTTGTCATCAAGGTGGATGGTATAGGAGAACAGCTTCAGTAGTCCGGTTATTTGTGATCGATGTACTGGATTTAATAAAGGGTGCCGGTTTTACTATGGTAAAACTGGCACTTTTTTTTATTCAGCGTATTTGTTACAATAATCTATTAGTAGTCCTGAGATGTATAAATGAACTGACATTTTTACAGGTGCTTTAACATAGTACATTTTGTGGATATAAGTTGTAGTAGGCTTTATAGGAAGAAGTTCCATTGCAGATAGGAACTCAGGTCATGCAATCATAAACAGGAAGAAGGTATAAAAATGAGCGAACTATATGAAAACAGGGAGCTGTCATGGCTCCGTTTTAATGAAAGAGTTCTGGAGGAAGCAGAAGATAAGAGGAATCCTCTCTGTGAAAGACTTACATTTATGTCTATCTATCAGACTAATCTGGATGAATTCTTCATGGTGCGTGTTGGTTCCATCCATGATCAGATGCTGCTGGAGGATGATCCTAAAGAGAATAAGACCAATATGACCGCATCCGAACAGCTTGAAGCAATCAGGGAAAGGGTTAAGGAGCTTGGTGCCAGAAAGGACGAGTCCTATCATAAGCTTATGAAGGAAGTGGAGAAAAAGGGCATCAGACTGGTAAGCTATGCGGATCTGGATGAGAAGGAAGGAGCATACCTCAGAGGCTTCTTTGAAAGAGATGTACTTCCGCTTCTGTCACCTTTTACAGTAAGTAAGAAGAGACCGGTGCCATTTATAAAAAATAAAGAAATCATAGCTACTGCACTGCTTGAGACCAGAGGCGGTAAGTCCAGAGTCGGTATAGTTCCGTGCAACAATGGAATGTTTTCAAGACTTATCGAGATTCCGGGAAGGAAGGGCACATATATGTTAGCAGAAGAGCTGATATTACATTTTCTTCCGGAGGTCTTTACGGGCTATAACATCACATGTAAGTCTTTGGTCAGAGTTACAAGAAATGCAGATATAGATGCGGACAAGGTATATGACGAGGAGCTGAACTACCGGGATCATATGGCAGAGGTTATCAAGCAGCGCCGGAGACTGGAGCCTGTTCGTCTTGAATATACGAGAGATGTAGATAAGAAGATCATAAAGCGTGTTGCCAGCTTCTTTAAGATCGACAAGGATATGATATTTAATACTACTGCACCGCTTGATATGTCATTTCTCTTTGCTTTTCAGGATGACCTAAGACATGATAAGACGCTCTTCTACGACAGAAGGGTTCCACAGAGATCGGCAGCGCTGGATGAGTCTAAGCCTCTTATTCCGCAGATTATGGAAGGGGACAAGCTTCTGTCCTATCCTTATGAGTCTATCAGACCTTTCCTGAATATGCTCCATGAGGCGGCAAATGATCCGGAGGTCGTGTCCATCAAGATGACTCTGTATAGACTTGCCAAGAACAGTAAGGTGGTAAGCTCACTGGTGGAGGCTGCAGAAAATGGCAAAGAGGTTGATGTTCTGGTTGAGCTTAAGGCAAGATTTGACGAGGAAAACAATATCGGCTGGTCACGTATGCTTGAGGAGGCTGGATGTAATGTAATATACGGTCTGGATGGACTGAAGGTTCACAGTAAGCTCTGTCTTATTACTAAGAAGGAGGGCAAAGAGGTCAAGTATATAACGCAGATCGGTACCGGTAATTATAATGAGAACACTGCCAGACTTTATACAGACCTTTCGCTTATGACCGCAGATCAGAAGATAGGAGCAGAGGCGGCACGTGTATTTAAAGCGCTGTCTATGGGAGAGGTTATGAAGCGTACAGAGCATCTTCTGGTTGCTCCCAAGTGCCTGCAGAATAAGGTTCTGGATAAGATAGACCGCGAGATACAGATTGCCAGAGACGGTGGAGAGGGATATATCGGTATCAAGATTAACTCTCTTACAGATAAGAAGATTATCGACAAGCTTATCGAGGCGTCAGAAGCGGGAGTGAAGATAGAGATGGTCATCAGAGGTATCTGCTGTCTGCATCCGGGAATCAAGGGCAAGACAGATAATATAAGAGTAGTAAGTATAGTAGGAAGATTTCTGGAGCATTCCCGTATCTATATATTCGGTACCGGCGAAAGGGAGGAAATGTATATAGGTTCGGCAGACTTTATGACCAGAAACACAGTGCGCCGGGTTGAGGTGGCAACACCTATATATGATAAGGCGATAAGAGATAAGCTGCGTGATATGTTCAATATGCAGATGGCTGATAATGTTAAGGCACGTGAGCTTCATAGTGATGGAACCTATAAATATGTAAAGCATAAAACACCTGTTGTTAATGCGCAGGAAAGCTTATATGAGGAGGCCTACAGGGCTGTAAGTAATTGATGAAAAAGATCAGGATTAAAACATTTGTATTGTTATCAGTATCTATGCTTATCGCGGTATCTTTGCTGATAGTTGTATGTATATCAGGCTTTATTTTCAAGAGGAATCTGATAACCGGAGTGAAGGAGGATACTCTGGCAAGACTCACGGATGTAAAGAGTTTTCTGGAAAATGAAGGCGTTGATGCCATACAAAGTGATCTGAGTATGCAGTACCGGGTAAATGATGACGCCGAATATCTGCGTGGCAGGGTTATGGTTATAAATGGTTCTTATCAGATACTCACTGATACCAGTGATAAGGCTGAGGGTTCATATATCATAAGTGATAATGTTATAAAGGTCATGAAGGGCGAAGCAAGAAGTATTCAGTATGATACTGATACAGAAACGGTATATATTTATCCGGTTCGTGCCGGCAGTAATGTAGGCGGTGCGATACTATACAGGGCATCGCTTCTTCCGGCAAATGAGCATGTGAACAGTATGTTCAGGATGATACTTGTTGTAGCGCTGATAGTTTTTCTTATTGATGCAATCATTGTAATAGCGATTTCCAGAAGGTCTGTAAAGGACATAAATGATATTAATGAGAAGATCATGCATACCGCACTTGGAAATCTCACTGAGAGACTTCCTGAAAATGAAGGCTTTATAGAGATTCAGGTGCTGGCTGAAAACTATAATGAGGTGCTGGAGAAGCTGGCAACTATCGACCAGACCAGATCGGAATTTGTTTCAAATGTGTCCCATGAGCTGAAGACTCCTATAACATCCATGAAGGTACTGGCTGAGTCACTTACCCAGAATGAAAATGCCACCGCTGAGGACTATAAGGAGTTCATGACGGATATAGTTGACGAAATAGATAGAGAGACCAAGATAATTAACGATCTTCTGACTCTTGTCAGAACCGATTCCAACTCAAATGAGATGAATATGGAAGAGACGGACGTAGTTGAGATGATGGAGACTATTATCAAGACAGTAAAGCCTCTTGCTAATCAGAGAGAGATAGATCTTTCCTTTGAGAGCTATCGTGAGGTGAAAGCGGATGTTGATGTCGTAAAGCTGTCGCTTGCCATTTCCAATCTTATCGAAAATGCGGTTAAGTATAATGTTGATAATGGCTGGATCAAGTGCAGTCTAAATGCTGATCATAAGTATTTTTATATAAAGGTTGCTGATTCCGGAGTAGGTATTCCGGAGGATGCAAAGGACAGGGTATTTGAGCGTTTCTACAGAGTAGATAAGGCGAGAAGCAGGGACACCGGAGGAACAGGACTTGGACTGTCGATAACAAGAAGCATAATCAATGCACATAAGGGTACGATCAAGCTATATAGTGAATCGGGAAAGGGAACAACCTTTAGCGTAAGGATACCGCTGAAAAAATCGTAGTTGTAGTGAGCTGCGGCGAGGCTTTGCGGTTTATCAGTAGCTTATCGGGTGAAAACAAGGTCTTCGCTTCGCTCGACTTTGTTTTCCTTCCGATAAGTTATACTATAATCAGTTATTCCTTTGATTGATATTTATATATCTCGCTTTGCTCGAGATATACCCCTACTTCGTAGGGGCAGATGCTTCGCATCTGGTATTAATCTTCGGTAACTTATCGTCCAAAAGTAAGGTCTCGCTACGCAGGGCTTCTCTTTTGGACGATAAGTTGTATCTGTGATTTGATTTATGGTAAAGATATGGAGAGTAAGAAAATATGCATGTAGTGAAGCATAGGGATAAAGTTAAATATTTATTTGTTTTTCTGGCAGTCGCATTTCTCCTGCTTATAGTAAATGCATGTGGAGCCGGCGAGACTTCCGGAGAAAATATAAATAATGATAGCTCCGGTTCAAAGGCGGGAACAGTTCAGCTCTATCATGTAGAGGGTACAAAGGTTGTTCCGGATGAAGACAGATATCAGCTTCTTCAGCCTGATAATCCGTCAGCAGCACTGGAAGAGATTATTGAACAGCTTACACTTATAAAAGGAATGGAAATCGAAAGATTCCTCATGGATGCAGACGGAAATGTGACCGTATATATGACCATTTCTTCCGAAATCACCGGAGACCAGCTTCTGCTCAGCAAAGCTGCATTAGTAAGAAGCGTTCAGGAAATAAAAGTAGATAAGATAGCTATCTGCATTCAAGACAACAAAGAAGGCATACTCGAAATGGCAACATATACAGATGCCTCATTCTACTACTACGACGAATAATGGTGACAAGGGGACAGGCACTTTGTCACATTTTCACATTGCACAGTTAAGTTGATTATGAGAATGAGAAAAGGAATTGTTACAAAGGCGTTATTTGTGGGGGTGTCTGCTGCTATCTTGATGCAGGGTGCGACAGCATTTGCAGCTTCCGGTTCTTGGAACAGTGATGCAACCGGCTGGTATTACAGCTGTGATGGCGGCGGTGCTGTGCAGTAACTTATCCAATAAAACAGGGTGGCTGTAAATAATTACGGTCATCCTGTATTTTTTTACTCTAAAAAAGGGGAAAATCAACTATGACAGTTAAATAATTGAAAGCAATCCTTGACAATTACGAAGACGACGCCGAAGCAATCGGTGTGTATGTGACAAGGTGCCTGTCCCCCTGTTACCAAATGTGACTATGTGACAAAGTGCCTGTCCCCCTGTCACATTCCTGTGGCAGAAAGGTGGATATTGTGTCTAAAAATACCCATTGACAACTGTATGCGCTTGGCATATCATGGTCAAAAGTTTAAAAGTATGACAAGGTGGCTGGTGACAAGGTGCCTGTCCCCCTGTCACCAAATGTGACAAAGTGCCTGTCCCCTTGTCACATAGGTATGTCAGTGTAAGGAGGATATAGATGAAGCGACCACTTCTTGTTATGGGTGGGAGCATGGTACTCGGAGAAGTGTTATACATTCTCATGGAAAATAACTTTCATGGTGCTATGTTTTTACTAATAGTATTTATAACATGTGAAATATTATATTTTATAATAAGCATCAGATATTCGGATGTTCTAAAAATTGTTATATCAAAAATTGAAAGCAATAAGACTGCGCAAAAAAAATGCTCGGATTTGTTGCTTTTTTTATTTCTCATTAATCTGTTTATGACTTTCGGATATTTGTGGGGATATGGATATTATGAGGAGGAGCGGGAAAATGTTACTGAACTGGAAAGTTCTGCTTTTGATGAAAATGAATATGTGGATGTGAGGAATAGCGCTAAAAGCGTAGAAACTGAGAAAGAACTATCTGGTAAGGAAACAGGTAATGGGGAAAGTGTATATGGGGAGTCGAAGGATGGGGGAGAAGCGTATGGGGAGCCGAAAGATGGGAAAAGTGTGTATGGGGAGTCGGGTGATTGCGAAGGTAATATGTATATTACTCAGGAAGATGTATATATCGAGAGAGTTGAAACGGTTACATATGGAAAACGTGTGATACTTAAAACAAAAGCCGGAAAGATGCTCATGTATATAAAAGAGGAAGCGGATTTATTAAATGACTTAGAAACAGGCAAATATATCATTCTAAAGGGACACCTTAGTAAGTTGCAGGGTGCTACTAACCCTGGGGCGATGGATATGGAGAAGTATTACTCCGGTAAAGGGATACGCTATCAGGTTGAGCCGGACTATATCGAAATAAGAAAAGATAAAGTAAACCATCTTTCGCATTTTCTATACAAAATAAGAATGAGACTGAGGGAGAATCTGGAACTCTGGTTCGGAGAGGATGCGGCGCTGCTATCGACCATGTTACTGGGAGACAGAGATGGACTTGGAAATGATACAAAGCTTTTGTTTCAGAGGAGCGGGATAGCTCATATATTAGCAATATCCGGACTTCATGTGGCACTTATAGCAGGAATCGTGGAGAAACTGCTTAGTAAGCTCAAGATCAGAAAGCAGATTTCGATGGCGCTGGTAATCGCATTTTTGTGGCTTTATGGGCTGATGACCGGATTTTCAGAGGCTACGGTCAGGGCTGTCCTGATGCTGACAGTGAGCAGGCTGGCTTTTATATTTAAAAGGTCTCCCGATATGCCGACAGCTATGATGGAGGCGCTTCTCATAATGGCTTTGTTCAGACCGGACTCGCTAATGGCAACAGGCATGTGGATGAGCTTTGTGGCGGTTGTTGGTGTGGTAACGGGAAATGCATTTTATGATCTGATATATGGAAAAAAGGGTTTTGATGATCTATCACAAAGGATGAAGTATCGGCTAAGGGGATGGATGAAGGGACTTTTTATTTCTGTATCGATTAGTCTCTGGATGCTTCCGCTGATTATTTATAGTAATTATGAGGTTCCCATGCTGGCACTTATTCTGAATATGCTGGTGATACCACTGCTTACGGTTCTTGTGTCGCTGGGGATGGTTGTGGCGGTATTTGGTGGAGTTTTCTATATAGCGTGGCTGATAAAAGGGGTTGTATTTATATGCAGGCTGATAATTGCATTTTACAAATTAATGTGTGGTCTTCTGCTCAGTATTCCCGGAGCAGTTATAGTGACAGGACATATAGAAGGCTGGCTGCTGGCGTTCCAATATGTTGTGATAGCGGGGGCGTGCTGGCTGTGCTGGCTCATATTTAGAGGGAGACTGTCCAAAGCTGGTTTCAGAGCTGTGCTGGAAAAACTGTTTATGCGATATATGTTTGGGAGAGGAAGGTTTCATAGGAGAAAGTGGAAGATTAGTAAATGGTTTAGTGATAAGAGCAGCCGGAGCACAAGGATGAGCAATGGAGATGGAGGCAAATCCGCATCTCAAATAAAGCGGACGGTAGCATTTATATCTGGTTGTCTGGTCATATTTTTAATAAATGTATTCGGTGTAAAGCTATATAACTCATGTTGTAATCAGGTGGTCTTTCTGGATGTGGGGCAGGGGGATGGTTCCATAATTCATGTAGATGGAAGAAACTATATAGTCGATTGTGGTTCGACAAGCAGTGATAGTGTGGGGCAGTATGTGCTCATACCGGCACTTAAATATTATGGAATGAGCGATATCGAGTGCGTATTTATTTCACATACAGATACGGATCATATAAATGGAATCATTTATCTTCTGGAAAATGGTGACAGGTATGGGATAAAGGTTCGCAGTATCGCACTGGCAAAGGGTACTGAGGTGGACGAAAACTGTGAGGAGCTTCTGAGGGCATTTTTGAAGGATGATTCAGTGTATCCGGAACAGGGAGAGGCATCGATAAATGGTCAGAATAATGTGATTGGATTGTCAGAGGGGGATATGGTAGATGGAAAATGGGAGGTGCTTTATCCGGGACTTGAGGAGGAGGGAGATCATAGTGGAAATGATTACTCGCTGGTTTTGAGGTTCAGGTACAGGGATATAGAGATTTTATATACCGGGGATATAGGGAGCGAAGTAGAAGAGAAGCTGGTTGAGAGAGGGGTGCTGGGGGAAGAGAAGGCAGTTAAGAGAGAACAGTCGGGTAAAGAGGATAATCATATAAGAATACTGAAGTGTCCTCATCATGGTTCTAAATATTCCGGAAGTTCGGATTTTCTATCGGAGTATGCGCCCGATATTACGATCATATCTGTTGCGAACAGTAATCTGTATGGTCATCCTGCAGCAGAGACAATAGAACGCATTAATGAGGCAGGCTCAAATATTTACAGAACAGACCAAAATGGCGCAATGATAATTGGTGACAAGGGGACAGGCACCTTGTCACATTGAAGGAGGGATTTGATGGCTAGAAAAGCAAGAGGAAATTCATGTACAGGTATTTACCATATTATAAATCGTGGAGTTGGGAAACAAATAATATTTGAAGAAGAGATGGACTATAAGGTTTTCTTGAAAATGCTGATAAAGTGTAGGAAAGAAATGGATTTTGATATATTAGCGTATTGCCTTATGGATAATCATTTTCATTTACTCGTAAAAACAGAAGGCAAACCAGGGGAAATTATGAATAGACTGGAGACTAATTATGCGAGGTATTTCAATGCAAAATATGACAGAGTGGGACATTTGTTTCAAAACAGATTTCGAAGTGAGGCGGTTGAGGATGAGTCATATTTTATCAATGTGATTCTTTACATTCACGATAATCCTGTTAAGGCAGGGATATGTGATGTGGATAAGTATAAATGGAGCAGTTATAGAGAATATGTGGAAGAATACGGGATTGTTAATACGAAGGATTTTCTGCTGTTGATTGGGGGAAAGGAACGATTTGTGTCGCTTAGTAGAGAACATAAGGATCATGAGTGCATAGATTATGATAATGAAAGAATGGGGGATGATAAGGCGGCTCGAAGGATAAAGGATATGTTAAATGTTGATGTCAACGATATAATAAAAATGACAAGAGATATGAGGGATGAGTATGTAAGAGAAATGAGAAAAATGAAACTTAGTATCAGACAGATAGAACGCCTAACAGGAATAAATAAAGGTACTATTCAGAGAATAAAATGAAAATGTGACAAGGTGCCTGTCCCCTTGTCACATTCCCTTGTCACATTTCTTCGTTGTTAAACATAACCTTAACAATGGTCATAATCTTTTCTTTTTTCTCCTGATTGCTATATTTGTCCCTGTCTCCACAGATCATAGCATCCATATCTACATTCATAAGTCCGCTTAGCATGTAGAGGTGCTCTGTTTTTGGGATGCTGATACCACTCATCCAGTGATATATGGTCTGAACACAGGATAGGCCTATATAATCCTGTACATCCTTGGGAGTGATCTCATTTATCTTCATCAGGAACCTGATTCTGTTTCCGGTTTTCTCATAATCAATTAATGGTGGCATATCTGGATCCTCCTTAATACGTATGAAGCTGACTACTTATAATCATAACTCAGTATTCAGGAGTTGTCATTGAACTTAAAATATAAAATAAAAAAACTTATATGCAATACCTGATTATCAAAGCGCCATTAACCACATTTGAAGTTGTCGATGATTATAGCATTTTGATAATAGTCTCCCATGGGATATGGCTTTAGCAATTAATCATAAGTAATTCATAAAAATTATATAGCACTACAAACATAAAACTGTTAAAATATATGTGACAGGGTGCCTGTCCCCTTGTCACCACCCTTGTCACCATGAATGAGGAGGTTGTATTATGGCACTTCAGACCCAGAATGAAAATAGTAAAATGTTAGAGTCTGAACTGGTTGGCTCATTTGAGGATGCGATTAAATATGGATATATCTATGCATATTACCAACCACAGATAAATCATTCCACAGGAAGGATGATAGGAGCTGAGGCTCTTATGCGCTGGAAGCATCCTATATTTGGTGTGCAGATGCCATCAGATTTTATTCCTGTATTAGAAAAAAACAATCTCATCTATCGCGCTGATATACATATATTTGAGACGGTCTGCGCATTTCAAAGAAAATGTATGGATGAGGGATTGAATATCATACCTATTTCGGTAAATATGTCCCGTTATGATATATTTAATACCAATTATGTTGATGAAATAGAGGCTATTCGCAGAAAATACGATGTTCCTGTCAGATTTCTGCGTCTGGAAATCACTGAATCATCAGCTATTGGCGGTACAGAGCTGATCACCAAGGTTCTGCGTGAGCTTCACGAGTATGGATACACAGTGGAAATGGATGATTTTGGCTGCGGCTATTCGTCCCTTAATATCCTGAAGGATCTGGATGTAGATGTAATAAAGCTGGATATGGCATTTCTTTCAGGTGAGATAGGTGGCAGGGGCGGCACTATTCTCAGCTCTATAGTACAGATGACAAAATGGTTAAATACTCCGGTGATTGCAGAAGGTGTAGAAACGCTTGAGCAGGCTGACTACATGAAGAGTATGGGCTGCAATTATATTCAGGGCTATCTTTATTATAAGCCGCTTATGGAAGAGGAATTCTTAAATGTAATGCAGAAGCTGGACCATGAACCGCTGACTCCCGCCATGCACCTGATTCAGATGCTGGATACAGGAAAGTTCTGGGATCCAAATTCTATGGAGACCTTAATCTTTAATAATTTTGTCGGTGGTGCAGCAATATTTACATATAGCATTGAAACAGGGGATGTGAAGATACTTCGTGTAAATCGTAAGTATGTAAAAGAAATTGGAATGAATATGAATGAGCATGATATGATAGGACACAATCCCTGGGAAAATCATGATGCGGATAGCCGTGCTATATATGAAGGTGTAATGAAAAGAGCTATAGAGACACGCGATGAGGAAATGTGTGAATGTTGGAGGAATTTTTCTTCTGACTGCTGTGGCGATGACAAAATATGTATCAGAAGTTATATCCGGGTGATCGGAGAAGCGGAAAATGAGTATCTGTTCTATGCAATGGTGCAGAATGTAACAGCGGAAAAGAGGCATCAGGCACAGCTTTTCGAGGATGAAAGCCGTTATAAAACTGCATTTGAGCAGGCAAATATTTATGCGTGGGAATATACCATTGCGACCAAAGAGATGAGACCGTGCTTCAGGTGCATGAGAGATCTGGGCTTTCCTCCGCTTCTTAAAAATTATCCGGAACCGGCTATCGAGCAGGGAATATTTCCTCCCGAATATGCAGATATGTATCGTGACTGGCATAAACAGCTCGAAGCTGGAGTAGAATCACTTGAGGCAATCATTCCTCTGACAGTAGGGAGAGTGCCCTTTCATGTCAGATATACACTTGAAAAAGATGAAAATGGAAAACCACTCAAAGCATATGGGTCCGCAACACTGGTTGTGGAGTGACAAGGGGACAGTCCCCTTGTCACCGAAGGCTGTGAACCTGGGCTGTGACATGTTGACGTTAAATGTCTGGACAGGTAATACGCCCGCCCAGACATTCTATGAAAGTATGGGGATGACCCCTAGAAAAACCATGATGGAATATAAGCTTTAGCTTTATTCTTTTTGTAGATAATTAACTAAAATCTGGAATACATACCAGCAGGATCCAGGATGTCCTTTAGTTCATATATTGAAAGGATCGCATTTCCGCAGCTTCTGATCTTGCTATCCAGATCAGCTCTTGGTTCCTTCGGCGCAAAATATGGCTTGTCCTGATTAATAGCGCTCAAAGTTGCATTCCTGAAACCGCCGTCAATAGTGACTGTCATAACATTTCCCTTGATACATATTGCAAAGAAATAATCCCTGCGAAGTCGGAGCAAGGTCTCTATCATTGCCGGAGTAAGGAAACGGTAGGCCTCCTCATCATAGGTTGCGATGGTATCAAAGTTTTCTGCAAACTCATGATTTTCCGTATCTATGATCTGTACAGCCTTATCCTTGATACCCTTGAAGCGGTTCTTCTCCTTCTCAATTCCCAGAAGATTCTTCTTCGTCTTGGTACTCATAATGTTGACCGTTCCATTTATCGAAAAGCTCAGATGAAACTTATATATTCCACCACTAAAGAATACCTCCTCATGTCTATCATGATCTTCATCCTCCCATTCATAATATATCTTATGACCGATGAACTCGAAGGAATCTGTATTAGCTGCATTCGTCCAGTCATAGGAACACATCGAACTGGTTCGGGATATACTCCTCTTTTTGAATGGCATTACCATGTGTGCCTCGACCAGAGCGTCATCATAATAGATTTTCTTATCATTATCTACCAGATCATAAGGATCGTATCTATAATTCAGCTCCATCCTATCATCAAAAAGCTTCAGCATTGGAGCCACTATCCTGTTTCTGTAGTCATAATTCTTATATTCCGGGCTTCCGCCTGAAGTATTGGTTATCTTAGATACAACAAAAAAGACCATAAAAATCGGAAGTGCCAGTGAAAGCAGTGCCATCCAAAGAGGTATAAGCAAAGCAATCACTATTACTATTACTGTTGCCTGATTGCCCGGCATATTCTTGAGCCTGCCAATACCTATATTGTACCTGTCCATAAAAGATTTCGGCGCAATCGAAGCAAAGTATTCATATTCCCTCATCAGAAGCTCGCGGTTTGCCAGGTGCATCTCACCCTTTAATATTCTTTTCCTGAATGCACTTAATTCCATATTATTCACCATTATTACAGATCAATTCTTACAGGTTCATTCTCATATCAATATTTTTAAGCTGATTCAGATTCTCCTCATGTATATAATCCATCTTGGTTATGCCCTTCATTCCGCATACTACAGAAGATGGAAATGTAACTACAAAGTTATTCAGCTTTGTAATATTGCCATTTACAGCACGTCTTGATGCCGAATACTGCTGTGACTGCTCTGAAAGCTGGCTGATCAGGTTATTAAATACAACTGCGCTCCTAAGCTCAGGATATGCTTCTCCAAGCGCGAAGAAGCCCCTCATCACCTGTTCCTGTGCCATTGAAGCTTCATTTAACTGTTTAACAGTTGCACCTGCCGGAACCTGTGTAAGGTGTCTCAGCCCCTCAAATACCCTCTGTTCATGCCTGGCATACTGCTCTGCTATGGTTTTGCCCTGCATAAGAACATCATATCTTTGACGAAGCATGATCTCTACCCCCGAAAGAGACTCATCAATTTTAAGCTTTACACGATTAACACTGTTTGATACGGAGATGAACCATCCCAGGATGCATAATGCCAGGATGAGCACCACTATCAGCACGATAATTAATGGACTTAACATATTACTTTCTCCCTTCTTGCAATGAAACTACCTGCATATATTGCCACACCATATTCTTCATTCTCAGATGTCGAATATACTCTTTATTCTACATTATAATGCGGGAGTTAGCAATCAATTATGCTGACTTCAGTTCCCGCGAGTCTATATTGACTTCTGATAAATAAACAAATATAATCATAACAAAGAATAACAAAAGATAAACAAAAATAAAAAATATATGGCAATAATAAAAAATGATAAATGGAGATTATTATGAATAAAAAAACTGACCCTTTTACAAGAACTCCTGGAATTGCTGGGAAAGCATACATAGATAATGGTGTAGCAGATGAAATAATAAACAGTTTTTGCGACGAGGACTCTTCAAAGTTCATTTACAAAATCACGGGGCTTCGAGGTTCAGGTAAATCGGTAGAATATAGTAAAGTGATACGAACACTAAAAGAAAGAAAAGATTGGTTGGTATATACATTGTCTGCATCGGGCGAAGCTGTAGCTACTCTGATTTCCAAACTTAGCATGGAGAGGTTTGTTGATTCCAAGGCTTCAAAGACGGAAATATCATCTACAACAACAGTTGAGGGTAATGTGCTTTTTGCTAAAGGTAATGAAGCTATAAATATAAAACAGGCATTTCAGGAAGATGAACATTTTTTTTCGAATGAAGCAATTTTGTCCGGCATGATAGCTAAAGCGAATAAAAAAGGGTATAAAGTTTTGGTAGGTATTGATGATATTTCTAAAACAAAGGAAATGGTCAAATTATTATCTATGATTGGTTCAATGATTTTAGAAGGCTTAAAGATATATCTGGTAGTAACAGGCCTAGCAGAAAACATAGAAGAATTTTCATCAGAAAAAAATCTAACCTTTTTTAAGAGAGCTGATTCAAAGGAAATAAAATCATTAAATAAGTTTGATATCAAATATATGTATGAAAAATTATTAGGCATAGACTCGAATGAAGCAAAAAGATTGGAAGAAATGACTAAAGGATATGCTTATGCGTATCAGGTTTTAGGATCCCTTTATTTTGGAAAGCAGGATAGAGAAACTGTTGAAGATATAATACCTGATTTTGAAAGAATACTCTTTAGAGATTCATATGAGCTGATATGGAAGTCTTTAACTCCGGGCGAGAAAGATATGATAAGGTGTATATTTAGGTCGGAAAATGGAAGAACTGATAAGATAAAAGCACTAATGAATAAGGCCTCAAATTATTCTATGTATCGACATAGACTAATTAACAAACATATTGTTAATGCTGACTCAAGAGGGTACTTAACAATTGATCTTCCGTATTTTGATAAGTATATTGAAATATGGGGAGATGAATAATAGAAGTGACAAGGTGCCTGTCCCCTTGTCACGTAGGAGAATAGTGAGGTGCGTATATGTTTCCATATCTTAGAACAAAATATGAGTTTCTTAAGGATTCAGAGAGTATTAGTTACAGGATTACCAAAACAGATAATAAATATAAAATTGATACTTTGAATGATTCCGGTTTCTATAATCGAATTCGTGGATGCAAGAGGGATAATCCGCGTTGCAAAGGCTGTGAAACCTATAGAGAGTGTTATCCGTTCAGAGCACATCCGCGTGAAAAGAAGAGTGACGATTATACTCCATGTAGAGAATGTTCTAATATGTCAGAACTGATAGCGTGGCTAATAAATGGAATTAGTTCTGCTGACTGGCATAAATTGTCTGATAAAAATATAGGCAGAGTATCGTTTTCCGAGATACATGCCTGGTGTCAGTCTGTGGGAATATACATGCACGATGTCGTTAAAAGTCTGGAAGCAGATAATATTATAATAGGTCTTGAATGCTATAAGGATGATAGCAATACATCAAATACCAGAGCAGATATGATGATTGCCGGATATGACAGGCTTGGGAATCCCAGGATTGTAATTATTGAATTGAAGCAGTGGGATGATATATATATCAATGAGACTGGTAGTATAAAACTGATCAGTCCAATAAAACAGGTATCTAATTATGCAACGTTAATGCAGAAAAATGCATCAGAGGCTGGAATTGATATTATTCCCTGTGTTTATATTCATAATCTTCGTACAGATGCGCTATCTGAGTTAAAAGAAAGAGCGCTGGATGGATTGCAGGATACGAATGTTGGTGATTATAGAGCTACCCATCAGATATATGAGGTAAATGATATTCAGTGGGATGTAAAAACCTTTTATCGTGATTCAGATATTACAGCATTTTTAAATGACATTTTCTCGGATGATTCGCTTATTAATGGAAATGGTGCTCCTGCTTTAGATATAATCAGAAACCTAAAAAAACAGACTAAGATTTTTTCCGTAGATGATATTGCGAGAATCATGCTTGATATAGATGATAATAGCTGGGATGAATCGATTGTTACTCTAAGACCGGATCAGAAGGTTGCATATGATGAGATAAAGAATAAAATTGAAAGAGGCGAGAGATTCATAGATATTATCAGTGGCGCTTCCGGAAGCGGAAAGACTTTGATTGCTGCATTTCTCATCAGATATTGTATTCAGAATAATAAGCGTGTCGCTTTTTTATATCATGGAACTGCTCCGGTTAATGCTCTTTTCACACCGGATTTACTTAGAGATATTATATGGTCCCATGAAAGAGATGATAGTGAGGACGTTGCCGAACTATTCTATCATGATAAATTAGCAGAAAGTTTTGTGCTTGGGCGGAAGGGAAATATAGTTACAATTGATGATATAAACAGTATCAAGGAATATGTTGAAGAGAAGATAGAGGAAGTAAGACAAAGTCCTGAAAGCGAAAGGCATGATATCGTTAAAAAAACAATAGAAAAAGTTAAAAGAATCGTTCCGCTTATTATGTATGATATTGATTCACTTCGAGTAACGGGGTACGAGGGAGATGAACCGGTATATGAAGTAGATCCGGATTATCCACCTATTAATTACCTAAAGGGAATACTGGAAGATCTGGAATACTGGGAGAGCAATATATATTCTTATGAAGATAAACTACCTGAAAGTATAAAAAAATGGAAAGAGTATTGTACAGTAGAGCATTACTCTGATTTTATCAAACAAAATCATGAAGATATCCAAAATGATGAAGTCTGTGCAGAGGATGAGGCGGGGGATGGTTATAGACCGTATGACATTATAATATTTGACGAGTTTCACAGGTTCCAGGGAACGGATGATGATCTAATGAAATTGACTAATATGGCAACGGGAAAACTTTTGTTTATCGATGGACGTCAAGAAATTGATAAAGGAGACAGGGGGAGCGAGTGTGCTGACAAGCTGATTTCTGATAATGAAAATGCGTGCACTGATAATCTGATTTTTAATAATGAAAATGTTACAGTCAGACAGCTTTGGTCACAGTTTAGATGTAATTTTCAGGAGGGATATATCTCATGGGTTGATCAGATTCTGCAGTTTGAAAAAGGATTAAGAGGTAGCTTTCTGGCAGGTCAGCGTTCTGCAGGAGACAGGATATATCTGAGTGATCTGGACTTTGATGTTCATGTAGTAAATCAGGACGAGCTGGAAGATATAGTTGCAAAGCCGGATGTAGTGTGTCTTAGCGAGGCTGATGAAAATGAACTGGATGAAGTTCTGGGAGAGGGTCACTATACAATTGTTCGTAATAATGGAATTGTAGAGCCTTTTGATTCGGAAGGGAAAAAGAATATCTGTAAATCTTTCAAGGTTCAAGGAATAGAATATGATAATATACTGGTGATCATTGATAGCAATATAAAGATAGTAAATGGTGCTGTTATATATGATGGAAATGATAGAATTTCGTGGGATGGCTATGTTCCCAGATCGGTTATTCAAAAAATAGTAGATGAATATGGAGACGGGTATGTAGCTATTAGAGATAATTTTTTAACAAATAATGGAAGGATTCGGGCAAGGGTGAAATGGTCAGAACTTTCAAATGTGGTGCATAGACTTGCAAGCGAGTGTGAGAACTATTCTGAAAGAGATTTTGAAAATTTTGATGACTGTTATATAAAGATGAAATATTATTATCCTATATGTGACAGGGAACTGCGTATAATGCTTCAAAAATACAGGGTTCTTCTTACCAGAGGACTTAAGAGCTGTTATATATATGCTGTGGATGACGATATGAGGCGATATCTTATGGCACATGTTAACCGTCCGGACTTTTGAAGATAAATGAAATATAACGAAAGTGTAAAATCCTGTAGATGCTGCGTAAATGGCATTTACAGGATTTTTTTAGTGTATTTTCATTCGTTTATATTTATCTTTGACGCAGGATAAGGCTTTTTTCTATCAGTCCTGCCTAATATATAATCAATCGATGTATCATAATAGTCTGCAAGCCTAAAGAGAATAGACGTTGGTATATCATTTTCTCCGGTCTCGTATTTGGAGTAGCCGGTTTGTGACATCCCAAGTATCTTGGCAAATTCAGTCTGATTCATATCAGTATCTTCTCTTAATTCTTTAATGCGTGTGTATTTCATAGTTATCTCATTGAATCTCAAATACAAAAAATCAACTTCCGGATTCAATTTATCATAATCTGATTTAGGGTGTTGCTGCGTAACCTGATATAGGTTAAAATTAAATGCAGTAGATACACATAATAATATTTAGCAAAGCAAGGGAAATCTTGTGACGCAAAGCTATAGGGTCTAAATGTTTTGCTTGATTTGGGTGGTATAAAAGCCTGTATCGGTAGCTTGTGGGATGGGTTGCTGATCAATCATAGAAGCATGGTTATAATCGTAGAAGTTATAGTGTTTTTGTTATAAGAAGGGAGATATAAATGTGGAATACGGTTCAAAAGTTATTTAGTGTCAAAAGAATAATGTTTATATGCTATATGCTATTTGTGTTATTAGTATTGATAGTAGTATTAGTTTCAAAAGATGGAAAAACTGTCCAAGCTGAAGAAAGCAAATATACTGTTACATTTATCGGAAATGGGGGAACATATAACTGGTATTATAGTGATAATGAAGGGGGAATAGATACAAGTCAGATAACTGTAGATTATAATGATACATTTGATATTTATAGGTATAAACCTGACAATAGGGAAGGATATCATTTTGATGGATACAGGGTTTTGATCGATGGAAAAGAAAGTGAAATACTATATATTTTTGGGAATTGGGTTGGACGTTATGAAGGAGAAGGTTTTATAGATGATTATAAAATAAATTGCGATGTTACATTTGTTGCGCAGTGGTCTGAAGCATATAAATTAACATTTCGTTCAAATGAAGGCTATATATCTGGATATCCTGAAAATAAAGAAGTAATATTCATGCAACCAAAGGGAAAGCATATAAAAAATCAGAATGGGAATTATGAATATAGTATATATTTGTATAACAGACCAGGTTATGTATTTGCTGGTTGGAAGATAGATGGAGAGGGAATGCTTTATAAAGAAAAAAAGCCTGTATTTACCGATTATGAGAATTTAATAAAAGAAGATTTGGAGGATGGGGAAGAATGGATAGAAAACTGCACAATAAATAAAGACATGACTTTTTTAGCTGAGTGGGAAGAGTCTTGTGAAGTAACATTTCTGAATAATATAGAAGGAGAAAATCGGATTTACGATATGGAAAATGTAGCTAAAGGGGATTATCTTTGGAAGTGTTATAGTTATAATTGTCCTGATAGGGATAATAAAGTGTTTAAAGGCTGGAAGGTAGAAGGGGACGATACATTATATGTGGCAAAGAATCAGTATTATAGATTGCAAGATGGTGAAGATAACATATATAATTATCAAATAAACCAAAATACAACATTCGTAGCGCAGTGGGAAGACATATGCGTGATTTCTTTTGATTTGGGAGGATATGCAAATGTAGATCAAAAAACTATTGACACGAACTATGCTCCATTAAAAATTACCAAGGGTAGTAAAATAAATAAGATGATATCTAATCCGAAACCTTTGAGTGGATGGGTATTTAAAGGATGGAAAATTGATGGTTCTGAAGAATTGTATAATTATAATTCGATTTATAGATATATTCCTCAAAAAGATACTATTTTTCATGCTGTATATGAAAGAGGTAATGAAATTTCTTTTGACTTAAACGGTGGTCAAATTGGAACTGGAGTAAATGCTTACAATCAAGTTACTCCATGGACGCAACCTAAAGGAAAAACTGTAACAGATAGTTCTATTGGACCGAAAAACTTACCTGAACCGGATAAAGATGGATATGTTTTGAGAGGCTGGAAGAATAGTAATGATAATAAAGTATATTCAGATAGCGAGCTTAGAAAATACATCCCAGATGATGATGTGCTGTTTACCGCCGTCTGGAAAGAAGCATATAATATAACGGTTACAACAGAAGAGGGAAAATACAGATGGCTGAATACTATTATAAGGACTTATACTCAAACTGTAACATATAAAATAGCTAAGGGAGAAACGGTACTTGATTTTGGAAAACCGGAATATGATAAAGAGCTATATGCTAGAGGTATTCCAATGGAACAGGGAGAGAAGTATCTGGCTGGATTTGAAATATCTGGAGAAGAGGGGCTCTTTGAGTATGACGATGTTTTGAAATATGTTCCAAGTTCTGATATAACTATAACGGCTAGATATAAAAAACCTTATTATATTACTATTAATGGAAATGGAAGAAAGTATAATATTTGTGGCGAAGAACGTGACTCGTTTTATGTTGCTTTGAAGCAGGGAGAGCAGGTGTATATTAGTGACTCGCTTCCAACAGAGGATAAAGATGGAAACCGGGTTATAGGATATCGACTGAAAGGAGATTCATCAGGAAAAATATATAAGACAACTGATAATAAGGGTGAGATGTTCTTGCCGGAATATAGTGATCAAATGATTATAAATTCTGACATGGAGTTTATCGCTGTTTGGGATGAAGAAACAAAAGAATCAGGTGATAATAAAGATATAAATGATGATATTTCCAATCAAAATGATAATGAGGAAATTGCGAAATCTGAGGATAGTAAACCTGAGAACAAAGCATCTGAAAATAAAGATGATTCGACTGACCGAAAGTCCGAGAATAATTCGGTTGATGAGAAGCCACAGAATAATTCAGCTGATCAGAAAGCAGAAAATAATTCTGTTGATCAGAAGCAGGAAAATGATTCGGTAGATATTAATAAGGATTCTGATGAAAAGAAAGACATTGTTGAAATTCCACCTGCACCTATTGAGGATAATAAGATCGAGACACCTGCAGTTACCTATAGCAATGAATGGGTTGATGGTAAATGGTATGGCGCAGACGGATCTCAAACTTATGAAGGTACGATTCATTGGGTAAGTAATTCTACCGGATGGTGGATAGAAGACAGCGTTGGATGGTATCCTACAGATACATGGCAGAAGATAGACGGAGTATGGTATTATTTCAAGCCAGACGGATACATGGCATCAAATGAATACTACGGCGGTTATTGGTTCAATGCTGATGGCTCATGGGATGAGACATATTATATTGAGTGGAAGTCTAATTCTACCGGTTGGTGGATAGAGGATATCTCAGGCTGGTGGCCATCAAGCTGCTGGCTTAAGATCGATGATTACTGGTATTATTTTGATGGCTCAGGCTATATGGTAACAAATCAGTATATAGATGGTTACTGGCTTGGTGCTGATGGAGTTTGCTACTAATTAAATAAGGGGTATTCAAAGTTTTTTAGGGTTTCCCAAAGTTGTTTAGGGTCTAACTTGTAAACTTAAGATGTCTATTATAACATTAATTCAGGTACAGGTGGTGCTTAAGTTGATACTTTTGACACCCTAATCAATATATGTGATTTATGGAAGGAGTGGTATAGATATGAAAGCAAACAGAATTTTGAGCTATATAATGGTGGTCGTAATGGTTTTAATCAGTTGCTTTACGATAAAAGAGAAACCGGTAAGTGCAAGTGATTTTACTGATTTTTCGGGGGCGACATTAATAGAAAGTGGGAAGTCTGTAATAGAATCGTTCGAATTGTCTGAGACAGAAGAAAAGGTGTATTTCAAGTTTAAAGTTCCTAAGACAGGAAATGTAAAGCTGAGTTTTCATACGGAGTTTTTAGCTGAAGGAAAGGCACGCTTATATCTAGGAGATGGATCATATAAAGAAATAGAGTCATGGCATATATATTCGGACGAAGATACTAAAATAGGTAATACAGATTCTGAATTAATAGTACTTAATTCAGGGACATATTATTTAGTAATCGAGAATATTTGGGCATGGGATGATGCTTATGGCAAATTAATGTACCCTGCGGGAACAGTAAAAGTCTCTTATGTATATGAGGATGTTGGTATTTCAACAGATTTAGATTTGGCTGATAATGATAGTGTTCCAACCGCGACAGTTTGGGATTTTTATAGTATTCCTGAATTTACTGGGGGATTTACATTTGATGATGATGATGGTATAGACTTTTATAAGATTTCAATAAAGGAAAAAAATCAATATCATTTTACGTTTATAAGTCCATATGGTTATTGGATTAAAACATATGATAGTCAAGGAGAATTGATAAAAGAGTATTCTTCATATTATGATGATGCATATGGATACTCAAGAATTGAAGATATATATTTTGACAAGGGAGATTATTATATTGGCGTAACTGGAGCGAGACGTGGTGGATATTATAGCTTAAAACTGGAAGAAGTTATAAAAGAAGAACAACAGAATCAATCTGATAACACAAAAAATACATCTTCTAACAATAAGACAGATAATAAATTTTCAAATGAATGGGTCAATGGAAAATGGTATGATGCAAATGGGAATAGTAATTACAAAGGAAAGCTTGTATGGAAAAATAATTCTTCAGGATGGTGGGTTGAAGATACATCTGGATGGTATCCGGTAAACTCATGGCAGAAGATTGATGGCGTGTGGTACTATTTCGGTTCGTCTGGATATATGGCTTCAAATGAGTATTATGGTGGTTATTGGTTTAATAGCGATGGATCGTGGAATGGAAGCTATTATCTATCGTGGAAAAGTAATGCCACTGGATGGTGGGTGGCAGATAAATCTGGTTGGTGGCCATCAAATAAATGGTTAAAAATAGATGGTTACTGGTATTACTTCAATGCATCAGGTTATATGGTAACAAATCAGTATATAGATGGTTATTGGCTTGGAGCCGATGGAATATGTTACTAGAATTATTCAAAGCTTATCTGATATCTTACTTATAACTTGAGGTAGTCGTCTATCGATAGAGCCTATCATAAATAGTTACTTCAGGGATTTGTCTTGGTCTGGATTGAAAAGGTATCATTAGTTAATATAGATTAAAAATCCTGTAAATGCGAAAGGTGAGGCGTTTGCAGGATTTTTTTGCAGAAGAAATAATTGTGAAATAAGGCTGTAAGTATAAAAAGGCAGAAGATATTTTTATTATATGTATTGTACAAAGGGAAACTAAAAATTGATAAATAAAGAGAATTAGTCGCTTTTGAAAAAATATATGGAGGTAATATCAGTGGAAAAACAAAAAAGAATTAGAATAATTGTATGTAGTATATTTTTTGCAGTATTTATTCTTCTGGATGTGTTATCGGTAGGTAGAGTAAATGCTGCAAGTGGTACGTGGCATAGTAGTGCATCTGGATGGTGGTTTGAATATTCTGGTGGTGGATATGCATCTAATTCCTGGATGGAAATAAGTGGTTACTGGTATTATTTCACGGCTAGTGGTTACATGGATTATTCAGAGTATCGTGATGGATGCTGGTTAAATTCTGATG
>OCVV012830544.1_pt1 | contig 52519 bp, 37 predicted proteins | sample 1539721 | NCBI WGS metagenome assembly OCVV01 (sample SAMN02144230, study PRJEB22623) | gut metagenome | biome: sheep rumen | host: Ovis aries | place: New Zealand
CGGGGGTGCTTTGCACCCTCGGTTACTGAGCGGTGACGCTTTCAGCGTCTTCTGATACAATTATTCAAGGGATGGGAAAGTTTAATTCTTCATTCTTCATTTTTTCATTCTTCATTCTTCATTCATTCATCCATAGCTTTGCAACGAGCCTTCGTTGCGATGGAAACGAGCGTTCGTAGTGGATGAAACGAACGCTCGCTGAACCTGAAACGGACGTTCGTCGCTTTCCTTCCGTTCAATTCGCGTTTTCCTTCCGTTCAATTCGCGTTTTCCTTCCGTTCAATTCGCCTTTTTCTTCCGTTCAATTCGCGTTTTTCTTTCGTTCAATTCGTCCTTTTCTTCTTTTGTGATTTCTCCGCGTGGCAGGCCGAAACTGATAAACGAAATGAACTAAGGCGGCACGAAATGTTACCATGTATCATTTTTTTCACCCGTTGAAACATATTTTTTGTTTTCTAACGAAAAACATGAGTAAACTTGCAGTCGAAATCATTCAACCTAATTAGTTTCTAACCTCTTAAACTACAAGAAAAATGGAGCAACTCAAAAGACTGTTACTCACTTTCTCGCTCTCGCTTGCGTGTGTCTTCCTATACGCGCAGACAGAGATTAGTGGTACTGTCATCGACTCGACGGGCGAGCCAGTGATGAGTGCCACGGTACTGGAGAAAGGCACCGGCAACGGTACGGTGACCGACCTCGACGGTAAGTTCACAATTCGTGTGGAGGCTGGCAAAACACTTGTCATCTCCTTCATCGGTTTCCTCACGCAGGAGGTGCCAGCCAAGAACGGCATGACGGTGACGCTGCCCGACGATGCCCTCTCGATTGAGGAGGTCGTGGTCACTGGTTATACCACCCAGCGCAAGGCTGACCTCACGGGTGCCGTGTCGGTTGTCACTCCTTCCGACTTGGCAAAGCAGAACGAGAACAACCCTATCAAGGCCATGCAGGGACGTGTGCCAGGCATGAACATCTCTGCCGACGGTAATCCTTCGGGTGCTGCCACGGTGCGCATCCGTGGTATCGGTACGCTCAACAACAACGACCCTCTCTACATCATCGACGGTGTGCCAACGAAGGCTGGTATGCACGAGCTGAACGGCAACGACATCGAGAGCATCCAGGTGCTGAAGGATGCTGCTTCTGCCAGCATCTACGGTAGCCGCGCTGCCAATGGTGTGATTATCATCACCACGAAGCGAGGCAAGGAGGGCAAGGTGAAGATTGACTTCGACGGAAGCATCGCCTTGCAGACTTACGCTCACCGCATGGACGTGCTTAATGCGAAGGAATTCGGACAGGTGATGTGGCAGGGCTACGTGAACGATGGTCTCGACCCTAACAGCAACGGACTGGGCTACAAGTACGACTGGTCTTACAACCCTCAGGGTGTTCCCGTGCTGAACGGTCTGACGATGAACAAGTATCTCGACGTGGCTGGCAAGACTCCTGCTGCCGACACCGACTGGTTCGACCAGACGACTCGCAGCGGTCTGGCTCAGCAGTACAATGTGAGCCTGAGCAATGGTTCGGAGCGAGGCACCTCGTTCTTCTCCTTGGGCTACTATAATAATAAAGGTATCATCAAGCACAGCGACTTCAAGCGTTATTCTGCCCGCATCAACAGCGACTACAAGTTGCTGAAGATTGGCGACCTCAACGTGTTGACCATCGGTGAGCACTTCACGCTCAACCGCACGAGCGAGGTGCAGGCTCCTGGTGGTTTCTTGGAGAATGTGCTCCAGTTCAACCCATCGCTGCCTGTTCGCACGACCGACGGCGAGTTTGCTGGACCTGTGGGTGGCTATCCCGACCGTGAGAACCCTGTGGCTCGTTTGGAGCGCAATGCCGACAACCGCTACACTTACTGGCGCACTTTTGGCGACGTATATCTGAACATCAATCCTATCAAGAACTTCAATGTGAAGACTACTTTCGGTCTGGACTACGCTCAGAAGCAACAGCGCATCTTCACTTATCCTATTACGGAAGGAACGGTGGCAAACTCTACGAATGCCGTGGAGCCTAAGCAGGAGCACTGGACGAAGTGGATGTGGAACGCCATTGCTACTTACAACCTCGAAACGGGCAAGCACCGTGGTGATGCGATGGTGGGTATGGAGCTGAACCGCGAGGATGACTCTTGGCTCAGTGGCAAGGCATACGACTTCGCTGTACTCAAACCCGACTACATGTGGCCAAACGCTGCGGTGGGTGAGGCTGAAGCCTACGGTTCGGGCGAAGGCTACACGCTTGTGTCTTTCTTCGGCAAGGTGAACTACACTTACGACGACCGCTACCTTGTGAGCCTCACGATGCGTCGCGACGGTTCGAGCCGCTTCGGTAAGAACAACCGCTATGGTATCTTCCCTTCTGTCAGTGCTGGTTGGAGAATCAATCAGGAGAGTTTCCTCAGGGATGTGGAATGGCTTGACAACCTGAAAATCCGTGCATCTTGGGGACAGACAGGTAATCAGGAAATCTCTAACATCGCTCGCTACACGCTCTATGAGAGCAACTATGGTGAGGCCAACTTCGGCGGTCAGAGCTACGGAACGAGTTACGACATCGCTGGAACCAACGGTGGACAGACTCTCGCCAGCGGTTTCAAGCGCAACCAGTTGGGCAACGACGACCTGAAGTGGGAAACGACCACGCAGACCAACTTGGGCTTCGACTTTGGACTCTTCCGCAACGCCCTCTACGGTTCCTTCGAATGGTATTATAAGAAGACCAAGGACATCCTCGTATATATGCCTGGCATCGCTGTGATGGGTGAAGGCTCGTCGCAGTGGATTAACGCCGGCGAGATGGAGAACAAGGGTATTGAATTCAACGTGGGTTATCGCGGTCATGTGGGCGACTTCCAGTACGACTTCTCGGGCAACATCGGCACGTATCGCAACAAGGTGACGAAGATTCCTGAGACGATTGCTGCCAACGGAACCTTTGGTGGAAACGGTGTGGAAAGCGTTGTGGGTCATGCTTTGGGTTCGCAAGTGGGTTACGTCTATGACGGCATCTTCAAGAGCCAGGACGAAATCGACAACCATGCCGTGCAGAACGGTGCAGGCTTGGGTCGCATCCGCTGGAAGGACTTGAACGAGGACGGTGTCATCAACGAGAAGGACCAGAAGTGGATTTACAATCCTGTGCCTGATTTCACTTGGGGTTTGAACATCTACTTGCAGTACAAGAACTTCGACCTCACCATGTTCTGGCAAGGTGTGCAGGGAGTGGATGTGATTAGCGACCTGAAGAAAGAGACCGACCTCTGGAGCGGTCTGAACATCTCGAACCTGAACAAGGGTCGCCGTCTGCTCGACGCATGGAGTCCAACGAACATGGACAGCAACATTCCAAGCATCAGCACGATGGACAACAACAACGAGAAGCGCGTGAGCAGCTATTTTGTTGAGAATGGCAGCTACGCCAAGTTGCGCACCATCCAGCTGGGCTACAACTTCCCTCAGAACCTGACGAAGAAACTCTTCATGGAGCGTCTGCGCTTGTATGTTTCGGCACAGAACCTGCTTACCATCAAGAGCAAGAAGTTCACGGGTGTTGACCCTGAGAATGCCAATTTCGGCTATCCTATCCCTCTGAATATCACATTCGGTCTTAATGTATCTTTCTAATCCCTAAACATACTGACAGCATTATGAAAACAAATATATTTCACGTCGGTTGCGCTGCACTCTTAGCTCTCGGTCTGACAGCTTGCTCCGACTTCCTCGAAGAGCACGTGCCTCAAGGCACACTCAGCGACGAACAGGTGAAGACACCCGAAAATGCAGAGGCAATGGTGGTGTCGGCTTACGCCATCTTCACCACAGCCGAGGACATCAACTCCAGCTTCTCCATGTGGAACTTCGATGTCCGCTCGGACGATGCCTACAAAGGCGGTAGCGGTACGAGCGATGGCGACGTGTTCCATCAGCTCGAAGTGCAGAAGGGTGTGCTGACCACCAACTGGAACATCAACGACATGTGGGTGCGCCTCTACAACAGCATTTCGCGTGTGAACACGGCAATCGCTTTGCTCAACTCCACGGATGAAAGCTCCTATCCGATGAAGACTCAGCGCATGGCTGAGATGAAGTTCCTGCGTGCTTACGCTCATTTCCTGCTGAAGCGTCTCTACAAGAACATTCCTTTCGTCATCAACGAAAACCTCACTTACGACGAGTATAACGAACTCTCCAACACGGCTTACACCAACGACGAAGGTTGGCAGCTCATCATCAACGACTTGATGGAGGCTTACAACACGCTTCCTGAAACTCAAGCCGACAAGGGTCGCCCAACGAAGGCTTCGGCTGCTGCATTCCTTGCCAAGGTGTATCTCTACAAGGCTTATCATCAGGACGACGTGAAGAGCAACCAGGTGACCAGCATCAACAAGCAGGACTTGGAGAAGGTGATTGAATTCACGAATCCTGCGCTCTACACCAACTACGGACTTGAGGACGACTTGCACAACAACTTCCGCCCTGAAGAGCAGTACGAGAACGGCAAGGAAAGTCTTTGGGCCATCCAGTACTCTCGCAACGACGGTAGCACTTATGGCAACCTGAACTGGAGCTACGGACTCATTCCGCCAAACATTCCTGGTGCAACCGACGGTGGCTGCGACTTCTACAAGCCAAGTCAGAACCTCGTGAATGCTTATCGCACGGGTGACGACGGTCTGCCGCTCATCGACTCTTTCAACAGCAAGGACTACAACAAGAACGAGGACAATGCTGACCCACGCCTCTTCCTCACCGTTGGTATTCCTGGACTGCCATATATGTTCAACAAGAACTACATGATGGAGGAAACCAGCATCTGGAGCCGTTCGAACGGTCTCTACGGCTACAATGTTTCGCTGAAGCAGAATGTCGATCCTGCTCTCATCGACAGCTATCTCATCAAGGGTTCCTATTGGGCAAGCTCCATGAACCGCATCGTGTTCCGCTATGCCGACGTGCTGCTGGAGCGTGCTGAGGCTTACGCACAGTTGGGACAGACCGACCAGGCCATCAATTTGGTGAATCAGGTTCGTACCCGTGCTGCCAAGAGCACACAGATGATTGGCAACTATCCAAACACTTACAATGTGAAATTCCACATCTCCAACTACAAGGGTGCTTACTCGCAGGAGCAGGCCATCAAGATTGTGAAGATGGAGCGTCGTCTGGAGTTGGGCATGGAGTGTGAGCGATTCTTCGACCTCGTTCGCTGGGGCGATGCTGCCACCGTGCTGAACAAATACTATGCTGAGGAGCGTGACAACTGTGCCATCTATGGCGAAGCCAGCTTCACTGCCAACAAGGACGAGTATCTGCCTATTCCATTCAGCCAGATTTCTGCTTCGAACGGCCACTACACTCAGAACATCGGTAATTGGTAAAATTTCAACCATAACGATAACCATAACGATAACCGCCATTCGGATGGAAAGTTAAGGTTATGGTTAAGGTTATGGTTAATCAAAAAATGAACAAGATGAAAACAAAGCTTTTAAACATAATATGCGTCATCTGCACCATTTGCGCGTTGGCAGCTTGCTCCGACGACCATGTCAGCGACCTTCAGCTGAGCGGTGACTGCATGGTTGAGACTATCAAGCTCGACAACTACGAAGGTATTATCGACCTCCCTTCGCGCAGCATCGTGGTTCGTCTGCCCGAAGTGTATGAAACTTCTGCCATGAAGGTGACGGCTCTCACGCTTTCCAATGGTGCCGTGTGCAACGTGCAGGAAGGTGAAACGCTCAACATGGATGCAGCCAAGGTGCTGCACGTGAAGAACGGCGACGTCAGTCTCGACTGGACACTGAGCGTGCTCCACGACGAAGCTCGCATCAAGCAGTTCGTGGTGAACGACATCTATCAGGGCACCATCGACCAGAACGCCAAGACCATCACGGTCTATGTGCCAGGTTCGGTTGACATCACCAACTTGGTTCCTACCATCACCATCAGTGCCAATGCTACGGTTACTCCTGGTTCGGGTGTGGCTCAAGACTTCTCGAAGCCTGTGCAATATACGGTGAAGAACAACTCGGCTGAGACGGTCTATACCGTGACTGTCATTGCCATCGAGAAGCCAGCAGCTCTCTTCGTTGGATCTGCTTCTACGATGAACGACCTCGACATGGAGGCAAAGACTGCTTGCCAGTGGATGCTGGGCAACATCCCTAATTCTCTCTATGCTTCTTTTGCAGACCTCCGTACTGGAACGCTCGACCTCTCCGAGTGCAAGATTATCTGGTGGCACTACCACGTGGATGGAGGTGTGGATGGACACGACGTGTTCTTGGCAAAGGCTACTGATGCGATGGACACGAAGAACGAATTGCGCAACTTCTACGAGAATGGCGGTTCCTTCTTCCTCACTCGCTACGCTACCAACCTGCCTTCGTTCATCGGCGCAACTGGCGATGACGACTGGACCACGCCTAACAACTGCTGGGGTCAGAACGAAGATGCTGCCGAAGTCTGTGGCGGTCCTTGGACATTCCGCATCTTCGACGGACAGAACAACCACCCTGTTTGGCAGAACCTCATCCAGGGCGACAATGCCAACGAGGTTTATTGCACTGATGCTGGTTATCACATCACGAACTCCACAGCTCAGTACCACATCGGCACCGACTGGGGCGGTTACGACAACCACGCTGCATGGGAAGCACGCACAGGCGGCAAGATTCTCGGCGTGGGTGGCGACGGAGCAGTTGTGGCTTGGGAATATCCTGCTCACGACGGCAAGGGTGGCATCGTCTGCATCGGCTCTGGTTGCTTCGACTGGTACTCTTACACTTACGAAGCTGGCTACACGGAGAACTATCACCGCAACATTGCTATCATCACTCAAAATACGTTCAACTACTTAATGAAGTAATACCATTATGAAGAAGACTATGATATATTCCGCATTAGCACTCATGTTGTCAGCCTCCGTGCTGACAGCATGCAGCGACGACAAATATGGTCCTGACGCACCAAAGGACTGGGCTGGCACTTCCGCGTTCTTCACTCCGACTGACGAGCAGGGATTCCAAACCTACTACACTCCTGCCATCGGTCGTGTGGGCGACCCAATGCCGTTCTACGACCAGAAGGCTGGCGATTTCAAGGTGCTCTACTTGCAGGAGTACGAGAACAACGCCACGTACAATTACCACCCTATCTGGGGCGTTGCCACAAGCGACGGAGGCAACTACACGTCCCTGGGCGAAGTGCTGCCAACTGGCACATCTTCGCTGGAACAGGATGCTGCTCTCGGTACGGGTTGCGCTGTCTATAACGAAAAGGACGGACTCTACTACATCTACTACACGGGCCACAACCCTCAGTGCAAGAATGTGGAGGCTGTGATGCGCGCCACTTCTCCCGACTTCAAGACTTGGACGAAGGACAATGCCTGGATGCTGAAAGGCGACGACTATGGCTATTCGTCTGTGGATTTCCGCGACCCTCAGGTGTTCAAGGCTGACGATGGGCTTTGGCACATGGTCATTTCTTCGAAGCTGAAGTTCGCTGAGTTCACTTCTTCCGACCTCAAGACTTGGACTCACCTCGGTCAGTTCCCGATGATTTGGGACCGCATGTTGGAGTGCCCTGACATCTTCAAGATGGGCGACTGGTGGTACATGGTCTATAGCGAAGCTTATCGTGCTTCGTGGAGCCGCAAGGTGAAGTACATGATGGCTCGCTCGCTCGACGAGCTGAGGGCGTGCTTCAACGACCCTGGTGCCAACTGGCCAAAGGACGGACATGAGGGCGTTCTCGACAGCCGTGCCTTCTATGCAGGCAAGACTGCCAGCAACGGCACCGACCGTTACATCTGGGGCTGGTGTCCTTACCGCACGGGTGCAACCATCTTCGACAAGAATGTGAACGTGGGTGCAGGTGGTGAACCGAACTGGTCAGGTGCTCTCGTCTGCCATCGCATCATCCAGCACGCCGACGGCACGCTCACGCTGGGTCAGGTGCCTGCCATTGCTGAGAAGTTCCAGAAGGCTCAAGACGTGAAGGTGATGGCATCTCATGGTGCAACCCTCACGGGCACTGGTGGCAAACTCTCGGGCGACGATGCTTACGTGCTCTACAGTCGTCTCGGCAGTTCTAACCACATTTCTTTCACTGTCACCACAAGCAACAACTGGGACAAGTTTGGCATCTCCTTCGTTCGTGGCACTGACTCTGAGAAGTACTACACCATGGTTGTGAACCCTGAGTGGGAGGATGGCCGCAAGGTGAACTTCGAGGAAGAAGGCAAGGCAGGCAAGGGCTTCATCGAAGGTATCGATGGCTACAACTTCCAGCGTCCTGCTGACAATGTCTATCATGTCAACATCTACACCGACAACTCTGTCCTCACCCTCTACATCAACGATGTTTGTGCTTACACCAACCGCATCTACGGCATCCAGAAGAATTGCTGGAGCATCAACAACTATGGTGGCAACATCACTGTTAGCGATGTAGTGGTCAGTGAAAAGTAACTATTTAAATGAAGAATGAAGAATGTAGAATGAAGAATGAAAAATACTCAACCAATGAGCAGGGTAAAATCCATTCTTCATTCTTCATTCTACATTCTTCATTTTATTATTCTTCACTTTTCATTTTCTTTTCCTACCTTTGCCAAAAGATTTTTTGGTAGATATGGAGAAGACTGACATTTTAATGTTAGGCACGGGTCATGCCACCGTGAGCCGATGCTATAACACTTGCTTTGTGCTGCAACAGGGCGATGCACTGCTGATGGTGGATGCAGGCGGTGGCAATGGCATTCTCAACCAGTTGGAAAAGGTGGGGAAGTCTATTGCCGATATTCATCATCTTTTCATCACACACGCCCACACCGACCACCTTTTGGGTTGCGTGTGGGTGGTTCGAATGGTCATTCAGTATGTGCAGCGTGGTTGGTATGAAGGGCAGTTGCACGTGTATAGCCATCGCAAGTGCATCGACACACTCCGTTCCATTTGCGAGATGACGATGCACAAGATGCAAACGGAACATATTGGTAAGGAAGTGGTGCTTCACACGCTGACGGATGGAGAAGAATTCACCGTTCCCGCTGCTTCTCCGCTTCGCATCACTGCGTTCGACATTCATTCCAGAATGGAACCACAATTCGGTTTCCGCACTGAGTTGGCTGACGGACAGGTGCTTGTCTGTTTGGGCGATGAACCTTATCATCCTGAGTGCCGACGATGGGTGGAGGGTGCCGACTGGCTGATGTGCGAAGCCTTTTGCCTTTATCGCGACAGGGACGTGTTCCATCCCTACGAGAAATTCCACAGCACGGCAATGGATGCAGGACGTTTGGCTGAGGAGCTAAACGTGAAGCATCTGCTGCTTTACCACACCGAGGACTCTCACCTCAATACACGTAAAAACGACTATTCCGCTGAAGCCAAACTGCATTTCAGCGGAATAGTCGTTGTTCCTGATGACTTGGAAACGATTAGTTTAAGTGAAAAGTAGACCCTCCCCAGCCCTCCCTGTGAGGGAGGAAGTAGTCACTCGGCTTGAAAGTGAAAAGTTGAAAGTTAAAAATGCCGTCCGGCTCAATCGCTTCACGCTTCACTCTTCACGTTGAAACTTTTCACTTTTCGTTTTTCACTTTTCACTCCCTCCCTCACAGGGAGGGTAGGGGAGGGTCTAAAAGCTTGCGCTGATGCCGCCCATCACGGTGCCGAGGGGCATGTGGTAGCCTGCAATGACTTCGTATTTCTGCCAGAAGAGGTTTTCGCCTTTCACGAAGAGGCGCAGCTGTGGGATGGGTTTGTAGGCGATGGCTGCACGGAGGAGGGGCACTTCCTCCTTGGCTGGGTTGTTGCCCACGGCGGTGTAGAGCGCCAAGTAGGTGAGGCCTGCGTTGAATGCCCAGTGCTTGCTGTCGTAGTTTCCACCCAAGTAGATTTTGTGTTCGGGCGCACCAGTCACTTTCACTTTGTTCATGTGGAGCGTGCTGTAGTTGGCATCTAATCGCCAGTAAGGATTGATGCGGTAGCCCGCTTCGAATTCCAATCCGTAGTTTTCTGCTTCGCCCGTGTTGATGTTGAGCGGTTTGCCATCTACCATCGACGTGGCAATGAGGTTCTCTGCTTTGATGTAAAACACATTCAGTCCGAGGCGCAGGCGGTTGTCGAGCAGCCGCTGTGCGTATGCCAGTTCGTAGTTCATCATTCGCTCAGGCTTGAGTTCTGCATTGGCAGGACGGAACATATACATTTCGCGAAGGGTAGGGTTGCGGAAACCCTTGCTGACGAGTGCCTTGAGCTCAATCTGGTGGGGCAGACGGAAGGCGAGTCCTCCCTGCGGAATGAGTTCGGTGCCTGCCTGTGAGTGATGGTCCACGCGCAGACCTGCATCGAGTGTCACCCACGAGGCGAGGTCCTGTCGGAAGTCGATGTAGCCAGCCAGTTCGTCCTCGGTGGTATCGACATAGTCGGTGACGTGTTCGTGGGTGGCGATGCTGCGTGTGTATGCTTCGCCGCCGAAGTGCTGCCAGTCGAAGCCTATGGTGGTGACGTTTCCGCTCCAGAACGACATGCTCTCGTATGCACTCACGCCAGCGTTGAGGTCGTTGTGCAGGTAATGCACGGTCTGTGGCTTGCCGCCTGGATGGTAGCCGTCGTTGATTTTGTGATGGCCGAAGTCGTAGAATCCTCGGATGGCTCCCGATGTCTTTCCGTAGTGGTTGAGAATGCCGACTGAGGCGAATCCGCGCGTAATCCACTGGTCGTTTTCGAGGTAGGGATTGGTGGTCTCGCCTGGGTTCGTGCCTTCGAAGTGGGTGAGGTTGATGTTGGCAACGGCTTGCCAGTGCTTGCTGAAGTCGTAGCCGAACTTGGCGAATCCTCCATACTGGTTGAACTCGGAGTTTTTGCGGTGTCCGTCGGTGGTGTTGAAGTTCAAGCCGATGGACGAAGTGAATTTGCCCAATCGCAATTGGTTGGTGGCATGTGCCTCGATGGTTCCGTAGCTTCCGCCTTGCACTTGCACGTCGGTGCGCACTCCGTTGTTGTGCATTTGTCGGGTGACGATGTTCATCACGCCGCCCATAGCGTTCGAGCCATAATAGAGCGATGCAGGTCCGCGCACCACTTCCACGCGCTCTGCCATCGCTGTGGTGTAGAGGTCGGGAACGGGATGCCCGTAGAGTCCTGCGTACTGGGGCTGTCCGTCCACGAGTACGAGGAAATTTGCCACGGTACCGATGCCTCGCACACGGATGCCGCCAGCGGCTCCTGTCGAAACGCCGTAGCCTACCATGCCTCGCGTGGTGGAGAAGAATCCAGGCACTTGTTCGTTGAGTGTTGGCAGCACTGCCTCGTTGTAGGTCTCGTTCAGTTTTTCTTGACTAACGATGCTCACGGTCACGGGCAGGTTTGCCATGTTGGTAGCATTTCGTGTTCCAGTCACAACTACGTTCTGCAAGGTGTCGTCGATGGCAAAGGATTGTGCCGTAGCTGACCCTGAGACAAGGAGACATGCAGACAATAATAAAGGTTTTTTCATTTTGAGTTATTGAGTTTGTAAGTTTTTGTATGTTAGACCCTCCCCAACCCTCCCTGTGAGGGAGGGAGTAGTCACCCAGCCCCTCCAGCTTCCCCAAGGGGGAGTGAATAACCATTCGGATGGCTTCTCCTCCCCTTTGGGAGGTTGGGAGGGGTTTATTCTCCCTCCCTCACAGGGAGGGTTGGGGTGGGTCTTTTTTCACTTAATCGTCGCTACCACGTATTCCGACCTGGTGCCGATGCGGAATTTGCCGCCCCAGATGCCGAGGCCCGAACTGATGTAATACTGTGTGTCGCCTCGTTGCCAAGGACCAAAGTCACATTCGTAGGTGGCATGGGTGATGAGCGAGATGGGCCACACTTGCCCTTCGTGGGTGTGTCCACTAAATTGGAAGTCGATGCCGCTTTGCTCTGCCTGTTCGAGGTGGTAGGGCTGATGGTCGAGCAGGATGGTGTATTTGCTCATGTCGGCGGCTTTCGTCAGTTCCTTCACGCTTTTGCGACGGCGGTTGGTGCGGTCGTCGCGTCCAATCACGCACAGGTCGCCAATCGTCACGTTGGAGTCTTGCACCAGCTGGATGCCAGCCTTCTTGAAGAACTCACGTGAGCGCTCAATGCCCGTGAGGTAGTCGTGGTTGCCATAGCAAGCTACGACGGGTGCGTTCAACCGACGGAATTCTTCCTCCATGTGCTCCTCGTCAACAGGACGGATGCTGCCGTCGATGATGTCGCCAGCCACCAGGATGAGGTCGGCATGTTCGGCGTTCAGCATATCCACCCATAGTGCCAGTTCCTTGCGAGGGTTGTGGTAGCCGATGTGGAGGTCGCTGACCATCACAACCGTCATTTCCTTCTTCAGTTTTCCCTTGCTGTCGAGCGTAATGGTTTCGCGGTATTTGTCGATGTAGTGACAATAGCCGTATGTGAACACAATGACGAGCAGGATGACAATGCTTTCGGTGCCGACGATGCTGTTGTGCAGAAACCATTTGGGTGTCACATGGAGCAGTCTGCCCAGGTCGAGCAGGAGGAACGTCATGAACAGATAGAGCAGGATGAAAATCCAGGAGCAACCTATGTCATAGACAGCCTGTGCGATTTTGAGCGGAAACTTGAATTGAAGCGGGCTGTTGCAGATGAAGAGGCAGGCGAATGCCAAGGTCATCAGCACGAGCACCACCCATTTCACTCCGTTGCCGCATGGCAGGATTTGCCACACGTGCCAATATACATAGCCGTGTCCTGCCAGCATAACTGTAAAGAAGATGATGAAAAACCAAATCATCGGAGTCTATAGTTGAGTTTTTTATTAAGTTTTTAAGTTTTTGAGTTTTTATCAGGGATTTAAAGGATTTTTTAGGATTTTCGTTTGCCACGTTGTTCCTTGTACTTTGTCCTTAATTTAATGTCCCACGGAAAGAACGGAAAGAACGGAAATTTTTGCTCGGCGCAAATCTTTGGTCAGCACCATGCGGAGCCTTTCTGTTGTTTCTGTCATTTCTGTGGGACTATGATATACGCTTGCAGCATCTTTTAATGTCCCACGGAAAGAACGGAAAGAACGGAAATTTTTGCTCGGCGAAGCCTAATTGTTTTTATATGAAATCATCGGATGAAACAAATAATAACAAATTTTCTGTTTACCCGTTTTTTCCGTTGTTCTTAATATTTCACTTTTATCTCTTCACTCTACTCCCCTCGCCCTTTGGAGAGGGGCTGGGGGTGAGGCTTCTTTTTGCTTATAGCCATTTGTTTATTGGATTCAACTATACGTGCGAGGGCTCGGTGAAACTCAAACGAGCCCTCGGTGAAGCGCAAACGAGCCCTCGGTGAAATGCAAACGAGCCCTCGCCGTTTCAGTAAATCCTAAAGATGGGCGCACGGGAAGCAAAACTGCGTGTGTCAATATCCTCAGAAAAACTTTTGCCAATCTGCACATTTGGGTTTTATCCTCAAAAATAATCTTAAAAACAGAGTGGAAAATTTGTCCAATACGTGATTTTATTCTTATCTTTGCGATGTACAAATCTTTTTACCATGCTATTTGATGCATTCCGTTCTTTCGTGACGAACTCGATGAATAAACTGCATTGTTGAAGCGTTGGGCTTGCGAAAACGTGTGCAAAGATAGTGAATTATTTAATAATCTAAACAAAATGAAAATCAAAAACTTAATCAGGGTTCTTCCTTTGATGGTGTTGGCAGTGGGAATGCTGTCGTTCATGCCTGGAGACAAAACCAAGAAAAAGAATATGAAACAAGTGAATGTTTCGGATTCCATCATCCACATTATCATGACGCGCACATCGGTTCGCACGTATCAGCAACGGGCTGTGGAACCCGAGAAGATTGAGACTCTGCTTCGCGCTGGCATGGCTGCACCTTCGGCTGTGAATCGCCAGCCGTGGCACCTCGTGGTCGTGACCGACAAAGCCCAGCTCAAGGCATTGGGCGGCAATGGTGGACCATCGCGTCCTGTGGCTGACGCTCCGCTGGGCATTGTGGTGTGTGGCGATATGAACAAGGCAATGGAAGGTGCTGGACGCGAGTATTGGGTGCAGGATGCGTCGGCTGTGACGGAGAACATCCTCCTTGCAGCCAACGGGCTCGACCTTGGAGCGGTTTGGCTCGGTGTGTATCCCATGAAGGAGCGTTGCAAGACGGTGGCAAACATTCTGCATCTGCCTAAGCACCTCGTGCCGCTGAACATCATTTCTATCGGTTATCCCAAGGACATGCCTGCACCGAAGGACAAGTTCAAGAGGGAGAATATCAGCTACAATTTCTTTGGTGGCAAACAGGGCGATGCCGTGCCTGCACCCGTGGCTGAGGACGATGACTTCCATGAATTCAATGTGCGCGAGGACTTCAGCGTGAATCCTTTCACCGTGTTCCGCGGTCCAGGCTGGTTGCTTTGTGCTGGCGACAAGGAGAAGAGCAATGCCATGACTATCGGTTGGGGCGGACTGGGTACGTTGTGGGGACAGGACCTCGTGAGCGTGTATGTGGCTCAGGCTCGCTACACGAAGCAGTTCTTGGACAAGGCGAAGTATTTCACCATCATGCAGTTCGACCGTGAGGACAACGACATCCTGGAATTCATGGGCAGCAATTCGGGACGCGACAAGGACAAGGCGAAGGAGCTCGACTTGCATCTTTCCTATACGGAGCATGGCACACCTTATTATAATGAGGCGCGCGTGGTGATTGAGTGCGAAATCCTTTACGAAGAGGATTTCCAGAAGGCTAACATGAAGGAATTCCCTGCCCAGTTCTATTCGCGCTTCCCTGCTGGCGTTCATGCGCAATACATTGGCAGAGTGGTGAAGGCGATGAAGAGATAGTGGGCAAAAACGAGCCCACAACGGTGGTTTTTGATGGTAAAATGTCGTTTTTCTTGTCTAATTAAAATTAAAAGCGTAATTTTGCCGTCAATACGAAATGAATTCAACAGAAAAAGTGTTAGTTTGTTCGTAATGCAGTTTATTATCAAAAAATACTTTTTAAGAGCTAAAAAATGATTTGGAACCGTAACAAGGAATGCATGAGCCGCGACGAGATGAGTGCTCTGCAAGGGAAAAGACTCCACAAGGTGGTGGAGTATGTGTATCACAACGTGCCCTTCTATCGCGACAAGATGCAGCAGTTGGGTCTGATACCTGATGACATTCAGACCATCGAAGACATCACCAAACTACCTTTCACGACAAAGAAAGACTTGAGAGACAACTATCCTTTTGGACTTCAGGCTGCTCCGCAGAGCGAAATTGTGCGCATCCATGCATCTTCGGGTACGACGGGAAACGCCACCATCGTTGGTTATACGCGTAAGGACATCGCCATCTGGAGCGAATGTATGAGCCGATGCCTCACGGCTTACGGTGTGACGCGCGATGACATTTTCTCTGTGTCCTATGGCTATGGCTTGTTCACGGGTGGACTGGGCGCACACTATGGTGTGGAGAACATGGGTGCCACCGTTGTTCCTGCATCTACGGGCAACACGGAGAAACATGCCAAGCTGATTCGCGACCTGGGCATCACGGGCATTGCCTGCACGCCTTCCTATGCGCTCTATCTGGCTGAAACTATCGACCGCATGGGCATCAAGAAGGAGGACTTGAAGCTGAAAGTGGGTGCTTTCGGTGCTGAACCTTGGACGGAGAACATGCGCAAGGAGATTCAGGAACGCCTCGGACTGAAGGGCTACAACCTCTATGGACTCTCGGAGGTGATGGGACCATGCGTCAGCTATGAGTGCAAGTGTCAGCACGGCTCGCACATCTGCGAAGACCATTTCTATCCCGAAATCATCAATCCTGTCACGCTCGAACCGCTGCCAAAGGGACAGACGGGCGAACTGGTCTTCACCACGCTCACGAAGGAGGGTATGCCAGTGCTGCGCTACCGCACACGCGACCTCTGTGCGCTGATGGAAGGCGAATGTGAATGTGGACGCACGGCTGTGCGCATGACCAGCATCAAGGGACGCTCCGACGATATGCTCATCATCCGTGGTATCAACGTGTTCCCATCGCAGGTGGAGAGCGTGGTGCTCAGCATGGAGGAATTTGCTCCTCGCTATATGCTCATCGTGGACCGCGTGAACAACCTCGACACACTCACCGTTCAGGTGGAAATTCGCCAAGAATACTTCGAGAAGGCGCTCGACACCATCGGCGAAATCGATGCTCTCGAAAAGAAATTGGCTCGCAAGCTGCAGAACGTGCTCAGCATCAGTGCGAAGGTGCAGCTGAAAGAGCCTAACACCATTGAGCGCAGCCAAGGAAAGAGTGCCCGCGTCATCGACAAGCGTGTGCTGAAGTAAGTTGATAAGTTTTTGAGTTTGTAAGTTTTTGAGTTCTCATGCAATGAATTTGATTTGAAAGCTTGCAAAAACTCAAAAACTCAGCTCAAAGTGAAAAGTGAAAAGAGAAAAGCCTAAATTAAGGACAAAGGACAAGGAACAACGTAGTAATCAAAAATCCTTTAAATCCTTTAAATCCTTGATTAAAAACTTACGTAAAAAGTGAATCTTTAGCTCGGCGTAGCCAAAAATGCCATCCGGCTCAATCGCTTCACGCTTCACACTTCACGCTTCACGGTAGAACTCAAAAACTAAAAAACTCAAAAACTTAAAAACTAAAGATATCATGAAACAATTATCTATTTTCCTCGAAAACAAGCAAGGTGCGCTGGTGGATGTGCTCCGCTATCTGAAAGAAGCAAACATTCAAATCGTTGCTTCCACCATTGCCGAAACAGAGCAATATGGCATCTATCGTGTGATTTGTGATAATCCAGAGCAGGCATACATCGTGCTCAAGGAGCAGGGTGTGGCTGTGAACCTCACTGAGATGAAGTGCGTGGAACTGGCTGACAAGCCAGGCGGTGCTGCCGAGGCCATCGAGAAGATTGTTGCCGAAGGAGTGAACATCAGCTACTTCTACACGTTCCTTATCAATGGCAAGGGTCTGCTGCTTTACCGCGAGAAGAAATGATGCTCATGCATGTGTTTTGACATGAACCTGAATAACTAACGAATGATGAAATATAAAGCAATTTTGACGGTGTGCCTGTTGTGGGTGGTTTCCACTCTGCAGGCGCAAGATTATTCTGCCTATTATCAGAATCTCCCTACGAAGGTGGCACAAGCAACGGTGCCTACCTTTCCTGCCAACGAAGTGACAATCACCGATTTCGGTGCTGTGGGCGACGGACAGACGCTTTGCACGGAAGCATTCCGCAAGGCTATCAGTCGGCTCACGAAGCAAGGGGGTGGAACCGTGCAAGTGCCTGCTGGCGTTTGGCTCACGGGTCCCATTGCGCTGAAGAGCAACATTCGCCTCAACTTGGCACATGGTGCTATCATTTATTTCTCAGCCGACAAGCGGCTCTACATTGACCAAGATGGCAAATCGAGTCGCGTGGACCCATGCATTCGCGCATCGAAGTGCAAGAACATTGCCATCACGGGACATGGCATCATCGACGGCAATGGTGCGGAGTGGAGACCTGTGAAGCGGTCGAAGGTGAGCGACGTGGAATGGAAGGGCTTCATCGAACGGCTCGGAGGCGTGGAGCAGACAGAAAAGGGTTTGTGGTATCCGTGGAACCACAAGGCTGGATATGCCAACATTGCCGACACGCCTGAGAAGCAGGAGGGTATGCGCAACGACCTCTTCCGCCCAACCGACTGCGAGAACATCTTCCTGCAAGGTGTCACCTTCCAGAACGCACCTCGCTTCCATGTGCATCCTTGCTACAGCAGCAACATTATCATCGACGGCATCACTGTGCGCTGCCCTTGGAATGCGCAGAATGGCGACGGCATCGACCTCTCTGATTGCCACCGCGCACTCATCGTGAATTCCACGGTGGATGTGGGCGACGACGGCATCTGCATGAAGAGCGGTGGAGAGAAGAAGGGATTGCCTTGGGGGTGCGAGGACATCCTCATCACCAACAACACGGTGTTCCATGCTCATGGTGGATTCGTGATTGGTAGCGAGGACATCGGAGGTATGCACCGCTTGGTGGTTCGCAACAACCAGTTCAGTGGCACCGACACGGGCTTACGCTTCAAGAGTGCCATTGGCCGTGGTGGTGTGACGGGCGACGTGTTCATCAGCGATATTTTCATGTCGGACATCACGAACGAATCCATCATCTTCGAATGCGACTACGCCAACCGTCCTGCTGGTGGAGCAGCACAGGGACCGCAGAAGGACAGTCCGCTGGTTCCTCATTTCCAAGACATTCACATCGACCGCGTGGTTTGTCATGGTGCTAAGGTGGGCATCAAGGCATCAGGTGTGGAAGGCATGGACTGCGTGAAGGACATCTACATCTCGAACTCATCCATCACTTATTGGAAAACGGCTCAGGACATTAACACAGCCACAGCCAAGCTCACGCTACAGAACGTGAAGCTCCAGAAAGAAGGCGAACAGAAATAATGCTGAAAACTCTCTTGAAACAAGTGAAGCAGTTCAAGACTGCTTCCATCCTCACACCCATCTTTACTTCTTTGGAAGTGGTGATGGGTGTGCTCATTCCATACGTCACGTCGTGGATTATCGACCGTGGCATCATGGCGGGCGACATGAGCAAAGTGGTACTCTACGGAAGCATCATGCTCGTCATGGCATTCATCTCGCTGATGTTTGGCATTTTGTCGGGACGCTTCTCGGCATACGCCTCTACGGGTTTTGCCTACAACCTGCGCAATGCCATGTTTCGCAATATCCAGACTTTTTCCTTCTCCAACATCGACAAGTTTTCGTCGGCAGGATTGGTGACTCGCATGACGACCGATGTGTCGAATTTGCAGAGCGCTTTCCAGCAGATTCTTCGCATCTCGGTGCGTGCTCCGCTCAACTTGATTTTCAGTGTCTTCATGTGCATCTTTATCAACATGAAGATGAGTCTCATTTTCGTGGTTGCACTCGTCATCCTTGGCACTGCCCTCTATCTCATCATCAGCCGAACGGTGAAACTCTTTGCGCAAGTGTTTGAGAAGTACGACGACCTTAACAACTCGGTGCAAGAGAATGTGCAGGCCATCCGTGTGGTAAAAGCCTTTGTGCGTGAAGACTTTGAAAATTCAAAATTCAGGAAAGCCGCGGAGAATCTCTACAAGCTCTTCGTCCGCACGGAGAGTTTGCAAGCCATTAACAATCCCGTCATGACCAGCGTCATCTATGGTTGCATCATCGCGCTCTCATGGTTCGGCGCACACTTCATCGTGGCTGGTGAACTCACCACGGGTCAGCTCACTTCGCTCTTCACTTACGTCATGACAATCATGAACTCGCTGATGATGCTTTCGATGATTTTCGTGATGCTTACCATGAGCGCTGCCAGCGGACGACGAGTGGCTGAAGTCATCGACGAGAAGGCTACAATCTTCACTCCTGAGAATCCCGTCATGGAGGTGCAGGACGGAAGTATCGACTTCAAGGCTTGTTGCTTCTCTTACGGCAACGGAGAGTATGCCATCAAGAACATCACCCTCCACATCAATGCGGGCGAAACCATCGGAGTGATTGGAGGAACAGGTTGTGGTAAGAGTACATTGGCGATGTTGGTCAGTCGTCTTTATGATGCTTCGAAGGGTTCCGTCCTGGTGGGAGGAGTCGATGTGAAGTGCTACGACATGGATGTGCTTCGCAACGAAGTGGCAATGGTGCTTCAGAAGAATGTGCTTTTCTCTGGCACGATTCTCGACAACCTGCGCTGGGGAAAGACCGATGCCACATTGGAGGAATGTGTGCGTGCCTGCCAGTTGGCACAAGCTGACGAATTCATCGAGCAGATGCCGCAGAAGTACGAAACGATGATTGAACAGAACGGAAACAATGTGTCGGGCGGTCAGAAGCAACGTCTTTGTATTGCTCGTGCCCTTCTGAAGAAACCGAAGATTCTGGTACTCGACGACTCAACGAGTGCTTGCGATACCGCCACCGATGCAAAGATTCGCCGTGCCTTCCGTGAGGAAATTCCAAACACCACGAAACTCATCATCGCCCAGCGCATTCAGAGTGTGCAGGATGCCGACCGCATCATTGTGATGGAGAGCGGACAAGTGAGTGGATTCGACACGCACGAGAATCTTCTCAAGACCAACAGACTCTATCAGGAAATCTATCACATTCAGATGGAAGGTGAAGCCGACTTTGATTCACCAGAATAATTCTTCAACCACAAATTAGAAGGATTTTTTAGGATTTAATATCCTTCATTCTTCATTTTTCATTCTTCATTCTTAATTGTAAGCAATGCCAAGACAAATCAACATAGGAGGACGACGTGGTCCTGGAGGACCAGGACAAAACTTTGGTGCTTCAGCCAAGATGCCAGAGGGAGGCATGAAGATGGTGAAGCGACTCTTCGGATATGTCACACGCAACTACAAGCTCTCGCTCGGAGTCGTTGCCCTGTGCATCATCATCACTTCCGTCACCACACTTGTCTCCACGCTTTTCACCCGCACTCTCATTGACGACTATATCGTGCCACTCACGCAGAGTGCCAACCCCGATTTCACACCGTTGGCTCATACGCTCTTCACGCTGGCAGCCGTTCTCGCCGTCGGCATTGTGTGTTCCTACCTCAACAACCGTCTGATGATTAATGTGGGGCAAGGCACCTTGCTCCGTTTGCGCACCGACCTCTTCGAACACATGGAGCAACTGCCTATTGGCTATTTCGACTCTCATGCACATGGCGACATCATGTCGGTCTATACCAACGATGTTGATACACTTCGCCAACTCATCGGGCAGAGCATACCACAGGTCTTTTCTTCCGCCATCACCATCAGCATCACCTTCGTGAGCATGTGCGTGATGAGTTGGCAACTCACGCTGCTCGTTCTGCTCATGACAATCGTGATGATATACGTCACTCGCGTGCTGGGCAATCGTTCCGCTGTCCATTTCAAGAGTCGTCAGCAGAATCTCGGTGCGATGAACGGCTACATTGAGGAAATGCTGACAGGGCAGAAAGTGGTGAAAACCTTCTGCCATGAAGACGAAGCGATTGCGCGATTCGAGCAATACAACGAGGCATTGCGCGACAGTGCAAACAAAGCCAATCGTGAAGCCAATATCGTGATGCCTGTCAATGGCAACCTCTCCAACCTCATCTATGTACTCTGCGCCATCATCGGTGCTGCCATCGCATTGAAGTCGCCATTGGGTGCCACGCTCACCATCGGAACGCTCGTGTCCTTCCTCACGCTCATCAAGAACTTCACCCAGCCCGTTTCCCATCTCAGTCAGCAAATCAACAGCGTGGTGATGGCATTGGCAGGAGCAGGACGTGTGTTCGAACTGATGGATGCCACACCTGAGAAAGACGAAAAGGCTTGTATCCGTTTGGTGAATGCCAAGAAAAACTCTGATGGCACTCTCTCCGAAACCACGGAGCGCACTGGCGTGTGGGCATGGAAAGTGCCGAAGGATGAATTCAAAAACATCGAGGGAAAGACAGACGAGTCCGACCACAACGATGCCAACTACGGACTGATTCAACAGAAGGGCGAAGTGGATTTCACGCAGGTGGATTTCTCATACGTTCCCGAAAAACAAGTGCTTTTCGACATAGAGCTCGACACCGACGCTGGGCAGAAGATTGCCCTCGTGGGAGGAACCGGAGCGGGAAAAACCACCATTACCAATCTCATCAATCGTTTCTATGACATTCAGGACGGACGCATCCTCTACGACCACATCGACATCCGCAAGATTCACCGCGAGGACTTGCGTCGTTCGCTCGGCATGGTGCTACAGGAAACACACCTCTTCACGGGAACAGTGATGGAGAACATTCGTTATGGTCGTCTCGATGCCACAGACGAGGAATGTCGTGCCGCTGCCGAACTTGTCAATGCCGACGATTTCATCCTTCGTCTGTCCGAGGGTTACGACACGATGCTCACCGCCGATGGTGGCAACCTCAGTCAGGGCGAGCGTCAGTTGTTGGCGATAGCCCGAGCAGCCGTTGCCAATCCTCCTGCGCTGATTCTCGATGAGGCCACGTCCAGCATCGACACCCGCACCGAGCGCCTCGTGCAGGATGGCATGGACCGCATCATGGAAGGACGCTCCACCTTCGTCATTGCCCATCGCCTTTCCACCGTCCGCAATTCCCACATCATTTGTGTCATGGACCACGGTCGCATCATCGAGCAAGGCAATCACGACGAATTGATTGCCAAGCAAGGCAAATACTACCAGCTCTACACAGGCAAGCAGATTGATTAGCTTTCGGCAATTTGTTCAGCCAAATGATTCAGTTGGAGGCATTGTTCTCGACTGATGGTCTTGTGTTCTGTATGATATTCCCACGGTGCGATTTGTAGCAGTTGACCGCTGGCACACGCATCGAAACTTTCTCCGCTTGGTTTATAAATAGGAGGAAAACCGTTCTCACGTAGTAAAATAATGGAATAGCCACGATTCATGGCTTCGCGCATCACGAGTTTCTCTCGTGGTGCTATGGCTGCGCTGACCAGTACGCCACCCGCTTCGCCCAAAGCAAGCCATTCCTTTGCCAACCGTGCGTATTCCGAATCTGTGTAGGCACGATGGACAACGATGGCGGCTTTCATGGGGATGTCGAGCAGAAAGCGATTTCCCACCATCTGAACTTGTTTTCCCAGCAATGGTTCTTCGCGCCTGATGGTGAAGAAGTCAGGATGGGAGCGTTTCACTGCAAGGCGACGGGGATTGTCGTCGAGGTAATGTATCCATCGTTCGAGCTGCCCTTCTCGCATGAGGATTTTGTCGTTGTAGCCAGGTTCGAATAGAGATGGGCGGGCAGACTGGGGGAGGGAACCTTGCACAGATGTGCAAGGCACAGTTCCTCGAACGTCGGTTCGAGGCTCTTTGTTGGTGGGCATGATGCCTTCGTCTTGCAATCGCCACCACGCTTTGGAGCAACCGCTTTTGAAACCGCCAATGACTTTCCCGATGTGGCTGCCTTTGGGCATGTTCCTTTTCACATGGATGATGATGTGGATGTGGTCGGGCATGATGCATGCCTTCTGCACTTCTATCATGGGATAGAACTGGGAAATCTTTTGCAGTTCGTCTTGAAGAATGGCTTTGCCAAGGGGAGAAAGTGAGACAAAGGGGGCACTTTCGGGCTGGTCTTCTGAAAATGTCTCGTAATGGAGCGTGCCGAAAAGAGGCAAGCGTCCTTTGGTGACCATCGTCAGCATGTAGGAACCAAAACGACCATAGTCGTGCTGTGACTTGCGACGCTTCATGCTGTGCTTGATGTCTGCCAGTTGAATACCTTTGCTTATTGCCTCTTCGCGTTGCATGGTTGAATTTCTTGCTTTCAGATGATGTGGAAGTGCTGGAGGGCGTGGAGGATGCCATTGTCGTCCACGTGGGAGGTGATGTAGTCGGCATGGGCTTTCACCGTGTCGGACGCGTTGCCCATAGCGATGCCGAGGGCAGCGTGGCGGAGCATGGGGATGTCGTTGCCGCCATCGCCTATGCCGACCGTTTCTGAAAGGTCGATGCCGTAGTGACGGATGATGTTGTCGATGCCTGAGTCTTTGCCAACGCCTTGCGCAATGACATCGGTGAAGGACGGATGCCAGCGTGCGGCTACACAGTGGGGGAGAATCGAGTTCATGATGTGGGTTTCTTCGTCGGCTGAGAAGAAACCGATGAGTTGTAGAATGTCATCGTTTGCAGCTTCTTCGATGGGAAGGAGTGCGGGAAGTTGTACGTTGAGGGTGGTCATCACATCGTCAACGACCGCCTGCTGCGTGTTGAATCCATAGACGTTGTGCTTGGCGATGGCAAGGAAGGGGATGGGATTCGTGGAGAGGAAGGAGAGGAGTCGTTCCACGTCGTCTTTCACGATGCTCTGCTGGAAGAGGGTGTTTCCCTCGCTGTCGAGGCAGAGTGCTCCCGTGGCGCAGACCATGCCGTCGTATTCCACGCCTTGCAGGTTGTTGATGAACTGCAAGGGACGGCCTGTGCAGATGAACACCTTGATGCCGCGCTGACGTGCTTCGTGGATGGCTTGGCGCGTGGATTCGGGTACGGAATGAGTGGTGAAGGAAACTAGTGTTCCGTCAATATCGAAGAAAAGTGCTTTGAACATGAGGACAAAGTTACGATTTTTTTAGGACTCTTGAGCTAAAAATGTCTAACTTTGCAGCATCAATCCCAAAAAAGAAAACAAAATATGGAACAGAAGAATATCGTTGTTTCCGACGAATTACGCAAGGCATGGCCGCTGTTCACAGGCTGTGCCGTGTATGCCGATTTTGAGAATACGGAGCATAGCGACGAGTTGTGGCAGGAGATAGATGCCTTCGTAGCGGAAATGCGGACTCAATACACGGTGGATAGCATCAAGCAAATCAGTGGTATCGAAGCCACGCGCAAAGCATATAAGGCTTGCGGCAAGGACCCGAGCCGTTATCGTCCCAGCAACGAGCAGTTGGTGCGTCGCACCTTGCAGGGCAAAGACCTCTACCAGATAGACACGGCAGTTGACCTCATCAATTTGGCATCGATGAAATACGGTTACAGCATTGGTGGTTTCGACCGCGACAAGATTGAGGGCGACACCATCTGCTTGGGCATTGGCAAGGAAGGAGAACCCTACGAGGGCATTGGACGCGGTGTGCTCAACATTGAAGGAATGCCCGTCTATCGTGATGCTGTCGGTGGCATTGGCACTCCCACCAGCGACAACGAGCGCACGAAAATGTCGATGACGACCATCCATCTGCTTGCGCTCGTGAATGGTTATGATGGCAACAAGGAGCAGACTCGTGCCTGTGCCGACTTCATCGTGGAATTGATGGAGAAATATGCAAAGGGGAAGAATTGCAGAGTGGTTGAGTTTCAATAATTCAATTCTTTTTAGGCGATTTTGAGGATTGTCTGAATTGTTTATTCGATTTTACTAAATGCGCGAGGGCTCGTTATCGTTCAAGCGAGCCCTCGTCGTAGTTCAAACGAGCCTTCGCTTGAAAAACGATGAAGGCTCGGTGATTTAGTAGAATCAAAAAGAAAAATGATGAATGAAGAATGGTCGCTTCGCTCCGCTCCGAATGAAGAATGAGCGCTACGCTTAAATGAAGAATGAAGAATGGTCGCTACGCTCCGAATGAAGAATGAAAATTACTCAACCAATGAGCAGAGTAAAATATATTCTTCATTCTTCATTCTACATTCTTCATTTTATTATTCTTCATTTAATAACATTCTTCAAAATTTGGTATTTCGCTCAACTTGCACTAACTTTGCAAGGTTTTTGGTGTATTCCTACGGAAAAGTGCCACGAACGTATATTACTTTCAGTTCACAAAACAGATAACAAAGAATGAGAAAGCTGATTTTTGCAATCTTGTCGATGGTGATGGGATGTGTAGGCATGATGATGTTGTATTCATGCAATAAGGGAGAAACCTACGCCGAGATGAAAAAGAAGGAAAGAAATGCTATTGAAGCGTTTATCAAGGATAACGAGTTGGTTGGTCCTATCAATGTGATAAGCGAATCTACGTTCTATGCGCAAGATTCTCTGACGGACTACACGAAAAACGAATTCGTGCTGTTCCAGGAGGATGGCGTGTATATGCAGATTGTGCGCAAGGGTGAAGGGCAGTCGGTGGTGGAGATGGCGAAAGCCTTCACTGACAGTACGCTCTACACGAGTGTGCTTTGTCGCTTCTACGAATGGGACATTGAACATGCCGACACCACTTGCACGAATGTGGGTCGCACATCGTCAATGGTCGATAAGTTGCAGCTCACATACGCTCATCGTGGTCGCAGCTATTCTGCTTCGTTCACGCAGGGCTACATGTTGCAACGCTATGGGTCGGTGGTGCCAAAGGGATGGCTCAAGCCGCTCGACTACATTCGCTTGTCTCGCAATTCGGGTCGCATTGCTAAGGTGCGCCTCATTGTTCCTCATTCGTCGGGAACGAGCAACGCCAGCAGCTATGTGCTTCCGTTCTTCTACGAAATCACTTTCCAGCAGGGAAGGTAAAGGAAAGTGAAAAAGGGACCCACCCCAACCCCTCTCCAAAAGGCGAGGGGAGTGGATAGAGAGAGGAAAATAATCCGTTTAAATCCTTAAAATCCCTGATAAAAAACTTAATTAAGTTCAAAGGACAAAGAACAAGGAACAAGGTAGTAAGCGAAAATCCTAAAAAATCCTTTAAATCCCTGATTAAAAACTTGAAAACTTAAACACAGATAAAATATGAGTTTAATCAAATCTATTTCTGGTATTCGCGGAACCATCGGTGGCAGAGCCGGTGAAGGACTTAATCCGCTCGACATTGTGAAGTTTACTTCTGCCTACGCTACTCTGATTCGCCGTACTACAAAGATTGACACCAACAAGATTGTGGTGGGTCGCGATGCTCGTATTTCGGGCGAAATGGTGAAAAACGTGGTGTGTGGCACTCTGATGGGCATGGGCTTCGACGTGGTTAATATCGGTTTGGCTACTACTCCTACCACCGAAATTGCTGTGACGATGGAAGGTGCTTGTGGTGGTATCATCATCACTGCCAGCCACAACCCTCGTCATTGGAATGCGCTCAAGTTGCTCAACGAGAAGGGTGAATTCCTCAATGCTGCCGAGGGCAACGAAGTGCTTCGCATTGCTGAAGCTGAGGATTTCGACTTTGCCGATGTGGACCATCTGGGCAAGTATATCGAAGATAACACATACAATCAGAAGCACATCGACATGGTGCTGGGACTGAAGCTCGTGGACGTGGAGGCTATCAAGGCAGCACATTTCCGTGTGGCTTTCGACTCCATCAACTCGGTGGGTGGCATCATCCTGCCTGAACTGTTCAAGGCTCTTGGCGTGGAGAAGGTTACTCCGCTCTATGATGACCCTTCGGGCGACTTCCAGCACAATCCTGAGCCATTGGAGAAGAACCTCTCCGACATCATGGCATTGATGGCAAAGGGTGGACACGACGTGGGTTTCGTGGTGGACCCAGACGTTGACCGTCTTGCTTTCATCCAGGAAGATGGCAAAATGTATGGTGAGGAATACACGCTCGTGACGGTTTCGGACTACATCTTGAAGCACACACCAGGCAACACGGTGAGCAACCTCAGTTCTACTCGTGCTCTCCGCGATGTCACTCAGAAGTATGGTGCTGAGTACAACGCAGCAGCAGTGGGTGAGGTGAATGTGGTGACGAAGATGAAGGAAACGGGTGCTGTGATTGGTGGTGAAGGCAATGGTGGAGTGATTTATCCAGAAGCTCATTACGGTCGTGATGCCTTGGTGGGTATTGCCCTCTTCCTCAGCCATTTGGCTCATGAGAAGAAGAGCGTGAGTGAACTCCGTGCCACTTATCCTAACTATTGCATTGCCAAGAACCGCATCGACCTCGAACCATCGACTGACGTGGATGCTATCCTCGCTAAGGTGAAGGAACTCTACGGACAGGAGAAGGACGTGACCGTGAACGACATTGACGGTGTGAAGCTCGACTTCCCTGACAAGTGGGTTCACCTCCGCAAGTCGAACACTGAGCCAATCATCCGCGTGTATAGTGAGGCAAGCACGGAAGAGGCTGCCGACGAGATTGGCAAGAAAATCATGGAAGTAGTGAAGTCAATGAGCTGACCAGATAAATGAAGAATGAAGAATGTAGAATGAAGAATGAAAATTACATTTTCCACTAACAAGGTAAAATACATTCTTCATTCTTAATTCTTCATTCTTAATTATAAATTAAAGTAAGTGTATGGAAAAGAAAAGTAGTATTATTTCTGCTTCCATCTTGGCATTGGGTATTGTCATCATGGGATTTTGCCTCAAGGCAGGCATCGACAACTTTGTGAACAAAGGTCGTAATGTGGAAGTGAAGGGTTTGGCAGAGCGTGAAGTGGAAGCCAATAAGGTGACGTGGCCTATCACACTGAAGGAGACTGGCAACGAAATCCAGACGCTCTACTCAACAATCAATGCAAAAACGGCAACCGTGAAGAAGTTCTTGACTGATAATGGCATCAAGAGCGATGAAATATCAGTCAATCCACCTATCGTGAACGACTATAAGACGGCTGGCGCTTATCAGCAGGATGTGAAATATCGCTACACCATCACTTCCAGTTTGACCGTGGTTTCGAAGGATGTGAAGAAAGTGCGCGACTTGATTTCCCGTCAGGGAGAACTTGTTGCTCAGGACATTGCCATCGATTACGGTAGCGACTGGGACAATCGTTCGAAAATCACATACGAATACACTGACTTCAAGAAGATGAAGCCAGAAATGGTGGCTGAGGCTATCGAGAATGCGCAGAAGACCGCTGAACAGTTTGCCAAGAACAGCAATAGCAAGCTCGACAAGATTGTGGCTGCCGACCAGGGTTCGTTTGAAATTGTGGACCGCGACGAAAGCACTCCTTACATCAAGAACATCCGCGTGGTGTCGCACATCACTTATTCATTGAAGAACTAAACGATAATAATTAAGAATGAAGAATGTAGAATGAAGAATGCATTTTACTCAAGTACTCAGAGTAACTTTCATTCTTCATTCTACATTCTTCATTTTTCACTCTACTCCCCTCGCCCTTTGGAGAGGGGTTGGGGGTGAGGCTTTTTCATTTTTTTATATCCTATGCAAATCGAATTATCCTATTTGTTAGGCCCACTCATGGGTGGTATCATTGGTTATGTGACGAACTATCTTGCCATCCGCATGATGTTCCGACCTCACCAGCCTAAACATATCTTTGGTAAGCGTATTCCTTTCACACCTGGTATTATTCCTAAGGAACGTTTCCGCATCGCCGAGGCAGTGGGCGACTCCATCAGCGAGAACTTGATGAACAAGGAGGTGCTGGCGAAGAACCTTCTTTCGGAGGAAATGCTCGGAAAGATTGGTGAGAGTTACGACACATTCGTTTCCACTCAAAAGAAGAACAGGGAAACGCTGCGCGAATTCTTGGCGCATTATCTGCCTGCATCCGACATCGATGCTATTCAGGCAGACACGAGCACAGAACTGGCGTTGCAGTTGCACACACGCTTGTCCGATTCTGAATTGGGTAGCGTGATGGCACATGCCGTGATAGAGCATGTGATGACGAAAATGAGTAGCGGTGTGATGGGTTTCTTGGGTGCAGATAAGTTCCTTTCTTTCTTGGAAGGTCCTGCCGAGCATCAGTTGGAAAAGCACATCAATCAGATTATCGCCAACAATTCAGAGGAAATCATTTCGAATTTCGTTGCTCAGGAATCCAATCATTTGCTCGATACGCCTGTTTGTGATTTGCTCAAAGACCACGACGAGCAAATCGTTCAGCTTCGTCACATACTTTTGGAAGGTTATACCACTATCATCACAACTCACCTTCCAAAGATTCTCTCCACACTCGACATCAGTAAGATTATCCGCGACCGCATCAACGAAATGGATATGATGGAAACGGAAAAGATTATTCTTGATGTGATGAGTAAGGAACTCAATGCCATCGTCTGGCTCGGTGCCCTCCTTGGCTGCATCATTGGCACCGTGAACAGCTTTGTATAAATTTAGAATGAAGAATGTAGAATGAAGAATAAAAATTACTTAGGCTAAAATACATTCTTCATTCTTCATTCTACATTCTTCATTTTATTATTCTTCATTCTTCATTCTACATTCTTCATTTATTTATAACCTTTGGTTGACGACCTCCCAGTTGATGAGTTGCCAGATGGCAGCGAGGTGGTCGGCACGACGGTTCTGGTAATCCACGTAGTAGGCGTGCTCCCATACATCGAATGTGAGCAAAGGGCGGAGTCCGCGAGTGACAGGGTTCTGTGCGTTTTGCTCTTGGGTGATGACGAGTTTGCCTTCAGCATCGGCAGAAAGCCAAACCCATCCCGAACCGAAAAGCGTTGTTCCTTTCTGTGTGAATTCTTTTTGGAAAGCTTCGAAACTTCCGAACTGTGCTTCAATGGCTTGGGCAATCTTGCCTGTCGGACGATTGTCGGCTTGTGGAGCGCGGAGAGCCTGGAAGTAGAGATTGTGGTTGAGGATTTGTCCTGCATTGTTGAAGATGCCTCCTTCTGCTTTCTTCACGATTTCTTCGAGCGGAAGGTCTTCGAAACCACTACCAGGCAACGTTGCATTGAGATTGTTTACGTAGGTTTGCAAGTGCTTTCCGTGGTGGAAAGCGATGGTGTCAGCACTGATGACTGGCTGGAGCGCATCGGGTGCGAAAGGTAGGGTGATAAGGGTAAACATGAAAGTGAAAAGTTAAAAGTGAAAAATTAAAAAAAGTTTCCCCAAAAATCTATTCGAGTAGAGGTTTGGAGAAATCTGTGTTTTTTATTGATATTTTTCTTCTAAATCGCCGTGAATGACATCGAACACTTCTTGCATGAGGATGCGAGTCGGCTTGCCCTTTCGGTCTTCAGCAATGATAGGGCGATGAACCGTGAGACTGATGGGATGGCGAGTGACGGAGTAGGCATTGCGACTGAAGATATCGAACGAACCGTTGATGGTGAGAGGAACGATGGGGAGTCCGATTTCGTTGGCAAGGGTGAAAGCACCCTTTTTGAATTCCCCCATCTGTCCGTTATGGGTGCGTGTTCCTTCGGGGAAGATGACCATCGACATGCCTTCGCGCAAGGTTTCCTGTGCCTGAACGACCGTCTTCTGCATGGAGGCACGACTGTCGCCTACGTAGATGTGTCCCGACTTCTCGCAAGCAAGTCCTACAAATGGTATTTTGCGGAGATACTCCTTCATCATCCACTTGAAGTTATGCCCCAGATAGCCATAGATGAGGAAGATGTCGAAGTAGCCTTGATGATTGGCAAGGAACACGTATGACTGATGCGCGTCGATGAGTTGTTTGCCTTCTGTCTTTACAGGAATGAGGAAAACCCACAGCGTGAAGCGTGACCACCACTTGGGCAGGTAGTAACCGATATAGACTGAATCGCCGCAGAAGGCTGCAATGGTGACACAGATGGCCACGACGATGGTGACTACGAGAAAGAGTGGGAGAGCTATGAGGAATGAATAGAGTTTATATAGGATGTTCATGAAGAGTGATGAATGATGAAAAGTACAAAGAAGTACAAAGTACAAAAGACAAAGTACAAAGGCATAGAAGGTCAAAGGTGAGCCCAGACCTTAGTGCGTTTGAGGGCTTTTTCTCAGTGTGATGACATTCACTTCAGGCCATGCTCCGAAACGGAATGGGAGGAAGATGGTGCCGATGCCGTCGGACACGCAGATGATTTGGGAACCATGAGAATAGGCTCCCGACCACTCGGTGTAGCGTGATGCCACAGGCGACCATCCGAACAACTTGAATTGTCCGCCGTGGGTGTGTCCCGAAAGAGTGAGGTCGATATTTGTTTCTGGCAACACGTTGCGCCGCCAGTGTGTTGGGTCGTGCGTGATGAGAACGGAGAAGGTGTGGTTCAGGGTGGAATCCGACGAATACACACCTTGTAGTCCTCTTGAAGCCTTCTTGAGGTCACCCAGTGCTGGCCAAGGCGGAAGTCCGTCGTTCTCAGAACCGATGATGGCAATGGAGTCGTTGCCGCGACGGATGACATGGTTGGCGTTCTGAAGCAGTTGCCAATGTGTTTTGTGCTGTATCTGTCGGAGAGCTTGCGCATCGCGCATCTTCTCGGTTTCGGCTTGTATGATGTAGTTGCTGTAGTCGTGATTGCCCAGGATGGAAAAGACTCCGTCGGGTGCCTTGAGGGTGCCGAGGAGGGACACGTAAGGAAGTGCTTCTTCGGTTTCGTAGTTGACGAGGTCGCCTGCAAAGAGAATCACGTCGCACTGCTGGTTGTTGATGAGATTGACGATGGTTTCCACATCCTTTTCGTGCCCATCGTTAAAGGTGCCGAGGTGTATGTCGGAGAAGAGGGCTATGCGGTAGCCGTCGAATGCGTCGGGAAGATTGCTGAAGTAGAACACTTGCTGATGCACAACGAATCTGCTACGCCCTTTGAAATAGCCGTAGCAGAGGATGATGAGGGTGCAGAGCGAAAGTGCCATAGCAAAGATACGGAGGTAGCGACGTGTTGCAAGCGAGGTGTTCGAAATGTAGCGATTGATGAGGAGTGCGATGCCATCAAAGATGGTGAAAATCGTTTTTGGCACAGTGATGAGAAGGAAGACGAAAACGAATCGCCCCACCGTCACCTGATGGGCAGCTCGCATGTCGTCTGTGCTATAAACGATGATGAAGTAGATGAGAAGGAAAATGCTTGGCAGTAGGAAAAACAGCAGCGAGGCATGATGAATGAAGGATGGAGACTGGCGAAGACTCTGCCATGAGAGCGAAGTCTTCAGGTCGAAAGTTTTGTTTCCTGCCTTTGGTGCGTTGGTTAGTGCATCCGTTCGTTGTTGAATCCATTGGCGAAGGTACATGAAATAGATGTACACGTCGGGAATGACGAGTAGCAGGAAAAATGTTATGAGAACTCTGTCAAGCAATGTTTCGAAAGAAGATTAACTGTTCATGAATTTTCGGAGTGTGTCGGCAGGCATGTGTCTGCGTCGCGCATAGTCCTGAAGTTGTTCTTCAGTGACGTGTCCGATAGAGAAGTAGCGAGCTTGTGGATGTGCGAACATCAGTCCCGAAACGGAAGCGTGAGGACGCATCATGCCGTGCTCAGTGAGGGTGACTCCGATGCTCTCGAAGGAGATGAGGCGGTCGATGAGGAAGTTGATGGATATGTCGGGTAGCGACGGATAGCCCACAGCAGGACGAATGCCTTGAAACTTCTCTTGATGGAGTTCTTCCATCGTGAGTTGTTCGTCGGGAGCATAGCCCCAAACTTCGGTTCTCACCTGTTGGTGGAGTCGTTCTGCTGCTGCCTCAGCCAGTCGGTCGAAAAGCGTCTGAGAGAGCAGCGAAGTGTAATCATCGCCCGTGGCAGGCATGGAAGTCACCGACGTGGCGAACACTCCGATGCGGTCTGCCTTCCCTTGTTCGATGGGGCGGAGGAAGTCTGCCAGGCAGAGGCAGTAACCGTCGTTGTCAGGTTGCTGCTGGCGCAGCATGGGTAGGAAGAAGTGTTCCTTCTTGTTTTCCTTATTTAATAAGATGACGATGTCATCGCCTTGTGCATTGGCATCGAACAGTTCCACTTTGGCGTGGATGGTGGTGTAGGGAGTGAGTCGTGAGAGCTGTCGCTGTGCATCTGCATGGAGTCGTGCCGCCTCCTTTGCTTTCGCCTGCTCCGCTAAGGGGAACGATGCCACCCAACTGGCTCGACAGGCTTCGCAGGCATGTACTTTGGCGATGCTGGCGAATTTCACTGGCAATCCCCATGCGTGGAAGAAGTAGAGCCAGTTGATGTAGTCGATGATGTCGGATATGCGGTAGCGGAGATGCATCTTTCATGAAGGATTGAACTGAAGCTCCATGCCTCGGATGCCATCCACCACGATGCCGTCGCTGTAGGCAGTCTTTCCGTTGACGAATGTGCGACGCACACGCCATTTGAAAGTGCGCTCATCCATTGGTGTCCAACCGCACTTGGTGTAGTAGCGTCCCTCGATGACTTTCCAGTTGGCATTAGGGTCCACCAGCACGAGGTCGGCGTAATAGCCCTTGCGGATGAATCCGCGACGGTCGATGTGGAACAGACGGGCTGGGTTGTGGCACATCAAATCGGTAATGCGCTCCACGGGGAAGTAGCCCTGGTCGGAGAGTTCCAGCATGGACACGAGGGAGAACTGAATCATTGGCATACCCGACATGGCACGTAGAGCGCCTCCTTCCTTTTCACGAAGCAGATGGGGCGCATGGTCGGTTGCCACCACGTCGATTCGTCCCGTGGAGAGAGCGTCGCGCAGTGCTTCACGGTCGTCGATGGTCTTGATAGACGGGTTGCACTTGATTTTCGAGCCCAGTCGGTCGTAGTCTTCGTTGGAGAACATGAGGTGTGCGATGACAGCTTCAGCCGTGATGCGCTTTTCCTCAATGTTCAGATTTTCCTCGAAGAGTTCCAGCTCTTGAGCCGTGGAAATGTGAGCCACGTGGAGACGAGCCCCAGTCTGTTTTGCCAGTTGCACGGCAAACGACGAGGAGGCATAGCAAGCCTCCGCACTGCGGATGCGCGAATGGTAGCGCACAGGGAAGTCGTTCTGGCCTTTATATCGTTTGCGAAACTGCTCAATGTTCTTGTTGATGATAGACGTGTCTTCGCAGTGCGCCATGATGAGCAGGGGGGAAGTCTCGAAGATTTTGCGGAGCGTGTCTGCATTGTCCACGAGCATGTTGCCTGTCGAACTGCCCATGAAGAGTTTCACGCCAGGCACGTGGTGAACATCGAGCGAACGAAGTGTGTTGACATTTTCGTTGGTGGCACCATAGAAGAAACTATAGTTCACACGGCTTTTCTCTGCGCCCAGCTTGAATTTCTCTTCCAGTCGTTCGAGCGTAGTTGTTGGAGGCACAGTGTTCGGCATTTCCATCACCGAAGTGACGCCACCTGCCGCTGCCGTTCGGCTTTCGGTGGCGATGTCCGCCTTGTTGGTGAGTCCTGGCTCGCGAAAATGCACGTGGTCGTCTATCACGCCAGGGAAGAGGTAGAGTTCTGTGGCATCCACCACATTGTCGAACCGTTCCGTGTTCTCAACAGCCCCTTCCAATACGTCGATGATGTATTCACCGTCGATGACGACAGAGCCGATGAATTGACGACCTTCGTTTACAATTGTTGCGTTATTTATTAGAGTGAGCACGATGATAGAATTAAGAGTAATAGAATGAAGAATTAAGAATGAAAACTACTCATCCTGTGAGCAGTGTAAAATGCATTCTTCATTCTTCATTTATTTTCGGATATTTCTTGAACCACCCATCGAGTCGGAGTCGCATTACTCCGAAGAAGGCTTCGGAGAAGATGCTGCCGTTCATCTTCGACACACCTTCCACGCGGTTGACGAAGACAACGGGCACTTCTTTGATTTTGAACCCGCACTTGTAAGTGGTGTATTTCATTTCGATTTGGAAGGCATAGCCCTTGAAGCGGATTTTGTCGAGCTGGATGGTGCTGAGCACCCTGCGTTTGTAGCACTTGAATCCAGCCGTTGTGTCCTGAATCTTCAGACCCGTGATGAGGCGCACGTACATGGAGGCGAAGTAAGACATCAGCACCCTGCTCATAGGCCAGTTGATGACGTTCACTCCACTGATGTAGCGAGAACCGATGGACAAGTCATAACCTTCATCGGCACAAGCCGAATAGAGACGGGGCAGGTCGTTAGGGTCGTGCGAGAAGTCGGCATCCATCTCGAAGATGTAGTCGTACTTGTGTTCCAACGCCCATTTGAAACCGGCTATGTAAGCCGTTCCTAATCCCTGTTTTCCGCTACGTTCAATGAGGAAGAGTTCTCCAAGGAAATCCGTTTGCATGAGTCGTTTCACGATGTCAGCCGTTCCGTCGGGCGAACCATCGTCAATCACGAGAATATGGAAAGCCTTTTCGAGCGCGAACACAGCCCGAATGATTTTCTCGATGTTCTCCTTCTCGTTGTATGTGGGGATGATTACTATGCAATCACTTTGTTTCATGGATAAGGGATGATTTCTGATTATTATGCGAAGATAGGGAAAATTTTTTGTTTCGATTTGGAAAAACTGAAAAAAATGTCCTCTTCCGTCTTTTTTCTCACTTTTCTTGAAGAAAAAAACAATTGGAAGTTGAAAAAAAGCCACGTTGAAATTTTTTTTGATGCAAACATAATAAGTGAAAAGTTTTTCCGTTATTAATTTATCAGTCAGAATTTTAACTCTTATCATTCCGTTGCCTATGACAGATTTTACTCCTAAAAAAAACATGAAGCTTCAAGCTAAAGAAACTGTAAAGAAAATGAATGAGAGCATGAAGGAATCACTTCATGCCAGTTCGGACGCACTGTTCTTTGTTCGTCTGTTTGCGCGTGCTTGCAATCCCACACCCCAAGCAGCCATCTAATGTTTAATGTTTAGTGTTTAGAGTTTAGTGTTTGACGTGAAGAATATCCTCGTTAAACTTTAAGTTCTAAACACTAAACTTTTAGAAATTCCCAGTTTCAGAAATCATTTGGAAACATCACAACTTTTACGTCTCTTGGCCCAGCACCCGCAGGTCAAGACACTGAGCGAGGCTATCAGAAAGCCTCGCCTTCGTTCTTTTCATGTCGGTGGGCTCCGCAGTTCATCAGCGGCTTTGGCATTTGCCGCCATTGCACAAAAGAAGGCAGCTCTGCCCACCATGCTTTTCGTCCTGGACGATGAGGACGAGGCAGGCTATTTCTACCACGACCTTGTGCAGATGTTGGGCGATGAGCGAGTGCTCTTCTTCCCGTCGTCCTATCGTCGTGCCATCAAGTACAACCAGAAAGATGCTGGCAACGAGATTCTGCGCACGGAAGTGCTGAGCAGGATGACCGCTGAGTCTGAACCGTCCTTGTTCATTGTCTCCTATCCTGAGGCAATGGCAGAGAAGGTGTTGTCGAAGAATGAACTCACCGACAGCACCATTATCATCCGTCAGGGAGAAGAACACGACTTCAAGCAGCTGGAGGACCAGCTCGAAACACTCGGTTTCCTGCGCGTGGATTATGTCTATGAGCCTGGGCAGTATGCAGTCCGAGGCAGCATTATCGATATCTATTCCTTCTCTTCCGAAGTGCCCTATCGTCTCGACTTCTTTGGCGACGAGGTGGATTCCATCCGCACCTTCGACGTGCAGACGCAGCTCTCGGATGGAACGGTGCCAGAGATGGTGGTCGTGCCCGAAATGACGAAAAGGGACGAGTCGGAATATATTCCCGTGATGGATTTTCTGCCCGATGACACGGTGCTGGTGACGAAAAACCTGACATTCGTGTGCGACAAGGTGGAAAAGACCTACCGCGAGGGCTATGCCACTCAAGCCGTTCTTGAAGACAAGGCGATGAATATGCCTGAATATGAGCGCGAAGAATACGTGTCGAGCTTTGGCAAGAGTTTTCATCGGAAGGTGGTAGAGCCCGACGTGTTCCGTCGCGGCATTGCTGCCATGAAACGAATCGACTTGGGGAACGAGATGGCAAGTGAAAAAAGCCTCACTCCCAGCCCTTCTCCAAATGGCGAGGGGAGTAGAATGTGTGAAAAACCGATATTAAGTACAAAGTACAAAGAACAAAGTACAACGGACTCGCTTCACGCTTCACAAGACTCTCTTCACGCTTCACGCTCCACGCTTCACGCTTCACTCTCCACACTTCACGCTTCACACTCAGAATCCTCAGTCGAGTTCGACATTATGGCGCAACCGCTGTTCCACAAGAACTTCGATTTGCTGAAGCAGGAGTGCTATCGCTTCCTCGATGAAGGCTATCGCATTTTCATTCTGGCTGACAGTCCGAAGCAGATTGAGCGACTGAAGGAAATCTTTGGCAGTTTGGAGCGTCCCATTCCCTTCGAGCCTGTGCAGCGCACGATTCACGAAGGATTCGTGGACCACACCCTGGGCATCTGCCTCTTTACCGACCATCAGATTTTCGACCGTTTCCACAAATATAGCCTGAAGAGCGACAAAGCCCGAAAGGGAAAGGTGGCGCTCACACTGAAGGAAATACAGCAGTTCGAGCTGGGCGACTACGTCGTCCACATCGACCACGGCATTGGCAAGTTCTGCGGACTGGTACGCGTGCCGAACGGCGACACCTGGCAGGAAATGATTAAGATTACCTACCAGAACGAGGATGCCGTGTATGTGTCCATCCATGCCCTTCACAAGATTGCGAAATACAAGGGCAAGGAGGGTGAACCTCCACGCATCAGCCGTCTGGGTTCGGGTGCTTGGGAACGGATGAAGGAGCGCGTGAAGAACAAGGTGAAGGACATTGCCCGCGACCTCATCAAGCTCTATGCAGCCCGACTCAAAGAGAAGGGATTTGCCTATTCCAAGGACAGCTATTTGCAGCAAGAACTGGAGGCTTCTTTCCTCTACGAAGACACCCCCGACCAGCTCAAGGCAACGCAGGAGGTGAAGGCAGACATGGAACGGGAACAGCCGATGGACCGACTCGTGTGTGGCGACGTAGGCTTTGGCAAGACCGAAGTGGCTGTGCGTGCTGCATTCAAGGCGGCTGTCGATGGCAAGCAGACGGCAGTGCTCGTGCCAACCACCGTGCTGGCTTACCAGCATTACCAGACCTTCTCCAGTCGTTTGAAGAATCTGCCCGTCCGTGTCGATTACCTCAGTCGTGCCCGCACCACGAAGGAACAAACAGCCATCTTCAAGGACCTACAAGACGGAAAGATAGACATCATCATCGGTACGCACAAACTCGTTGGCAAGCAAGTGAAATTCAAGGACTTGGGTTTGCTGGTCATCGACGAGGAGCAGAAGTTTGGCGTGAGTGTGAAAGAGAAATTGCGTCAGATGAAAGTGAATGTCGATACGCTCACCATGACGGCAACGCCTATTCCGCGCACACTGCAATTCTCCTTGATGGGAGCCCGCGACCTGAGCGTCATTCAGACTCCACCACCAAACCGCTATCCCATCCAGACCGAAATCCACACATTTTCTGCAGAAGTGATTGCCGAAGCCATCAATTTCGAAATGTCGCGCAACGGACAGGTGTTTTTTGTCAACAACAAAGTCAGCAACCTCACCGACCTGAAAGCGCTAATCAACCGCGTGGTGCCCGATGCGCGCGTGTGCATTGGGCATGGGCAGATGGACCCAAAGGAACTGGAGAAAATCGTGTTCGACTTTATGAACTACGACTACGACGTGCTGCTCTCCACGACCATTGTGGAAAACGGCATCGACGTGCCAAATGCCAACACCATCATCATCAATTCGGCTCAGAACTATGGACTGTCCGACCTGCACCAGATGCGCGGGCGTGTGGGCAGAGGCAACAAGAAAGCCTTCTGCTATCTTCTGGCTCCACCGCTGTCAGCCTTGCCCGACGAGGCTCGCCGCCGACTGCAAGCCATCGAGAATTTTTCAGCCCTCGGTTCGGGACTCAACATTGCCATGCAGGACCTCGACATCCGCGGTGCGGGCAATATGCTCGGAGCAGAGCAAAGTGGATTCATTGCCGACCTGGGTTATGAAACCTACCAGAAGGTGCTTGGGCAGGCGATGAACGAACTCAAAACCACGGAATTTGCCGACCTTTGGAAAGACGACGAAGAAGAAGGCGCTGAGAATACGGCAAGAACGGCAACCGAGAACGATGCGGCAACAGCGGCGGAAAACAGAAAGAAGGTGGCGTACCACATCAACTTTGTGGAGGAAACCAACGTGGAATCCGACATCCCTGCCTATTTCTCCGAACAGTTCGTGCCAAGCAGTGGTGAGCGCATGAGTCTCTATAAGGAATTGGATGGCTTGACCACGACCCAGCAAATAGACGACTACAAGAAGCGGCTCATCGACCGTTTCGGCAAGATTCCCCAGGAGGGCGAAGAACTCATCCGCATCGTGCCGCTGAAATGGACTGCCTGTGAGCTGGGCATTGAGCGACTGATGCTGAAGCAGAAACTGATGATTTGCCACCTCGTTTCCAACAACGACAGCCTCTACTACCAGAGCGAGGCATTCGGCAAGCTGATTCACTATGCCAGCTGGCATCCGCGCGATTGCCAACTGCGCGACGAGAAGCGACGTTCCTTGGTGATTCATCATGTGAAAACCATCGCCGATGCTCTCCGCATCCTCACCGAAATAAAAGAAGGAGAATCGGTATAAAGGACTTAGAAATGCAGCGAGCGTTCGTCTGAATTCAGACGAACGCTCGCTGTGTCATCATCGAACGCTCGTCGATTCGCAATCGAACGCTCGCTGACGTAGTGATGATGAATCAGAGAATCAGTGGTTTCTCAAATGCAATCTGTCTCCAAGGGAGTTCGGTATGAGATTGTCGGAAATTCCTGGTCAGCATATTGGCTGCTTCGCCAATGATTTCTATGTTTTTGATGATGGCAAAATAGCGCATCGTATCGCTAACGAATTGCTCAAACTTCACGTTCTCTACATATTGGCGCACATAACCGATGCTTTTCAGTATGTCCTCCAATCGGCTTTTATCTCTGCTCCTCTCTCTCATATATCAGTTTTTTATCGCGGTTTACACTTTCTACTGCGTATGGTTTTAAAGTTCCTTCTTCAACCAAGTCCACCTTGTGGCCTATCAAGTCTTCAAGGTCACAAATGATTCCTGCGAATTTTAGTAATCCGATGGGCTTTTCTTTATCAAGCTCTACGAGAATGTCAACATCGCTCCACGGTTTCTGCTCGTTACGTGAATAGGAACCGAAGAGCCATGCTTTCAAGACTGGCTGTGTCTTGAAATAGTCGGCTATGGCCTTGTTCATCGTCTGGGTGTTCATAAGTGGGATGTGTTTGAATGATGTAGCAAAAACAATTAGGAATGAGAGCATGAGTTGCTTTTCACGCTTCTACGTGCAAAGTTAAATATTTCTTTGTGAAATCGTGTGTTTTTTTTAGAAAAATTCTTCTTGGTGATTGAGAGTGAATAGTGATAAGTATTGGGTGGAAGAATGGGAGGATATGAAGAAATGTGGGAAAATAGTAACGAAAAGTCAAAAAAAAACTATAACTTTGCAGCGGCTTAATGCGCACGTGCGTGGAAAGTCCCTTCCAAGTCCTGCTCCGTCTCCCCTGTGAGGAGATGGGAAGAAAGCGGGTGAGGGTAATAAAGTATTGATAATGAGCGAAAAACTTGAACACACCAATGAGCAGTTCCGAACGGCGATTGCCAAATGTCGTGACTTGTTTAGCAAGAAACTGCACGACTATGGGGCTGCGTGGCGCATCATGCGTCCATCGTCGGTGACGGACCAGATATTCATCAAGGCAAATCGTATTCGCAGTTTGGAAATCAAGGGCGAAGCTTTGGTTGACGAAGGCATATACCCTGAGTTCCAGGGCATTGTGAACTATGGCATCGTGGCTCTGATTCAGTTGGAGTTGGGTTTTGCTGACAAGGAGGACCTTACGCCTGAGCAGGCTATGACGTATTACGACAAGTATGCGCAGGTGGCTCTCGACTTGATGATTCGGAAGAACCACGACTACGATGAGGCATGGCGCTCGATGCGTATCAGTAGCTACACCGACCTCATTCTCATGAAGCTGTACCGCACGAAGGAGATTGAGTCGAACGATGGCAGGACTATTGTGTCGGAAGGTGTGGATGCCAATTATCTCGACATGATTAACTATTCGGTGTTCGGACTCATCAAGCTGGACGAAGGTTGTGACAAATAATATCGACAACGCAAATGCTAATGCCGACGGCAACGAGAGCAAGAAGGCGGGAAGCAGCAGGAGAGCGGCGATGAAGAAAGCACTGCCGTGGGTGGTGAATATTTGCCGACTGCTGTTGGCTGCGACGTTCATGTTCTCGGGATTCGTGAAGGCGAACGACCCGTTGGGCACCAGTTTCAAGCTGCAAGACTATTGTGCTGCTGTGGGGCTGGAGTATGTCAACGAATGGGTGACATTGGTGGGTTCGGCGGCTCTTTCGTTCGTGGAGTTCTCATTGGGCGTATGCTTGCTCATGGGATTGAATCGACGATTTGTTGCCACTTGCACGACGGTGTTCATGGCTGTGATGACGATGGTGACGCTGTGGCTGGCGGTGACTGATGCTGTGACTGACTGCGGATGCTTTGGCGATGCGCTGATTCTCACCAACCAGCAGACTTTCGTGAAGAACCTCGTCCTCTTGGCGGCATCGCTGATAGTGTTGCGGTGGAACCGATTACAGAAGCGTTTCATCACGGAGAACAGTGCATGGCTTGTTTCCACTCCTGCCATGGTGGGCATTTTGCTTTATGCTTTCTATTGCATCTACCATTTGCCTGTCATCGACTTCCGCCCTTACCATGTGGGTGCCGACTTGGTGAAATTGAGGGAAGAGCCTGCTCTTGGTTCGAAAATGACTTACAAGTTGCATGAGCTTGACGTGATGGACCTCTACATCGTGGATGCGGAAACGGAGGAAGATGTGACCGACTCGATTATTTATCGCGAGGGCTATTCTTTCCTGCTCGTGGCTCCCAACTTGATGACGGCGGATGAGGGCTGTGCTGGAAGCATTAACGTGATTTACGACTATGCCGTTCAGCACAAGATGGGTTTCTTCTGTCTCACGGCATCGGATGCTGAGGCGCAAAACCATTGGACTGATTATACGGGTGCTGAGTATCGCTTCTTCATGGCTGATGACCGCACGTTGAAAACGATGGTACGTGCCAATCCTGGGCTGATTCTGCTGAAAGACGGCAAGGTGGTGGAAAAGTGGAGCAACTGGAATTTGCCAGAGGAAGGCGAGGGTGAAGAGTTGGTTTTGCAAAACCAAAGCTTATGAAACTAAAGAATTAGGAATTATCATTATAATTTTGTTTTAATCAAAAAAACTGTTTAAAGACATGAGAAAGAAAATTGTTGCAGGAAACTGGAAGATGAACAAGAATCTTCAGGAAGGTATTGCACTTGCTACAGAGCTGAACGAGGCTCTTGCTGCTGACAAGCCAAATTGTGATGTTGTGATTTGCACTCCATTCATCCACTTGGCAAAAGTTTCTGAAGTGATTGACCACAGCGTGATTGGTCTGGGTGCAGAGAATTGCGCTGACAAGGAGAAGGGTGCTTACACCGGCGAGGTGAGCGCTGAGATGGTGAAATCGACAGGTGCTGAGTATGTGATTCTTGGTCACTCGGAGCGTCGTGAATACTACAAGGAAACTCCTGAAATCCTGAAGGAGAAGGTGCTTCTGGCTCTTGCTAACGGTTTGAAGGTGATTTTCTGCATTGGTGAAAGCTTGGCAGAGCGCGAGGCAAACAAGCAGAACGAAGTGGTGAAGGCAGAACTCGAAGGTAGCGTGTTCAATCTCTCTGCTGAGGACTTCGGCAAGATTGTCATCGCATACGAACCAATCTGGGCTATCGGTACGGGTAAGACTGCTACGAGCGAGCAGGCAGAGGAAATCCATTCATACATCCGTTCGGTGATTGCTGACAAGTATGGCAAGGAAGTGGCTGAGAACACCAGCATCCTCTATGGTGGTTCTTGCAAGGCATCTAATGCTCCTGAACTCTTCGCAAAGCCTGACATCGACGGCGGTCTGATTGGTGGTGCTTCTCTGAAATGTGCAGATTTCAAGGGAATCATTGACGCTTGGAAATAATAAATGATGAGAATAGGATAAGTTAAAAGTTAATAGTTAAAAGTTAGAAAGCCACAGAATCGCACTCTTTTAATTTTTAACTTTTAACTTTTAACTTTGAAATAATTGTTTAGCATGAAAAGATTCTATCTCGTTTTTTTCTTCTCTTTCCTAATGGCTGTGACGATGCAGGCGCAAGGATTTGCCGAGCATCTGGAATCGGCTCAGACGGGGCAGGGCAGAGTGACACTCATTCAGGACGAGCGATTGACAGCCATTCTGAACGGGCAGAGTTTGCGTGAAGAAGTGAAGAAGGATGAGGACTTCGATATGCAGAAGGGTCGGCTGAAGAAGGTGCGTGGCTATCGAGTTCAGATGTTTTGGGGAAATTCTTCGCGTACCGACCAGCAGAAGGCTGACCGCATAGGCACTCAGGTTACGACCATTTTCCCTGAGCTGAAGTATTACACCTCCTTCGATTCCCCTCACTGGCGCTGTCGTGTGGGCGACTTCGTCACGCGAGAAGAGGCCAATAAGTACCTCATGAAGCTTCGCCGCATCAGTAAGGATGCCATGATTGTTCGCAGTGAGATTTTTGTTTATCAATAGTTGAAGGTAGGGAGATTGTCTTTTTTTGATACTACGATATGAAAGAAAAGAATTCAGAACTTGAGCAAATCACTCATCGTCTGCTTCGTCTGATTGGTGAAGACACTGAGCGCGAAGGACTTGTGCGCACTCCAACAAGGGTTGCGAAGTGCATTCAGCAGCTCACCTGTGGCTACGATATGGATCCCGTAGCTGTGCTCAATTCTGCTAAATTCAAGGAAGACTATCGGCAGATGATTGTGGTGAAGGACATCGAGTTCTATTCTCTTTGTGAGCATCACATCCTGCCATTCTTCGGAAAGGTACACGTGGGTTACATCCCTGATGGCACCATCGTGGGGCTGAGCAAGATTCCGCGTGTGGTGGACATTTTTGCTCGCCGTTTGCAGGTGCAGGAGCATCTGACGGTGCAGATACGTCGTTGCATCGAGGAAACCCTTCAGCCAAAGGGCGTAATGGTGGTGATTGAGGCGCAGCATCTGTGTATGCAGATGCGTGGAGTGGAAAAGCAAGGCTCTGTCACCCAAACCATGGATTTCTGTGGAGATTTCGCCAAGGCAGAGAAACGGGAAGAATTTTTCGCATTACTAAGGAAATAGGTTAAATTAAGAATTAAGAATGAAAAGACCCTCCCCAACCCTCCCTGCGAGGGCGGGGGTAGTCACCCAGCCCCTTCCAGCTCCCCCAAGGGGGAGTGAATAATCATCCAGCCCCCTCCAGCTCCCCCAAGGGGGAGTGAATAGCCATCCGGGTGACTACTCCCTTCCTCACAGGGAGAGTTGGGGAGGGTCTTTCACTTTTTCACTTTCCTGCATGATAGACCAGCCGACCATACAACGAATCCTTGATGCCGCCAACATAGTTGACGTGGTGTCGGAGTATGTGTCGTTGAAGCGGTCGGGGTCGGGATACAAGGGATTGTGTCCGTTTCATGACGACTCGACACCCTCTTTCCATGTGACACCATCGCGAGGCATCTTCAAGTGCTTTGCATGTGGAAAGGGAGGCAATGCCGTCCATTTCATCATGGGAATGGAGCAGTTGAGTTATCCAGAAGCCCTGCGAGTGCTTGCCAAGAAGTATGGCATCGACATCAAGGAGCGGGAGATGACAGACGAAGACCGCCGAGCGCAGAACGAGCGGGAAAGCATGTTTGCCGTGAATGAATGGGCAAGCAATTATTTTCACAAGACCATGCAGGAAACCGTCGATGGCAAGGCCATAGGCTTGGCTTATTTCCGCAGTCGAGGTTTCCATGATGACATTTTGAAGAAATTCCGCTTGGGCTTTTGTCTTGACAGCTACGACAGCATGACAAAAGACGCTTTGAAGAAAGGCTACAAAGAGGATTTTCTAATAAAAACAGGACTTACCATCAAGCGCGATAACGGAGGGTATCTCGACAGGTATCGTGGACGTGTGATTTTTCCGTGGTTCAATGTGAGCGGAAAAGTAACCGCCTTTGGAGGTCGAGTGCTGGACTCACGCACAAAGGGAGTCAATCAGAAATACATCAATTCGCCCGAGTCAGCCATTTTCCGAAAGAGCAGTGAGCTCTACGGCATCTTTCAGGCGAAGAAGCAAATCACCAAGGAAGACCTGGTATATATGGTGGAGGGATACACGGATGTCATCTCCATGCATCAGTGCGGCATAGAAAATGTGGTTGCCAATTCGGGCACCGCGCTCAATGTGGCGCAAATCCGTCTGCTCCATCGCTTCACGTCGAATATCACCCTGCTCTACGATGGCGACGAAGCAGGCATCCATGCAGCCCTTCGAGGAACAGACATGCTGCTCGAAGACGGCATGAACGTGAAAGTGCTGCTGTTGCCCGATGGCGACGACCCAGACAGTTTCGCACGCAAGCACAACGCCACCGAATTCAAGCAATACGTAGAAAGCAACCAGACCGACTTCATCATGTTCAAGGTGCAGCTCCTCTTGAAAGAAGCTGGGCGTGACCCCCGCAAGCGGAGCGAATTAGCCAACAACATCCTCAGCAGCATCTGTGTGATTCCCGAAGAACTGGTTCGTTCCACATACCTGCACGAATGTGCCGAGCTCATGCAGATGAGAGAAGACATGCTCCTGCGGCAGTGCAACGACAAGCGGAGAAAGCACATCGAGCAGCGAAAGCTGGAGCGAGAACGAGAAGAGCAGCGGAAAGAATTCGAGAAACAGCGGCAGCAGGGCGTACACGCCATGCCACCCACAGAGCCAGGAAGCGACCATCAAGCATCCGTACCAGAATTTGCAGACGGGCTCATCCCTCCTCCCGACGTGCCCGAGGCAGAGACCCTTCCCCCAGTCATTCCTGTTTCAGACGACACACCAGTAGCCCAAGAGAAGCCACAGGACGACCTCTTGAAATACCTGCCCGAAGAAGAAGGCAAGCTCATCCAATTAGAAAAAATGATGATGCGGCTCGTGGTGCGCTACGGAGAGAAGATGATAGACCTGAAAGCCGACGACGGTCATGTCCTCCAAGTGAGCGTAGCAGAGTTCGTATTGGGCAGCCTCGAAGACGACGGACTGACTTTCCACCATCCGCTCTATGCCGAGATGATGCAGCAACTGGCACAAAACCTGAGTGAAGACAGTTTCGTAGCAAATAAATACTTCACGAGTAGTCCCAACCTCGACATCAGTCGCGAAGCATCCAACCTCATGAGCGACAAATACCAGTTGAGCAAAGGCCAGCAGATGGCAGACGAAGAAAGCCTTGTCGGTTCCTACATCAACCATCTCATGCTCGACTACAAACTCCTCGTCCTGAAAAACCAGATACAGCAATTGAACAAGCAATTAGCCCAGCCCGAAATCATCTGCGACGAAGAAAAAAGCTTCAGCATCATGCAGCAAATCTCCAACCTCACCGCCATCAAGCGCGACATGGAAAAAATGCTGGGCGACAGAGTGATGAACTAAAATGAAGAATGAAGAATGGTCGCTTCACTCCGAATGAAGAATAACAACGGAAAAAACGGAAATGATTCAGAAAAACGGAAATGCTCGTTGCAATTTTTTGTTTTTTCTCTGAAATCATCAGATGAAACGAAAAACTACATTTTCCGTTTTTCCGTTCTTTTCCGTTTTTTCCGTTGTTCTTCATTCTACATTCTTCATTTTTTTAAAACTAATATGAAAAAGAGCCTATTATTATCATTGAGTTTGCTAATATCAGCCGTGAGCTTTGCCCAGGGCCAACTGTCAAACCACACCAAGCAGTTCCTCCAGCAGCGCGCAGAAGGACAACAAGCTGCGACCATCGGAGGACGCAGAAGCATCAAGACCAAAACCCTCATCACCCCATCGGGAGTCGAAACCGTCCAGTGCTTCCTCTCCCTGAAAAACCTCTCCCTGTCCCAGTTAGAGCAGAAAGGAGCAGAAGTCAACGCCATCTACGGCCATCTCGTCAGCGCCAACGTGCCCGTCGATAGCATCGAGACCATAGCACTGCTGAACAACGTACACCAAGTCAGCGTCTCCCGCCAGCGTCGCCTCCTCACCGATGTCGCACGCAGCCAGACACAGGCACAGTCCGTCCACCAGCTCGACGAAGCAGCGCGACAGGCAGGACTCCTGCAAGCCTACACAGGCCAAGGCGTAGTCCTCGGCATCATCGACGACGGCATCCAGTTCGACCACACAGCCTTCAAAGACCCCAACGGCAACACCCGCATCAAAGCCGTCTATATGCCCAATGCCACAACCTCCAACGGTGGAACAAAAAAGCAAATCGACGGCGTCACCATGATGGGCTACCAATACACCACCCCCACGCAAATCAGCAAGCTCACCACCGACGACACCAACGAGTCCCACGGCACCCACACCGCAGGATGCGCAGGCGGATCCCTCGTCGGCAACTACAGCGGCATGGCACCCCAAGCCGACCTCGTCCTCTGCGGATGCGGTTCCAACCTCTCCGACGCAGCCATCTCCAGCTCAGCCAAGTACATCGCCAACTATGCCAAAGAGCAAGGCAAGCCATGCGTCATCAGCATCAGCTTAGGCACAGACATAGGACCCCACGACGGAAGCTCCAACCTCTGCCAAGCCTACGACCAGATAGCACAAGACTACCAAGCCGTCATCCTCCTCGCAGCAGGCAACGAAGCCGACTACACAGGATCCGTCCAGAAGACACTCACCCCCGAAGCCAACTACATCGCCGTCGGCCACGAACTCATCGAGCCCATTTCAGGCTATGCCATCACAGGCGAAGCCGACTTCTGGAACAGCACAGACGAAACCCTCCAAGTGCAAGTCGTCGTCCTCGATGCCAACGGCAAAGCCGTCTATACCAGCGACAAAATGACCAACGGCAAAATCACCAGCCGCACACTCAGTAAATACTTCAGAACCAGCCTCTTCTCCTCCACTTCCGGCATCACCATCACCAGCGGTAAGGATGCCAACAACCACAGGTACAACCTCAGCATCAGCACCACCCTCGGAACCAACAAAGGCAGCTACAAGCTCTGCTACATCGTCCACGGCCAAGCAGGAAACACCATCACCGCATGGACCGACTGCTACTACTCACAGTTCACCGCCGACCTCAGCAGCAGCGCCTACACCCAGAGCCCCTACACCCTCACCCCAGGCAACGCCGACTGCTCCATCTGCGACGACGTCACAGGCAAGCACACCATCAGCGTCGGAGCCTACGCATCGCGCCTCTCCTTCCCCTACAACCACGGAAACAGAACCTACCACACCACCAACGGAAACTTTCCCCAGCAAGACATAGCCGACTTCTCCAGCTACGGAACCGACTTCAACGGCATGCAGCACCCCTTCGTCACCGCACCAGGCCACACCGTCGTCTCCTCCGTCAACCGATACAACACCAACGAAATCTTCACTGGCTCCGCCACCTACGATGCCTACCGGCACTCGCTCCCCTCCGGCAACTACGACTACTGGGAGTACATGAGCGGCACATCCATGGCAACACCCGTCGCCGCTGGAATCGTCGCGCTCTACCTCCAAGCCAACCCGGCACTCACCACCGACGACGTGAAAGCACTCATCCGCCGCACAGCCACCACCGACCACTACACCACCACCGCCCATCCTGAGCGATTCGGCTGCGGAAAAATCAATGCACTCGCTGGCATCGCACAGCTCGTCAACCCCCTCCAGCCCGAAATCATCGCCGACCCACCAGCACTTACCCTCGAAACCTACATCCACGGAATCACCACAGCCACCTTCCAACTCCTCGCCAACCACCTGCAAGACGACATCACACTCACCCTCGACGACCCGCACCGAGCCTTCACCCTCGACGCCACCACCATCACCCCCGCAGAAGCACAACAAGGCAAGACCATCACCATCACCTTCGCCTCACCAGCACAAGGCACATACCCAGCCACCATCACCATCAGCAGCACCAACGCGCAACCCCTCGTCATCAACCTCACCGGTGAAAGCAACTACCAGCTCGGCGACACCAACACCGACGGCACTGTCGATATATCCGACGTAGTACTCACCGTCAACTACCTCCTCGGCGCAGCCACCACCGACACCCAGCAGCACGGAGTGCAAACCTACGGTGACATGAACGCAGACCGCAGCATCGACATCTCCGACGTCGTCGCTATCGTCAACAAAATCCTACGAAACGAACAACAAGAAGAATAGACCAGTCCCCCAAGCAAACACCACACACACCACCTCCAGAGAGAGAAGCGCCCAGCATCCCAAAGGGCAGCTTCTCTCTCTTTTTGGGATTCCATTTGGCAACCAAGGCGTTGGCTTCGTGTGATTTGTCAAGTGGAGGTGCTACTTGTGGGTGTTTGTGCAGCAAAAAGGGCTGATGTGTAAAAATTTTGATGGGAAGGATTGCCTGATGATGAGAAGAATTTGTATATTTGCAGACTTGTTTATTGCAAACAGTTTTACTTACGGAATTTACGCACGAATCCTTTTTGTTTTTCAAGTCTTTCCCTTTTTTACGTCACTGAATATGAAACGCATGCTTCTCGTCTTTCTCCTGCTGGCTGTTTCCTTTGCCGTCTTTGCGCAGGGTGCTGCCGTGCGCTCGAAGCTGTCGGCTACGACGCGGATGCTGCTGTGCGAGCTGGAGGAGGGGTCTGCCGCTGAGGAGCTGGACGAGGGTGTCGGCGGACGGCGACTGAAGGGCGTGGGCTTGCGGACGGACGGTGACGGCGCGGCGAAGGTTCGCCGCAGCTATGCTGCACCTGTGACGATGGACGGACGAAGGTTCGTTTCGTCGTTTGTGCGCCTTCGCGAGGATGGCGACCTTTCGGCGTTGGAGGCGCTGGGTGTTCGGGTGCAGAGCCGTTTCGAGAACGGTCTGCTGACGGCGTGGGTTCCCGTGGATGGGATTGAGGCGTTGGCTGCGCTGGAGGAGGTGGTGCGCATCAATGTGTCGCCTGTTGCCCAGGTGCATTCCGACGCTGCTCGTCGGGACACGCGTGTGGATGCGGTGCTGTCGCGGACGGAGGAGGCGCTGAACGCGGGTGTGACGGGGAGGTACGACGGCAGCGGTGTGCTGCTGGCGATTATCGACATCGGCATCGACTTCCAGCACATTGCTTTCAGGGATTCGGCTGGGGGCTACCGCATGAAGGGTGCGTTCTTGTATGATGGTCGGAACGACTATGTTTATGATTCGTTCGAGGGCTTGACGACGGACAACACGGTGTATGACCACGGCACGCATGTGGCTTCGCTGGCGGGTGGTTCGAGCGTGGTGGCGGAGGGTAGCGGCATGAGGGTGACGAACGACCACGGCTCTGCCACGTATGGCGGTATGGCTCCTGGGGCTGACCTCTATTTGTGCGGGTTCTACGAACTGGAATATACGCACATTGCGAATGCCATCAAGGAGGTGTGCGACTATGCCGACGCGCATGGGCAGCCGGTGGTGGTCTGCAACAGCTGGGGTTCGCAGGACGGTCCGCATGATGGCACGGGGGAAATCAGCGAGGTGATTGACCAGTATTTCGGTGAGGACCACCCGAACCACATCTGCCTGTTTGCGTCGGGCAACTATGCGGGCTATTCGCAGAAGGGTGCTGGCGGGGGCTTCTACGTGTGGGGTGAGGGTAGCGTGTCGCATCCGCTGAGGACGATTGTGAATCACAACAATGCGGTGACGCAGAGTGATGGCTATACGTATAGCAAGACGATTGCGAGTGCCTGGACGCGCAGTCACGGGGCGGGTGACTTGGCTTGCCGTGTGTATGTGCTGGATGCGGCGACGGGGGAGGTGCTGGACTCGGCGACGGTGACGCGTGCGGATGCGAACCGGACGGACAGCAGGGGGCTCTATGCGAGGGTTCCTTTCTCGTCGTACTATAGTGGGTATTTGCAGGTGTATTTCGACGAGTCGGGGAGGGGTGCTAAGAATGTGAAGGTGTATGCGTTGTCGATGACTACGAAGAAGAAGCATCGGGAGACGGTGGAGGGTTCGACGGTGACGGTGAGCGACTATACGCTGGCGGTGGGTTTCTTCCCTGTGGAGGGTTCGGAGGTGATTGACGTGTGGGCTGGTTCGCATTGCTATTTCTCGAATCACCTCAGGACGGAGGGCTGCGAATGGACGGCGGGTACGGACGACTTCTCGGTGACGGACGAGGCTACTTTTGCGAATTCGATTTCGGTGGGTGCATACGTTTCGAAGAATGTGCTGACGGACCATGTGGGGGTTGTGCATGATGCGTCGAACGATGCTACGCTTGGCATGTACGAGATGGGCGACATTGCTTATTTCTCCAGTTATGCGATGGCTGGCGTGGGTGCAGCGGTGGAGTCGCAACCTTCGATTTCTGCTCCTGGTGCGGTGCTGGTGGGTGCGGTGAATCATTACAACAAGTCGTCGAGTACGTCGTATTTGGCGGATGTGCTGAGTGGTAGTGGCAAGTATCGGATGAATGACGACACGCTGAATCCTTACGGGAGTATGTCGGGCACATCGATGTCGGCTCCTGTTGCGGCTGGTGTGGTGGCGTTGTGGCTGCAGGCGGCGCAGGAGGTGGGGAAGAGCCTGACGGTGGGCGACGTGAAGCGTATCATGGAGCGGACGGCTGTGCGCGATGCTTTTACGAATGGGGAAAATGGTTCGCATTTCGGCATGGGGAAATTGGATGCACTGGCTGGCTTGCGATATATTTTGGGTGTGGAGCCTCAAGCTGCTCCTGTCGTATCGGCTTCTGCTGATACCTTGGCATTCAGTGCGGTGGTCGGGGATAGTGTTGTTCAGAAACTGGTTGTTTCGGGTGAGCATCTGACCGATTCTGTGAAGGTAGAATTGATGGACAGCTTGGGCGTGTTTGTACTTGATTCTGTTTATACGAAGATAGAGGGAAGTGCGGACGGCGATACGATTGTGGTTACATTCACGGCGAAGGAGGAAGGCGAATACGCAGGGCAATTGGTGCTGAGTAGCGTAGGTGCTGACAGTGTGCTTGTTGCCTTGAAGGGAATCGCGGAAGCAGATACGATACCAGAGCCAGTGCCGTCTATCATTGCCTCTGCTGATACCTTGTCATTCAGTGCGGTGGTCGGGGACAGTGTTGTGCAGAAATTGGTTGTGTCGGGAGAGCATCTGACGGATTCCGTGAAGGTGGAATTGATGGACAGCCTGGGCGTGTTTGTGCTTGACTCGGCTTATACGAAGATAGAAGGAAATGCGGATGGCGATACGATTGTG
>OCVV012868059.1_pt1 | contig 52508 bp, 40 predicted proteins | sample 1539721 | NCBI WGS metagenome assembly OCVV01 (sample SAMN02144230, study PRJEB22623) | gut metagenome | biome: sheep rumen | host: Ovis aries | place: New Zealand
CGTGCTCGTTGCTATCGGTAACGGTTCTAACCCGCTTATCAGCAACACCACGCCGGAACTCTCTGTGGACAAGAAGGGTCACATCCTTCTTGAAGATGCCGCCGCCAACAAGACCTTCATGGAGAAGGTCTACGCCGGTGGCGACATCGTGCTGGGCGCAGCCACTGTGATCCTCGCCATGGGTGAGGGGCGTCGCGCTGCAGCCGGCATCAATGAGTTCTTGAAAAAATAAGCTTCGCATTACGGCGTCTCCCCATAGAGGATAACTCCACTAAGGGGCGATGCCCCAAGTGTCGTATAGCTCGCCCCCTCACGTATTACAATACGCTACGGGGGCTCGGCTCCTGGTCCTGCTTGCTTCTTTTTCAAGACCTGATATATTATAAGGGGATGGCTTTTGTGCCATCTTCTTTTTTTTTGCAAAGAGTCTATGAAACATCAAAAATTTTAAATTCATCTAGAATCCAGAATTTGGAAAGACGTTCTAATGCCTGGCTTACATTTTCTACTTTATGTTCATGAGATTTCTTGTTAGCTTGTTACTTGTTGTGGTGATTTTCGCCGGCTGTTCCGAACGGACGGACCGCATTGAAAAGAAGCTGGAGGCCTACCTTCAGGAAGACCTGAAGTTCATGGTGGCGGAGACTATGAAGGCTGGAAGCCGGGATGCCTTGTTGGACACGCCCTATTACCGGGTCAAGGACTTTAGGTTGTTTTCTGGGGCGGAGGCTGAGATTTACTCTGCCTACGCTGAAGTGGATTATTTTATCTACAAGGACATGGCGCTTCACGAGAAGCGGAAATACCGCTACGATGTGAGCGCCCGCCATTGGGACCGGTACTACAAGGTCCTGTTCTTCGGGGCAGATTCGTTGAAGAATTGAGTTTTGCGCCCCGGACCTGGCACCTTGTGCCTCGAGCCTCAAAGCGAAGTGACCCCTAGCCCCTAGATCCTAGTCCCTAACAACTAATTACTATATTAATCAACAAAATCTTCACACAGAGGGAAATATTTTGTTTGGATTATTTTCTTGCGATATCGGTATAGACCTCGGAACCGCCAATACCTTGGTTCATGTTGCAGGTCAAGGAATTGTAATTAACGAACCCACCGTGATTGCTGTAGATAGCAAGAACAACAGGGTTTCGGCCATCGGCTTCGAAGCCAAGAAAATGCTCGGCCGTACTCCTGGCGAAACCCGTGCCGTGCGCCCTATGCGCGATGGCGTGATTGCGGATTTTGAACTGGTGGAAACCCTTTTGCAGACATTCATCAAGCGGGTGCAGAAATACCCCCTGTGGATGGTAAAACCTCGTGTGGTGGTCGGTGTGCCCAGCGGTATTACCGAAGTGGAAAAACGTGCCGTGATTGACGCCGCCAAGCAGGCAGGTGCCAAGGAAGTCCACCTGGTGCACGAACCCATGGCTGCTGCTGTGGGTATGGGAATCCCTGTGGAAGACCCTGTTGGTAACATGATTGTGGATATTGGCGGTGGCACTTCTGACATTGCCGTGATTGCCTTGAACGGAACGGTCTGCAACGCTTCTGTGCGCGTGGGCGGTGACGAGATGGACGAAGCCATCGTGAGCTACCTGCGTAGGATGTACAACTTGCATGTGGGCGAAAGCACCGCTGAACAGATCAAGATACAGATTGGTTCTGCAAGCCCCCTGGAAGAAGAACTGACCATGGAAGTTCGCGGTCACGACTTTATTGCGGGAATGCCCCGTACCATGACCATCAACAGCACGGAAATTCGTGAAGCCTTGAACGAACCTGTGACCGCCATTATCGAAGCGGTGAAACAGGCCTTGAGCATGACGCCTGCAGAGCTTTCTGCTGACATTTACGACAAGGGCATTATTATGACCGGCGGTGGCTCCCAGCTTCGCGGCTTTGACGAACGTATCCGCAAGGAGACGGGCCTTTCTGTAAACGTTATCGACGAAGCCCTGGTGTGCGTCTGCAAGGGTGCCGCCCGCATTCTCGAAGATTTGGACAAGTATCGTCCCGTATTGATTGCCTCGTCGAACTAGCCCAACTGAAAACGGTCCTCGATGCTTAGAGCGTTCCGCTTTATTGTCGGTTTGTTTTCGCAGAAGCATGGCATAGTCGCCTTTGCATTCTTTCTACTGCTTGGAATCTTGATGCGTCAGGCCCCGGAGGCCACGCAGAAGAGCGTCATATCGGCGGCTCTCGCCTCCGTGTTTTATCCGGCGCAGATGGTAATTTCGTCGGTAGATGAATTCCGCTCGGTGGCTCATGAAAATGAGATGCTGAAAGAGGAAAACGCAAGGCTCCGGCAAGAGACGTACTATGCCAGCGAAGCCCTGCAAGAACTTGCCCGACTGCATGCGCTGGTGCGCTTTGACGACAAGTGGGACTATCCCATTGTGACCGCACGTGTGGTGGGCCATAATCCCGGCCGTTTTTTAACGACTCTTGTCATCAACCGTGGAACGTCAAGAGGTGTCAAGGAAGACATGCCGGTGTTTTCTATGAACGGCTTGGTCGGAAAAGTTTCCAAGGCTACCCTCACTCATTCCAGAGTGCAGCTTTTGGTGGACCCGAATCTTAAGTTGTCTGTACTGGAACGCAGGACACGAGTGGTGGGCTTCTTGGAATCTGTAGATGGACGAACCCTTTCGGCCATGATTCCGACCCACGCCGGCGTGAAAGTGGGGGATACCCTGATTACTTCTGGCCTTGGGGGAATTTTCCCGAAAGGAATCCCGGTGGGTACGGTGACCCAAATTCGCCCCTCTGACTTGGAAGTGATGCAGTTGATGGATGTTGTGCCTTTCCAGGAATTTTCTTCTTTGGAAGAGGTCTTTGTGATGGGCAAGGAACCGGAATGGGTTGTGCAGGAACTTTTAGATGAATAGCTTGAAGTGGATAAAAGTTCTGTTGGTATTTATCGTCTGCTTTATTTTGCAGATGACGGTTGCTGAATGGATTCAGCTGTTCGGAGCAAGTCCCGATATTGTCGTTATCATGATCGTGTCTATCGCCATCAAGTTCGGGCCTGCGGCAGGGTGTTTCTGGGGATTCTTTGCTGGATTCACCCAGGATGTCTACGGACCTGCGGAATGGCTTGGTGCCAACACCATTTCCATGACGGTGCTCGGATTCTTGGTAGGCCAGCTAGAAGAGAGGTTCTTGACATTGAACCTGCCCATGAAACTGGGAGTGCTCGGCTTTGGATTCTTTGTGTGCGACATGGTTTATTTCTTCTTGACGGGGCTCGAAAAGGATGTGGTTACCAACCTGTTCTTTTCCAAGACCCTTCCGGAGTGTGCCTACACGCTGTTTGTTGCGGCCATCTATTTCCACTTGTCTATCGGGAAAAAGAAAAAGGTCCATGTTTAATAAGTCCGATAACGAGAGTGTTCAGAATCGGAACTGGAACGTACTGGTCTATATGACCGCCGTATTCGTTCTGTTTGTCATTCTATTGTTTCGGCTTTATTCCTTGCAGCATACTCACTATGACGAAAATTTCCAGCGGTCGGAAAATAACCGCTTGCGTCGTGTGGAACTGGTGGCCGAGCGCGGTTTTATTTACGACAGGAACGGCGAGGTCCTGGTGCGTAACAGGCCTTCTTACCAGATTGCCTTGCAGGCGCTGAACCTGCCTCGGAAAAAGGCTGGTCGGGATTCTGTGTTTAACGCCTTGCTCCATATTGTGGACAAGGACGGAAAGAGGATGTTTGATTCCCTTTCGTTGGATACGGCATTCCAGCGGACCCGCTGGATAAAGAACAGGCCTATCCGCATTCTGGAAGATGCTTCGCCGGAGCAGGTCTCCATTATAGAGGAACATTCCGAAAAACTGCCCGGCGTGGTGACCCTTATCGAGTCCAGGCGGGCCTACCCTTACGGGACACTTGCTTCCCATGTGCTGGGCTACACCAGCGAAATTTCAGAAGAACAGCTGAAGTTGCCGGAATACGAAAATTACTCCCAGGGTGACCGTATTGGCCAGAAAGGGCTGGAACAGTTTTATGACCAGGAGTTCCGCGGAACAAACGGTGTGAAGGTGGTGGAGGTGAACGCCTCCGGCCGCGAAATCAGTCAGGTGAAGGGGGTAGATAGCAAGGCTCCCATACCGGGACTCCATCTGGTATCGACTATCGATCTGAAATTGCAGAAGGTGGCAGAAGAGGCCATTCCGGATACGGCCCGAGGTGCTTTGGTTGCCATAGATCCCCGTAATGGAGAAATTCTTGCCATGGTGAGTTCGCCTAGGCTGGACCCGAATATTTTCTCTTTGAAAAAGCGCGAACGCAACAAGGGATGGGCTCAGGTGGCCCTGGATTCCCTGCGGCCCTTGACCAACCGCGCCATTTCGGGAACTTACCCGCCGGCGTCTGTGTTTAAGCTGGTGACGGCCGGAGCGGGGCTGGAGTATGGCGTGCTTTCGGAATTCAAGCATTATCCTAAATCTTGTACGGGCGGTTTCCAGTATGGAGCCCGCTACCAGAAGTGCTGGGGAAGCCATGGAAACCTGAACGTGGTGAACGCCATCCGGCTCAGCTGCGACGTGTTCTTTTACCAGGCCGGTCTCGACATTGACATGACCCGCATTAACGAATTCGGCAGGCGTTTCGGCCTAGGAGAAAAACCCCTGGGCGTAGATATTCCCGGCGAAAAGGCGGGGTGGCTTCCGGATTCGGTTTCTTTCAACTTGCGCAACAAGCGCTTGGGTTGGCGTTGGGCCAGGGGGCTTATCCTGAACTTGTCCATTGGGCAGGGCCAGATTGTGACGCCCTTGCAGCAGGCGGTGCTTGTTGGGTCTCTTGCCACCAACAAGGGCGTTTACAGGCCGCATTTTATGAAGGAACTTCGGGATAGCGAAGGAAACGTGGTCCGAAAGTACGAACCCGAAATTGTTCGCTCCGGAAAGATGAAGGAATCCACCCACCGTATTTTGATGGCGGCTATGGATTCTGTGGTGAACCACCCCGGAGGAACAGGTAAGCGCGGCCGCGTGCCCGATATCCGCGTAGGGGCAAAGACCGGTTCTGGCGAATGGAAGAAGGGCGAAAAGACCCACGCCTGGTATGCGGCAGTGGCCCCGCTGGACAATCCGGAAATCGCGGTAGCCGTGATTATGGAAGCTGCTGGTGGTGGTGGCGCCGTTTCGGGCCCTATTGCCCGTAAGGTGCTGATGGCCTACTTTGGGAAGGAGGACAAGAAATGAGTTCCGGTCGTTTTTTGGACAAGTCCCTGAAGGTGGACTGGTTCTTTCTTTTCTTGACCCTTTGCCTGATGGTCTGCGGCGTGCTGCTGGTTTATTCCGCCACCAACAACGAGAAGGTGGTCTTTTACGAGACTTTCTGGTTTAGGCAGATTATTTACTTTGTTTGCGGTAGCGCCATTGCGGCGGGCATTGTCTTTTTGCGTCTGGATTGGCTCAAGAGGATGGTGGTACCCATGTATGTGGCGGCATTGATTCTGCTTGTCGTGGTGCTGTTTTTTGCCGGTGACGTGGTGAAGGGCGCAGGCCGCTGGATTGACCTTGGCATATTCAAGCTGCAACCCTCGGAGTTTGCAAAGATCGCTTACCTGTTGACCATATCCTATTGGCTCTCCAGGCATCCGGTGAGCTTGTTCAAGCTGAAGAGCTTTGTTGTGCCCATGCTTTTGTTCATTGTGCCCTTTGCCCTAGTGTTGAAACAGCCAGACCTGAGTACGGCCTTGGTGTTTATTGCGGTAACCTACGTGGGGTTCTTTTTTGCGGGACTCACTTTGACGGATATGTTCCTGTTGGCAAGTCCGCTCCTTTCGGTACTGTTCTCCCATTCCCAGACGACTATGTTTCAGGTGCTTTGGGGACTCCTGATTTGTGCTGTGGTGTTCTCCTTGGTGCGCCGTCGCTTGCCCAAGATTTTGACTGTTTTGTTTTTGGTGGTGAACATCTTTGCGGGTTATGCCAGTTCTATGGCCTGGAACATGTTGCAGCCCCACCAGCAGAAGCGGGTGAATACCTTTTTGGACCCCATGAGTGACCCCTTGGGAGATGGCTATCAGGTTTTGCAGTCCCTGACGGCCATTGGTTCAGGTGGTCTCAAGGGCAAAGGCTTCGGGCATGGCACCCAGACCAACCTGGCCTTCTTGCCCGAAGAACATACGGACTTTATCTTTAGCGTGCTGGGGGAACAGTTCGGCTTTATGGGTTGCGCCGTAATCCTTGTGCTTTATTTCTTGTTCCTCTGGCGCGCCACCTCTACCTGCAAGCTTTTCTCGGACCCCTTTATCACCCTGATTACCATGGGGGCCTCTACCATATTCCTTTTCCATATTCTTGTGAATATCGCCATGACCATAGGGCTTATGCCCGTGACGGGGCTTCCCTTGCCGTTCCTTTCTTACGGAGGTTCCTTTGCCCTTACCTGTATGGTTTTGGTCGGTGCGATTCTTTGCATGAGATTCCAGGGCCATCGCCAGTAATTATATTTACGGCATTATGGCTACTATTCCTACCCACAAAGACAATCTGGTTATTGAAAACATTTGCCCCCAAATCGAAGGGGGGCGTTTTATGCTCAAGCGTGAGCCCGGTGATACGGTAACGCTTACGGCGGATATTTTCCGTCACAGTCACGAGAAGTACGACGCTGCGATTTTCTACCGTCACGTGTCCAAGAAAAAATGGGAAAAGGCTCCCATGCACTTTGTGGATAACGACCAGTGGGAAGGTTCTTTTACCGTCAATAACATCGGTTACTACGAATACAAGATTTGCGCCTGGACCATTGAACCGAAGGATGTTCCTACCGAGTCCCCCGTGATGAAGCTCCGTGTGGACCCTACCTACAGCCGTGTAGGAACCTGGTACGAGATGTGGCCCAAGAGCCAGGGCACCGACCCCAAGAAGAGCGCTACCTGGAAGGACTGCGAAAAGCAACTGGACTACATTGTGAATCTCGGCTTTGATACGGTTTACCTGGTGCCGATTCACCCGATCGGTGTCACGAACCGTAAGGGCGCAAACAACGCCTTGCACGCCAAGGTGGACAAGAAGGGCAAACCCATTGAACCGGGATGCCCCTACGCCGTGGGTAACAAGAACGGAGGCCATTACGACGTGGACCCGGAACTGGGAACCATGAAGGACTTCGAGCATTTTGCAAAGACCGCCCGTGATAAGGGACTCCGACTGGCCCTGGACATTGCCCTCAACTGCAGCCCGGACCACCCCTACGTGAAGAGCCATCCGGAATGGTTCTACCACGAACCGGACGGCAGCATCAAGTTTGCGGAAAACCCGCCCAAGAAGTACGAGGACATTTACCCCTTCGACTACTACAACGAAAACTACAAGGCCCTGTGGAAAGAAATCGAGAACATCATTCTGTTCTGGGCCGACAAGGGAATCGAAATTTTCCGTATCGACAACCCCCATACCAAGCCTTTCCCCTTCTGGGAATGGCTCATTGCCGATGTGAAGGAAAAACGCCCGGAACTGGTGTTCCTGGCCGAAGCATTCACTCGCCCGAAAATGATGCACCGTTTGGCAAAGTCCGGCTTTGACATGAGCTATACCTACTTTGCCTGGCGGTCTGCCAAATGGGAATTCGAACAGTACCTGAAGGAACTTACCCAGAGTGGTGCCAAGGAATACATGCGCGGAATATTCTTCCCCACCACTCCGGACATTTTCCCGAAATACCTGGCCTACAAGGGCCCCAACGCCTTCAAGCAGCGTTATTTCTTGGCGGCCACCCTTTCGAGCCTTACCGGTATGTACAACGGCTACGAGCTGTGCGAAAATATCCCGAGTCCTATCAAGGAAGAACTGGCCGACAGCGAGAAGTACCAGTACAAGGTTCACAACTGGAGCGGTCCGGGTATCCAGGACTTTGTCCGTCGGGTAAACACCGCCCGTCAGGAACATGCCGCCCTGCAGGAATACGACAACCTGGAATTCCATTACGCGCAGAACGACCAGCTGATGGTTTACTCCAAGAAGACGGGTGACGACATTATCTTGTGCGTGTGCAACATGGACATGGACAACCCCCAAGAAGGCCTGGTGGAAATCAACATGTCAAAGCTTGGCATGGCCGAAGACGCTTTCTACTTCTTGAAGGACGTGATTACCGGAGACAGTTTCGTGTGGCGTGGCAGCAAGAACTTTGTGCGCCTGGACCCGGCTCGTGCTCCCGGACACATGTTCATTGTGAAGAGGATTTAGGATATTTCAGATTTCGGATTTCAGAATTCGGAATTATCCAATAACTCCGGATTCAGAATTCCGAACTCCGAATTGATTTAGAACGCCTGGTATATCTTGAATATGGCGAGGATTTTCCCGATGATGGCGGGGATTCCCGGACACAAGAAGCAGAGCATGACGCGGGTGACGCGGTTTTTCCACCAGTGCTTCACCTGCCAGATGTCGTCGGCTAGGGTCTCCATTTCTTGGACTCTCGGCGGGCGCATGTAGACCTGGGTGAGGGCGGTAAAGAACCCGACGCCGATAAGCGGCGTAAGCCCTGTGAAGGGCGCCATGACCAACGCCACCAGAACCGTGAGAGGGTGTCCGCCTGCGATGATGGTACCCAGCATGGCGCCGCCGCCGGTAAGCATGGCCCAGTGGAGGCTCAGTTCGCCGGCTTTTTCGATGCCCGCTTGGTATCCGATGTAGATAATGCTTGCTACGATGGCTACGGGGATTGCCCAGCCGATGATTTTCCAGATAGGTGAGCCCTTGGGGATAACCGTGATGGATTCTTCGCTGGGGAGTTCCTTGTTCTCGCTGATGATGCTGGCGATTCCTTTCACGTGACCGGCGCCTACCACGGCCACCACCTTGTTTCCAGGGGCGGTCTTGATCTTGCTGGCCAGGTACTGGTCCCGCTCGTCAATCAGGACCTTCTTTACTTCGGGGAAGGTCTTGCCGAATTCCTGCATCATGGCACTGAGGGAATCCTGTTCCTTGATTTTGGCCAGTTCTTCTTCGCTGACCTGAGTCTTGTCGAAGATGCTCCCGAACAGGCCGCCCAGAAGACTCAGCTTACGGTACCAGGGGGTGCATGCCCAGGCCCGCTTCAGCGTAATCTTGATATCCCGGTCGGCAAGGACCACGGGGATTTCGTTTCCTTCGGCCTCGTCCACCGCCTCTTTCAGTTCGGCGCCTGGCTTGACTCCGGTCTGGGCTCCCATGCGCTTTTGGTACGAGCCCAGCACCAGGTTGGCGATGAGGGTGGCGAGCTGCTTGTTCTTGATGACGGACTTCAGGTCGGTGTTTTTCCAGCGGTCGGGGTCCTTGAGGGACTGCATGCGCCCGGCGTCCAGTTCTACGCATACGGTGTCGGGCTTTTCGTTTTCGATGGTCTCCCTGACCAGTTCCTTGGAAACCTGGGAGATGTGGGCCGTGCCTACAAGGACGATTTCCCTGTTGTCGCCGGTAGATATCCGGTAGATGTCCGCATTTTCGCTCATAATGGGCGAAAAAATAGAAAAAAGGGGGGTGCTGTCCGCAGGAAATGCCTAAAAATGCAAAAAAAAGGTAAAAAGAGGATTTTTCAAAAAAAAATGTGTATATTTGAAAGGGTTATTATTTTTTCGGAGGAAAATCCTATGAAAAAACTATTGATGGGTGTTTCTTTTTTGGCAATGATTATTGCCGGTTGTGCAGGTACGGTTTCGGACGATCCCGAAAAGATTGACAACGCCTTGGTGGGTTTTACATCGTGTGTGCAGGGTTCTCGTTGGAATGAAGCATTGGATTATGTAACTGAGAGCGAAGCCAACGAGATTAGTGATGGCGATGAATTCAAGGAAGAATACAAGGTGGCCGCCCGCCGTTTGCCTCTTTCGACTCTCCGCAAGGCGGGCTTGAAGGTGGATGGCAAGGGCCGCTTGATTGGCATCAAGGACGCCATGGACGAGGCTAACGAGCGCTACATCGTTTCCGAAGAACAGGCCAAGGTGGGCACCAACCTGGAAGAAATGGAAAAGGAGCATATCCGCCGCCGCCTGGAAGAAGGCCAGCGTGTTTTGAAGCAGGAGGAGGAAGCTGCCAACCAGGAACAGGAAGACATCGTGTATTCCAATAAGCTGACGGAAGAGGAAAAGCGCAAGTATGGCAGTACCCGCGACCTGCAGGCTCCAGAGAAGTTTGAAGATGAAAACACCGAAGCTGCCGAAGAAGAAGTCCACGGCGACTACGAATCTGACTAATTTTTGACAAATTAATTTTTAGGTTTCCCTCGACTGTTGTCGGGGGATTCTTGTAAAGAAACATGAAACACTTATCGATTCTTTTATTTGCCCTTGCCTTGGTGCTCGTGGGTTGCGGGGACTGGGGGACCGATGACTCTGATTACGGTTACCAGGCGAAGCTCCATTTCCACTATTATTACGGGCAGGACTGCTCCTGGATGGGGGCCGATTACTTGTGCGGTGATGCCTATTCCCTGTCGCCTTCTTTGACGGTGTCCGTGAAGGTGGACTGGAACGGGGATGCTACTGTCTACTATGATGGATACGGCCCCTACTATTTCTGGAAAGACGAGTACGATTACGCTTACGACCGGCATTATGGCGAATACTATTACCAGTTCAACCTGGATGGCAATTACAGCCTGACGGTCTACGATTCGGGCGCCGAGGTCATATACGCCGACACCTATACCGGGGTGGAACACCACTATTTCTACGATGTGTGGTGAAATTTCGGATTTCGGATTTATGAATTCGGAATTGTTTCCTTGAAAAGCTCCGAATTCCGAACTCTGGATTCTGAATTAGCTATATTTGTCCCCACTTATGAGTAAAAGTGGCGAGAATTTCGTGATAGCCCTGGATGGCGGTTCGGGTACCGGCAAGAGTACCACCGCTAAGATTGTGGCCAAGACCCTGGGTATCACCTATTTGGACACGGGCGCCATGTATCGCGCCGTGACGTTAGCTGCCCTGGACGCAGGACTCCCTGCCGAGGACGGCCCCGCCATGGACAAGTTGCTCTCTAACCTGACTCTGGGGTTCGACTCCGAAAATCACATTTTGATTAACGGCGTGTGCCGCGAAAGCGAAATTCGCGGCATGAAGGTGTCGAACAACGTGAGCATCTACTGCGCCCTCCCGTCGGTCCGTGCCGCCATGACCAGGCAGCAGCGTGAAATCGGCAAGAAGCAGAGCTGCATTCTGGATGGCCGCGACATTGGAACCGTGGTGTTCCCCGATGCCAAGTACAAGTTTTTCATGGTGACGGACGTAGAGGTCCGCGCCGAGCGCCGCTACAAGGAACTCCTTGAAAAGGGCGAAAAAGTTACCCTGGAAGAGGTCCTCCACAACTTGGTAGAACGGGACCGGCTGGACTCTTCCCGCGCAAACGCCCCCCTCAAGAAGGCGGACGACGCAATCGAAATTGACACTACACACATCTCAATCCAACAACAGGTGCAAAAGATTCTCGACTACGTAGGTGTAGTGGCGTAGCCTGAATCCTTTGAACCACAACCCAAATAAACAATATGTCTCAAAATCTCAAATTCGGAACTCAAGAAGATCTCGCTGAAATCCTCGCCGCCCAAGGCGAATGCAGCCCCGACTTCCGCAAGGCCAACGCCGACATCTACGCCGGCATGGACTGCCTGGAACAGGGCAAGCTCGTTACCGGTAAGATTAGCCAGGTGAACGACCAGGAAGTGCTGATCGACGTGAACTACAAGTCCGAAGGTGTCATTGACCGTGCTGAATTCAAGGACACGGACTCCCTCGAAATCGGTTCCGAAATCGAAGTGTTTGTCGAAAAGCTGGAAGATGAAGACGGACGTCTCATCCTCTCCAAGCAGAAGGCCGACTTCGTGCGCGTGTGGGACCGCATCCACACCGCTTTCGAAAACAACGAAGTCGTGCGCGGTACGCTCACCAAGCGTATCAAGGGCGGTGTGGTTGTCGACCTGTTCGGCATCGACGCCTTCTTGCCGGGTTCCCAGATCGACCTCCGTCAGATCCCGGACATCAACGCCCTCATCGGTCAGGAATTCGACCTCAAGGTTATCAAGGTCAACAAGGCCCGCCGTAACATCGTCGTGTCTCGCCGTGTGGTTCTCGAAGAAGAACGCAACAAGCAGCGTGGCGACGTGCTCGAAACCCTCGAAAAGGGTCAGATCCGCAAGGGTATCGTCAAGAACATCACCGACTTCGGTGCATTCATTGACCTGGGCGGCGTAGACGGCCTGCTCCACATCACCGACATGAGCTACAAGCGCATCAACCACCCGACCGAAATGCTCCAGCTTGGTCAGGAAGTCGAAGTCATGGTTCTCGACTTCAACGACAAGAAGGAACGCATTTCTCTGGGCATGAAGCAGCTTAAGCCCCATCCGTGGAAGGATATCGCCGAACGTTATCCGGAAGGCGCCATCGTCAAGGGTAAGGTTGTTTCCATTACCGATTACGGTGCATTTGTTGAACTGGATAGCGGCGTTGAAGGCCTCATCCACGTTTCCGAAATGTCCTGGACCCAGCATGTCAAGCATCCGTCCAAGATCCTCTCCGTTGGTCAGGAAGTGGAAGCCGTGGTGCTCAAGGTTGAAGAAGATGCAGAACGTATCTCTCTCGGCATGAAGCAGCTGGAAAGCGATCCGTGGGATTCTATCGAAACTGAACTTCCGCCGGGTGCCCGCGTGGTTGGTGAAATCCGCAACATCGCTTCCTTCGGCGCCTTCGTCGAAATCAAGGAAGGTGTTGATGGCCTCATCCACGTGTCTGACATGTCCTGGACCAAGAAGATCACTCACCCCAACGAAATGGTCAAGAAGGGTGACAAGGTGGAATGCGTTGTGCTGGCCGTCGATAAGGAAAAGCGCCGCATTAGCCTCTCCATGAAGCACCTCACCGAAGACCCGTGGGATTCTGTGGAAACCACATACCCCGTGGACGCCGAAGTGAAGGGTAAGATCGTTCGCATGCTGGACCGCGGTGTCGTGGTTGAACTCGCCGACGGTATCGAAGGCTTCATCCCGGTTTCCAAGCTCACCGCTGAATACATCAAGGTTCCTGCCGATGCATTCAAGGTTGGCGACGAAGTTCCGGCTGTGGTGACCGAAATCGACCAGAACAACCGCAAGATCTTCCTCTCTGTGGTGGACTACTTCAAGAACCGTGAATCCGCCGAGTTGAAGGCTTGGATGGACTCTCACAAGCCGGGCGAATCTGGCACCACCATCGGTGAAGCCGCCGCCCCCAAGAAGAAGAGCACCAAGAAGAAGGCTGAGAAGGCTGCTGACGAAGCTGCCGAAAAGCCGGCTGAAGAAGCCTAATGAGTTGTGGGTTATGAGTGATGAGTTCGTAAGTCTATGGTTTGCTTTGAGGTGAAATAATGGCGCTTCGTGCAAAATAAAAACACCTGGGACTTATCGCTAACCAGTCGCTTAAAGGAATCCCGCGGGTAAAACCGCGGGGTTTCTTTTTATTTAGAATTGGATGTATGGTCAAGGGAATGTCATTGAATAGCTATCTTGTATCTGTGATGAAAAAGATTTTTTTGAGTGCTTTGGTTGGGACAGTCGCCCTTTCTTTTTGGGGGTGCGCTGGTGGGCCCAAGGTAGATGACCCGGAATTTTTCAAGAACAAGTCGGGCGTTATCGGCGTGTTCAGGCAGCCCGCCTTCTACTGCAGCGAGGCCAGTCCCCAGTATATGCAACTGGGAGATTCTACGGTGCTGGTGAAACCTGCCTATAGCGAAGACCAGGATAACCTCTTTGTGCAGGAGATGGGCCCGGGAGTTGCAACCCTGAAATACTATGAATACGCCTGTGGCGAGGACAAGCACAAGTTCGTGCTGGATACCACCCGCAAGGACGGGGCGTCGGGCCTGGTGGTGCCGGAATCGGGATTCTGCAAGACGGTGATTTCCTTTGTGGAAGGGGACAAGCTGTTTACCCAGAACGATGACCTGCTCATTGAATTTTTCGAGAAGCACAAGGTGGCCACCGGCTTCCACATGATTCCCTACTGCGAAGTGGTGACGCCGAGAGGGCGAACCGTATCGACGGGCATGGATTCGGATTCCTTGCTGCAGGTGAAATACGAGGCGGCTATTGCCGATGCGGCTGAAGCGAAACAAGAAGAGATTTACCCGCTGGTCACCGTCACGCCGGAGTCGGATGGAGTGACTTGGGACAGGGACTCTACCCATGTGCTGGTGATTACCTTCCACGATAGGCCTGACATTTACGATACGGATACGTTGGTCATGTCGCAGGAAGTATGGGTAGTTTCGGAAAAGGAACTGTATTCCTGGTATAAGTCGAACAATGCTGGCGTAAAGGATTGGGATGTCCGCTTCAAGCAACTGCTGGGAATTCGTGCAAGCGCGAAGTATACCCATTTCTCTGCTTTGTGGGTGAAGCCCATAGACCTGGTGCGTCCGGCTTACCAGACCGACGTAAAGCTGGATTCCATGACGCTGAAGTTCGACGAAAGCTTTGACGACTACACCTACGACAAGGAGTTCAAGCTTTCGTTCAAGCGCTGGTTCGACGACAGCCGCGCAAAGGCCTACGTCAAGAAAACGGGCTACCCCTGGACCCGTCTGGGCTATACCTATGACTGGGGCGCCGAAGACAAGAAATACGGTCTCACGGAATTCCTGATTTTGCAGGACTCCCATGTGCGGGTGCAGTTCACCAAGAACGTGCCTACCTTCGTGAAGTGGCTGGAAGAGAGGAACTAGAATATAAAGTATATTCCCAGACGGGGCACAATATTTATTCCGGAAAATTGGTAGCTAATCAACCAACTGTCGTCCGTCTTTGGCGAATCCACGGAGAGTACGCCAAGTCCAAGTACATTTGTGGTAATGTCGGCTCCTGCCAGTACGCCGAAACTTTCCGATAGCGCGTATGCTAGAATGAAATCGCCTCCGAGCATCAGGTCCACGTAGGTGGCTGAACATTCATAGCCTTCGCTTGCCTCATCAAGCATTTTGACATCAAGTCCAAAAATAAAGTGGATGGCCAGGATTAGGTCACCGTCGCCCTGAACTGGAGCGATGCCCCAGCCAAATCTCAGGTTGAAGTCGATTCCGTCAACATCGAATCCGTTGTCGATTTCTCCCGAATTGTAGCCAAGGCCTATTCCAAAGACCGAAGAATAGCCGTTGGGCTTCACGCGGAGACGGGTCCAGTTGAATTCTATGCCCAACGAGGAAAAATCTGTATGGCCGTCGCCGATTTTCCACCTTTCGTTTTCAAAAGGCATGGATGCGTGCAGGCTTTGTAGGCTCTTGCCGGGATTTTTCTCGCTCTTTGGGGACGGTTCCGCTGCCTGTGGCTCCTGCTGGAGGGGCTGTTGTTGTTGGGACTGTTGATTGTACTGCTGCTGCGGATAGGGCTGCTGACTATACTGCTGCTGCGGATAGGGTTGCTGGTTGTACTGCTGCTGTGGGTATGGTTGTTGGTTGTATTGTTGCTGTGGGTAAGGCTGTTGGTAATAGCCGTTTGGTGGTGGCGGATTCGCATACCCCTGTTGATTGTACTGCCCGTAATAGGCCTGGCCATTATAGTTCTGATTAACGCCGTTCTGCGGTTGCTGGACGTATTGCTGTTGTTGTCCGTATTGACTGTATCCCTGTTGCGACTGGCTGTAATCGGATTGCGCAGATGCGCAGGTGGCAAGAAACGCCACCGTAGCCAATACGGCCCAACATTTTTCTATGGTCATAAGTAAAACCTTTATTTACCTGTACGTCCGCAGGTTCCGTATTTGCCTATGCTGATGATGCTGAAGTTGTAATTGCTGCCGCTATTGCCTTCTATCCAGAATTTAAGGGCGGCAAGCCCCGTTGCGGCCTGATCTCCTCCAATTGTACCACCTTGCCCCTTTGCGAAACCTCGCTGCTGGAATCCGTACCATGGCAAATTTTGTACCACCATCTCACCTTGATAAAGGGTGTCTACGGGAAGGTCGTAGCCGTATCCAGCATCTACTTCGCTTCCAAGGCTGAGTTCGAGCAGCATATCTACATTTGAGGAATAGACAACGCATATGCCTAGCCAATCAGAGACATCAGCTTCATCCCAAAAACCACCGGCTTCTTCCCCAGCGATAAGGAAACCTATTCCGACATAAGGATCTCGTCCAAGTGTACCTATGTTGAGGGAGGCGGTTCCGCAAATTCCCTGACAGTAGTCTATAACAGGATCCAAGGCATAGTCGTTAAATTCGTTTCCTTTAGCTACGGGCCAAATGATGGAGGAGCGGCCACCATCTTCGCTATCGTCAAATTCAAACCAGTAACCGGACGTGTGTGAACCATTGTCCAATCCCGTCTCTACTACATAATCTCCATCTGGTCCGCACCAAAGGTCGCCGCAGATTGTCGATGTAATGGCGGAAGAGGAACTACTGTTGTTGCTTGACGAACTGGACCCAGTTGGTATGGTGCTGGAAGAGGAACTGGACTCTTCCCATGGGGGTACATAGTCGTCGCAATCGGTAAGTTCCTTAAGGGGAATCCACTGGCTTTGACCCATACCATCTCCACATACGTAGATGGTATTCTTTGCCTTTACCCACATTGTTTCATTGTAATTGCGGCATTCGGGAGCATCGTAAAGATTATCGATGTAGTAATTGCATCCAGAGGGTCTTGTGTAGTTGTATGTCGATACATAGTCATCGCAGTCGGAAAGCTTGGAGTGGAGGTTCCAGTAACCCTCTTGCGTCAGTCCGTTGTCTTCGCATACATAGATTTTGTCTTCGTCTTTTACCCACATGGTTTCGCCGTAGTCGTAGCAATGGGGGGCGTCCGTGAGTTCATCTACGTAGTAGTTACAACCTTGGGGCCTCTTGGAGTCCTCATCCTTGTCTTTATCCTTGGCCTTGTCATCGGTGCACTTTCTCGCCCAACAATCTAGCGCTTCAGCGCTATTTTCGGCGGCACAGCCAAAGAGTATTGCGCACAGGAGGGCCAACGTCGAAATAAAGTAAAACTTTTTCATTTTAATCTCCCTCTTGTTAGAATGTGAAGAAAACGCCTATGCGGGGCACGATGTTTGGACCGGTCAAGTAATACATCAGGAATTTCTTGTCTGAATCGCTGTCGGAGTATTTTTCAACAACCTCGTCGTCTACCATGTGTTTCATTGTCGCGTTCACTTCTGCGCCCCAGTAGCCGACACCAATCATATTGCAGGAGGCGTCGATTCCGGCCATGACTCCAAAATTGGGCTTAATCTGGTAGGCCAAAACCAGCCCGCCCCCAAGGAAAACGTCAAAGGTGAAGAATGTCATATTGTATTCGGTTTCATAGACATCATAGGAGTCACGTTTTTTCGCCTCTTCTTCGCCTTCTGATTCGTTTGTCTTGGAAAAAATCATCTTAAGGTCCAAGCCCATCAGTACGTGGACGGCGAGCATGAAGTCTCCCGTAATTGGGGCGAAGCCCGGTCCGAACCGGATATTTACGTCGAAGCCGTTGAAGTCGAGATTGGAACTTCCGCCGGCACCAACTTCACTCCTGACAAAACCTACGCCAAGCCCGACAGTGGATGAATAGCCGTCATCGTCTATACGGATGCTATTGTAGTTACCCATAAAGACCAGATGGCTGGCTTCAAGGTCCTTCTCGATATCGGAATTCTTGATGGTCCATTTTTCACTTTCTATGGGTAGTGAAAAGTTCAGTGAACGGAGCAGCTTGGTTTTTTCCTTGGAGTCCCCTTTTTCTTGGTCGTTATTGCTCATGGCCTGCTGTGGGGGTTGAGCATAGTAGGCTTGTTGCTGGGGGTACGGCTGTCCATAGCCCTGGTTTGGGTCGCCGTAGTAGCCCTGTTGTTGCGGGTAGGTCTGCTGGGGGTATGGCTGCTGCTGGGGGTATGGCTGCTGCTGTGGATACGGCTGTTGCTGGGGATACGGCTGCCCGTAGCCCTGGTTTGGGTCGCCATAGTAGCCCTGTTGTTGCGGGTAGGTCTGTTGGGGGTATGGTTGCTGGGGATAGGCCTGCTGCTGTGGATATGGCTGTTGTTGGGGATATGGCTGTCCGTACCCTTGCTGAGGAGGCTGTCCATAGCCTTGCTGGGGATTGCCCTGGTTGTAGCTTGGCTGTTCGTAAGCCTGGTTTGTGCTGCCGTAGTTTTCCTGCTGTTGCGGATTGACTTGCTGCGGACTGCTCTGCTCTGGAGGGCTGACTTGTTCGGTCGGCTCTACTGCCTGAGTTTCGCTTGATTCGGCGATTGTTTCTGGCTGTTCCTGCATTTCATTTTGCCCGATCTCGGTGGCAAATGTTGTGCCAAAAGTTATAGCCATGATACCAGCATAAATCTGTATTCTTTTGTTTAGCATGGTTGCTCCTTGGAAACAAAAAAAGCGGAGAAGGCTATAGCCTTTCCGCCAAAACGCTTGTTTTGTACAAAGTAATCAGCGAAGCAGAATTTGTTGCCCCCCCCTCGCAAAAATCATGCCAAAAAGTTCACGGTCGGCGGAAGCCGACAGCGAACTGTGGGTGTGCTCGCAGACAGGGCTAAGACTTTCGAAATGGTACTGCATCTCCCCCAATATATATAATTTTTTTTCAAAAAGTGAAAAAAATGGAATTTGGAGCGTTTTTTTTCGTTATAGCCTGACGATGACCCGCCACAGTTGCTGGCTGGCGTTTTTGTACTTGCGCTCAAAGGCGGTGATGGGCTGCTCAGGCTCGAACGCTTCACTATTGATTGTCATTGCGACCCTCGAAGAGGGGAAGCAATCACTAACCGGCATCTTCTGTAAAATGCCCGCCGCCAGTTCAAATTCCCGAGCGTAGATTTCCCAGTTGGTCCGCAACTCCGTTTCTTGGGCTAGCTGCAACAGGGTAGGGAATATGGGGTGCAGGTGGAAACGCCTGCCCGCTTCGCTCTGCTTGGGCCAGGGATTGGGATAGTAAAGAGCGTGGTAGGGAATGACCCATTGTCCGCTTGTTACCTTGTCCAAAGCGAGCCGCCAAAAGTCGATGAGTTCCGCCCGGACGTAGAAAATGTTTTTAGGTTCATTTTGTTGGGCGTTGTTGGTTTGCGCCTCGGTGCCGCGGGACTGAGCGGTGTCGAAGGCCCTGCCCGCCTTGTCCAGACGGATGGCGGACTTGTCGATGCCGATGACGGGATAGTCCGGAAAACGCCTTGCCAGATGTTGTGTGCTTTCGCCGGTGCCGCATCCTGAATCTAGAATGACAGGCTGTGGGGTAGCGCAGGATGGTCCTTCGGACTGGGCGTGCCCTTTGGTGTAAAAATCTTCGATGAACTGTTCCGCGTCGGCGAAGGCATTCCGGGTGTGGTCGGCGATGGGCCTCTTGTATTCGGTGGTGGCGTACTTGCGGACCAGCTTTTCCAAATCCTTGAAAGGGCCGTCTTGGTTGGACAGGACTTCGCGAGCGTTGTTCATTCCTGGACCTCGATGCCGTACTTGTTCACCTTGTAATGCATCATGCGGGGGCTTACCTGCAGGTCGCGGCCGGCGGCGCTCAGGTTCCCGTTGTTTTTGCGCAGGGCTTCCATCAGGATTTCTTTTTCGTAGGAGCGGAGCAGCGTGGAGAGCGACGCCGGACCTTCGGGAATGAGCGACGTGCCCGAGGTAACGTCGGTCTGCAATGTAGGCGGAAGGTCGTAGGCGTTGATGCTTACGTCTGTGGTGGCGAGGCAGGCGTGTTCGATGCAGTTTTCCAGTTCCCGCACATTGCCCGGCCAGTGGTAGCTCATGAGCATGTCGATGGCGGGAGTGCTGAGCCTCTGGATTTTCTTGCCGTATTTCAGGTTCATCTTGGCGATGAAATGATCCGCCAAAAGCAAAATGTCCGTCTTGCGTTGGGACAGTTCCGGCAGCTTGATCTGGAAAATGTTCAGGCGGTAGTAGAGGTCTTCGCGGAAAAGCCCCTGCTGCATCAGGGTTTCGAGGTCCTTGTCGGTGCTGGCGATAATCCGGATGCTTGCGTTCTGGAAAATGTTGCTCCCCAGGCGGCTGAAGCGCCGGTCTTGCAAAAACTGCAAAAGCTTGGTCTGTGCGGCAAGGGGCAGGGAGCCGACCTCGTCTATAAAAAGGGTGCCGCCGTTTGCCTGCTCCGCCTTGCCCAGGTGGCGCGCGGTGGCGCCAGTGAAGGCGCCCCTTTCGTAGCCGAACAGTTCGCTCTCCAGGGAGTTGAATCCTTCGCCTGCGTTCAGGGAATCGCAGTTCAAGATGACGAAGGGCCCGCTCGCCCTTTCGGACATGCGGTGCAAAGTCCTTGCAGTGTGTTCCTTGCCGGTGCCTGCCGCCCCGCGGATAAGCACCACGGCGTCGCTACTTGCGATTTGCCGCACCTGCCGCTCCACCTCTTGCATGGCACGGGTGTTTCCGATGAGTTCGCTGGGAGTGCCGCCCATGAGGTCCCGAAGTTCCTGGAATTTCTTTTGGTACCCCGTTTCGACGGCGGCGAAATTGTTGCCGATGATTTCTTGCAGCCTTTGCCTCAGGCGGTCCTTGGCACGGATATGGTGCAGGGCGTCGTCGATTTGGCGCAGGGCTTCTGTTTGCAGGGCGTTGAATTCCATGGCCTAAATATAGGATTGTTAGGCGGTTTGTTTTGTACGTTCTTTACAAATATGTAATAATAGTGATGAATTTTACAAAAATGTAAAGAAAACAGCCTAAAATTTGCCGTTTTTCCACTGCAAAGCTACCGTTCCCCTTTCTATTTTTCGCCCCGAAACAAAAGGACGCACTATGATCAGCACCCGCAAGAATACCGTCAACGATATCGCTTCGGCACCCGCCACCCCCATCAAGCCCGCCACGCCGGCAAACATCGACTATTTCGGCGAGGACGTGTTCAACGCCCGGGCCATGCGGAATTACCTTTCCAAGGAAACCTGTGAAAAGCTTTTGGCCACCATCGATGAGGGCGCTCCCCTGGACGCCAACATCGCAAGCGAAGTGGCCCATGCCATGAAACGCTGGGCCCTGGACCGTGGCGCCACCCACTTTACCCACTGGTTCCAGCCCCTTACCGGCTCTACCGCCGAAAAGCACGATTCCTTCTTGGAACTGGAAGAAGGCAAGCCCATCATGGTGTTCAGCGGCAAGAACCTGATTGTGGGTGAGCCGGACGCCTCCAGTTTCCCCAGCGGGGGCCTGCGCTCCACCTTCGAGGCCCGCGGATACACCGCCTGGGATCCCACCAGTCCCGCTTTTATCAAGCGTCACGGCAACGGCGCGACCCTTTGTATTCCCACGGCGTTCTGCAGCTATACCGGCGAGGCCCTGGACAAGAAGACGCCCCTGCTCCGCAGCTTGCAGGCTCTTTCCAAGTCTACCCGTAGGCTCATGACCTGTTTTAAGGCGAGTCCCAAGAAGACCACCGTGACTCTTGGCGCCGAGCAGGAATATTTCTTGATCGACAAGCGTTTTTACCTGCAACGGCCGGACCTGTACCAGGCGGGCCGCACCATCTTTGGGGCAACACCTGCCAAGCACCAGCAGATGGACGACCACTACTTCGGTAGCATTCCCACCCGTATATTGAACTTTATGAACGATGTGGAAATGGAGTTGTGGAAACTTGGAATTCCGGCCAAGACCCGCCACAACGAGGTGGCCCCTGCCCAGTTCGAACTGGCTCCTATCTTTGAAGAGGTGAACCTGGCCTGCGATCACAACATGCAGATTATGGAAGTGCTCCGTCAGGTGGCGGATAGGCACGGGCTGGTTTGCCTGCTCCACGAGAAGCCCTTTGCCGGCGTGAACGGCTCGGGCAAGCACAACAACTGGAGCATTACTTACGGTCATGGAAACCTGCTGAACCCCGGCAAGGACCCTCACCAGAATGCGGTTTTCTTGACGGCCCTCTGCGCCGTGATTTATGCGGTGGATACCCACGCTGACCTACTCCGCATGACGGTGGCTGGAGCAGGTAACGACCATCGTCTGGGGGCCAACGAGGCGCCTCCGGCAATCATGTCCATTTACCTTGGTGACCAGCTGATGGACGTAATCGACCAGCTGGAACAGGGCGTGCCCAAGTCCAGCAAGCAGGCGGGTGCCATGCGGATTGGCGCAGACGCCTTGCCGCCGCTCCCTCGGGACGCTACCGACCGTAACCGCACGAGTCCCTTCGCCTTTACGGGAAACAAGTTCGAGTTCCGCGCTCCGGGCTCTAGCCAGAGCTGTTCCGAACCTAACGTGGTGCTGAACACCATCGTGGCCGAAGCTTTTGACATGATTGCCGAACAGCTGGAAAAACTGGACGAGAAGAATTTCCATACGGGACTGCAGAAGATTCTCCAGAAAATCGTGAAGGAACACAAGCGCGTAATCTTCAACGGCAACGGCTATACCGACGAATGGATTGCCGAAGCGGAACGCCGCGGGCTGCCTAACATCAAGACTTCTATGGAAGCCATGAAGGCCCTGGTGAAAGACGAGAACGTGGCCCTGTTCGAGAAGTACGGCGTGATGAACCGTCGCGAGATGGAATCCCGCTACGAGGTGAACGTGGAGGATTTCCACAAGCGTATCCATATCGAAGGGGAAATCGCCCGTGACCTGGCGAAGAACGTGATTTTGCCCAAGGTGGTGGATTCTTACTCCAAGGCCCTCAAGACAAATGAAATGGCCCTGAACCAGGGATTCCCTGGCTTGGACAGCTACGCCAAGGCTCTGGGTGAAGGCTCTTCGAAGCTGATGGCCGCCATTGCCAAGATGGAGGCCTGCCTGGAGAAGGACCACGAGGATATTCTCGACGCCATGGCGGAACTTCGCGGCGTGGTGGACGCCCTGGAAAAAATCGTGCCCGACGACTGCTGGCCCCTGCCCAAATACAGGGAAATGCTGTTCATCTACTAAACGATTTACGTACAAAAAAACACCCGAGGTCCACTGCCCCCCCCTTTTTTCTATATTCATTGTTATATTTAGAGGGGGGTTATTCCCCTCAAAAGGAGAAAACTATGAAAAAACTACTATGGACATCGGCTATTGCCCTGACGGCCGTGGCATGCCTTACCGCCTGTGATGAAAGCACCAGCGGCGCCTCTAATGCCATCCCATCCTACAAGACAGAAACAGCCCTTCCGGACACCTGCGAGATGGAAGTGGCCAAGGCTGGCGACACCTACTTCGCTTGCTTTGAGAATAAGTGGGTGGAAGTCACGGACTCTGCCACCGTGGAACAGTTCAAGGAAGGCCTTGACGAGGACGAAATCAAGGAAAAACTTGAAGAACTGGAAGACCTGCTGAAGCCCACCACGCCGGCTAAGCCCAAGTCCTCCAGTAGTAAGAAGACGGACGAGGATGTGGAGTCCAGCGACAGCGAAGAGCCCGAAAGTTCCGCCAGCGAAGAAGAATGCACTGGCCGCCGCTGCAAGACCGGCAATTCTAGTAGCTCCAAGAAGAGTAACGGTGGAAACGGTGGCTCTAGTGAAGGTGATGAAGGCGGCGAAGGAAGCTCTCCGTCTAGTGCCGAAAGCAGTTCTCCCTCCAGCACTGAATCTAGCTCTCCGTCCAGTGCCGAAAGCAGTTCTCCCTCCAGTACTGAATCTAGCTCTCCGTCTAGCGCTAACTCCAGCGTGAGCAAATGTGGCGGCGTTGTCTACGATCCCGAAACACAGTCCTGCGTTGGCACTGTAATCAAGGACAAGTGTGGCGATAATCTTTATACACACCAGCAAAACTGGGCCTGTGTTGACGAAAACTACTACTATATCGATCCGACAGACGAAGATTTTGTCTATGTTGTCGACAAGAGAGACGGCAACGCCTACAGAGTCTTAATGGGACCGGATAAGGTTGTTTGGATGGCCGAAAACCTGCGGTATGATAATGGCTCAACTAGGTGTTATTCGGGAGATAATTCCGAGTGCTCGTTGTATGGCAGAGCCTATACTTGGACAGATGCGGCCGGTAGTATTTGTCCAGATGGTTGGCATACCGCGAGTGGCGACGAATGGATTAATCTTGTTTCGGCAGCTGGAACAACAACAAAAGAATCTTTACAAAATCTCAGATCCACAAGCGGATGGAGTGAGGGCTATAATGGCAATGATGAATTCGGATTCAATATGTTGGAAATTAATTTCCGAGATAATTCAAGTGGAAGCCGTATTTCTGGGGCGTATTTCTGGTCGTCAGATGAAGTTGGAACAGCATTCGGAAACAATGTCACCATAGATGAAAACTTTAATTGGAATGGTGCCGATGGAGGCGATTCAAAAACACGCTATGCCTCTGTCCGTTGCGTAATGGATGACGCCACCTTGCCCAAGTTGGCGAAAGCTCTTGACTAATTAATTCCGTATCGTTTGGACATTCACGCCCGAGGTTCTCTGAACCCCGGGCTTTTGTTTTGTTCGTGCCACGAGCCCCACACTTCTAATTACTACATTTCCCTACTACTACCAAGGGGGCTTTATGCAAGATGCTGAACGGGATAAACGCATATCCGAACTTGTGAAAAAGGACCAGGAACACGACGCCCGCCTGGATGCCCAGGCCGAAAAGGATTACGAGCACGACCTGCGTATCGATTCCCTCTACAGCAAGGAACGGGAGCAGGAATTCAAGATCAAGGCCCAGGTGGCAAAGGACGCGGAACACGATTTCCGCCTGAATTCCGTGGATTCCAAGAACGAGGAACAGGATTCGGAACTGCACCGCCAGTCCATCAAGGACCGGGAGCACGATGCCCGCCTGGAAACCTTGGAAAAGCTTTATGCGGACTTGGCCGCCCGTGTGGAATTTCTGGAATCGCAGCTGAAAAAATAGGCCCATGTCGCAGCCTGTCCGGAACATCGCCATCCTTGCCCATGTGGATGCGGGCAAGACCACCTTGTCGGAACGGATTCTGTTCACGGCAGGGGAGGTGCGTCGTCCGGGCCGCGTAGAAGAAGGCCTTGCCACCATGGACTACCTGCCCGAAGAAAAGGACAGGGGCATTACTATCGAAAGTGGCGTGGCCCACTTTGAGTGGAAGGATACCTGGTTCAATTTTATCGATACGCCGGGTCACGTGGATTTTGGCGCCGAGGTGGACACGGCCCTCACGGCGGTGGAAGGGGCGATTCTTGTGGTGAGTGCCGCCAGCGGTGTAGAGACCCAGACGGTGGCCGCTTTCAAGAAACTCCGGGAGGCGGGCGTTCGGACGATTTTGTTCGTGAACAAGCTGGACAATCCCGACTATTCCCTGGACGAAACCCTCATCAATATCGAAGAAGTTTTGGGTGTGCGGCCGGTGCTCATGACGCTGCCGGAATATCGGGACGGCAAGATGACCGGCGTGCTGGACGTGCTGAGCAAAAGCCGCCTGGAACATTCCGCTACCGGCGAAGAAGTGGTGGACGAAGGCTGGAACGTGGATGACGGTTGGGATCAGGCTCACGACCTGAAAAAGCATTACGCCGAGGCGGTGGAATTTGCCAGCAATTTTGACGACGAGATTTTGAAGCTTGCCATGGAAGGCAAAACGGTGCCACCGAAAATGCTGTTACGGGGGCTGAAGGCCCTGGCGGCAAGCGACGATTACGCCCTGTGCTATGCGGGCTCTGCCATGGAAGGTTTTGGCGTGCGAAGCCTCACGACGGCGCTGACTTTCTTTTTGCCAGAGGTGCCTGCCTTTGACAAGGGCGAACTGGGTCAGGTGATACGCCTCCGGTATTTCAAGGGCGTGGGGGAGATTTCCATATTCCGGAGCCACACGGATTTGGAACGGAAGGCATGGCCTGCGGGCTTTGAGTTTTCGAGACTGAAGGCGAACCTGCTGGTGCCTGTAGATGAAATCCGTGCAGGCGATATTTACGCGATGCGTACGCCTTTCGAGACGGAACTGGGAGAGGTGATTTATTTAGACGAGAGGCGAGAGACGAGAGACGAGAGAAGTGAGGCGCGAGGCACGAACCCCGAACCTCGAACCTCGAACCCCGAGCCTCGAGCCTCCCTCCGCAACAAGTACCAACCGCTTTTGCAGACCCGCGTGGAGTGCCTGGGTTCCGAGGACTTTTTGCATGTGGACAACAGCCTGAACATGCTTGGCCGTATGGACCCCAGTTTCCGCGTCCAGAAGGATGACGGCGGTTTCTGGTACTTGCATACCGTAGGCGAGGTGCAGCTGGATGTGCTGCTTTCGCGCCTGAAGCGGGAATTCGGTTGCGAAGTGAAGGCCGGAAGCCCCGAGGTGCGCTGGCAAGAGCGTTTATGTCGTGAGGTGGGTCCCGTGGAAAATTCGTTCCAGCTTGGGCCCCACAAGATTTCTATCAAGCTTTCGGCGACGCCTTTGGAAGGCGATGCCCACGACATACGGCTTTCTGCGGAATTTTTAGAGACGGCTCCCCGCGAGATTCTGGCCGGTGTCCGCTCGGCCCTGCTGGAATCTGCCGAAGTCGGGATTCTCGGCAAGGGAGCGCTGGTAGGCGTGCGCTTTGAGGTTCACGAGTTTACCTGGACCGAGGGGGCGCTCCCGCCTATGATCAAGAAGGCCTGCGCCGATGCGGTTACAAAACTGATCAAGCCTGCCGATGTGGAACTTTACGAACCCATCATGGAGCTTTCGCTGGAATGCCCCGTGAACTTTGCAGGTCTTGTGACCGGCGATATCCAGTCACGGGACGGCAAGGTGAAAGAAATTGGCGGCGACGGCAAGACCCACTTTTTGAAAGCGGAAGTCCCGCTACGCAAGATTTTCGGCTATGCTACCGGCGTGCGCAGCATCAGCAAGGGTACGGCCCTTTACAGCATGAAACTGCTGGGGTATCGGCCGATTCCTGCGTCATTCCGGCCTTGAGCCGGAATCTGGCAACTGTTACATCCTCGCCATCTTGGCGCGGCGGCGGAAATGCTCGATGAGCGGGGCCACGGTGTCCTTGAAGTCGTCGTGGGTCTCGATGCGCACGAAGTCGATGGACATGCGCTGGAACAGTTCCTTGGTGGCTTTGCCCTGACGCTTAGCTTCACGGGCGAACGCTTCCCGGAAGGTGGCGTCGCCGGTATCGATGAGGAGTGTTTCTCCGGTTTCGGGGTCTTCCAGTTCCACGAGTCCTGCAGGGGGCAGTTCCGTTTCACGGGGGTCAACGACAGAGACCGCAAGCACGTCGTGGCGCTTACGGAGAATCTTGAATGCGTTCTCGAAACCTTCGTCCAAGAAGTCGCTCATCACCACGACCACGGCACGGCGGTTCAGAATCTTGCCGGCATATTCCAGCGCCACTTGGGTGTTGGTGCCGTGGTGCTGCGGCTTGAAATAGAGGATTTCGCGGATAAGCCGCAGCACGTGCTTGCGGCCTTTCTCGGGCGGGATAAACAGTTCCACCTGATCGGTATAAATCAGCAGGCCCACCTTGTCGTTGTTCTTGATGGCGGCGAAGGCGAGAAGTGCGGTCAAAGTCGCCATGACTTCGCCTTTCATTTGCTTGCCGGAACCGAATTCCGAAGAGCTGGACGCGTCCACCATCAAGAGCATGGTCATCTCGCGTTCTTCAATGAACTTTTTCACGTAAGGAGAGCCCGTGCGGGCGGTTACGTTCCAGTCGATGGTGCGCACGTCGTCGCCCGGCATGTATTCCCGGACTTCGCTGAATTCCATACCGTTCCCTTTGAAGGAACTGTGGTAGGCGCCTGTCATCACGGTGTCCAGCGTTCCGCGCACAGAAAGTTCAATTCGGCTGACGGTCTTTAAAACTTCTTTGTCTAGCATTTCGTCCACAATATACAAAGTTTACGGCTGCAAGGCAAACGGGGGCGTTGCGGGGGGGAGAACCCCCGCTAGAAGGGGTAGCGGATGACACGGCTAGATGGCGGGGGGGGACCCGCCATGACGACGTGGCAGAAGCGAGGGGAAGGCTTTCCCCTAACCACTAATCATTGACGCCTCAAGCGGATCCCCGACCAAGTCGGGGATGACAAAGAGGGAATCCCCCGGGATGACACTTCTTGAAACCTGCGGCCCTAAAACCTAAGACCTATTACCTAACCCCTAGATCCTAGCCCCTAGATCCTAGCCCCTAGATCCTAGATCCTAGCCCCTAAATCCTAGCCCCTAGATCCTAGATCCTAGCCCCTAAATCCTAACCCCTAATACGCCCCTTCGCCCTTGAACACGACCTTGAAGGTCTTGAGGATGAGCTTGAAGTCGTCGGCCAGCTTGCCGCCACGGCGGATGTAGTCGTTGTCCAGGCGCATCTGGCCTTCGAAGCTGATGTTGCTGCGGCCGCTGACCTGCCAGATGCAGGTGAGTCCGGGGGTTACGGAAAGACGCATGCGGTGCCAGGGTTCGTAGGTTTCCACCTCTTCGGGGAGAGGCGGGCGGGGCCCCACGATGGACATGTCGCCGTTGATGATGTTCACCAGCTGGGGCAGTTCGTCGAGGCTGAACTTGCGGAGAATGCGACCGAAGGGGTAGATGCGGGGGTCGTTCTTGATCTTGAAGGTCTTGCCGCCAGTTTCGTTCAGGGCCATGAGTTCTTTTTTGCGTTCTTCGGCATCCACGTACATGCTTCGGAACTTGTACATGGTGAACAACGAGCCGTTCTTGCCCACGCGGGTCTGCTTGAAGATGATGGGCCCCTTGGGGTCGCTGATCTTTACGGCCAGGGCACAGAATAAAAGCACCGGCGAAAGGATAATCAGGCCCAGCAGGGCGCCTGTAAAGTCTACGCACCGCTTGATGATATGCCGAAAACGGATCTTGTGGGGGTGGGGCCAGATGTGGTCCATGTTCAGGCGGTCAACGCGGAAGAAACTGCCGTTGGTGCTGTTGAATTCCTTGATTGTGTCCGCCAGTTCCAGGTTTTCTTTTTCTTGGAGGCCGGTATAGAGGTAGGCCTTGAAGATGGGCTTCTTGGGCTTGTGCCGCAGGTTCTGGATAAGGCCCGCGTCGTTTAGCCTGTGGAGAATTTCTTTTCGGATGTTCTCCAGGGTGGAAAGGTCCGAATTCAGCAGGATGACGCCGATGCCGTTTCCGTCGGAAAGGTAGCCGATGACATCGATGAACCGAAGGTGGGAGAACATGGTAAGCAGGCTGATACGCCAGGTCTGCTCTACGGTCTGGTTCGGCCATGCCCAGCCCAACAGGTCGAACTGGTGGGCGTAAATCTGGACAAAGATGAAGGGCTTGCGGGTGCGGTTCGCCCGCAGGAACTCCTCGTTCAGCCTGGCCCGGAAAAGCCTGGCCGGATAGACGATGTTCTTTAGCCTCTGCTCCGTGAGTATGGAGTCAATGGCTGGATTTACCGATCCCTGTTCCATAACGAGAAATGTAGAAAAAGTGGTCAGTAAACAGTGGTTAGTAAACAGGATTGCAAATGAGAAAAGCCTCGTTTTTTGATTAATCACTAAACACTAAACACTAAACACTAACCACTAATTTCTATCTTTACCGCCGTAAAATTCAAAATGGAGACGCCTTATGTTGCGTATTGGTCTTATTGGAACGGGAACCGTCGGTGGCGGAGTTATCCAGATTCTGGAGCAGAAAATTGCCGAGTACAAGGAAAAGCTCGGTGTGGAACTGGAACTGGCCTGCATTTGCGCCAAGTCCGAAGAAGAAGTGGCCCCCTACAAGGCGAAGGGCTACAAGGTTTCAACCAACGCCGACGAAATGATTGCCGGCAACGACATCGATGTGCTGGTGGAACTGGCCGGTGGCTACAACATGCCCCGCAAGTGGATTCTGGCTGCCCTCGAAAGCGGCAAGCACGTGGTGACCGCCAACAAGGCTCTTCTCGCCAAGTATGGTCACGAGATTTTCCCCCTGGCCGCCAAGAACGGACTGCACGTGCTGTTCGAAGCTGCCGTAGGTGGAGGCATTCCCATTATCCGCAGCCTGCAAGAAGGCCTGCTGGGCTCTACGGTAGAAAGCCTGAGCTGCATCATCAACGGTACCTGCAACTACATTCTCAGCCGCATGGCCGACGAAGGCCTGGACTTTGACGTGGTATTGAAGGACGCCCAGAAGCTGGGCTTTGCCGAAGCGGACCCCACCTTCGACATCGAAGGAATCGACTCCGCCCACAAGACGGCCCTGCTTGCAAGCCTCTGCAGCGGCAAGCGGGTGGATTTTGAAAAGATCCATGTGACGGGTATTTCCAAGATTACCGCCCAGGATATCGCCTTTGCCAAGGAAATCGGCTGTTGCGTAAAGCTCCTCGGTATCTATCATCGCGATGGTGACCGTGTGGATGCCCGTGTGCATCCCTGCTTTGTCTCTAACGACAATCTACTTTCCAACGTGAACGGCGTGATTAACGCGGTTTACCTCAAGTGCGATAACCTGGGCGAAACGGTACAGACCGGTGCCGGTGCTGGCCGCCTCCCGACGGCCTCTGCCGTGGTAGCCGACCTGGTGTCTTTGGCCCGCTCTGTGGACATGGGCAGCCGCAAGGCGCTCCCCATGGGCTGGTTCAATGTGGAAAATTCCGCCACGCTGGTGCCGATTTCGGAAACGTCCTCCCGCTACTACCTGCGCTTTACCTCTCGTGACGCCTGCGGTGTGCTTGCGAAGATTACAAGCGTTCTCGCCGATAACAACATCTCCATCGAGACCATCATCCAGAAGAACGTGAAGGACCCGGGTAAGGTTTCCATTGTGGTCATTACCGAAAAGACCCAGGACAGCAAGGCCTCGAAAGCGGTGGACGCTATCGACGCCCTGCCCGAAATCGTGGAAAAGAGCCAGGTTATCCGTTTCCTGGTCTAAAAATTGGTTTCTGGACGGACCATTTTGTAGATTAAGCCTGTATGATTCGTGCCGCCACATTGGAAAGGGTGCTCCTTCTCCTTTCGGACTTTCTCGCCCTGACAATCTGCTTTGTTTTGGCGTACTGGGTTCAGTTCCATAGCGGCTGGATTGCCGAAAAGTTCGACCCTTCCAAGACCCTGGATGCCTACTGGCATATCGGGTGTGCCCTGAATATCTGCTGGCTTTTCTGGTTTACCTTTACGGGGCTGTACCGCACGTGGCTTTTACAGTCCAGAACCTTGCAGGTCTTGCGGGTGTTGCGGGCCGTTTTTGTGGGTGTGGTCCTGATTATTGTCGGCCTGTTCGGCTCTGAGTTTATGGGCAAGGTGGCCGCCGGTGCTCCCCTGACTGGCAACTACATCTACGGTTCTCGATTTACCTGGATTTTGGTCTATGGCGTTTTTGTATTGGTGCTGGTCGCTGCTTTCCGCATGGTGCTGTACCTTGGGCTAAGGTCGTTGCTCCGTCGGGGCTATGGGGCCAACAAGGTGCTGGTCCTTGGCTGTACGGAATCCGGCAAGAATATTGCAGAAGCTTTGAAAAAAGCTCCTGAGGTGGGTCAGCAGGTGGTGGGGTTTGTTGATGAACGCTATCAGGTGATGGACCATCATTTTTGCGATGTTCCGGTTCTTGGCAAGTATTCGGATTTGCCCGCATTGGTCAAGAAGTTGGGCATTTCGGGAATCATTATCGCTCATGACAGCTCTTCTCCGCAAGAAATCATGCGTGTGCTGGTATGGGTTTGCGAACTTCCCTTGCATATCTACATTGTGCCTGAGCTTTACCCTGCCGTCAATGGCAGGTTCAAGAGTAACCTGGTTCACGGGTTCGAACTGCAGGAACTGTTCCCCTTAGCCATGCCGCCCTGGCAGGTGCAGATCAAGAGATTCCTGGATATTGTTATTGGTGGAATTATCGGACTTTGCTCCTTGCCGGTGTGCCTGTTGGCGGCCATTGCCATCAAGCTGGATGACCACGGCCCCATTTTTTATTCCCAGGAACGCATCGGCCTGTACGGTAAGCCCTTTACGGTTTACAAGTTCCGCACCATGCGCACCGATGCCGAAAAGTTCGGTGCCCAATGGGCCACCAAGAAGGACCCTCGTATTACCCGTGTAGGGCATTTCTTGCGCAAGACTCGCATTGATGAACTACCGCAGATTTTGTGTGTATTAAAAGGCGACATGAGTATGGTGGGGCCTCGCCCCGAACGTGCCGTATTCATTGGCAAGCTCCGTGAGCAGATTCCCTTTTATATTGGACGTCTGAAGATGAAACCCGGTCTTACCGGCTGGGCCCAGGTTCGTCACCATTATGACAATAGTATTGAGGATGTTCAAATCAAGCTACAGTACGATATGTATTATTACGAGAACATGAGCCTGCTTCTGGATTTCCAGATTCTCGTGCGGACGGTCTATGTGGTACTGACCGGAAAAGGAGCTCAGTAAAATTCGGAATTCGGATTTATGAATTCGGAATTAATTATTAGATTTGATTTTTGAAATTCGAACTATCTTTACTCCGGAATCTGAAATCCGCTTTTAAAGTCTAAACTTTGAATTAACATCAACTCCGAACCCCGAATTCCTAATTCCGAATTAATTATGTACGGCGACAATTCTACTCCAGTTTTTCCTACCGAAGATGCTCTCACCATGATCCGTCTCGCTTTGGCCGAAGACGTGCGTACCGGCGATGTGACCAGCGAATGGACTATCCCCGCCGACCAGAGGCAGCATGCTCGCCTGATAGCGAAAGAAGACGGCGTGTTGGCAGGACTCCCTGTGATTGAACTGGTTTTCCAGGAACTGAAGGCAAGCGTGAAGGTGACGCTCCACAAGAAAGACGGCGACGTGGTCAAAAAGGGCGATTTGATTGCCGAAATGGACGGCACCACCCATGAACTTTTGACAGGCGAACGAACGCTCCTGAACTTTATCCAGCAACTTTCCGGCGTGGCCACGGTGGCCCACACTTTTCAGGAGGCCCTGAAGGGCGGCAAGACCAAGGTGCTGGACACCCGCAAGACGGTGCCCGGTTTTCGCACATTGCAAAAATACGCCGTGCGCGTAGGGGGCGGTTCTAACCACCGCATGGGACTTTTCGACATGGTGCTGGTGAAGGACAACCACATTGCTGCGGCAGGCGGTGTTTTGCAGGCTCTTGAAGTGGTGAAGAAGAACAACAAGCAGGGCCTGATGGTGGAAATGGAAGTGGAAAATTTCGACCAGCTGCGGGCCTTGTTGAACAAGGGCGTAGACGTGATCATGCTGGACAACATGAGCAACGAGATGATGGCCGAGGCCCTGAAGATTATCAAGGAAAGCGGCGACAAGTGCCTGGTGGAGGGTTCCGGCAACATGACGCTGGAACGGGCGAAGGAAATCGCTACCCTTGGCCTTGACTATATTTCGGTCGGTGCATTGACTCATAGTGTGAAGGCTCTCGACATCTCCATGAGGATATAGTCTCTATGTGGAAAAGGAGATGCCCGGTCAAGCCGGGCATGACAAATGGTAGATGAAAAAGAATTTGAAAAAGACGGATACGTTCTCGTTTGTGGTGGATGTGGGCAACTCCCACACGGTTCTTGGTATTTTCAAGGGCGACAAGGTGGTGGACCACTGGCGGCTCACCACCCGCAAGGAGACTACTAGCGACGAGGTGATGAACCGCATTGGCGGTCTTGTCCGTTTTTCCGAAATCAAGCCTTCAACTATTACCCACGTGGGGCTTTCGACGGTAGTGCCTGCCCATGAACGCCCGTGGATCAAGGCACTGCAGACCCTGTTAAAGCGGCCTGTGCAGGTGGTGAGTTCCGACAATTGCCTGGGATGCCCTATCGCCTACCCGAACCCGGCTTCGCTAGGTTCTGACCGTCTCTGCAATATCATCGCTCTCCGGGACCGTGGCTACAAGGATGCCATCGTGGTAGATATGGGAACGGCTACAACCTTCGACGTGATGAAGGACGGCGGCTTTGCGGGAGGTATCATTATTCCCGGTATCAGCGCCAGTCTGGACGTTTTGACCGAGAAGGCGGCAAGGCTTTTGCCGGTGAGCATTGAATGGCCGGAGCATGTGATTGCCAACAACACCGACGACGCCATCCGCGCGGGTCTCTTGTACGGGTTCATGGCGGAGCTTGAAACCCTGGTGGCCAAAATCAAGGCCGAGATGGGCAAGAAGAAAGTTCCCGTGTTTGCCACGGGAGGCTGGGGCCGCATGGTCATGGGACACAGCAAGGTGATTGACACCTACGACCCGTATTTGACCCTGAATGGCGTGCGCCTGGTGGCCTTGCACGGTAACGGTGCCGCTGCCATTGAGGGCGAAGAGGACTGATTTCCTAGAATCTGAAACCCGCTTGGATTTGCAACGCAAATCCGTTGCGGAAAACAAGCGAAGAAAAGGAATCCCATTTTTCGGCAAGGGAACTGCCCTTGTTCTTTTCTGTTGTGATGTCTTCGTTGGTATCGGGAATGTCGGGTGGCTCGGGTTCTTCTGCAGGTCCTTTGTCTGGTCCCTTTTCGATGTGAAAGTGCAGGGGAATAATCTGTTCCATGCCGAAGGAGGCAAAGAAGGCATTTGACGGGGATTGCAGTTCGGTGCCTAGCCCCGCCAATGCTCCGACGACATAGCCCTCCTGTTGCCAGGTGCTGGTAGAATGCTTGATGTGGAAGAACCCGGTTTTTTCCATGCGCATGTTGAGCTTGGCTATGTAAGAGACGTAAAAACCGTCAAGGGTTGCCTTGGGTAGCAGGTGCCAACGGCCCACATTCAGGTTCCACTGGTAACCCAGTCCAGCATCAAATACTTTTCCGTCAATGTCGCCATATACGCGGAAAGAACGCTGGAAAACGCTAAATGAAAGAGTCTTTAATGTGGAGCTTTTCAAGGCTCGATTTGGGGCCAGGGTCTCGTAAAAGCGCCTGCTTTCCCAGGGGATGTTTATTTCCAGGGTCCCGTAAACGGCCCTTGCCGTGAATCGGTCGCCGTCTTGGAACTTGTGCAGGAAGTTCGCCTGGAAAAGGTTTGCGTCTATTCCCAGGGGCAGGTAGGCGAATCTCTTTTCGCTTACCTCGTCGCCATTTTCCCGCATCAGGCCGAACAGCCGGATATCGGCGTACAGGTAGGCGTAAGAAAGTTGGACTTTGTTGTTGCGTCCGTCATAGAGGTAGCGGAAGTCCGTCCCCCAAAAATCAGAGGAATCGCTGAAGGCGTAACCCCACTGGTTCTCGATGTCAGGGGAGGTTTCCCCGTAGAAAAATTCCCCTTGCAGTCGGTGGCTCAGTAGCCTTGTTCCCGCAGAAAAACTTTTGGCGAGTATGGTGGATTGGTAGGTAGCGTCAATGGTAGGGACATAATCCTCTTCCCAGTCGGAATGCCAGCGGATTCCCGAAAGTTCAAGGAGTCCGGCGTTGATGGATGCCTTGGCGTAGAGCATGGAGTCGGGAAGGTGGAAACGGGATGAAACCCCTATGGCAGGGAGTGCGTTGATGTTGGCATCTACGCCAAAGAATTTGAAATCCCTGGAAAGGGATATGTGTCCTGTAGTGAACGCTTCTCCCATCTTCAAATTCCAGGAATAGTTTTTACGGTCGCTGTCACGTCGGTAGCCCAGATGATAGCGAGTCTTTCCGACGCTAGCCCCCAAAGCCCAATCCCCTGCCTGCAGGCTGTCGCTGGCGGAGCAGCCTTTGGCTGATGCTTTTGAACCCCTCCAGTCCAACAGAAAAAGCCCGTCGCACTGGACGAGCCCGGAGTTCCTGGCGAACCCAGTGTTTGCAACGAGCAGGGCCGCCGAGAAAATTTTCGCTAGGTTACGCAAGGATTAGTAGCAATCGTAGTAACACTCGCCGACACCATATTCTACACATTCGTCATATGAATAAAAGGTGTTGACGTTTTCATCGCGGTAGAAACAATACACCTCGGCAGAGCTGCTCTCATCATCACTGTCCCAGAAATTGAACCTGATGCCCTTCAGCTTGTCAATCAGTTCCCAGACATCCTTTTGTTCGAAGTCGGGGAATATTCCGCCAAAGGTGGGGTCCTTGAAGATAATCACGCCCTCGCCGTCGTCGGGGAAGGAGCGGGTTCCGTCAAGGAAGCTTATCAATGTTGCCGTTTCCGTTCCTGCCTTGTTAGTGAACTTGAAGGTGGTCAGGTCACTGCCATCAAACTTGTAGTACGGAAGGAACGGTTCTGTTCCGTTGACGTTTTCGAAGTACTTGCGAGCATTGACCACGAAGGTCTTTCCCTTGAGTTCTACTTCGTAGGCTCCACGGGTGGCTTCTAGTCCCTTGCCTAGATTTTCGATGATGTCCTTTACGTCACTGGTGCTGATGTCTGCGTCAGTACCCTTGCCCACCACGTAGAGGTCGTAGTCCTGGCTTCCCTTTGTCATGCTTTCGTTAAGGCTGTACTGGAATGCGGCACGGATTTCGGTAAGGGCGCTATCCACCAGGTTCGGGATGTTTTTCCATTCCTTTTGCTTGTTGCTGTAAATGGAGGTGAAAGTTCCGTTTGCACCGATAAGGTTCACGATTTTGACAAGGGCAGCCTTTTGCTTGGCGGTGGGTTCTTCTTCGCCCACGGTGAGTCCATCCAGGTTGTTGATCCAGCTGTAGCTACCGTTGTCATCGATTTCCAGATTCATGCTGGTAGCGATGGTAATGGCGGCCTTTGTGGCGAACAGGCCACCCAGGGCTATGCCGAACTCGCTGTTGTCCATTTCGAGGATTTCTTCACCGTCACTGAGCTGCAGCGCGTAGTCGCCTTGAGCCACAATGTATTGCATGTATGTTATGGCGGAATCCACCGTGGGGGCGACTTCCTTTTCAAGGGCTTCCTGGGCGGTCTTGGTAAAGCTCTTGTTCTTGGAAAGGGCGGTTACCATGTCTGTGAAGTCTTTCAGGCTTTCGATGCCGTAGTCGTTGAACCAGAAATCGTAATCGTTGTACAAGTCTTTCAGAGTCTTGTTGTTGGCCAGGTCCACAATGGAAGCTACTGCGTAACCCAGTTGGGCGTTGCAGTTTTTGGGAGCCTTGTTCAAAACCTTCTTGTAGGCAGACTTGACTTCGGTACTGAGGGATTTTCCCTTGTCAAAGTCCTTGTCGGCGAATGCCTCAAACAGGTCGATGGCCTTTTCGTTGACCACGTCCAGTGCTTCTAGAACACTCTCGCCATCTTTTGTGTCGCAGGCGGAACGCATGAGACCATTTACTTCGGTGGATGCTGTGGAACCGGACGATTTGATAGTTTGTTCATCTCCTCCATCTTCGGTCTTAGTTTCTTCTTTTTCTGTAGAAGCAGAACTTTTGTCCAGGATGTCGTCAACGTCATCCAGGGAGGCGGAGGACGAACTGTCTTGGGTATCCTCGGGTTCAGAAGAAGAATGGCTGTCTGAAGAACAGGCTGAAAGGGTTGTGATTGCAAGCGATATTCCGAGAATCCAGAAAAATCTCATGAGAACCTCCATTATTTTGTTAAAAGAATATAATAAAAATTGAGAAAAAAGAAAGGTCCCGGCAGCTTTGTCGGGACCTTGTTGTGTATCAAGGAATTTTGTGCAATTTAAGGGGCCTCATGGGGCGGGGTATCCCGTTCGGGGGGAGGTGTAGGCCCGCTTTCCCGGGGGCCCCGCTTGCCATGATGGCCTTTTTTTAAACTTTTCGAAGCTCTCTTTCAAGACCTGGTGGAACTTTTCTTGCTGTTCCTTGGTGAGAATCTTGTTGATGCTCTTGACGCCTTCGATGCGGTTGTCCAGCAGGGCTTTTTGGGCGTCGAGGATTTTGACCTTGGCCTCTTCGATTTTAGCTTCGTCGCCACTTTCCAGTGCCTCTTTCAGTTCTTTTTCGGCAGACATCTTTTGCCCATGGAGTTCCTTGAAGGCCTTGCCGGTTTCTTCGCGGTGCTTTTCCAGGGCGGTCTTTTGCTCTGGAGTCACCTGCAGCAGGGAATCGAACATGGCCGGGTGGGGCCAGTTTTTCTGGAAACCCTTGCCTTCGTGGCCTTTCTTGAAATAGCCTTCGTGTGGCGCTGCCGCCACTTTTTCGGGAGTGTCCATACGGTCGCAAGAATGCTTGTGGCAACAGTGCACACTGCAGCATGTGCCGAGGAAGAACCCTACGGCGCAGGCAAGCACGATGAGGCTTGCCACGAATATTTTAACGGAGTTTTTCATTACTTATCCTCCTTTTTTAAGAGATAACTGATGAATTGAAATTCCTCTAAAGATTCCAGGTCGGCATCGCTCTGCCCGAGGTTACCGTACCAGCGGCTGAGATTGACGGCGCTGTCGGCTTGAGATGCGGCGACGTCGGCTGAAGCCATGTCGGATGCGGCGACCTGGTTCTTGACGGCCGGAGCGGCTTCATTGGCGTCGATGGACCTGAGGAACAGGCTGAAACCCACCAGCAGGAAACTTGCGGCGATGGGAATGGCGGAAAAGAAGCTGAACTTGAGGGTGCGCTCTTTTTCGGCCTTGTCGAGCCGTGCGCAGACCTTGTCCCAGGAATCTTCCCTAGGCGTAATCCGTTCCATTTTGGAAAAGTCGATGGAATCACGCATTTTTTTGTTTCCTTGTCAAAAAGTCCTTTACAAAGTGCCTCGCCCTGCTGAGCCTTGCCTTGATGGTTCCGTCGGGCATGCGGTAAATCTCTGTCAAATCCTTGATGTCTAGCCCCTCGGCGTCCTTGAGCCAGAGCATGCTCCGGGTTTCGGCGGGCAGCTGGTTTAGCCCAAGGGTTAAAAGTTCTGCATCGAACTCCTGTTCCTTTTCCTCTGTGCCCAGGGCGCTTTCGACGATAGTGTCCCAGTTTTCTTCTTCCAGTTCGGCGTGCCTACGCTCTGCCCGGAGTTTCATGAGGCAGGCGTTGACGGTGAGCCTGTAGAGCCAGGTGCCGAGATTGCTCTCGCCACGGAATTTCTGAACGGATCTGGGCACCTGGACAAAGACATCCATCAGTATGTCTTCGGCCTGGTCCCGGTCCTTGAGCATCCGGAAGGCGAGATTCAGCACATGGCCGCTATGTTCTTGCCAGAGCATGGCAAGAGCTTCGCGGCTGCCGCTTTTCAAGCCGTTCAGGACACCTCTTTCGTTCATTCTGCTATTTGGATGTGCGGGAATGCCCCGAGGTTGCAGGAAAAATCCCAAAAAATACCCCGTTTGTCAAAAATTATCTTGTTTTGGGGCTTTTTTAACGGACATTTATGCGGAAAGAGACTCCTGCCTTGGATTTGACCAGGTACATTCCGGAGTGGCTAACTGCGGCTGCTGTCTTGGCTTGCAAATCCTCGATGCCTACGGTCTTGAACCTGGCCACCAGGCGGCCTTGCAGGTCGAACACGTTGTAGTGGCGGACGGTGTTGTCCACCGGGATTTCGGCGGTATGGTACGGGATGGCCTCCGGCTTTTCCGTGTTGTTGCCTGTATCGTCGGTAATGTCTTTTTCTGGTTGGTTCTTGTAGATGTCGTCTCCCGGGTATTTGGTGGCCGGCAAATCGTTCCAGCCAAAGTTCCTGAAGCCAAGAAGCGAGTATTCCGTAGGGTCGTTCAACTGCTTGCGGATTGGCGCAATGCGGAACTTGTGGGAGTATTCGCGGTTTGCGTTCAGGCGGTAAGCGTTGAGGGGTTCTGCACCCCAGGAGTTGACTCCGCCCAGGCCCATCTGGTGTAAATCCACACGGAGGGTAATGTCTTTGTCCCGCTTGAGTTCCCAGGGGAGTTTTACATCGGTGAGTTGCTCGGGGGTATAATGCTGGGCGCTGAATTCCATGCGCGGGTTGCCCACAACCATCAGGCCCTTGCCCTCCTTGTTGGTCAGGGTAGCCCACTTGACATCGGTACGCTGGCCCGTTTCGCCGATTTCCATATATTTGATGGTCATGGAATCGGCAACCGTAGCGTAAAGGCCCATGAAGCTCCCGCGGTTGCGCCCCATGTAGTTTTCTTCTGGGCCGCGGCCAAACCAGCGCACTTTTTCGTAGCCGCCGGGAACCGTAAAGAGGGTTCCGACGTTTGGAATGTAACTCTTGCTGCCGTCTGGATTGAACGTGTATTCCACTACAATGTCGCCGCTGCCATACACATAGTAGGTCATTTTCATTTTGGAACTGCCCACATCGGGGAAACTGAAATTGAAGGTTACCTGGGTTTCTTGCGGCGAAACCTCCTTGACCTCGGAGGTTACGGAACGCTTTTTACTTGCGCTACGCCATTCCCCATGACCCTTTTCCATGTTGAAACCCTTGTCGTTGTCGATGGGGGCTCGCCAGAAATTGGGAATGCCGCCGTTCTTGATGATGGTGTCACCGTCAAGAATGTAACTGGCAAGGGTACCATTGGTTTCGTCAAAGTCAATCTTGAAGTCCGTACCTTCAATGGAAAGGCCACTGACTCGGGAAACCTTGTAGCCTGGCATGGTGCCGATATCTACCTCGGTGGACCAAAGCTGGCCCAGGTTTATACCAAATTGTTCGTGGCCAACGCTGAACCCGGATTTTGCCCAAAGTTCATCTTTCTTTAGGCGAAAGTCAATGTCCAGGTGGTATTCGGCCCCGATGGTCGTTTCGATTTTGGGCATTTCGATGGTTACTTCTTTCTTTTGGTTCGGGCCGATGTTCATTTGGGTCCCGTTGAGTTTTCCTTCCTTGATGACCTTGCCGTTTTCCTTGATTTGCCAGTAGGCATCGAGGAAGTCGCCAAGATTCTTGTACAGGTAGCGGCTTTCGATTTCAATTTTACCCTTGGCGGCGTCAACATTATGGACGCGCACTTGGCTGTATTGGTACTTGACTTCCCAAAGTTCGGGCTGAACTTTACGGTCGGGGAACACCAAGCCGTTGGCGCAGAAGTTGTCGTCGTTTTGCCAGTCGCCCCACATGCCGCCGAATTCAAAGTAGGGTGTTCCCTTGTGACGAAGACCCTGGTCTATAAAGTCCCAAATGAAGCCGCCAAAAGAGCGGGGATTGCCGTAGAAGGCGTCCATGTATTCTTGCAGGTCCCCTACGCTGTTGCCCATGGCATGTTCGTATTCACAAAGCATAATGGGCTTGTTAGCGTCGTTGTAGTTCTTGACGGCGTCTGGCCCAAAGTACATCCAGCTGTTCACATCGGCATTGCTCCAGTCTCCCTCGTAATGCACATAGCGGGTGGAGTCAATCTGGTGGGCTCGTTCCCGTTCAGAGGCGAAAACATTGCCGTTGCCGGCCTCGTTTCCTAGAGACCAGAGGATAATGCAGGGGTGGTTCTTGTCTCGCTGCACCATGGAATTCATGCGGTCCACTGCGGGAGCACGCCAGTCGTCGCTGTTCTTGGGAAGTTGGCTGTTGGCACCGTGACTTTCTACATTGGCTTCATCAATCACGTAAATGCCGTATTTGTCACAAAGGTCGTACATGTAGGGGTTGTTGGGGTAATGAGACATACGTAGCGCATTGATATTGAATCGCTTCATGAGGATAATATCTTTTTCCATGCGTTCGTAGGTCACTGCGCGGCCATTATCCGGATCCAGTTCATGGCGGTTTACACCGTGGAACTTGATGGGCATGCCGTTTACGTAAAGGCGGGGAGCTCCGTTGTCTTTTTTTATTTCGATTTTGCGGAAACCGATTTTGTTACTTTCGGCTTGCAATATGTTTCCGCTGGCATCCTTGATGGTAAGGACTGCGGTGTAGAGGTTGGGAGATTCTGCCGACCAAAGCTTAGGAGCGGAATAGGGAATTTCAAAATGCACGCTTTTTTCGGCACCGTTGGGACCGATTCCAGAAACCTTCTGTGCCGCAGGGGCAATGACTTCGGTGCCACCATCGTTGTAGAGCGAAAGTTCAATGGTATATTCGCCAGAGGTGGAAGAGGTGGAGTTGTAAATCCATGCGGTAGTCTTTAAAATGCCATCTTTATAATTGTTAGTCAGGGTGGCGTCAATCTGGAAATCTTGAATGTGCACCGCAGGAACGGCGTAGAGATAGACGTCACGCATGATTCCCGAAAGACGGATGAAATCTTGGTCTTCTAGCCAACTGCCGTCGCACCAGCGGAATACCTGCACCGAGATGTTGTTTTCGCCCTTGCGCAGGTACTTGTTGATGTCGAATTCGTGACCGGTAAAACTGTCTTCGCTATAGCCCACATAGTTGCCGTTCACCCAAACATAGTAGGCGGATTCTACTCCCTCGAAGTGTAGGCGGATTCGCTTGCCGTTCCAGGCGTCTGGCACGGTAAAGTTGCGGCGGTAATGGCCCACCGGGTTAAAGTTGGTGGGGGCTGCAGGGGCGGACACGTTATGGGTCTGTGCCCAGGGGTAAATCACGTTGGTGTAAATGGGGTGGTCGTATCCAAGGAGTTGCCAGGACGATGGAACGGGAATGTCGTCCCAGCCGGAAACATCGTAAGAGTCTTTGTAAAAGTCATTGTTCCTTTCGCTGGGCTTGTCTACATGGAAAAACTTCCAGGTGCCAGAGAGGGTTTGGTACCATTTGGAGGCATGGCGGTCACCCTTGACGGCCTCCTCTACGGTAGTGTAGGGCATGGAGGTTACGTGAGGTGTAAGGGTGTTTACGCCAAAAACTCGGGGCTTGCCGTTCCATTCGTTGTTAGGTTGTGCCCATGCGGTTGCGATGGCGGCTAGGCCGATAAGGCCGACCATAGAGATCACCTTGTTCATAATATCCTCTTCTAATAGACTTTAGGCAGGAATTACTTTACCTGGACCTGTAGGGTTTGGGAGTGGTTGATGCTGCGGACGATGTATGTGCCCCTTGCATACCCGGCATTTTGCAGGGCTTCGGTAACGTTTTCTTTCGCCTGTATGCGGCCCATGTGCTTGCCGGTGACGCTGAACACGTTATAGATGGAATTTGCTTGCGGAACAAAACGGGTGTTGGAAACGATGGCATTGGGGTTATTGGGGTCGGTAAACATGAGCCAGTCCACATTCAGGTAGGTGCCCGTAATAAGCAGTTTGAGGACATGGGTGCCTTTTTTCAGTTCCACAGAACCTAACTCCATTTCTTTGTAGACATCGAACCTTTCTTCGTTGGTTTTTAGGCCGGTAATGGATTCGGTAATAGGCTTGTCGTCAATGAACAGCTGGAGACCTGCGGTTTCAAATGGGGTAGCCACATTTGCCGTGATGTCATATGCAGCAGTGGCAGTCACGTTTACCGTGTATTCTAGCCATTCGTCCTCTTGGGTGTAGCCTATTGCGTAAGTCTTGCAGTTCTTGGTATTGTCTTCGTCAGAACAGCCAAAACCTACAATGTCCACTTCGTCTTGACGGTATGCCTTGCCTTGGTTGTTGCGGTCGGCGTCATAGAAAGACTTGTTGTGACCGCCCTCGTCGTAGTTTTCGGCCTCAATGATTCCCGGAATGTTGGCGGCAATGCCGTTGTAGGGGGCTTGCGGAATGGCTGTTTTTTCGCTAGTCATGTACCAGTAGTCAAAATCGAAACCAGCCTGCTTGACCATAAAGAACAAGTCATCGACGCCGACAGCATCGGTTAGTGCGACAGTGGTTTCTTGCCACTTGGAACTTGCCGGGACATTGATGGATGCAAGCAAGGTTCCAGTTTCGGAACCTGCATGAACTTCGATCTTGCCGCTGTTACCCCTAGTGCAGACGGTAATGTTGTCTGCTCCGTCACCCATGTCCACAGAACGGACTTTGGTGTAGAATTTGTCGTTCATGTTGGTGAGGTAAACCGTACCATTTTCGGAGGCGACATGATTGATGATGGTGTAGGGAACGCCGTCTTTATCTTTTTTTGATTTGTCTACATTGATGCCGCCAACCCAAGACTTAGTTTCGGCCTCCACGCGTTCATACGGGTTAAGATTCTTGATAGGCTTTACCACGCCATTGTCGGTGGATTTGATGGTGGGAATGGAGCCGTCGACATTCCAAGTGAATTCCTCGACGGCGGTAGAGCGGCTGAAGCCATTGCCCCCCACATTCTTTTGGTTGTGGTAAAAGAAGAAACTACGTCCTTTGAACTCAATAATGCCGGAGTGGTTTGTAAATGCAGTTCCGTTTCCCTGATCCATGATTACGCCTCCCCATTTCCAAGGACCGGTCGGGGAATTGCTGGTGGAGTAGGAAATTTTCTCGGGTATGCCATGAGAGGCATATATCATGTAATAGGTTCCGTTACGCTTGTGAATCCAGGGGCCTTCGGTGTATTTTGAAGGCTCGCCCGGAGGAGCAAAACCCGAATTCATATCTGTCTTATGAATTTCTCCATTAAAAGAAATCATGTCTTCATTAAGTTTTGCCCAATAAAGGCTCGGATTACCCCAATACAGGTACGCTTGGCCATCGTCATCTATCCATACGGTGGGGTCAATATAATCGCAGTTCGCTGCTGCCAAATGGTTTCCGTTCAAGGCGTCTTTGAACGGACCTTCGGGTTTGTCTGCTATGGCAACATTGATGGATCGGCAGCCACTCCCGACGGTTACATAGTAATAATATTTGCCGTTCCGGCGCACAACCTGTGCGGCCCAGTCGTCGTTCTTGTTTGCGCTCCCATGGAAACTTTCGCTAGAAAGTATAAGTGTGCCACGATCAGTCCAGTTTACCATATCGGTGGAGCAGGAAACACGCCAGCCGTTCATGGTGAAAAATCCGCCACCTTCGTCGTTGCCAGTATAAACACAGACGGTATCGCCAAACACAACCGGGGCGGGGTCCGGGGAATAGTAGGTCTGGAAAATCGGGTTTTCTGCCAGGGCCACCGAGCAGAGCCCAAAGCCCGTAAGTATCGAAACGATTTTTGCTTTCGTTGCAAAAGACATAACCACATCCCTTTTTGGCCTTCCCAAAGGCCCCTTTATTAATACCTGTTCAAAAATATTATCAAAAGGGGGTTAAAAACCCTTTACAATGCAAGTTCCCGTGGACAAGTTGTCAATAGGCAAAAGGCGAAATTCCCAAAATTTTGAAGAATTTCGCCAATTTTTGTTGCTAAGGAATAATCAACGCTATTTCACTTGCACTGTTTTGGAGTAGGCATGCCCTGTGCCGCGGATAATGTAGATTCCCTTTGCATAACCGGCCTGTTTTAGGGTTTCGGCCAAGTTTAGATCGGCGTTTGTGTTGTAGTCAATGCGACCCAAGAAGCGACCGTTGACATTAAACACCTTGAGGGCGGTGTTTCCATTGGGCATAAAGTTTACGCTATAGGTGATTTTGCGGATGCTGCTGGGTTCATCTGGTTGTTCCGTGAAATCTGGCAGGGGAATGTAATTGACCCAGTCGCCCATGCCCTTGTAATCGCCCTGAAGCCCTGCCGCGTCTGCAACAGAGGCAATGAATCCGCCATTGTTGTTTTCGGTGAAGTACCCCGGTGCGTTTTTGCCTACTCCTGACGGAGAATTGCTGTAGGAATTGTTTTCAACGGCAAAGCCACTAGAACCTTCATCCAAATAGATGGGCAAAACCCAGTAGTCAGCCCATTCAGGCGTTCCGTAATCGTGGAGGTAGTTTTCCTTGATTTCGCTGCCAGTTCCCTGATTTGAAAGAGTATAGATGGGTCCTGAATCGCAAAGTAAACGGGCTATATGGTGGATGTTGTTCTTGTTTATCTTGTTGTTTGTCATCGCGGTTTGTTCTTTGGTCCAGCCAAAGCCCACCGAAATGCCGGAATAGTTCGTATAGGAAACTTCATTGTTCTCGATAACAATGAAGCGGGGGTAACCTGCTCCAATGCCCACGGCTCCCTGATGTTCGTTAGTGACATGGGTGACCAGGTTGTAGCGGATGGTGTCACGGGTGCTGATTTCGTCCTTGTCCGTGGGGTTGTAGGGAATGTGGATTTCCGTTGTGGAATCCTGGGAGAACTTGCCAATCATGATGCCTGCTGCACCCAGTTCGTAGAACACGTTTCCTTGAATCAGGTCATCGTTTGTGCCAGAAACAAAGTCTAGCCCTGTGGCCGCCATCTGGGTGAACATGCAGCCGGAAACTAGCAAGTGGTGGGCATTTTCTACACGGAATCCTGCATCGGGGCGCCAGAGCCAAAATTCGTTGCTGTTTAGCATCCCGCGGTCTGCTACATCCACATTGAACATTCCCGCCTGCAGGTCTAGGAATCCTTCGTCGCTGGGACGCAGGTAGTTGGAATGTGCAAAGGTGAGGCCTTCAAAACTCATGTAGCCCACCTTGTTTTTGGTGTCTTTCCCTAGGACGCTAAAGAGGGTATTGATGCGCGGCGCTACCACGGTGGCCTTTTGCATGTCTTCGCCTTCTTCTGCCTTGTAGTAAAGGACTTTTTCCTGTTCATCCAGGTACCATTCTCCCGGCACGTCCATAAATTCGTAGGCGTTTTCCAGGTAATAGACCTGCTGTTTTGGCGGGTTGCTCATGAATGCCGTGCCCAGCATGGGGTACTTGCGCCTGAAAAGCCGGGTCCTTTCGGGATCCTGGGGCTCAAATTTTGAAACATAGCCCTGGTTTGTAATCTTGGATGCCCGCAATATGTTTTCGGACCAGGCAATCATCAGGTGGATTTCCACCTTGTCCAGATTGCCCCAGTTGGCCTCTCCAATGTCGCTGTTGTTCAGCAAGAAGGCGCTGCCGGTAGAATCCACCTTGTTCAGGCGGAAAAAGTTGTGGTCCCCGTTGTCCTTGAAGTTTGGCATGCGGGCACGGATGCCTTTCTTGTTGTTCACGTAAATCTGACGGAAACGGCTATCGACGCCTTCGGCCTTCCAGATGTTCTTGTCCTTGTCGTGGATTTTCCAGCCGGTAATGGGCATGCCGCCGCTAATGAGCGGGTGTTCCCCTTCGTAGGCCTTGTAGCGCACGTAGTGGCCGTCCTTGCCGCCGTCGCCCTCGTCAAAGGTGACGGTGGAGGGAAGGGCGTAGGTTCCGGCACGGAGGATCACCTCGATGTCACCGGTCATGGTTCCGTTAATGGCGCGCACCGCCTTTTTTGCTTGCTCGATGGTCCTGAAGGGGGATTCCTCGGTTCCCTTGTTGGAGTCGCTGCCCTTGGGAGAAACGTAGAATGTGGCCTGTATTGCCGCATGGGCGGCAATGGAAAAAGCTAATGCGCCCAGTAGTGAAATTTTTAAATCCATAACAATCCCATCCAATGACTTTTTATGGTCAACTTGCCAAAATATACCCCCCGGGGGCATTAAAAACGGTAGTTTTGGATATTTTTTCTTGGACAAGTTGTCAATGACTGGCGTTTTTTCGGGAATTCCGCCAGTTTTCTATTTTTGTGGCATGCCCATACTTTCCGCCATGAACATCACGCTCCGCTTTGGGGGGCCTCCCCTTTTGGATAAGGTCTCTTTCGATATTGAATCGGGGGACCGCATTTGCCTAGTGGGCAGGAACGGGGAAGGGAAAAGCACCCTGCTAAAAATTTTGTCGGGAGACATGAAGGCCGATTCCGGGGACATTGTCAAGCGTTCCGGTCTGAAGATTTCCCGGATGATTCAAGAGATACCCGCCCATTTGGAAGGGACTGTGCGGGATGTGGTTTTTTCTGGCGTAGGTGGAGCCGCAGGCGACGGCCACCACAATGCCCATGCCGAGGCAATACTCGGCAAGACGGGCATTGCGGCCGACGCGTTGTTCGACAGCCTGAGTGGCGGGCAAAAGCGTCGCGTGCTCTTTGCACGGGCCCTCGCTCAGGACCCGGATCTGCTTTTGCTGGACGAACCCACCAACCATCTGGACATTCCCGCCATACAGTGGCTGGAGGGAATCGTCACCCGCTTGAATTGTGCCGTACTTTTTGTAAGTCACGATCGTGCCTTTGTCCGCCGTACCGCCACAAGGATTTTTGAACTGGACCGAGGCCGTGTCCGCAGTTGGGATTTCCCTTACGACAAGTTTGTGCAGTTTAGGGACCAGGCCCTGGCCGAAGAGGAAAAAGCCAACGCCCTTTTTGACAAGAAACTGGCCGAAGAAGAAGTCTGGATCCGTAAGGGAATCCAGGCACGCCGCACCAGGAACGAGGGCCGGGTCCGCGCCCTCATCAAGATGCGAGAAGAACGGGCGGCCAGGCGCTCCCGGGTAGGGAACGTGAACATGCAGATTACTGAGGCGGAAAAGTCCGGCCGCCTGGTGGCTCGCCTTACCGACGTGAACTATTCTTACGACGGCTCGCCCCTGATCAGTAACCTCACCACGGAAATTTTCCGTGGTGACCGCATAGGAATCGTGGGGCCCAACGGTTCGGGAAAGACCACGCTTTTGCGGTTGATTCTGGGTGAACTTGCGCCGGAAAGCGGAACGGTCCGGCTAGGGACGAACCTGCAGGTGGCCTACTTTGACCAGATGCGGACCAGGCTTCGGGAAGACAAGTCCCTGGTGGAAAACATCGGCGACGGACAGGCATACATTACGCTGAACGGCGTGAAGCGCCATGTGCTGAGTTACCTGCAGGACTTCTTGTTTTCGGCGGACAGGGCCCGAGGCCCTATTAGTGCTTTGAGCGGCGGTGAACGGAACCGGCTGTTGCTGGCCTGCCTCTTTAGCCACCCCAGCAACGTGCTGGTGCTGGACGAACCTACCAACGATTTGGACATGGAAACTCTGGACCTGCTGGCAGATTTGATTGCGGACTACAAGGGAACGGTTTTGACGGTAAGTCACGACCGGGCGTTTTTGGATTCGGTGGCTACGGAGATTCTGGCCATCGAAGAAAACGGGAATGTCTTTGAAGCGGTGGGTGGTTACAGCGATTACGAGGCCAACCGAAAACAGCGTGAAAAGGAAGCCGCCAGCGCAGCCCGTGCCATGGCCGAAAGGGAACAGACTCGAGGCCAGCAGGGCTCCGTCGCTGCGAGAGCTACCCCTGCCGAGGCGCCAAAAAAGAAAAAGCGCAGTTACAACGAGGAGCGGGAATACGCCGCCCTGCCCGAAAAAATCGAGGCTCTGGAGGCGGAAATCGCCCAGCGCCAGACGGAGCTTTCGAAGCCCGAGGTGTACACCAATGCGGTCCGGATTGTGGAGCTGCAGGGCGAAATTGCGGAAAGGGAGGCTGCTTTGGAACGCGCTTACCTGCGTTTTGAGGAATTGGACGCCCTGGGATAGTCGGGCGAGCCCGTGATTTAAATCACTATCGTATTTTTTTATTACATTTTGGCCAGATGGGACATCATAAGAGGTCAAATATGATAAAAAAGATGATTTCGTTTGGCGCGCTATGCGCTCTAGTTTCTACCGTTTCTGCCGCAACTACGGTCTGGACGGAGGAGGGTCCCGGTGAAAAGGCTCCGGCGTATTGGCTGGATTACGTGTATCCAGAAAAAACTACGCTTGCCTCTGTCGACACGTCCACTACTGCTGAGAATGTGAAGGTCGCAGTAATGCATGCTTCGGCAGGATCAACTGATAATGGGGCCGGATTTGGCTTTGCCTGGGCGCAGAACTCTTCTTACCAAACGATTTCCGTAGACCTTTCTGCTTACAAGGGCGTTTGCTTGACTTATAGTGCTACAACTCGTTTGCGTATGGATTTTAAGCAGTCCAACCTGGAATCAAGTAGCAACTTCTATGGTACGGAATTAGATTCGACAAATGGATTTAAAAAGGTTTTTATCGCTTTTAATGAACTAAAGCAGGGCTGGACTTCGTCTCCAAGAATTTCGTGGGATGTGACGAGTCAGAAAGGAGTGCAGTTCGGCTACAAGAAGGGATTTGTGACGAATTCAGTCAACACTTCCATCTTCCAGTTGAAAAGTTTTATCCTTGGCAATGAATGTGAAACTTTTGCCCCTGTTCTGGTAGAAGGTGTCGAAAGCCCTGGTTCTGTGACCTTGAACGAGGGGAACGTACATTCTCTGGACTTGACGGAAATTTTTGTGGATCCCGATGGCGAGGCCCTTACCTACACGGTGTCGATTCTGGCGGAGAATGCGGGTGACGTGGTACTTGCCGATGACCAGTACAATACCACTCATGTGCTGAATCTGAAAACAGGCCCTAATCCTAAGGGTGGTGCCAGGGTGACTGTTACGGCAAAAGACCCGACCAACAAGACTGCTGTCTATGAACTGGATGTAACTACGGTTGACGGAGAAAATGCTCCGGTGGCTGTAAATGACAGCTACACGACCCAGGAAGAAAAGACCTTGACCGTCGATTTCAGGAATTTCGTGACGGTAAATGATGACGATGCCGATGGCGACAAGTATGTGCCAGAACTCGTTACGTCGGTTAGTCACGGTACCTTGGATTTTGACGTAGAAAATGGGGGATTTACCTATACCCCGGCAAAGGATTTCTTTGGCGAAGACGCTTTTACGTACCGGTTGAAGGAATTGCCACGTGATGGAGATGACAGCTACGAAGTCAAAACGAGTAACGTGGCTACGGTAACTATTTCCGTTACGAATGTAGATGACCCCATCCAGGTGGAAGTGGTTAATCCGACATTCAAGATAGGTTCGGACGAATACGAACTGATGAAAGATACGGTGGAAGTGGATGAAGACTTCGGTTCGTTTACGGTCAAGATTTCCACTACCGATGTTGTCTTTAGCGACCCGGACGTGACTGCAGCGTCGTTGCAAGTGAAGGCGATGTCTAGCGGGGTTGTGAGTGTTGATGCCGGAGAATACAACGGAAACTACCTAATTATGGTGGATGCTGTAGAAGATTCAAATGGCGTTGCCAAGGTGACACTGTTTGCAGCTGACAATGGCGATACCGCAAGTGTGTGGTTCTTTGTAAAGGTGAACTCCGTGGTAGATCCACCTGTGGCTTTCAATGACGACTATACCGTGGTGCAGGATTCCGTGAACAAGATTGCCGCTAGCAAGGGCGTTCTTGCAAACGACGTGAACCCCGACGGAAAGACAACTCTCAAGGCCTATTTGGTGGCAGATGCCGGCAAGGGCAAGGTGACACTTGCCGAAGACGGTTCGTTTACCTATGCTGCGGGCAAGGAGGAAGGCTCTGATTCGTTCACCTACTATATCGTGAATGCCGAAGGAGTTGAGTCTGAACCGGCCACTGTTACGCTGACGGTGGCTCACAAGAATCTGCCGCCCCAGATTGTTGCCGGGGTAGCGGATACCGTTGGAAACCGCCTTAGCTCTTTGACGGAAGATTTCTCTGGAATAAAGAGGTTTACTGCTGCTGAGGTCAAGAGTTGGTTTGCAGACGATGAGGATGCAACTTTGACCTTTACCACACGTACCGATGATAGCTTGCTTGCACCGACCATGGTTTCTGGAGCCTTGCAAATCAAGGCTGTCAAGGATGCCTGCGGTGATGCCCAAGTTATAGTGATTGCTGCGGACACCAAAGGGGCGAAGACAGAACTTGCAATTCCTGCGACAATTGCCTGCGTGAATGACAAACCCGTTCTTGTAAAATATTACGATTCTCTGTATGTAGGAACAGAGTCTGTCTTTACCAAGGCTTTTGACCTTAAGAAATGGATTTTAGACCCCGATGGTGACGAACTTCATTACGAGGTGTCTGCGGTAAGTGGATCTGACATGTACATTTCGTGGACCGTAGATGGCGATAATTTGGTATTGTCTTCACTGGATGGTGTTGTACTTGATCCGGGTAAAATGGTGTCTATAAAGATTGTTGCATCGGATGCTTCTACAAATGTCACGATTTCCTTTGCTGTGTTTGCAATGGATGCTCCTCCGGCAGGGATTGCACCGATGATTGCTGCCCCGAAGGCCACCTGGCAGGGTGCAATTGCTGCTAATCACGGCGCCGTGGCACTGTTCGATATGCAGGGCCGCGTGATGTGGAAGGCCAAACTCCCGGTGAGCGAAGCCGACGTGCGTAACGCTGCCGCTCAAGTGCAGGGCAGAAAGATCCTGCAGGTGAATCGCCAGAGCTGGACGATTAAATAGTTCAGATTTCAGAAGTCAGAATTCAGAATTAAAAATTCAGGATTAACAAAGAATGCTCCGCTAAAGCGGAGCATTTAATTGTATAAATATTGAAAATTCAGTTCGGAAATCAAATCTGAATTCCGAACTCCGAATTCCTAACTTATTTCACCAGCGCTTCAGTATCCAGTGCAATCAGCAGTTCTTCGTTTGTGGCGACGACCATGGCGGTCGGGGTGCCGTCCTTGCTAATGATGTGGCCGGATTCCTTGCCGTTCTTTTCGTTGCGGGCTTCGTCAATCTGGTAGCCGAGAATTTTGAGGTTGTCCATCGCCATCTTGCGGACGAGCTTGCTGTTCTCGCCGATACCGCCGGTGAACACCAGCGCGTCGATGCGGGGGAGAGCCATGGCGATGCCGCCGATTTCGCGGGTGAGCCTGTAGGCGAAGGTTTCAAGGGCGATCTGTGCACCCACGTGGCCTTCGCTTGCGGCCTGCGTCAGGGTGCGCATGTCGTTAGAAAGTCCGGAGAGGCCGAGTAGGCCCGATTCCTTGTTCACCAGCTTGTCGAGGCGGTCAATGTCGTAGCCGTATTTTTTGCTGATGAAGAAGAGGATGGCCGGGTCAAGGGAGCCGGAGCGGGTGCCCATGATGAGGCCCTCCAGCGGGGTGAAGCCCATGGTGGTATCAACGCACTGGCCGTTCAGAATGGCGGAGCAGCTGGAACCGTTACCGAGGTGAGCCGTAATGAAGCAGCAGTCTTCCGGCTTTTTGCCGAGAATCTTGGCGGCTTCGCCGGTCACGAAGCGGTGGCTCGTGCCATGGGCGCCGTAGCGGCGGATCTTGTCTTCTTCGTAGAACTTGTAGGGGATGCCGTAGAGGTAAGCCTTGCGGGGCATGGTCTGGTGGAAGGCGGTGTCGAACACGGCGACCTGCGGGAGGCCCGGGAAGAACTTGGTGGCGCATTCCATGCCGGTGGCGTGT
>OCVV012824478.1_pt1 | contig 52451 bp, 48 predicted proteins | sample 1539721 | NCBI WGS metagenome assembly OCVV01 (sample SAMN02144230, study PRJEB22623) | gut metagenome | biome: sheep rumen | host: Ovis aries | place: New Zealand
AAAAGATAAAAAATAAGCCTCATCCGAAATGGGACGAGGCCTTATGATGCAGGATTTCCACTCAAGCAAACAGCTCTTTTGTCACGCCGCCTTATGCAAGAAATTGCACCCGGGCGAGTTTGACAAAAGAGCTGCGCAGGAAAACCTAGAACTTACTTGTTGAGCTTGTTCTGGATGTAGGAAAGAACATCGGAAACCTTGATGAACTTTTCAGCATCTTCATCGAGGATTTCGATATCGAATTCGTCTTCGAGAGCCATGACGAGTTCAACGCGGTCGAGGGAATCAGCGCCGAGGTCGTTCACGAAGGAAGCTTCGCGAGTCACGTCTTCCGGCTTGACACCGAGCTTTTCAACGACAACTGCCGTAATTTTCTTGAGAAGTTCTTCTTCAGTCATTTTTAACTCCATTTGAGGTTTTGTGAAAAATTAGAAACTTTTTTTAAAATATCAAGCTCCAAGGCCGCCATCGACGCCAAGAACCTGACCCGTAATATAGCTAGCTTCATCGGAAACGAGGAACGCAACCGCATTTGCCACGTCCTTTGGCTGTCCAATTCGCTGTACCGGGATCGAATTCGTGTATTTTTCGAGGGCTTCCGGAGTGATCTTTGCCGTCATATCGGTCCCGATAAAGCCCGGAGCCACCGCATTCACGGTAATACCACGAGCGGCAAATTCCATCGCGTTCGTCTTGGTAAGACCGATAATGCCAGCCTTCGAAGCCGCATAGTTCGCCTGGCCAGCCTGGGCACGGATGCCGTTGATGCTCGCCATGTTCACAATTCGGCCGGAACGACGGCCCATCATATGACGGGCAACCGCGCGCGTGCAGAGGAACGCCGAGCGAAGGTTCGTGCGGATAACGTCATCGAAATCCGCATCCTTCATGCGCATCAGTAAACCGTCACGGGTAATACCCGCATTGTTCACCAGAATATCAATCTGGCCAAAAGCTTCGAGGATCGCCTTGAAGGTGGCTGCCACCTGATCCGCATCCGAGACGTCGCAAGCATAGCTCTTTGCTTCAGAGCCGGTTTCCTGCGCAATCTGTTCTGCGATTTCCGGACGTTCCTTTGTCGAAATCACAGCAACGCGTGCGCCTTGAGCCGCAAGCGTCTTGGCGATTTCAAGACCGATGCCACGGGAAGCTCCCGTAACGACTGCAACTTTACCTTTCAAATCAATCATAATTTTCCTTAAGCTTTGAGAGCCTGCACCGCTTCGACCGATTCCACCGCCGTGAACTTCACAGCACGGTCAATCTTGCGCTGAAGGCCCGAGAGAACGTGTCCGACGCCGACTTCCACACCGGAAGTCACGCCGAGTTCCTTAATTGCATACGCCATCGACTGGTTCCAACGGACCGGGCTCACGAGCTGACGCACAAGGAGATCCTTGATTTCGGCGCCGCTTGTCACCGTCTGCGCGGTCACGTTTGCAATGAGCGGCTTAGCCAAATCATGGAACGTGGTCTGGGCGATTGCTTCGGCAAGACCAGCCTGAGCGCTCTGCATGAGAGGGCTGTGGAATGCGCCGGAAACAGCCAGAGGAACAGCCTTCACGCCAGCCGCACCGCAGTTGTCCACGAGAGCCTTCACTGCTTCGACTTCACCCGACACCACAATCTGGCCCGGGCAGTTGAAGTTCGCCGGAACGACAACGCCGACATTCTTCACGGCGTCGCAAAGTTCCTGGATTTTGTCATCGTCCACACCGATGATTGCAGCCATGGAACCCGGATGTTCCTGACCGGCCTTTGCCATCAACGAACCGCGGAGACGCACAAGCTTCAAACCATCTTCAAAAGAGAATCCGCCTGCAGCGCAGATAGCGGAATATTCACCCAGGGAATGGCCAGCCACGAGATCAAAGTCAATGCCTTCTGCCTTGAGAACTTCAAGGACCATCATGGAAGAAACGAACAAAGCCGGCTGAGTGTTCGCCGTAATCTTCAATTCTTCTTCCGGGCCTTCGAACATCACTTTCGAAATCGAAAAGCCGAGAGTGTCGTCAGCCTTTTCGAGGAGCTGCTTCGCCGGAGCGAAAGATTCAGAAAGAGCCTTGCCCATGCCCACATACTGTGCGCCTTGGCCAGGAAATACAAAAATCGTCTTAGACATAGTGTTCTCCAAGATATATTAACTAAACGCTTTGTGACAACAAAAAATCGCCCGAACCTGTCGAGTTTCGGACGAAATCTTAAACACTTGTTCAATAAAATTCAAATCCAAAATCTGTTCTGGATGTCCCGAATGGACCGAGAACAGACTCGAACGGATCATCATTAAGCTTCGATACCTGCGAGCTTTTTGCCGATTTTTTCCGGCACATTGTTCGCGGCGAACGTGTAAGCGACCTTGATCGCCTGTTCGATAGCCTTTGCATCGGAACGACCGTGGGCAATGATACCAGTGCCCTTCAAACCAAGGAGAAGAGCTCCACCCGTGTTACGGTAGTCCCAAGCTTCGTTGAACTGCTTGCCTGCCGGAGTGTCGATCACGCCGAACGTCTTGGTGTGCAATTCGTAAAAACCTTCGTACATCTTCAAAAGAACGTTGCCGACAAAACCGGAGCAGACAACGACGTCCGCTTCACCGAGAAGGACATCGCGACCTTCCACGTTACCGATAAAGTTCACCGGAGCATTCTTCAAAAGTTGGTGAGCTTCCTGGACAGAAGCCGGACCTTTCTTTTCTTCTTCGCCCATGTTCAAAAGTCCGACCTTCGGATTTTCGAGACCGAGATAGGATTCTGCAAACACAGAACCGGCGAGAGCGAAGTCTCTGAGGACATTCGGCTTTTCATCCACGTTTGCGCCGGCGTCCACGAGAACGCTGTGGCCCTTAGCAGTCGGGATAATGCAGCCGATAGGCGGACGAGCAAAGTCTTCGCTCGTACGGCCAAGAATCATGAGGCAAGAAGCCATCATGGCGCCGGAATTACCGGCAGAAACGCTGGCCTGGACGAGGCCCTTCTTCTGAAGGCCCACGCACATCACAAGACCGGAATGCTGCTTTTTACGGAGCACTTCGGTCGGATGTTCGTCCATAGCAACGAGTTCAGGAGCGTCTACAACCTGGATCAGCTTACCTTCGTAACCGAATTCTTTGAGCTTAGCCTTGACTTCGGCCTCAGGACCGCACAAGACAACCGCAAACTTACCTTCAGAACTATTGACAGCGTTGATGGCCCCCTGGACTACGACATCCGGAGCGTTATCACCGCCAAACGCATCAAGCGCAATGCTGATCATGGATTGTAAACTCCTATCTAATCTTCTTAAAAATTAGGCTTCCTGAATATGAACGACTTCTACGCCGTTGTAGTAGCCGCAGACCGGGCAAACGCGGTGCGGACGCTTTGCGGAACCGCAATGGTCGCAAGTAGCGAGAGCCGGCATTTCGATCTTCCAGTGCGTACGACGCTTGTCACGACGGGCAGTAGAGGTTTTTCTTTTTGGTGTTGCCATTTTTGAACTCCTAATCGTTCGGCCTAAGGTTCCGGAATCATCCGTTCGGATGTTCCATCTTGGCCTTAAGCGCTTTCAATTTTTCCCAACGAGGATCTTCCTTCGGTTCTTCCGACTTTTCGCCGACTTCCCAAACGAAGGCCTTGTCCGGATCGTCCTTAACCGGATGGAGGGGTTCCTGGAGAATCACCAGTTGCCGAACGCATTCGGTCACATCTACGTGGTCCTGGACCTGCGGTACGCGGAAACCAAAAGTTTCGTCGTCCGAATCGTCCAGTTCCTGCTCTGCCAAACCCGGGATGAGTTCCACCCAAAAACTGATCGGCGTCTCAAAAGGATGGTCGAACAGTTCGAGCGTGCGAGAGCATTCTAAAACCTGCACCCCGGAAAGAGTCCCCGTAAGAACCCACTTGTTCGAATCTTCGGGGACGACCGTCAATTCGACTTGAAGAGGATCCTGAAGACGGAGTTCTTCAAAAACGTTCGCATCGGACTCGTCCTTTGCGAAACTCGCCTGCAAATAACCTTCACAGGAAGCAATCTTTGAAATCTCAATTCTCAAGGTAGCGCAAATATACTAGAAAAAAAGAGTTCAGTCAATAAATGTGAGGCAAAAATCACCCTGAAAAGGGGGGCTTTGGGGTTAATCCATGCTTTCGAAAGCGTCATTTGCGGTGGTTGGAGGCGTATAAGTAAAGCCCTGATACTTTAAAGTATCTCCCGGAGGCAAATTCACTTTCACACTTTTGACATAATCTTCGGGGTCAAACTCGCCCGACTTGAGATTGCGGACCACCAATTCATCTCCTGTGTAGAAGACAAGGTCCTGATAGTCGGACGGCAAATTCGTCATGAGAACGTTATTGCAGGAAGTCACCGTTTTAAAATGGCTCGTTCCGCGGAAACCGACACGGATGCTGTAAGCCCAGCACAGGGTGTCCTGTCTGGACGTCGTCGCCGCATCCGTCACCAAGAAGACCGCGCCAAGGAAGTTCGAAGATTCCGAAAGAGTCACCGTTTTCACCCGGAGAGTATCGGCTGTTTTTTCCAAGGTTTCCTTTTCGATGTATTCCGAAAGGGCGGTCAGAACCTGGCCCGAAGAATCCTTGCTGCGGAATTCCACGCGGAAGCTTTCATCGATCGAATCGAAAACCGGAGCGGGTACGCGCCAAAGGCCTGTCGAATCCGTCACCGCTTGCGTTACAAAAGCTGCGCTATCCGTCACACCGAAGCCGTAGAGATCGGTAACCACATGTACCGAGACTCCCTTTGCCGGATTTCCTTTCATATCCTTAACGTAACCCTGCAAGAGCTTTACCTGGGTAGGTTCCGAAGCAGAAGCGTCCCAACGGAGCTTGCCGACATCCAGGGAATCTCCAGAAGACACCGACACCGAGATTTTGCGGATTAAAGTGGAATCCGCATATCCAGAAGCCTTGAGCTTCGAAATCACGCTGGAATCCGCCGGAAGCACCGTCAACGTGTAATTTCCTTCCGGGAGTTCAAGCCTAAAGGAATCCGGAGCGAACACATCCACCGCGAAAGTCGTGGAATCGACCTGTATAATAAAGTGGGATCCCGCAAAGAACGAAGCATCGCCTGTATATTCGAGTTCGCCAAAGAGCAAAGCCGTCGCTTCCAGCTGCACGTGCAGGCTGTCGACATGCTTAGGACTGACTCCGCGGATAACCTGAGCTTCGGCAATGGACGAATCCTGTTTATGGTAGCGGAATTCGAGGTTCACCGTATCGGCAAGAGCACTGTCGAACGCGAATGCGCCCACCGAATTTGTCTGAGTTTCAAGATAAGTGACCGAAGACGCTGTACGAGCGGCCACCTGGCGTACAGAAATACCGCTGCAAGCGCTACCGTCCGAAAGGGTGACGGTTCCTGCAATCGTATTTTCCGTATCCGTCGCCGTCCCGGCGACTTTGTCCGTGCAGGCTAAAAAAGATAACGCGCAAGCGCAAAGAAGAAACACAAAGAATCGCAAATCAAGCTTCTTCATCGGTATCTCCTTCGGTTGCATCCGACTCTTCCGCAGCGTCTTTCGGAGCTTCTAGCTCTTTCGACAACGGGAAGAACTGGATATTCAGTTCACAGATCATCGATTCATGGTCGTCCGAGCGGACAATATCGACGATTTCTTTCCGAAATGTATCAATTTTGTGAATAATGCGTTCAAGGCCCTGCGGAGAAACGCTCATCGTTGTGCACGAAACGTTGCGACGTTCGGTGCTGTAATGGTCCACAGCCGCCTTGCCGAGGTCCATCATCTTCTTTTGGAAATCATGGACGATGAACGGAGGGATTTCTCGACCGCTGGTAATCGTCTTGTTGACGGAACGCCAAAAACCATTTTCCTTTTCGATCAGTCCAAGGCTCGAAAGCAGCTTGATCGCCTGCTTCGCCTGCGGAACCGTAATGCGCGGATTCAGGAACAAGGCGAGGTCCTGATAGTTGTCCGAAACGTTGAGAACGGACAAGGCTTCGCGGACCGCGACGTAATACCATTCCTTATAGTATTCTACCTGCTGGCGGGAAAGAGCCTTGGTCGTACGCGGAAGCAGCGCCGACATCTTTTCGAAAATATCCTGCTTCGATTCCGGCGTTTCGGCATGGGTAAAGTCCACCATCAGGCTAAAATAGCGACCTTCCTTTTCGGAAAGTCCAAGCGCATGAATGAACTTGGGGACCATCTGCGGGGTGAGGGACTTGCGCCCCTTCACGAGATCCAGATAGAATCCGCTCGACGTGTAACCTGCGCGTTTTGCAAACGCGCGATACGAAAAATACCTTTGGACAGACTTCCGATACTCGTAGTAGTCTTGCAGGTACTTCCGATAATTGTAATAGGCAAACACGTTCATTGCGAATAAAAATATATTTTCCGTCTTTTTTTGGGAACACCTAATTTTGCAAACATTTCGTAAGGATTTCCTAAAATTCGCAGAAAAGAACGTTTTGGGAACACTTTCGAGAACACCCCCGCTACTCTTCGGCGTATTTTTTGTCTATTTTCATGGAACACCCAATCCCATCCCTAGAATCCCGATCTTACAAAGAGGTCGGGATTCTTTTTTTATTTTGTTCCCCGATGCACGCCTTGAAAACACTTCTTTTTAAAATTTTGCGGATGATCGGCATCTTCGCGCTGGTCTACATCTGCCTATTGCTTTACATGGTTCTTTCGGAACGCCGCCTCGCCTTCCCTCGGGCTGAAGTGGACAAAGTTTCCGAAGAAGCGCTTCGCAAAGGCGCCATGCTCTGCCATGTCGAAGACGGTAAAAAACTTCAGGGCTGGGTCGTGAACGATTCCCTTTCCGAAACGGTCCTGTACTTTGCCGACAGGGGCGAAGACGCCGCCACGTTCCTTGCCCACGCACAAAAAATGAAAGGCTTCCGTTTTGTCACGTTTAACTACCGGGGCGCGGCCGGAAGCGAAGGCACTCCCGGCGAAAAATATTTTTTCTCGGACATCGAAGCGATGGTCGGATGCGCTCATGCAGAATCCCTCATTTTCATCGGTCACGGAACAGGCGCGATTGCCGCTTACAATTCTTTAGCAAGCGGTCTTGGCAAGGGCGCGATTCTCGTAGACCCTGCCGAGAGTTTTCGTTCCGCTTTATCGGCAAGATATCGAATTTTCTTCCCGGAATTTTTAAGTCGCACCCGAGCGGAAATGAACTTTGAAAACAGCGAAACCCCAATTCCTATCGTGATTCTCGACGATCCTCGCCGAGGTGAAGTTGTACGCAATTTATTGAACAGGCATTCTGAAAAGTTCGTCCAAGTGGAGCGAAAAGGAAGGTCTCTGATCGACGTTTTGCAAGATGAACTTTTTAAAATGAAAACAAATTAACGGAGCGCATCTTGTTGGTTTTCGCGGAATTTGTTAATTTTTCCGCGGTGTAAACCATTAGGTGAGGTTTAGTGTTATGGATAATAGCTTTAAAGCTAGAATGGACATTCGTGGTTTTCTCCGTTTTACCAAGGAATTGGTGGAGAAGCTCAAACTCAAAAACAATACGTATGCAGACGTGATGGTAGACAAGGTGGGTGGCCGAATCGCCATCACGCCGACGAGCAAGCTCAAAGCCACCTCCTTCCGCATTCTTCCGTCGAACGGAACGTATCTTCTTTATCTCCGGGGCGCAATGAATGTCGTTGGCATGAAAGTCGTTTCTGGAGATGTCGAACTGACCAAAGAAGGCGACAAGATTATTTTCCAAAAGAAGACGAGCAAAAAAAACGGTGCATGGGAACCGTTTGCTTGCCGCAATTCCGCAGGCCTTCCGATGATTTCCATCGATTCCCGCGGAACAATGATTCTCGACAAGCGCTGCATTACCGCGCTGAACACAATCAAGAACCCGACAACGACTCCGGAATATGACGCCAAGAAAAAAACATTTAAATTTACTTTTGGCAAAAAGGGTCTGCTCAACGTCCGCACCATCGAAAGTCACGCAAGCCTTTCCATGATGGGAACGTTCCACGCCTTTGGAGTCAAACTTCCGGAATCCCACGTCCGTTACAGCGTTCAAATTTCGGGAAACGTCCTGACATTCAAATTATAGGGGGAAATTGATGTTCGAAATTTTCAAGGCTTTCTATTCCATCCACTACAACTTCGGCGCATTCGCCCTGTTGCTTCTTTTGCTGATCATCTTCCTCTTGACAAGGAAGAACTTCAAATGGAGCATCATCTTTCTGATTGTGGACATTGCGTTCAACTTTTTCATCTACCACAAAACAGCTAACCGCGTTTGGACCATTACCGACACGCCGGCAGCTCAGAATGAATGGGACACTCCGGTGCCGAAAACGTACAAATTCTCGGCTCCGGACCATTGGATTATTGAAGGTGAAAACGGAGAAAAGATGCACTGGTGTTGGGTGGAAACCTGGACAGAAAAGTTCTTGAGTTTCGACTTTGTCGATAGACTCTGGGGAACCAACAAGGCGAAAAGCCTCCGCGGCGCTTCGGAAGAACGCTTGAACCAGTAATTTTCCAAAAGGTGTCAAAAGACTCGGGCAAGGATTGTCCGGGTCTTTTATTTTTTCCACGTCTGGACAGAAATTTCGCCGTTTTCCATTTTGGCATAGTGCAAACTGAAAAGCCATTGACCGGGAGAAACGACCTTCCCTTCTGCATTTTCCCAAACGCCCGGAATATGATGATGCCCATGGACGCAGATGTCGCAGTGGTTCTTTCGCATGCGTTCCGCCGCCGCGTCGAGATACGCCTGGATATCAATTTCACGATTGCTCCCGGCCCTGCGGCTATTTCTTCCGACAAAGCAGGCGATATCCATCCCTAAATCCGGATGGATCTTTCGAAACAGCGCTCTTGCCCATTTTGCGTCGATCAATCGACGTGCGGCACGGTATCCGGAATCCGCCTTGGCAACGCCATCGCCATGCATCAAATAGATGGAATGTCCTTGGATATTTTCGGCCACATAGGTGCGGTGAACTTGTACGCCAAGTTCATTCGGGAAAAAGTCTCCGAGCGCAAAATCGTGATTCCCCATTAGATAATGCACTTCCGTTCCGGAATCCACCAAGTCGCCCAGCACGCGGTATAGCGGCATATGGCCACGAGCCACATAATGACGGTACTCGTACCAGAATTCGAACAGATCCCCGACAAGAAATAAATGCGAAGCCGTCCCGACCATTTCCCTCAAAAAAAGGACCAGCGTTTCTTCGCGATCCGTGATGGATCCGGGAGGATTTACGCCAAGATGCGCATCAGAAATGAAGTAGGCCGGTTTACTTTCCATATTTTGAAATCTAATAATTCTAATTTTAAGGAGTGAGACATTTGCTCTGCATTCTAACCGTTCTATTCCTTTCCGCCTGTGCGCCCAAGCTTTACCATGCGGATCTCTCGGCGAATGCTTCCAAAGATCCTGTTCCAAACGAAAAGGGATCTTTTTCGATTCTCTTCGATGCCAAGGAAGACGGGAATCCGGCTTCCATTTCGGAATCCTTGCAAAACGCCTACCGTTCCAATTTGCAAGACGCAATTCCTCACGGATGCGTCCTGAACCTTTCTTTTGACGGCAAAGTTGAAGAGCGTTATGCGAGCTTATGGTATTTAGGAGTTCTGATTTTTTTACCCCTCTGGCCCGCCATGCCTCGCGAAGACGACATCACCATTCTACTCAAGTCGGATCTTGCCTGCGACAGTGCAATCGTCGAGACCGCAGAACTTCGCGAAGAAGAGCATCCGCGCCTTTTTTGGTACGGCCCTTATCGTAACGGCTATATACAGGAACGTGCCGACATGATTCATTTGAAATTGATTGCACGTTTAAGACAAACTCTTTTACAAAACACCCCCGTGGACGAAACCATCCGCTCGGACATTTACTAAAATTCAAAATATGCATACACTTTACGTTGTCGCCACTCCCATCGGAAACCTTGAAGACATGACTTACCGCGCCGTGCGCATTTTAAAAGAAGTGCCGCTCGTGCTCGCCGAAGACACCCGTCATTCCAGGCTTCTTTTCGACCATTTCGACATTCACACGCCGATGGAAAGCTATCACGACTTCAACAAAGAAGAAGTGACCCCGAAATACGTGGAATACTTAAAGAACGAAGGCGACATCGCAATTATCAGCGACGCAGGGACTCCGGGCATTGCCGACCCCGCGTTCAACCTGGTCCGCGAATGCGTTCGGGAAGGGATTGACGTCCGTAGCGTCCCTGGTGCCTGTGCCATGATCAACGCGCTCGTTTCAAGCGGCCTTCCCACCGACCGATTCCGCTTTGAAAATTTTTCTCCCAAGAAAAGCGCCCAACGTTTGCACTTGCTCGAAAAGCTGAAGGAAACGGCGGATTCGACGCTCATCTTTTACGCAAGCCCTCACAACCTGGTAAAATTCATCGGTGAAATTCAGCAGGTTTTTGGCGAAACGCCGATAGCCCTCATGCGCGAACTCACGAAAAAGTTCGAAGAGCATCTGGTGAAAACTCCGGCAGAGCTTTTGGAGCATTACAAGAAATGCACTCCGAAAGGCGAATATGTTCTTCTGTTCCACCCTCAGGGAAAAGGCGGACTCGGATGATTGCCTTCCTTTTTATCCAAGCGGTCTTGAACATTGCGCTAGTCATGGCCGATCCGGATTTAGAAGGGATTTACACTTTTAAAGCCCAGCTTGTACCATTTCTTTGCGCCCTTCCCTTTCTTTTTTCCCGTACTTTTCGGCTTCATTTTTCGAAAATGCTCTACGGGTACTGTGGGCTCGGATTTTTATCGCTCGCACTCGATTACACGCTTCGTTCCCACGTCGGCCTGATTCAACTCGTCACGGTTTTTGGACCTTTAGCCCTTTATGGGCTTTTCCGTTTTGCCGTATGGAACGCTCACCGCTGCAAAGAAAAGGAATCGCTGTACGCGCTTGTTCTCAGCTCCATCGGCTGGGGATTTTACGCTCTCGCGTTCCCTCCGCTTCCACTCGGGCCTGGCGCTCTTGTATTCCTTGTTCCCTGGTTCATTATCCTTTTGCGGTCCAACATGCAGACGGCGCTTTTTGCTTCGTTCTGGTCGGGCTTCCTTTACAACGTCATCAATTACTATTGGATTTACAACGTGATGAACGTCGGGCCGGCGGTGCTGATCATGATCGGGCTCGTGCTTTTGATTTCTTACTTCAGCGTGTACAATACGATTGCCGCGGCTATCTTTATCAAAGCCCGCGATGTCAAAATCAAAGGCGTTCCCGTTCTGCTGATTCTTTTCCCGCTCTTTTACGCAGGGCTCGAAATGACGCGAAGCATTGGAGATTTTAGCTTTCCGTGGAGCCATCTCGGATACGCCCTCGGAAATCAGCTGCCTCTGCTACAGGCCCTTTCCCTGATCGGCATTTTCGGCTATACGGCGCTGATTATTGCTAGCAACCTTGCGGTAGCCGAAGCTTTTGTCAACAGGAAAAAGCTTCTTTTTGCCACTCCAATTCTCATTTTTGCAAGTCTCTGGGGTTACGGAACCTACGTTCTTTCAAAGCCGGAAGCGGCGCCCTTCTACATGACAAGCGAAGCGGAAGCGCCCAAAGTGGCGATTGTCCAACCGAACATCCAGCAGACAAATAAATGGAGCAAAGCCTATTACGATTCCGTTGTCCTTAAAACTTGGCAAATCACAAACGATAGTCTCGACTGGGAATCTGGAGACCTGGACCTAGTCGTCCTCCCGGAAACGGCCATCCCCGATTTTTTAAGACTGCGCTCCCGTGAAAAAAATTGGATCCGGAACCGCATTCAAAACACAAAGACGAGCCTCTTTATCGGCGCTCTCGATTACGACCGAAAAGGAAAGCCTCCCCGTCCGGTGAACCTTTATAACAGCGGATTCCTTTTCCGCCCAGATGAAAAGAATTACACGCGCTACATCAAAACGCACCTAGTCCCGTTTAGCGAAAGGCTCCCCTTTGACGACGTGTTCCCGATTCTGAATTACGTTGACGTGGGGCAAGGCAACTTTGTCCCCGGGAAAAATCGCCCGGTCTTTGAACCGTTTTCCTGGAGTCCGTTCATTTGTTACGAAACGATTTACGGAGCCGAAGCCCGACGTTCTATTCGCGAAGGTTCCCGTCTGATGGTCGACATTACAAACGACGGCTGGTTTGGAAAAAGTACGGCGGCCGCCCAGCATTTAAATCAACTGCGTTACCGAGCCATCGAAAACGGCTACCCGATCGTGCGTTGCACAAACACAGGAATTTCCGCGTTTGTTGACCAGTATGGTTACGAAGATTTGAACACAGAGCTTTTCACGGAGCGCGTCATTACACGTCGCATTCCCCTTCGCACTCGCGATACGCTCTATTTCCACATCGGAGACGCTGTTGAATATGGGCTACTCGGATTCTTTTTTGCCTACCTAGCAGCACTGTTTATCCGATTAAAGACATTGCCCAATGCCCGGCCTTAGGACGAACTGTCACCGTCGCCCCCTGTAAAAGCGTCTTCGCCGCTTCGGCAGCCGGAGCGGTAATCCATTCGTCGTCTTTTCCAAAGTGCACTTCGCAATCGGGAACGGAAACCGGTTCTTCAATTTTTGCACTCGCCAAATATTCAAAGCCCTGCGCAATGGATTCCGGATTCATCTTCAGAGCGGTTTCCATCCACAAGTCCTGATTTTCTTCGTCAGCAGGGCCAAAGAGGTCAAGGACTCCCTGCAGGGCGACCTTCGGCATTTTCTGCACTTCTTTTGCCATCAGCAAAACCTGTTTTTCAGGCCACGCATCTTCTCCGGCACAAAAGTTCAAAATCGGAGCGAGAAGAATCCAACGCTGGCCGCTAGGACGCCGATGCAAGTTTTTAAGCATCACCAACGCCGAAAAATCCATACCGACGAGTACATCCGCATTTTGAACCGCAGAAAGCGAGTACAGGTCCTGCAGAACAGGAATCTCCTCCACATAAGAAACAAATGTATGTTCGGCATCCAAATCGGCCAAGGAAAGTTCATCTTCCCAAACGTTCAAGTCCGAAGCCAATCCGGAAAGCCACGTCCAATTCGACATAAGCTAACCTCGCATTAGAATCATTCTTTGAAAAAAAAGATATAATCATCTCTCCGTCTGCGCAACTTTTTATGCATCCGATGTGAAAAAAAATTGCATTTCATGCACAAGTTAATTCCTCCTCGGAATATTCACCCCAAGGAAACCTCTGTCCTCGGATGAGTTTTATAAATTTTCCCGACAAATGATGAAGACTTCCCCTCTAGAAAGAATCGCCTGGATCGATGAATTCAAAGGCACCGTACTCGTACTCGTTTGCCTATTTCATCTAGAGCAATCATTTGTCAACATTCAAATGGGGATGCTGCATGCAAGCGCGTTCCGAATGACAGCCTTCTTCTTTATTTCGGGACTCCTTTTTAGCACGCGCCGATTTTCCACGTTCAAAAGTTACGCAAAGCACAAGGCGAAAGTTCTTCTACTCCCCTACGTTCTGCTTTCACTTTTATTCTTGGCGCTAGACCCTGTCCTCTACCATTTTGACCTTTATTATCCACGTGCGCCCAAGATGATGCTTTTAGGGTTTGTTCCCGAGATTCACAGTGTATGGCAGTATATCGGGTGGAATCTGTTCAAAATTTTCATCGTCGGAAAATCTTCCATCGGATCCGGGCCTATCTGGTTCGTGTTCAATCTTTTTTGCGTCAGTCTCGCCTTTTTCGGCGTCAACCGCCTTACCCGCGGGCACTTCTGGAAAACCTTTTCTGTTGCGGTCGTAAGCCTTGTCATCGGGTGGATATTCAACCGTTACCATATCCATCTGCCGTTTGGAATGGAACGCATTTTGACGACCCTTTTCTTTTTTGCATGCGGATCCTTGAGCAAAAATGGGATCCTGTGGCTCAGCAGGCAAAAAATTCCCGTTCTGATTGTCTTGGCGAGCCTTTCCATTTGGCATTACATCTTTTTTGAAGACGCAAATCCCTGGTTCAGCATGATGAATAACGATCTCGGGAATAACTTTGCGGTATTTCTCGCCAGCTCCCTCTTTGGAATTCTTTCCCTCGTTACCCTTTTTTTGTTGATGGATCGATTGCCTGCGTTAAAGGGCATTCAAGTCATCAAAGGCGTTTTTCGAAACATTTCCCGCAACGGCATGATCATCCTTGCCGTTCACTGGTGGATTTTGCTTTTTCTCCGGATCGTTTTCAAAAAAGAACTCGATCAGCCGGGAATCGCGTACTTATCCATTCCGATTCTCGTGGTGGGAGTCGTCCTGGCCATTCCGCTTTTTCGCACCAAGCTGTACCGTTTGATTTCCAAAGAAAAAGTCAGCGTACAGGAAAGCCTTTCTATTCGATAAACATCGATAAAGGTTATTCCATTTTCAAAACGACACTTCCCGTTTTGCGGGTTTCCTTCATGTCGATAATGCGCTGATTTTCCGATCCACGAAAGCGGAGCGTAATATTCTTCTTTTCGATCATAAAAGGTCCGTCGACAAGCACATCGATCGAATCCAGAATTTCATCGGTAACGTCGACATGTTTTTTTCCGCCGGCAACCAGATCGCGGTCATAGACATAGCCGGAAAACATCCAGATATTCTTTTTCGGGAGTTCCTTTTTAATCCGTCGAATCAGCTGAACCAGAGTTTCCTGATTCGAAGGTTCAAAGGGTTCCCCGCCAAGAATGGTAATGCCTTCGTAATAATCCTTGGAAAGCTCTTCCAGGATGAGATTTTCGATTCGGTCATCGTAAGGGACGCCAAAATCGAAATCCCAAGTCCGAGCGTTGAAGCATCCTTTACAATGGATCGTACAGCCGGAAACGAATAATGAAATTCGAATACCCGTTCCGTTTGCACAGTCCGCTTTGTAAATCTGGCCTACATGCATAAGAGCATCCTAAGGCAGTTCCCGTTCAACGTTAATGAGTCGAATTCGGATTGACGGAAGGATTATCCGGAATTTCGCCAAGACCAATGTGCAAAACGCGATCCGCGATTTCTGCCGTTCTTCCCTGATTCCAATACTGCGTTCCAATATAGCCGCAAGTACGGCGGGCAACATGCATTCTCGTCTGTTCACGATTACCGCAGTTGGGGCATTCCCAAACGAGCTTTCCCGTCGAATCCTTTACAACACGGATTTCTCCTGAATAACCGCAAACATCGCAAAGATCGGACTTCGTGTTGAGTTCGGCATAAAGAATCGTATTGTAAATGTGCTTCATGATGGCAAGAACAGCCGGAAGGTTGGTCTGCATGTTCGGCACTTCCACATAGCTGATAGCACCACCCGGAGAAAGTCTCTGGAATTCCGCTTCCTTCGTAAGCTTCGCAAACGCATCGATTTCTTCGGTCACATGGATGTGGTAGCTGTTCGTGATGTAATTCTTGTCGGTCACGTGCGGAATCTTGCCAAAGCGTTTCTGCAAGGCCTTCGCAAACTTGTAAGTAGTGCTTTCGAGCGGAGTTCCGTAGACGGAGTAGTCGATATTTTCTTCGGCTTTCCACTGGGCGCAGGAATCGTTCAGAAGCTGCATGACTTTGAGTCCAAAAGCTTCGCCCGCCGCGCTTGTATGCGAAACGCCCTTCATGTAGTACACGCATTCGGCAAGGCCTGCATAGCCGAGAGAAATGGTCGAATAGCCATCATAAAGAAGGCGGTCGATGACTTCACCCGGTTTGAGACGCGCCAAAGCGCCGTCCTGCCAAAGAATCGGAGCGACATCGGACGGAGTTCCCAGAAGGCGTTCATGACGCAGACGAAGCGCTCTATGGCAAAGGTTCAAGCGGTCCTTCATGATTTCCCAGAACTTGACTTCATCGCCACCCGAAGAGCAGGCCGCATCCACGAGGTTAATCGTAACGACGCCCTGATTGAATCGTCCGTAATACTTATGGACACCTTCGACAAAATTCTTTGCGTTGCCCAGGTTTCCCTTGTGAGCGTCCGTAAAACGGTCCGGGGTGAGGAAGGAACGGCAGCCCATGCACGGATAGCAGTCACCCTTCATCGAAAGAGCCATCTTTTCGGAAATGTAATCCGGAACCATGCGTTTGGCCGTGCATTCCGCGGCAAGCTTTGTCAAGTAGAAGTACTTAGAGCCTTCATCGATGTTGTCTTCCTGGAGCACATAGATCAGCTTCGGGAATGCCGGGGTAATGTAGAAACCGCGATTATCCTTGACACCGAGAATTCTCTGCTTTAACATCACTTCGATGATCAACGCCAAGTCGTCACGGATCTGTCCTTCCGGGACTTCATGCAGGTACATGAAGACGGTCACGAACGGAGCCTGTCCATTCGTCGACTGGAGCGTAATCAGCTGATACTGAATCGTCTGGCAGCCGGATTCCACTTCGCGGCGGACTTCATCCTCGACAATCTTTTTGAGCTTTGTGTCTTCAACGACGACGCCTGCCTCGGCAAATTCCGCCTTGAGGCGCTTGGCAATCTTTTGACGGCTGATATCCACATAGCGGGCAAGATGCGACATGGTAATAGTCTGGCCGCCATACTGGCTCGAAGCGACCTGGGCGACAATCTGCGACGCAACGGTGCAGGCCGTATTGAAGCTTTTTGGCGTGTCGATATGCGTTCCGCTGATGCATGTGCCGTTATCGAGCATATCGCCCAAGTTCACGAGACAGCAGTTATGCATATGCTGCGCAAAATAGTCTGCATCGTGGAAATGGATCAGGCCTTCCTTATGCGCCATCACGATATCATCCGAAAGCAGGTAACGGCTTGTATAGTAACGGCTCCATTCACCGGCCATATAGTCTCGCTGGACCGAAAGGACTGTCGGATTCTTATTCGAGTTTTCCTGTTTGACTTCTTCGTTATCCCGTTCCACAATGCCCGAAATCTTCTGGTCGATGTTGCTCATCTTACGAAGTTCGTTGTGCTTATAACGGTACGTGATATAAAGACGGGCCACGTTAAATTTACCCGTCGCCATCAACGAGTTTTCCACCTTATCCTGAATTTCTTCCACGGAAAGGTCGCGGCTAGCATTGCGAGCGTCTCTTTCAATTCCATCCACAATCGCGGCAATCTGTTCTTCGGTTAATTTGTCCGAAAGAATGCCTTCTTCCTTATTCGCCTTGCGAATTGCGTTGGCAATTTTTTCTCCGTCAAAAAGAACGCGCTCCCCAGAACGCTTCATGATATAAGTCTGAGGAGGTTCAATATCCATGTTCCCGTCGAGAGATTCATCGTAAATCGCCATCATCTTGTGCCTCTGTTTAAACTATCTGTATGATTCAAAATTTACAAAATCGGACCGCCTCATCCGGTCTAAAATTTTGCTTCTCTCTTGAATTCGAAGGCTTCCTTCAAACCTTCAAAATTACGCAAATTTCGCCAATTTAAACACAAAAAAAAGCCCGATTTTCATCGGGCTCCTGTGAAATTCATCACAACTTCTTAGAGACCTTTTTTGAACTTCTTCAGCATCGAAGAAAGCTTGCTCTGAGGCTGACCGTTCCCCTTGTTCTGGGAAGCGTTCGCACCGCCGAGACGGGCCTTCAAATCAGCGATCGTTGCGTGCGGACGAATGCCGCCTTCACGACGCTGACCGCCACGCGGGCCATGCGAAGCGCGGCCTGCACCAGCAACGCCATCGACTTGTTCGGACTTCATCGAAAGGGAGATTCGCTTCTGGCCGGCATCCACACCGAGGACGCGAACTTTCACCACATCGCCGACAGTCAAGACAGTCTTTGCGTCTTCCACAAACTTGTCGCTGATTTCGGAAACGTGCACAAGGCCATCCTGATGAACACCGATGTCCACGAATGCGCCGAAGTTCGCCACATTCGTCACCACGCCTTCCATCCAGCTGCCCGTCACAAGGTCATTGATGCTCTTGATTTTGTCATCAAACTTTGCATAGTGGAATTCCTTACGCGGGTCACGGCTCGGCTTTTCCAGTTCTGCAAAGATGTCTTCGAGGGTATGCTTACCGACAGAATCCGAAAGGAATTCATCCGGGGAAAGCGACTTGATGGCGCTGGCGTTACCCACGAGATCCTTCACGGCGACACCGGCCTTTGCAGCCATGCGTTCGACGAGTTCATAGTTTTCCGGGTGGACGGCGCTGCAATCGAGCGGATTTTCGGCTCCCGGAATACGGAGGAAGCCTGCCGACTGTTCAAACGCCTTCGGGCCAAAGCCCTTCACCTTCAAAACATCCTGGCGAGTCTTGAAAGCGCCGTTTTCTTCACGGTACTTCACCACGTTTTCCGCGAGAGTTGCCGAAACGCCAGCGACATGGGTCAAAAGCGGTGCACTTGCACTGTTCAAATCGACGCCGACCATGTTCACGCAGCTTTCCACGACTTCGTCAAGACGCTTCTTGAGTTCGCGCTGGTTCACGTCGTGCTGATACTGTCCAACACCGATTGACTGCGGATCCACCTTCACCAATTCAGCGAGCGGGTCCTGCAAGCGACGGCCAATAGAGATTGCGCCACGGGTCGTCACGTCTTCATTCGGGAATTCCTGAATGGCGATCGGGCTTGCGGAGTAAACGGAAGCGCCAGCTTCGGAAACAATCACGCGAGCAGGCTTTTTGCCCTTGAACTTATGGCTCATATCGGCCACAAAAGCGTCCGTTTCACGGCTTGCCGTACCGTTACCGATAGCGATCAAGTCCACATCATACTTTTCGACGAGAGCGGCAATGTAATCCCCCGCTTCAGCAACGCGCTTCTGCGGTTCATGCGGGAAAATCACGCCGTGATCGATAAACTTGCCGTTCTTATCCAAGACAGCCACCTTACAACCCGTGCGGAAGCCCGGATCGAGGGCGAGAACAGCCTTATGGCCTGCCGGAGGCGCCAGGAGAACGTCCTGAAGGTTCTTGCTGAACACCTTAAAGGCTTCTTCTTCGGCCTTGTCCTTCAAAATCAGGCGGACTTCGCTTTCGAGGCTCGTCTTGAGCAAGCGTTCCCAGGCATCTTTGCACATTTCTTCCAGATACGGCTTCCAAATGCTTTCGCCCTTGATTACCTGACGCTGCAAGTAGCTCACCAGAGCCTCATCCGGCATTTCCACGGAAAGACGGAGCACCTTTTCCTTTTCACCGCGGCGGAGAGCGAGCATACGGTGGCTCGGGATCTTCGCGACCGGTTCCGAGAATTCGTAATAGTTTTTGAACTTGGTGTCCTGCTTTTCGAATTCCTTGCGGACCTTCGAAGTCATGACGCCTTCCTTTTCGATCTGGGCACGCAGATACTGGCGATAGGTCGCATTGTCGGCGAGTTCTTCTGCAAGGATGTCGCAGGCGCCGGCAATTGCCGCCTTCGGGTCGGCAAGGCCCTTTTCTTCGGAAAGGTAAATGCGACCGATTTCTTCCGGCGTATTGGAAGTTTCTTCCTGCGCCATGATGATTCGGGCGAGAGGTTCAAGTCCGCATTCCTTTGCAATCGTTGCACGGGTACGCTTTTTCGGCTTATACGGAGCATAAAGGTCTTCGAGAAGCGTCTTGTCCTTGCAGGATTCGATCTTCGTCTTGAGTTCCGGAGTGAGTTTGCCCTGTTCTTCGATGGACTTCAAGATGGTCGATTTACGGTCTTCAATTTCCTGCAAATATTCGCGGCGGTGCTGAATGTCGCGAAGTTCAATTTCATTCAACGTTCCCGTCTGGTCCTTGCGGTAACGCGCAATGAACGGGATCGTGCCGCCCTGGTCCATCAATTCCAAGGCTTTGGCCACACGCCATTCTTCTAAGTTCAGTTCTTCGGAGATGACTTGCGAAAAATTCATAATTCCTATTCCTCAAATGTTTAGTCGCGGGGACAATTTAACATCTTTCCCGGTTAAAACGGGAAAAACAAAGGTAGCACAAAGGTCATAACAAGACCCATTCCAAACTGTAAAGGACCGCCAATTTTCAGATAATCATTGAACGCATAGCGTCCAGCGTTCATGACCAAGGCGTTCGGAGGGGTCGAAAACGGCGAAATAAAGCAGCAGCTGGCCGAAACCGTCACCGCAAACAGGAACGGGTACGGGCTCACACCGAGACCCGAAGCCGCACTCATCGCGATCGGGGCTAGGAGCACCGCAGTCGCCGTATTGCTGACAAAGATCGTGACAATGGACGTCGTATAGTAGATACCCGCCAACAGCGCATAGGGCCCGATCGCCCCCAGATATTCTACCAAGGCGTTCGCGATAATCCCCGAAACTCCCGTTTTTTCGAGAGCCGTCGACATCGGGAGCATGGCCGCAATGAGCACGGTACTTTCCCAGTTGATCGACTTATAAGCGTCTTCCACATTCCGGAAGCAGCCCGTCAAAACCATCAAAAGCGCTGCAATCAGAACCGCCGCCACCGACGTCACCACATTCGTCACCATCAAAACGACCATCAAGACAAGAATCGCGGCAGCAAACGGCATCTTGTGGTCAAGCGGGACCGCCGCAGCCGATTCAAGAGGTTCCCCAAGGACAATCCACTCCGAATTCGAAGAGGAAAGTTTGCGGATGTTTTCCCAGGTTCCCTGCACAAGAAGCGTATCTCGGGATTCAAGAGTCTTATCGGTTACCCCGTGGATGATATATTCCCCGTTTCGCTGAATGCCGAGCAGGTTCACCCCGTACTGGGCACGCAAATTCGTTTCCATCACGTTCTTGTTAATGAACGAGGAATCCGGCATCACGAGCACTTCGGCAATGCCCCAATTCCGAAAATGGAACGGTTCCATTTCCGTTTCTTTTTCCGAAAGGATCGGAGCGTTCATTTCCTTCGAAAAGCGTTTGATGTCTTCAATATCTCCCATCATGTAAAGAGTATCGCCGCCGTAGGCCACACTATTTGGTCCCGCGAGCTCCTGATGGCCTTCGCCAAAGAACTTTCCCCGCGACGGATGATCCACTTCGATAACCGTCAAATTATAATGGGTCGGCAGTTTCAGTTCGGCAAAAGAACGCCCGATCAGCGGAGAATCGTACATAACGCGGACACGCGTCACGTTACGCGAAAGACTGTATTCGTCTGCCAGTTCTGTTAGCGACTTGTTGCGATGCTTGTCGGACTTCTTTTCTTCTGACTTTTTGCAAAGAAAATGCGAAGCCGGAAGCAAGGCAAGAATGATCAACAGCAAGACGACGACACCGATCGGGGTAAAGGAAAAAAGCTTTAAACTCGGAAAGCCGGCCTTGACCAAAGTTTCGTTGATCACCATGTTCGGGGGCGTACCGATCAAAGTCAGCATACCGCCGATACTGCATGCAAAGGCCATCGGCATTAAAAAACGCTTCGGGCCGGATTTGGCACCCGCCGCAACGCTCATCACGATCGGGAGCATCAACGCAGCCGTTCCCGTATTCCCTACAAAGGCGCCGATAAAGCCCGTCACGAGCATAATCACGACAAACAGGACGCTTTCATTTTTTCCGGCGATTTTCACGATCTTTTGACCCGCCACGCGTGCAAGGCCAGTCCTAAAAATCGCCCCTCCGACGATAAACAGACCGAGAATCATCAACACAATCGGATTCGAAAAGCCGGCAAGAGCTTCATCGACCGTGACCACATCAAAAATCATCAAAATCACCAGGGAACAGAGCGCCACGATATCCGAGCGAATCTTCCCCTGCACAAAGAAAAACATCGAAACTGCCAAAACAAGCAGCGTAACAACTAAAGAGAACATACAACGCAAAAATAGCAAAATCAAGGCGGTTCAATTTGCAGAAAACCGACCGAAATATTAGTTTTATGCAAAAAAAGAAACCTTTTTTCGAACAGGAATTTTTATGTCCGACTGCATCTTCTGCAAAATCATCCAAGGCGAAATCCCCTCTACCAAAGTCTACGAAGACGACGAATTCTTCGCTTTTAAGGATTTAAACCCGCAGGCCCCCGTCCATGTGCTTGTCGTTCCCAAAAAGCACATTGCAAGCCTGATGGATATGGAAGAAGCGGACGCCCCGCTGATGGGACGTCTTCTCTACCGCGCCCAGGAAATCGCCAAGCAGCTCGGACTCGGCGAAGGCGGCGCCCGCTTTGTATTCAACTGCAAGGGCGATGCCGGTCAAACAGTCTGGCACATTCACTGCCATATTCTCGGCGGAAAACGCTTAGACGACTCTTTCGGTTCCAAAAAAAATTAACCTGTCCTCATTTTGCTCAAGCAGACCAAAGTCATTATTCTACACAGAATGCCCTATAGCGATTCTTCGATGATCGTGAAGGGCTTTTGTTTTGATTTTGGAGTGCAATCGTTTTTGGTAAAAAGCGCCAAAAGCCATAAGAGTCCTTTCAAAAGCTCCCTCGATCCGCTGGCCGAAAGCGAAATCGTCTTTAACGATTCCGGGAAAAGCGATTTGCACTTTATCCGGGAAGCGACTTTAATCGATTGGTTCCCGAATATGCGAAAGGATCTCGAAAAAACGGCCATGGCAAGCGTCATGGCGGAAATTCTTTTACGCTACCTGCCAACCGGACTTTCGCAAGAGCTAGAATTTCGATACACGGAAAAGGCTTTGCAAGTTCTAGACCGTGGCGCCTGTCCGCAAGACGCGCTTGCCCGTTGGATGTGGCACATCGCCGACTGTGCAGGGTATGCGGTTTCTGTCGATGGGTGCATTCGCTGCGGAAGCGCTATTTCAGGTGATCCTGCCGATTTTCTTTTCGAATCGGGCGGTGCACTTTGCAAGGACTGCCTGGGCACTTTCTTGCCGCACTATTCTCCCGAATTTTTAAATGATATCGCTCGACTCAGCGCCCGAATGCCATTAAAGAACCCGCGTGAAATCGAAAGCGAATTCTTCAAATATTTAAAATCCCATCTCGGCGAAAACCGGGAAATCAAATCTTACCGCTGGTTACAGGAGGTTCGTGGATATGCTTTCAGCACAGCAAATTAAAGAACGCAAAGGAAAAGAAAAAGTCGCACAGATTACCGCCTACGACTACGGTTTTGCAAAGATTGCAGAAGCCGCAGGAATCGACCAGATTCTCGTCGGGGATAGTCTCGCCAACACCATGCTCGGGTACAAAAGCACACAATCCGTCGGCATGACAGAAATGCTCATCTTTACGGCAGCAGTCTGCCGCGGCGCTCCGAACACGCACGTCATCGCCGATATGCCTTTCAAGAGCTACGACGACCCGAAATCGGCTCTGGAAAATGCGAAAAGGTTCATGGACGTCGGCGCAAGTTCCGTAAAACTCGAAGGCTTTATGCCCGACGTGATCGAAACGCTCATTCAGAACAACATTCCGGTCTGCGCTCACCTTGGGCTTTTACCGCAAACCGCCACCAGCATGAAGCAAGTCGGCAAGACCGAAGAAGAAGCGGAAAGGCTCCTGAAAGAAATTCAAAAGATCGACGAAATCGGAGCTTATGCATGCGTGCTCGAGCACATTCCGGGCGACCTCGGAGAAAAGCTGACAAAAGCCGTGAGCCTAATTACCATCGGCATTGGCGGCGGTTCGCACACCGACGGACATGTGACGGTCTTGCAAGATGCGATCGGCATTAACAACGGGAAAATCCCGCCGTTCGCCACAAAATATTGCAACCTTTTCGATGTCGCCAAGAAAGGTATCGAAGAATACGTTTCATTTGTTCACAGCGAATCGTTATAGGCCAGGCGGTATAGAATTTTTGATTGCGATTGACTAGTTGCAAAAAAAATATTTTTAAAAATAAATGTTGATATTTTGTGAAAATCAAGTTATTTTATTGACATAGTTATCAACAATCCACAGAAGGAACTAAAAATATGGCAATCGAAAAGAAAACCCCTGCTAAAAAAGCACCGGCAAAAAAGGCTGTCGCTAAGAAGGCTGCTCCGAAAAAAGCCGCTCCGGCCAAGAAGACCGCCGTGAAGAAGGCTGCTCCGAAGAAGGCTGTCGCCAAAAAGGCCGCTCCGAAAAAAGCCGCTCCGGCCAAGAAGACCGCCGTGAAGAAGGCTACTCCGAAGAAGGCTGTCGCCAAAAAGGCCGCTCCGAAAAAAGCCGCTCCGGCCAAGAAGACCGCTGTGAAGAAGGCTGCTCCGAAGAAGGCTGTCGCCAAAAAGGCCGCTCCGAAAAAAGCCGCCAAGAAGTAATTCGAAAAATTTCTCTCTTTGCTAAAAAATCAAGCAAAAAGACTCGGCAAAAGCCGGGTCTTTTTGCTTTCATATCCTGATTTTCTAAATTTAAGGCATGATTTCCGAAAAAGATTTGCAAGAAATTGAATCCCTTGGTCTCGACGAAAAAGCTCTCCGCGTGGAAAAGCTTTTAGAAGGCAAAGAAAAACCCTCCGCTTTTGAACTTGGACTTTATCTTGCCCTGAAAATGGCGCAAGAAATCAAGACCGGTCAAGAACTCGGCAGCACCACAGGCAAAATCGTCGCCGGATGGATGCAAAAATATTCCCCGGAACTCGTCGAACAGGCGATTCCTCTCGCAAAGCAATTCTTTACCGATCCGGAAAAAATTGCAAACCGTATCCGCAGCGGGCTTCTTGCAGAAAATGGCTAACCTTGTAAAAACGCTCCCCGCCTCGGTAGATATCGGCAGCCATTCGACGATCCTTTTGATCGCCGATTTCGAAACCGATGCGAACGGAAAAACGACTCTCCAGCCGAAGATTCAAAAGGTCGAAGTTTGCCGTCTCGGAGAAGATGTTTATAACACCGGAAACGTTTCGGAAGAACGCCTCGAAGAGCTTTCCAAAATCCTTTCGAACTACCGCGCAACGGCACACGCCCTCGGTGCAGAAATCGAAGCCTGTGCCATGACGGAAGCCGCTCGCAAGGCAAACAATAGCGAAGCGATTATTGCAGCGGTCGAAAAGGCGCTCTGGATCAAGCCCCGGATTATTTCGGGCGAAGAAGAAGCCGCTTACACTTACCGCGCTGTCGAAGAATGGCACGGTCAAGACATCGTCACGCTCGACATCGGCGGTGGATCCACCGAAATTTCCGACGGGAAAAAGGCGGTTTCCGTTCCGGTTGGAGCCCTCTATCTCTTTAAGCAGATGGGAGCGATTCCGGGGCCGGAATATAAGAAGTGGGAAAAGGAAATCCTCAAAGGCAATCCTCTCCGCCCCTACGCCAAAAAACAGGTCTATCTCGTAGGTGGTACGGGAACGGCTCTTGCCATGGTTTACTTGAACCTGCCCGAATTCGATTTTAAATCGATCGAAGGTCTAGAGATCAACCTGGATCAATTAGAAAAGACAATTACCAAAATTTCAAACGTTTCGAAGGAACTCCGCGCAAGCATGCCGGGTCTCGAAAAGGGACGTTCCGACGTCATTATCTGCGGCCTGTACTGGCTGCGCAGCCTGCTTACCCGCCTGCATGCGGAATCCTTCCGCATCAGCACAGCCGGTTTACGATTTGGACTTCTTTATCCGCCAAAACCGGAAGAGAAAAAGTCCGAAGAAAAGAAGGAACGCAAGCTTCCTCCCTGGCTGCAAAAGAAAAAGGATTCAGAAGATGCGAATCAATAAGTTTCTTTCGCTTTGCGGTGTCGCTAGCCGTCGTGCTTCCGACGACCTTATTCGCCAAGGCCGCGTTAAGATCAATGGCGAAATTTTAGAGGAACTCGGCAGAGAAGTGAGCGAAAGCGACGACGTCCGTGTCGATGGCAAGCGCGTTCAGCCTCCTAAAAAGACTTCGGTCATCATGTTCCACAAGCCAGCCGGCTGCGTTTGCTCGGCAAGCGACCCACAAGGACGCACGACCGTTTACGATTATCTCCCCGCAGAATACCGCTCCATGAAATACATCGGACGGCTCGACTTGCAAAGCCGCGGACTTTTGCTGTTCACCGATGACGGAGATCTTCTTTACAAGCTGACACATCCGAAATTCGAAGTTCCCCGAAGCTATTACGTTTGGACAACTCGCCCGCTTTCCCATTCCGACGCTCAGAAATTAGTCGATGGCGTTGAAATCGGGGAAAACGAAAAAGGCGTCATGGAATCCGCCCATGCCGAAGAAATCTTCTTTGACGAAGGCTTTTTTGAAATGGTCCTTTGCGAAGGCAAGAACCGTGAAATCCGTCGTATGCTCGAACAGGTCGGTTACACGATCCGCGACCTAAAACGCGTAACCTATGCGGGCATTGGACTTGGAAACTTGCCGACAGGCGAATTCCGGGAACTTACCCGCGCAGAAGAAAAGATTCTCCGCGAAGCCGTCGAAGGAGAAGCCTAATGAAACGGACCATTTTTATTGGGGACGTTCATGGCTGCTACGACGAAATGATGAAAATGCTCGACACGGTTCATTACACGCCGGGCGAAGATACCGTTTACTTTACCGGAGACTTGATCAACAAAGGTCCAGACTCCATAAAAGTCGTCAAAGAAATTTTGGCGAATCCATTCCAATGCGTCATGGGAAACCATGAAGCTTGGCTTTTAAAATTTCTTTCGCTTCCAGAAACCGAATGGTCCGAAAAACAGAAACGTTCTACCGAACTTCTAGTCGACCCGTTCTGGATTGCATCCATTGTCAAAAAGTGGCCGCTCTGGATCGACACGCCCCAAGCGCTTCTCGTCCACGCGGGCATCGAGCCCAACAAATCCAAGCTCGAAGAAATGAATCCCGACGTGATCCTTTCCGTGCGCACCTGGGACGGCAAAGGCGAGGATATGAACAATCAAGACGATCCGGCTTGGTTTGAATGTGCGTCATGGCCCAAGCGCATCATTTTTGGGCATTGGGCCGCCAAAGGAATCGTCGACATTCCAGGATTCCTCGGGCTCGATTCCGGCTGCGTTTACGGCAAAGCTCTCACCGCCTACTGCCTAGAAGAAAAAAAGTTCTATACAGTTCCAGCCGCTAGAGTCTATTCACCGATCAACCTCAAAAAGAAAGTCGTGATTCCGAAGCTCTAACGGAGATTCCCACTCTTTGCTTTTTCCATGTCAATTTCTAACTTTTAAAATACTATGACAGCTCAAGAACTTTTCAATCGTCTTAAAAGCATTCAGCCTGGTGCCGTTCTTTGCAGCTACACCATGGAATACTGCGAAAAACTGATTCCCATCATCAACGAGATCAATGAACTGAAAAAAGAACGCAATGCGGTGATTCTCGCCCACAGTTACGTGGCTCCGGAAATCGTCCTTGGCGTTGCCGATTACGACGGCGATAGTTTTAAGCTCAGCCAGGACGCTACCAAAGTTCAGGCCGACATGATCATCTTTGCCGCAGTCCGCTTTATGGGCGAAACCGCCAAGATTTTAAACCCGACAAAGGAAGTCATCATTCCTGGCCCGCTTTCCGGTTGCAGCCTTGCCGACAGCATTACGGCCGAAGACGTGCGAAAGCTCCGCGAAAAGTATCCGGGTTATACCGTAGCCTGCTACATCAACACGACCGCCGACGTCAAGGCGGAATGCGATGTCTGCGTCACGAGTTCAAACGTTTACAAGATCATTGCAAACCTCCCGAACGACAAGATTATTTTTGTTCCGGACCGTTTGATGGGCGCAAATCTTCAGGAAGCTCTTGAAAAGAACGGCATCCACAAGGAAATCGTCTTGTTCTCCGGTTGCTGCTACGTTCACGAAAAGTATGACCCGGAACTCATCAGCTTCTTCCGCAGCCAGAATCCGGGACTTCGCGTCGTAAGCCATCCGGAATGCCACCCGGGCGTCGCCCTGATGAGCGATTACGTCGGAAGCACGGGTCAAATGGTCAAGTACATCAAGGACCAGCCCGAAGGAACTCCATTCCTGCTCCTCACCGAATGCGGCTTGAACGCTCGAATGCACTATGAATTCCCGAACAAGCAATTCATCGGAAGTTGCAGTATGTGCAAGTACATGAAATCCAATTCCCTTGAAAACATTCTGGAATCCCTGCGTCACCCGGAAAAGGCGGCCAAGGTGGAACTTTCTGAAGACGTGATGGCCCGCGCCAAGCACTGCATCGACGAAATGTTCCGTTACGCAGCCATGTAACCGAGGTTTTCCATGCGTTCTCTTTCTAAAATCCTTCTGGCCCTTCTTTTCGTGACAAGTGTAAGCTTTGCCGGTTACCGCGATAAAGTGATCTGGCACCGCAGTTACTTTGTTTCCTTGGGGCTGGATGTGCTTTTTTCCGTCGGCGGAGATTTGGACGGAAAAGGCTTTTTGGAAGCGGAAGGCGAAGACGCGGACGAAACCGTTTACATCCCTTATATCGGAACATTCCCGCTTCCATCCATCGAAGCGGGCGTAAACTTTAATCAGCACACGATTGCGGTCCATTTCGGCATTTGGAACCCGGACGTCAACTATGGAAAAGACACCGACGTTTACACCGGCAACGATGCGAACTTTTGGCGTGTAGGCGTTGAATACCGCTACTACTTCTTCTGGCCAGAGGATTTCATGGTCGGCCCGGGACTCGGTTATGCATTTTCCCGGTTGTCCGTCCACGGAGCCGCTTTCGGAAACGACAAGTATGACGGCGAATACCGCGAAGCGGCCGTCTTTGCGGCAAATTCCTTCGCACTTTCCGCGAACATCCGTTATAAAGTTCGCCCGTTCGGCATCGATGTGGCTTTCCGCTACCGTCCCACGTTCATTCGCAGCTTAAGCACCGAAACGGGCGGTTACAGCGATCTTTCCGAAACGCTTTGGCATCATATGGCAGAAATCTGCGTCAAAGCGTTTGTTGAATTTTAATCCTTACCAGTCTTTTTCCGGGCGGGCTTGACCGCGTACCGGTTTCCACGGCTTTCGTTCGCCGTGTTCTTCATCGAAATCTTTGAGCAGTTGGGAAGCCTGCTGCGGAGACATTTGACCTTCAGGAACTTCTTCCGGATTCTCGTTTTCTCCCTGCGGTTGATCGGGCTGTTGCGATTCATTCGAATCGCTGGACTGGCTATCGCCACCTTGGGAATCGCTTGAACCTCCCTGATTCTGATCTTCGTTCTGCGAACTGGAACTGTCCTGGTTTTGCTGGTCCTGATTCTGCTGATCCTGATTCTGTTGATCCTGACTTTGCTGATCCTGATTCTGTTGATCCTGATTTTGATTTTTGTCTTGGTTCTGATCTTGGTTCTGATCCTGGTTTTGATTTTCGTTTTTCGGATTGTTTTGCTGATTCTGCTTCTGCTGTTCGTTTTTGGACTCTTCGATACGGTCCTTGAGCATTTGCAGCTTGGCATCGTCCGGATAATAGGAAAGACCTTCCTTGCAAGTGATTTCAGCCGTTGGCAAACGGTTTTCGATATATTGGAAAGCCGCATCTGAATAATACTGGGCAGCCGTTTTAGGCGCCTTAGCCGCCAAGGCACAGGTTGTGGCGGCAGCGACGGTCAAAAGCAGGGTAAACTTATTCATTAAATCACCCCCAAATCGTTATCGGCATTGGACTGATCAATCTTGCTTTTTGGAGCACGTCCAGCCTTGATATCTATCACATCTTCAATTCGTTGAATATACGAGCCAAAACTCGAAGCGGTAGAATCTGCCGCCATCGTATTTTCGAGCAGATTCTTTGCCGGCGTATATTCACCGTCCTTGCACATTTGCAAAGCGCGGGCAAGGATCTGTTTTGCATTTTCCGAAAGTTCCGGTTGCTTTTGATCTTGGTTCTGATTATCCTGATTCTGTTCCTTTTGCTTGTCGATTTCCTCTTTGAGTTTGCGCTGTACAATTTCGACATTGCGCTTTGCATTTTCAAAGTCAGGATTCAAATCCACCGCTTTTTTCAAATAGCCGACCGCTTCGCGCCATTTGGCAATCCGTTCCGACGGTTCCGACGATTTTTCACCCATGCGATAGTAAGTATTCGCCAAGTTAAAGGCAGCCTTTGACGCAAGCGAAGAATCCGGCATGCGCGTTGCGCTTTCCAGTTCCTTTACCGCTTCTTCATAATTGCCAAGCTTGTATTGGCACGTTCCGACGTTGTAAAAAAGCAGCGGATTTGCAGGTTCATTCTTTCGCGCCTCTGCATACTTTTGAAGAGCTCCGGCAAAATCTCCCTTGCGGAACAGTTCATTTCCATCGTTAATCGGGCGCGCCCACGCCGACAGTACAAAAAGAGAAATCAAAATGAAGATCTTTTTCATGATCACAACCTTCATCAACTAAAACGTCCAGCGACCTGTTTCCGCTTTTTGCCACGTTCCGAAAGGAGCGCTTCCATCAAAAAGAGCAGTGCCGCAATCGCAAGGAATATCTGATAACGGTCTTGGTAATTTTCCACCTGATCCGAAGATGTATCCCTTTTTTCCATATTCTGAATTTCCGAAAGGACCTTCTGCAATTGGAATTCTCCCGGGCTAGCGTAAAAATAACGGGCACCGGTAATGTTTGCAATTTCTTGCAAAGTCGATTCTTCCAAATGAGTCGTCACAATATTTCCAAAACGATCCTTGTGATAAGCCACCTCTCCATTCTTGGATGGTTCAGGAATCGGAACGCCTTCCTTGGAACCAATGCCGACCGTGTAAATGCGAATTCCCGCTTCCGCAGCTTCCTTCGCCTTTTCCACCGCCTTCGCATCCTGTTCTTCGCCATCGCTCATCAAAACCATCACCGCATATTTAGACGGCACTTTAGACCTGCGGAACATCTGCAAACCTTTATCGATAGCCGCCGAAAGATCCGTTCCCGGCATGAGCCAGCCAGGTTCCAAATCGCGCAGCACCAATTGCACCGTTCCATAATCCAACGTCAGCGGAACCATGGTCTGGGCTTCACCCGAAAAGGCGACAAGTCCCACACGATCTCCCGAAAGCGTATCGAGAAACGCCGAAATTTCGTGACGGGAACGCACCAATCGATTCGGCTTCACATCTTCGGCAAGCATGGAAAGCGAGATGTCTTGCATCAGCACAATGTCCAAGCCTTTGCGTTCAATATGTTCCATTTGACGGCCCCATTGCGGGCGAGCCAAAGCCAAAATCAAAAAAGCAATGCCCAAGAGCAAAAGGCTCGCCTTGATCGCACGGCGAAACGGCGAAAGCGAGGTTGCGATCTTCGGAAACATCGAAATCGAAGCAAAACGCGCAGCCAGTTTTTTACGGCGATGATACGCATACACAAAAAGCAGTAAAAAGAGTGGGAGCGAAAACAAAGCCCACAAAAAATTCGGTTCTGCAAATCTCATGGAATCCTCACAAACCGGGTATTGGCAAGTACAAGTTCAAGCAAAATCAGAAGAGCACCTGCAAGGAGCCACGGATAAAATTTTTCTTGATAACGCGCATAAGCGATCGTCTGAATTTCGGTCTTTTCCAGTTCATCGATTTCTGAATAGATTTTTTCCAGATCTTCCTTGCTTTCTGCACGGTAAAAACGTCCGCCCGTACTCGACGCAATTTGACCTAGAGTTTTTTCATCCAAGCTATTTTCGGCAGGGATCGGCATTTCTGCCCAAGAGATTTCACCTGTCCACGGATTCTGTTCAAACGCAAGGAAGGTCCCATTCTTTTTTCCGACACCGATCGTGTAGACCTTGATTCCTAACGCCTTCGCCACTTCCGCAGCATGGAGCGGCGGGACAAGGCTTGCATTGTCAATGCCATCCGTCAAAAGCACCACAACCTTTGACTTCGCATCGGACTTTTCTAGGCGCGCCAAGGAATTCATCAGTCCATCGCCGATCGCCGTACCGTTTCCGGAAGCCGACGAATCATTAACCGCTTGCAAGATTTCGAGCAAAGCGCCGTAATCCAAAGTCAGCGGGACGAGCGTGTAAGAACGTCCGGCGAATACAGAAAGGCCAATGCGATCGCTTTCGCGTTTTTGCACAAATTCAGCCATCACATTTTTTGCATAGCCTAAGCGGGAATAGTTCCAAAAACGACCGCTTTTTAAAACCTTTTCCGCATTCATCACCCCGAGCTTTGCCTGATCCGCCCGGGTCAACATATCGAGGGTTGCCATCGAGCCGGAAACGTCCAAAGCGAGCATGATGTCTACGCCATCCGTCGAAGTGTATTCCACTTCCGTCGCATTCTGCGGGCGAGCCAGTGCGATAACAAAGCAGCAAAGCGCAGCGATTCGGAGTGCCGGAACAATGTAGCGCAAGCGCACCTTGGAACCCTTCGCCGCCTTCTTTGCAATGGCAAGCGCCGGGAACTTAATTGTACTCTTTCGCTTACGCGTATGCCACCACCAGTCCGCAATCAAAAGCGGAACGAGCAACAGCAAAAAGAACGCTTCGGGATTTTGAAAATGCAAATTAGCGAGATCCATTTGCACCATCCTTCTTTGCATTCCGAATTTTTTCTTCTTCCGGAACAGGCTTTGTATCTTCTAAAAGGCGATTAGCCCAATCTTCCCAAAAGACACCGCGGTCATCGCCGATTTTCATTTTGGCAAATTTCACCGGGTAAGTTTCTTCTTCGAGCTTCACCAAAGATTGCTTATAGGCTTCGGCCAGTCCAGGAATTTGCGAAACACGAGACTTCAACTGAGAAAGCGTCGCATCGAGAATTCCTTCCGAAGGATGTTCTCCGAGGAATCTGCGTTCGACATAGCGGCGCATGATAAAGCTGAGTGCGGTATAAAAATCCGCTTGATTTCCCATCGCAAGAAGTTGCTTTTCACGCAGTTCCTTCAAAGCGAGAACCGCCTCTTCATAAGGAGGAAGCCTTGGCGCAACCTGCTTCTTGCGGAGCTTTTGGTGCAAAAGCCAGCCAAGCGCCACCAAAAGAATCGCCAACAGAACAAATAACAGGGCAGAAAGCCAGGTCGGAAGTCTCGGATCATCCAAAGGTTCTTCCACATCCAAAATGTCTTCTTCCGAGCCGTCCGTCCGCGTCACGACCTTCACAGCGACAGGATCCGTTTTCGTTACCACGGTATCTGTCCCTAAAATTGCACGGACCTCTTGCGGTGCAATCAAAAAGTCCCCAGCGACAAACGTATTGAGCGTTGCCCGCCAAATGAACCTTTTTTGATTCTTTATACCCGTCACCGGGAGCTCTTCGTGCTGCATGTCCTTGACTTCAAAACTTCCGAGATTTCCTACAAAACTCGGCAAGTCCACGAAGGCGCTTTCCGGAGCGTTTACATCGATTTCATAATTAAAACGATCGCCCACAAAAATCTGCGAAGCTGTCGTTGAAGATTTTACAGACAAGTTAAACGCAAAAGTGGATACGGCAAAAACGGCACCGATCCATAACGCGAGCTTTCTTGTCAAAGAACAAGCATTAAACATTTTAACTCCGACGTCTCTGCAACATTCTAAAATGTTCCACAAGCGGGCTCACCGTATCGCGGAATTCGTCATGGACTTGGCAACGCACATAATCCACGTTCATCTTTTGGAAAAGGCTACGAGTCGCTTTTTCCGCCTTTTTGGCTTCATGCGCAAAGGCTTCGCGGAAAGCGGCATCTCCAGTGTCCACAAGCATCGTTTCCCCCGTTTCCGGGTCTTCGAATTCCACAAGTCCTACCGGAGGCAGTTCCGATTCACGCGGATCCGTCACCGCAAGGGCAAGCATATCATGACGTTTGCAGAGAACCTTAAAGGCTTTTTCAAAACCCGAATCCTGAAAATCCGACATCACCACGATCATCGAACGACGGTTCAAAACACCGCCTACATATTCGAGAGCGTTCTGCAAATTCGTCCCATGATGTTCCGGCTTAAAGTAAAGGATTTCACGGATCAAACGCAGCACGTGCTTGCGGCCTTTTGCAGGGGGAATAAAAAGTTCGACCTGATCCGTAAAGATCAAAAGTCCAACCTTATCGTTGTTCCGCACGGCGGCAAAAGAGAGAAGCGCCGTGATTGCAGCCATCGCTTCGCCCTTCATTTCCTTACCCGAGCCGAATTCCGAACTGGAGCTGGCATCCACCATCAACATCAAGGTCAGTTCGCGTTCTTCCACGAACTTCTTAATATAAGGCGTCCCCATCCGAGCCGTCACGTTCCAATCGATGGTGCGAACATCATCTCCTGGCACGTACTCGCGGACTTCGCTGAATTCGACGCCATTACCCTTGAACGAGCTGTGGTAAGCGCCAGCCATCATCGAATCGAGAGGTCCCCGCACCGAAAGTTCAATGCGGTTCACCGTTTTGAGAATATCCTTCGAAAGCATATTATGGCACTTCGACAGAATCCAAAATTTTCTGGACAACGAGTTCTGCGGAAACTTCTTCCGCTTCGGCTTCATAGCTCAAAATGATGCGGTGACGGAGGACTTCCATCGCCACAGCCTTCACGTCTTCCGGAGTCACATAGCCGCGGCCTTCGATAAACGCATGAGCCTTTGCCGCCTTGGCAAGGCCGATCGAAGCACGCGGAGAACCGCCGACCGAAATAAAGCTTGCGAGTTCCGACTTCTTGATGCTCGCCGGATCGCGAGTCGCAAGAACCAGGTTCACAATATATTCGCGAATCCGTTCATCAACATAGATTTCCTTCACGAGTTCACGGGCTTTCAAGATATCTTCCTTGTTCGCCACGGCGTTCGGGGTTTTAAGGCCCGTTCCGCTCACCGCTTCCAGGATTTTCATTTCGTCTTCCTTACCCGGGTAGCCCACCTTCACCTTCAAGAGGAAACGGTCCACTTGCGCTTCCGGCAGCGGATAAGTTCCTTCCTGTTCAATCGGGTTCTGCGTCGCAAGAACTAGGAACGGTTCGTCGAGCTTATAGGTTTCATCGCCAATCGTGATCATGCGTTCCTGCATCGCTTCGAGAAGGGCGCTCTGCACCTTGGAAGGAGCACGGTTGATTTCATCGGCGAGAACGAGGTTCGTAAAGAGAGGTCCCTTACGGGTTTCAAAACGGGATTCCTTCGCGTTGTAAATCGTCGTACCGAGAAGATCCGCCGGGAGAAGGTCCGGAGTGAACTGGATGCGCTTAAAATCCAGAGACACCGCACTCGCAAAAGCCGAGACAGCCGTCGTTTTAGCAAGGCCCGGAAGGCCTTCCAAAAGAATATGTCCGTCAGCGAGAATGCCCGTGAGGATGCTCTTCACCATGTCTTTTTGGCCGATCACAGTTCCTTCCACTTCACGCAAAAGGTCCACGCAAAAATGGCTTTGATCCTTAATTTTTTCCGTCAATTCTTGAACGTTTGTCATTTTGACCTCATTCGTCTTCTTCTATGTTTAAAAGCTTTGCGGCAAGCTTCCAGGTTTCTTTATTCTGGAAAGCATCGCGATTTCCGCCACCGTAACGCGCGTGGGCAAATTCTTCAATCAAAGACTCCCATCCTTCTAACGAACCGGATTTTACCAGTTCTTCCAGATTATCGTTACCGTAGCGTTTCGTTGCCCATGATTTACAAATTTTTTCGAGATCGAGCAACCAGGCGCGACTTTCCGCCTTCGCGATTCTTTTCTTCAGCAACAGGAACTCTTCGAGAAGCGCATCGTCTTCTCTTTGTTTCGCTTTTTTCGTCTCCTCGGAGCGTTTTTTCCTCTTTTGCAAGAAGATGCACACGCCCACAAGAATCACAAGCGCAAGCGCCCCAAAAACGGCAAAGAAAGGTGCATTCGAATGTTCTTCCACGCGGAACGAAACGCTTTCCGATTGGAATTCAAACGGACCGTTAGCCGAAGGAATCTGGAACCGCAGCGACGGAATCGAAACGTTTCCAGAATCGTCAGCAACAAGCTTATAAACGAACTGCGTATTCGAAACGGAATTTCCATTTTGCACAGCCTGGGAATGTTCTTCCCTGAGACCGATTTGAGTAATTCCCTTCGCGTTCGCCGAACCTGTCGGAACGACAAGGACCGCACTCTGCCCCGCCGGGGCTTGCCAGGTCACATTCACCCGGTATTCAAAAGTATCGTCCTTGAATATCGTCGAAGGAAGCGGACTTGCGTGGACCGAGATTCCAATTTGCACAGGTTCTACGGCAGACGAGTCCACAACTGTATTCAAAGTATCAGAATTCATCACTAGGAATATAAAAAAGCAATTTCCAAATTAAGTCACAAAAAATTCACGGGAAAGTAAAAAAAGAAACGCCCGGTCAAAGCCAGGCGTTCCGTTTTTCAAATTCAAGCCGAGATTAGATTCCCATGTTGCTCGGTTTCGTGTAAAAACCGTTCAGCAACTGGCTGTACATCATCTGGAGAATGTTCGGGAAGTAGCTCGAAGCAGAAGTCTGCATCGCCTTGCTGTTCAGAAGAGTCGTGCAAGAGTTCAGCCATTCCGGAGAATTGCCGCCCATACCGGTTGCACACCAAGCAGCAAGCCACTGCACCGGCAAGCTCTGGCCCGTAATATCGGCACCCACGCTCAAATTCCAGGAATAGTTCACAGCCGGGATTTGCGACGGGTCACCGCTCGACTTTTCGATGATGAACTGGTTCAAAGTGTTCAACACTTCGGCAGCGCGTTCATCCGAGAACCAGTAGTAATCCCAAGCGATGCGCCAAGGAATACGCACAGATTCCTTGTTGAAAGTCCAATAAGTAGTCGCTCCACTATTGTTCGGCGGATTCACAGCAACGCCTTCGCCATTGCTCCAGTCCGGGAAAACGCCCGTACCGGCATCCTGCACTTTCTTCATGTAAGTGTACTGGGCATCGAGCACTGCCTTCCAATCGTGAGACGGATCGACAAGCGCAAACAAGCGGAGCGCCACCGGAGAGAAGTAGCTCAAGTTATACGTCGGATCTGCACCCTGCCAGGTACCCGGAGTATCGCCCGAATAAAGGAGATAGTTGGACTTATTGACTTCATGTTCCCACAAAGCGGAAATGAGCGTCAAAGCGTCCGTCAAATATTCCTGCTTGGAAGTCTTGTAATAGGCAAGAATCAAGGAGGTTGCAATGTCCAAGTCCGCATCCGTCGCGCTTGCATCATCCGGAATATCCCAGCTGAAAGACGACGTCAGCCACGGCATCAAACCGCGACCGCTTGCATATGGCGTATTGCGATAGGCTTTGCTATAAATCCAAAGTCTATTATAAGCATCCAGATCTCCTTCGAAAAGCGTAATCAGCATGCCGTAGCCAATGCCTTCCGACACGGTACAGCCACGCTTGTACATATTCGAACCGGAAGCTTCCGTAATCTGGCAGCTGGCCGAATTAAATGTAGACCAAATAATACGGGCAGCCTTTAAGCCCTGCGCCGTATAGGAACCGAAGACTTCACCAAATTCCGCACCCCAAGTCGGGTAACGAGAAGCTTCGTCTTCGAGCGTAATATAATGGAAGTCCTTCCAAGTGGTGTAAAGGCTCGGCGGAAGCGATGCGTCGGCAGTCGTCGGGAACACACCAGAAGTCGTACCGCCCGTCGCTCCGGCCACAAAACCGTCACTCGCCGAAGACGTCACGACCGACGTCACCGAAGAGCTGCTGAGGAGAGCTGTAACCGAGGAAGAGGAAATCGTCCCATAGGCTTCCGAAGAGTAAACCGGAGCTTCCGCGCTGCTATAATAAAAGTCAGAAGAAGACAGGAGCGGATCCTGCGCTTCGGAATACACAATACCGTTCGAAAGATACGGATCCGGCACAGGAGTATCGTCTGCAGCCGAAGCGCTGTCATCACCGCAAGCCGTTAGGCCAAAAACGGCTCCGAGGGCAAGGAAGCCAAGGGAATATTTAAAATTCATAGGGTCTCCGAGGGATAAAACAGTCTCAAATCGAGACGCGCCTAAAATATACTCATGATTACTCCAGAAACCCTTAAATGCAAACGAAATTTAAGGTTTAAAAAAAGAGAATGGAACCCGCATCACAGATTCCATTCTCACAGTTCTAAATGTCTTCAGTGAAAAGCTTAAATGCCCATATTGGCCGGCTTCACATACATACCGTTCAGCAACTGGCTGTACATCATCTGAAGAATATTCGGGAAGTAGCTCGAAGCCGATGTCTGCATTTCCGTTGCATTCAAAACGTTCGTGCACACATTCAGCCAATCCATCGAGTTGCCTGCCATACCGGTAGCGCACCATGCGCCAAGCCATTGGGTCGGCAAGCTCTGGCCCGCAATATCGGCACCCACGCTCAAATTCCAGGAGTAGTTTACCGCCGGAATCTGCGTCGGATCATTATTCGAACGCACCATAATGAAGTTGTTCAACGTGTTCAACACAGATGCCGCACGCGGATCCGCGAACCAGTAATAATCCCAAGCAATACGCCACGGAATACGGACCGATTCCTTGTTGAAGGTCCAGTACGTGTTCGTCGCACTGTTGTTCGGCGGATTAATCGCATTACCCGAGCCGTCGCTCCAGTCCGGGAAAACGCCCGTACCGGCAGCCTGTACATTCATCATGTATGTATACTGAGCATTCAAGACAGCGGTCCAATCGTGGCTCGGATCGACAAGAGCGAACAAGCGGAGCGCCACCGGAGAGAAGTAGCTCAAGTTGTAAGCCGGATTCGTGCCCTGCCAAGTACCCGGAGTATCGCCCGAATAAAGGAGATAGTTGGACTTATTGACTTCATGTTCCCATAAAGCGGCAATGAGCGTCAAAGCATCGGTCAAATAAGCCGAATTGCCCGATTTATAATAGGCAAGAATCAAAGACGTCGCAATGTCCAAGTCCGCATCCGTTGCACTTGCATCATCCGGAATATCCCAACTGAAAGACGAAGTGAGCCACGGCATTAAGCCACGACCACTCGCGTAAACGGAATTGCGGTAAGCCGTGCTATAAATCCAAAGACGGTTAAACGCATCCCAGTCTTCCTGGAAAAGGGTAATCAACATACCATAACCGATTCCTTCCGACACCGTGCAGCCACGCTTGTACATGTTCGAACCGGAAGCTTCTGCAATCTGGCAACTGGCCGAATTATATGTAGACCAAATAATACGGGCAGCGTTCAAACCTTGCGCAAGGTAAGAGCCGAAGACATCCGAAAATTCCGCACCCCAAGTCGGGTAACGAGCCGCTTCATCTTCAAGCGTAATGTAATGGAAGGATTTCCAAGTCGTATACAGGCCCGCCGGATATGCGGTATTGGCCGTAGCCGGAAGAATTCCGGAAGTCGTCGAGCCGCCACCAGTCGAAGCGGAAGAAGTGATAATCGTTGTCGACGAGGTTTCCGAATTCGCCGAAGTAGAGCTTCCGCTACTACAAGCAGACAGACCGAAAGCTGCGCACAAAGCAAGCGAGCCAAGGGAAAGTTTCAAACGCATAATTTCTCCGGAATAAGTGGATTCCCAACCCAAGTTAACTCTAAATATAAACTCGAAAGTCTTGAAGATTAAATTCGCCAATGCGAAAATTTAGGTTACAAAAAAAGAATGGAATCTGTATCACAGATTCCATTCTTCATACTCAAAAGAGTTTTCTCAAATTACTTGAGAACGATCTTCTGGCTGAAGTTTGCCTTGCCAGCAACGCGGACCATGTAGACACCAGCGTCGAAGGAAGCGAGGTTCAAGGAAGCAGAAGAAGCATTGAGAACGCTCTTCAAAACAACCTGACCCTGGAGGTTGATCACTTCAACAGTTGCACCTGCGTTCACGCCAGACAGAGCGAGCGTACGGCCAGCAACGGAAGCCTTCACAGAGGAAGCTGCAGCGGTGGACTTGATAGCAGCGCCAGAGCACTTACCATATTCACCGATCGTAGCAATGTTGAATTCCGTGGTCTTGCCGTCAGCAGCAGCGATCTTGAACTTGATAGCAGCAGCGGAAGCGAGAACGGTAGCCTGGTCAACCTTAGTGCCCCAGCTGGCTTCCTGCTTGAAGGAAGACCAGTCGAGGTTAACGACAGCTTCAGAAGCCTGAATCTTCAAGGAAGCCTTATAGTTGTTGTAACCCGTGACAGTGCCTTCGTTTTCCGGAGCGATTTCGAGAGCCGGAGCAATGCCCGTGGACTTGTAACCAATGCAGATACCACCCCAAGAGGAGATGTCGTTACCGCCCTGGGCTTCACCGCTCAGGTTGAAGCCAACACCGACGAACGGGTAGAGGTACGGGCCACCCATGGTAGCAGTACCGCAGACACCACCGCACATGTCGATGATCGGGTCCATAGCGTTTGCAGAGTAAGCGTTACCCTTCTCAGTCGGCCAAGTGATCGTGGAAGTACCCGGACCATTGTCAGCGGCTTCCTTGTTATCGTTATAATCGTACCAGTAACCATAGGTATCGGTACCATCATCGAAACCGGTTTCAACACGGTATTCGGAGTTTGCACCAATCCAAGTGTCCATAGCGAAAGACATAGAAACAGCTGCGAGAACTGCAGATGCTGCTAAGATTTTCTTGTTCATATTTTTCTCTCTCTTGTTAATGTGGATGCCCAATTAGGGCGGTTTGCAAGCTAATATATCTTTTTTTTCGGAAAAAGAAAGAGATTTTTTCTTCCCTTAACTTTTTTTTGCAAAGACGGCGATTTATGGAAAATATCGCACTTTGGTTCACATTTTTTTACATTTCGGAACGTGTCGAAATTACGTCATTTTCGTACAACTGTAGCAAGCTTTGTACAAATTATCCTTTAACTTTTTTATACAATAATTTACCCTCTTTTCGGGCTCGGATGAATTATTTTCGGGGGTATGAAAAAGTCATCTAAATCCCTTTTATTCTTAGGCCTTACGGCGGCATCCCTCTCCTTTGCAGGGACTCCGCAATTCCCATTCCCCCAGAACCAAGCCTACCCCTACGGCAACACGTTCAAATCTGCCACAATTGACTCTCTCAAGAGCCATTTTAAGATGTGGAAAGGCGCTTGGTACACAGAACAGGGTACATATTACCAAAAATATGCAGGCGGAACCGCCGATGCCAACGCCGGCATGCCGTCGGGTACGGCCCGCGTGATTAGCCCGAACGAACACTCCGAATACACAGTTTCCGAAGGCATCGGCTACGGCATGCTCATTATGGTGTATATGTCGAGTGCGGCAGACGACCACCAGGCGGAATTCGACAAGCTTTGGAAATACTGGAAGTGCTACGGTAAAGGCCTTAACGGCAGCGGCTGCAATAGTTGGAGCGGCCAAGGCATGGATTGGGAGATCGACAACGAAAAAGGCACGGTCATCGGAAGCGGCACGGCAAGCGATGCGGAATTCGATGCCGCCGTCGCTTTGATCATGGCATACAAGCAATGGGGTGACGCCTCTTACTTGAGCGATGCAAAGCAGTTGATCTCTTGGATTAAGAGCAACGACATGGAATCCGACGGAAGCATTAAACCGGGCAGCAACTGGAACCCGGCATTCAACCCGAGCTATACGGCAGTCGCTGCATTCCAATTGTTCTATGAAGTGACGAACGATAGTTTTTGGCAGACGGCGATTTCGACGTCCCTTACCCATTTGCGCGCTTGCCAGAACGCCGTGACCGGCCTGATGCCGGACTGGTGCGACTGGAGCTCGCATCAGGCGATTCAGCCTAACGCCGCCGTTTCGGGTGGATATCTGGGATTTTATGACGACGCCGCCCGTACGCCGTGGAGACTCGCCTGGGGCTATGCCTGGTACGGCATTGCTGGCGCCAAGGAAGCTAACGACGCCATTATCGGCTGGCTCGATTCCGCCACTTATGGATACGCAGGCATGATCCTTCCGGGCTACAACCTGGACGGTTCTTCGGACAACGAGGTGTTCGTTTCGTCTACCTATGCAGGCGGCCTCGGTCTTTCGATGCTTTCGGCAGACGCTCCGAAGTCCTACCTGGAAAACCTCTATTACACCCTTTCCAATACGGAAGGCAAGGAAACTTTGACCGCCTCCAAGGGCGAAAATTACTTTGCGGCGACTTTGAACGTTCTTTACATGCTCCTTCTCACCGGTAACATGCCGAACTTCTACAATATGGAAGGTTACACGGCCTTTACTCCGGACCCGACGAATGTCCTGACTCCGTCCGCTCCGGCAGGCACATTGATGCCGGTAGGCTCTGGCGCTACGATTTCCGGTTTCTGGAACTGGGGCGGTTACTCGGATAAATTCGGTGTCACCAAGATGTTCCCGGATTCCGGCAGCACGGCCATTTATCAGCAAGAAGACGGTTCCTATATCGTCGCTATGGAAGCCTTCCTCGCTCCGGAACCGACTTATATCGGCGGTGTCGAATTGAACTACCCGTTTGCCGGTGTCGCATGTTCCTTTGACGCAGATGAAAGCTATTACGATTTGAGCGACATTACCACCGTCCACGTCGTTTACAAGAGCCAGGGCGTGATGCGCTTTGCTCTTCTGGACCAGGAAACTTTGCTTCAGGATCAAGAAGGCGGCGAACCGGGCTACTACCTGCATCCGACCGAAGATTGGAAAGCTATCGACATCGATATTACAGCCGATGCAAGAGATATCTTCAACGCTCTCACTTACCCGTCGTGGGTGAATTTTGAAAGCTACCGCGAAGATGTCGTCAAAGCAGTTCGCGGTATCAAGTTCGACGTGAAAATGCAAAAGGCCGGTTACGCGTCCTTCGCCCTGAAGGAAGTAAGCCTTCTCGATGCAACAGGAAACGTCGTCACGAACTTGAAAGGCATTAACGGCATTCAAACTCCAAAGGTTACTGTCCAGAAGTCCCTGCTTCGTCGCGAAGGGAATCAAATCTATTACCAGCAGGCTTCGAACGGTGCAAAGCTCCGCGTTTACGACTTGAACGGCACTCTGCTTTCTTCCAAGAGCATCCAGGGTTCCGGTCAGGTTGCCATCGATCAGCTTGCTCCGGCTAGCGGCCTGTACGTTCTGCGTCTTTCGGACGGTGCCAATTCTCAAACTCTGAAAATTCAGAAATAAGCGTTCAACTTGGGAGTGGGTACCTTAGGAGATTTCTATGAAGAAACTTACCAAACTTCTCGTCGCAGGCGCTTTGGCGTTTGCGGCAACCGCCTCGGCGGACGCCACAACGGCAAAGCCGCACCGTGTCGGGCCTGTACAAAACTACGGTGCCCTCGGTACGAATTCTGGCGAAGTGGTCAGTCAAAAGACCGGCAAGATCGCTATGCTTCGCGGCGTGAGCCTTTACTGGTCCGACGCGACTGGTTTGCAGTATTATAAGCCGGAAGTGATTTCTTGGGCCGCCAAAAGCTTAGGCATTGACGTATTCCGTTTTGCCATGGGCGTCCAGTATTATAACTCCGACGGCAATGCGACAGAACCCTTAGACTCAAGCTATTCCTATATGGGTTCACCAAGCACCTATCTTTCGAAAATCGATCAGATGGTGCAAGCTGCCGTGGAAAACGACGTCTATATCATTATTGACTGGCACAGCCACCGTGCAGAATATGAACAAACGGCTGCCGATACGTTCTTTACTCGCATGGCAAAGACCTACGGCAACATTCCCAACGTGATTTTCGAAATTTACAACGAACCGGTGAAAACTGCCTGGTCTACGATTACAAGTTACGCAAATACGGTTGCAGCCCACATTCGTCAATACAGCGACAACTTGATCCTTGTAGGAACGCCGAGCTGGTCCCAGCTTACAAGCTACGGTGGAGTGACGGCGACAAACGTCGCCTATGTATTCCACTTTTACGCAGGCACGCATACGGTGGGAACTTTCGGATCCCGTATCACGGCCGCCAAAAATGCAGGAAACGCTGTTTTTATTTCGGAATGGGGCACCACGGCAGCAAACGGTAAGGGCAGTGCAAACGAAAGCAATACCAATGATTGGTTCACCTTTATGGAAGCCAATCGCTTGAGCAATTGCAACTGGAGCCTTCGCCAAGAAACGAACCCGATCGACAACACAACAGAAGGTTCGGCCATTTTCAGCGGAAGCGCATTCTTGACAAACGCCGAAGATTTGAGCAATGCTACTTACACTTCTTCGGGAACCCTTGTGAAGAATTACTTGACAACGCACAAGAGCAGCTGGGCGGATTCGCTGATTGCAGGCAACACGAGCGGCTCTTGCCACTTTGCAAGCACGACCGTGACAGAAACCGCAGGCGCCTTAACCAACCTTTTAAAGGCCGGATGTACCTATACCTCTAGCGATGAAACGGTCGCAAGCGTCAGCGGAACCACGATAAACATTCTTTCGGCTGGTTATGCGATTTTGACCGCAAACGACAATTCCCAATCGATCGTGGTCGTCGAAGAAGAACCGGAACAGACCGTTTCTGGTCTTTCGGACTTCATCTGCCGCTATGGCGGAACCTGCACGCAGAACCATTCGATGACAAATTACTCCGGAGTCAGCGAATACGAAACGATTTTGGCAACGACTCTGACATCGACTCAGGGCGGCTCTTTGACTTTCGAATCTTTGACCAAGGACATTCTCGATGTGAAGCTTGCAACTTGCACCAATACCAAGAGCTGCTATGGTGCCTTGAATTCTCAAGTGATCATGGCCCAGTTTACGGGAACGTTCGGCGATGGCAAAATCCGCGTCACAGCTCCGGCGGTAACCGGCTACCGTGCATTGGACGATACAATCACGGTGTCTTATGCAAAGGGACAGCAGAGAATCTATTCGAAGTTCAAGGACAGAACGCTCACCTTTGGGCAAATCACCGAACAGAACGCTCTCCCAGATACAATGATGGCAGAACAGATTCCGGTAAGCTACACTTATAATGGAGAAGAATCCACCCCGTACCTGATGAAGAGCGGAACGACCATCGTCGCAGGCGCCGAAAATGCCATCGTGATGATTACGGCTACCGCCCCGGAGACCGACCATTACGAAGCTTTCGAAAAGTCCATTACCGTAATCATCGGTGATAGCACCTTGGCTGTGAACAAGGACGAATATTACAAGAGTCCGATTATTGCCAGTGCAAAGATCGCCCCGTTCAAGAGCCAAATTCAGAACAACAGCGTTCTGCTTCAGGTTTCGCAGGCAGGGCTTGTACAGTGGTCTGTATTCTCGGTAACGGGAAAAGTCGTTGCATCTCATCAGGAATATATGAATGCAGGTTCCCACCTGATTTCCTTGGAAAAGCTTCCGGTTGGTTCTTACCTCTTCCGAGTCCGCCAAGGCTCGCGCGTCGGAACGCTCCACTGGAATAAGCGCTAATCCCATTCAAAAGAAAAGCTCGAAGCCCCGCGTATCGCGGGGCTTTTTTGCTTCGCGTCGCTCGCAATGACACCGAGGAACATGCTTGCAAGAACCTGGATGCTGTCTTGCGAGTGCCTAGCAGCTATCACTGCGAGAACCGATTGGTCGAAGCTATCTCGAAAATGACAGGCTAGGGAATGCGGATAGTTTCTCCTCGGTCGAAGAGGATAACTCGACGACTGCAACAAGTTGCAAAGTCTCGTAAAGCTTCGTTCGCAATGACACTGGAGAACAGCGAAGGCATACAAAAAACGCCCTCGGATGAGGGCGTTTCAGAATTTCATACAAGGAAAGGATTACTTCTTTTTCGCTTTGTAATCCACATCCGGGCGAAGTTCAAGTCCAATCGTCACCAGCAAGGAAACAATCGGTTCCGTGTGATCCTGGGAAAGATCATAAGCCGCAACGCCAGCGTAACCTTCCGACTTGACAAGTTCTGCCAAAGCCTTCACGGACGGAATACCCATAAAGACGATCGATTCCATTTCGCTCACTGCGATTTCGGACTTCGAGGCTTCATCGAAAGAAACCTTGTAATCCGGAGTTTCGAACTTCTTCATCAATTCCTTATAGGTCAAGATACCTTCGTTACCGCTACCGACGCCCGTCGGAGCTTCGCCAAAGCCCTTGGCACCCATAAAGCTCTTGCCGTAAAGGGAGAATGCCGGAAGGAGCTTTTCCTTGTCGACACCTTTCGCAGAAAGAGCGTTCAAAGCTTCTTCAATCACAGCGACGCTCTGGTTCGGCTTGAGTTCCGAATTTTCTTCGGTCATCTGGTCCGGAACAAGAACCGTCACATATTCCGCATTGTTCAAAACGGCGCCGTCATAAGCGTCAGCCGAAGTCAGCGGATAAGCAGCGATCGAAAGAGTCTTGCCACCCAAAGCTTCTTTGAGGGCGTTTACGAGAGCGGCAAAGCCTTCTGCGTTTTCCGCCGTGAGGTTTTGCCAGTCGAGTTCTACGCCGGCAGCGCCATTTTCATCGAGGAAAGAAGCCACATTGCTTGCAAAAGTACCGCGGACTTCTTCCGAAGCGGCGATTTCGGCCAAAGTGCCTTCCTGTTCAATGCCACCGACAGAAACAATCAGCTTGACATTGTTTTCTGCAGCGAGCTTTGAAAGTTCCTTGAAGTTTTCGATATCGTTTTCATCCGCAAAAGCGAGAGAACCATCCGAAGACGGCGCAATCGAAACATAGTGAATATGGGTCACCATGTTAAAACGGATATCCTTCGGCGCAAATTGAGCGTACTGGCTCCAGTACGGGAAGTAGCCAACGACCTTATCTGCAGCTGCATTAGCCACCGTAGCAAGGCCCAAAGCAAGAGAAAATGCGATCAGTTTTAAGTTCATAAGGATCCTCACTCCGCAATTTCGCGGACGACATCATCATCTGCGCAGTACAACTTAGTCATCGGGTAAACTTCCGACTGAACCGGGTTCGACTTTTCGTCATCACGGCAAGCGCGATAAGCCCAACCATGAGACTGACCATACATCAGGTACTGGCTCGAAATGGCGAACGTATCGGTCGGAACCGTTTGCAAAGCAGCCAAGTCCGTTCTCGTATTGTTGAAGTTGAACTTCATGAGCAACTTTTTCTTGTCGCTCGGAATTCCACCCGCAGTCGTATCGACAGTCGTTGTGCAATCCGAAGAATCGACCACCGTCTTGGTGCTACCGAGCTGAGTCACAATGCTGTACGTTGTGCCGTCGATTTCGTAAGAGACTTCTTCCGTCTTCGTCGAATCCGAGTAACCCGTGACAGCGGTAATGGTCTTGCCGTCTTCTGCATAAGTCAAAGAACCGAGGTAAACCGTCACCGGAGTCGCGTCAGCCGGTTTCACACGAACGTAAACCGTGTCCACTCCACAAGTCGTCTTCGGAGTCGTCGAAGCGGCCCAGTCTTCAGCCCAAAGAGCTTCCGTATAACCCGCATAGAACGGATTCACGTAGATCTGGTGAAGCGAAGCCGTATCGGCAAAGAAGTCCGCAGAATCCGCCGCCACAGAATCAGCTTCCAAAGCAAGCGCTGCGTTGAAGTCCTTCACGTAATCCTGAATCTGCAAGCTACGGAGACCCGGATGCAAATTCATATATTCCGCGGCGACGAAATCGCTCGGGAAGTTACCTTCAAGCTCTTCGGAAGAACTGACATCCATCGAAGAACAAGCAGTCAGCGCTACAGTTCCAAGAGCAAGTAAATAGGAAAGAGATTTTTTCATAATTCGCACCTCTTAGAATGTCACCGTCACGTCGGCCATAATTACGTTCTTATCGATGGAGAACTTATCCGGAACTGCGATGCTCGTTACGCCGTCTTCCGCAAGACCCATGCGATAGAAAGAAACCTTATCCGTCAGCAAGCCATACTGCAGCGACAAATAGGATGCCGGAGCAATCTTGACACGCGGTCCAACGCGGAGGAGCATTTCTTCGGTTTTCGTAATGGCAGCGTTTTCCGTTACAAACAGAGGAACACCGTATTCCATTTTGAAGGTTTCGATGCCAAACTGCATGCCGAACGGTCCAATGATATTGTCCGAAGTCACGCCAGCCATAATGCGATCGGACTTACGCTTGAAGTAATTGTCTTCTTCTGCATGCGTGAAAGAACCCTGGATCAACGTGCGGTTTTCATTGTCTGCATTGCCAAGGATCTGGTCCAAAACAGAGAGGAGCTTGTCGGCGCGAATGCCTACGCCAACCGCATATTCCGTGAAGACGTCATCGGCAGCATCCCAGTTGTAACGGGCAAAACGTCCGTTCACGGTTACTTCGCTCGACCAGTCACCGTCAAAGGAGACTGCAAAGCCCTTGCGATCCGGAGTGGCAAGGCCATACGGCAAAGCCATATCCATCGAACCGTCCATCAGGTTCAAGACTTCGCTGACTTCCAAACGCTTCTTCGTGTCGGCGGTATAGCCGTTGCGATAGAAGTGAGCGTTCTTGTAGTTGTTGTACACACGTACATACATATAAGGAGATTCGCTGTTATCCGTCGACAAGGCGTTAGCCGTCGAAGTGGAGAGCAAGTTCGTCACGTTCAGCGGGTTCGAGTTGTAAACCTGATAATAGAGGTTTTCGAGGCTCGACATGCCAAAGGAAGAAACGAGATTCGTGTAAACGGAATCCGAATAGAGGCCGTTTGCATTCAAGATGACCGTGTTGCCGTTGAAGTTCGAAGCCGAAGCGAGTTCAGACCAGAACTTTTCATCGTTCTGCAAATAACGACCGCGCAACTGAAGGTTCAAGCCGCCGAGGCTAGCCTTCACATACGGTTCCACGTAGAAAGCCGAACCGTTGTCATCCATATACTTTTCCGAAACGGTTTCGTTCTTAGAAAGCTGGGTTTCTTTCACGTAAGCGATCGAATCCAGGACGCCATCTTCGTTCGGGACGGTTCCCTTTTCAATCGTATACTTCGAATAGGTCTTCGAAGCGGAATAGTAAAGATTTGCATTCCACCAGGACATGGCAAATTCAGCATCAAAGCCGAGAACCACCGGAAGGTCCGGAAGAATCTTCTTCGTGTCGAAGCCGAGTTCACCCGTAAAGACCTTGTTGTCGTCGAGGATAACGGAATCCGCCAAATCCAGGTCGTGAGAAAGGAAGCTGAGTTCGCGGTCGAAAACGTTCACAAAGTTCGCACCGAGACGAGCGCCATAAGCTTCAACTCCGAAGCGGCCACCGTACATATAACGGTCGGACCAGTCAAAGTCGAAGAACAGCTGGTCGTTCTTCTTTGCAATGTTGCGAAGACGAGCACCTGTAGCCTGCACATGGATATCATCCAAGGCACCGAGATTTCCGCTATGGAAATCCACGTTAAGACCCTGGAGCAAACGACGAGATGTCGTATCCAAGTTACGCTTGCTCATCGCTTCTGCACGAGCGGAAGCAAAGACTTCCGGTTCCTGCAAAAGGTTCGGCTGCGGAGTATAAAGGGTGTACGGCGTATAACCAACACGCATATAGCCCAAATTGAAGGCCAAGTGCTTGTCCAAAATGAGACCGTCATAAGAGAACCAGTGACCGATAATCGGGTTGTTGTTCTCTTCATAAGCGCTCTGCCAATCCTTGTGCAAGCGAGCTTCCACGCGAACCTGCGTTTCAGAACTCGGGCGAGCGGTAAGGATCAAGTTCACGTCCGTAAAGGCCTGAGTTTCTTGAGTCGGAGATTCCGAGCTAAACTGGTCCGAAGACGCCATCGACGTCAAGACGCCAGCCTTCGCGGAACCGTTGACTCGAAGACCGAGAACGGCGTCATTCAGGGAATCCAACTTTTCAAGCAACGACTTCTGCTGCTGTTCAACGCCTTCTGTGGCAGAATCCTGTTCTGGCGCAGCAAAGGCCGTTGCCGCAGAAAGAAGCAGCACCGAAGAGAAACCGAGCAAATGCATTTTCATATTCGAGTTCATTCCTTAGTCCCTCCCACTAAAATTCCACGTTAATGGAAGCTTCAATAATCGACTGAGTGAATTCATGCTTAAACTTACCCGTCACATCGGTCGACACATCGTAGTAAGAAGGAAGATTGTAAGCACCGTCCGAAGATCCTGCGGCAACGAGCGATGCCGTGTTGTATTCGTTCGTAACGGAGATGATTCCGTAGTTCACAGACAGCCAGGCGTTATTTGCCAAGGAGTAGTCAAGACCGACCATCCACTGCATCTGCTTGCTGGTCGTCTTCGGAGCCACGAGACCGCTAATCAAACCATCAAAAGTATTGTATTCGGTATTGATGTACTGGAGTCCAGCCGTAAAGCCGAGACGCGGAAGATACTGAACATAGAGACCGGCGTTGATAAAATCGCTCTTGAGTTCAGCAGTACCGTCAACCAGGCCCAAAGAAGCCCAGTTGTCCGTATCAACCTTTCTTTCGGAATGCTTGTAGGAGCCCGAAAGTTCAAGCGGTTTCTGGAAGCCGAGCATCTTGAAGACGTCGACCTTTGCGCCACCGCCAAATTCGAGATAGGAAGCTTCCTTGAAACCGATCAGCGGGGACACCTGGGAGAAGGTGCTGAAAAGGCCCTGCACTTCGGCGTAATCCTTCCAGTTCAAGGTCAAGTTTGCGCGAGCACCCTGACGGTTCGAAGTCGCAAGACCGTTCGGGAGCGAAAGCTGAACTGCCGGATCCGACAGGCTTTCGATCAGAGCGAGCTGAGAGCGACCGTAAACGTTCGACTTCCAAGAACTCTTATTAAACGGAGCGATATTGTAGCTTTCGGACTGACCGTCACGGATACCACCGTCATCGGTCTTCAAAGTTGTCGTTGCCGGAGCGTACTTCGGAGCGTAATTATAAAGAGCGTCGAAAGTCGAGTACAGCGGAGAGTTCACGCCATACTTGATCGTGTTACCGTCTTTATCCGAATTCAAGATGCGGCGAGCAAAGAACTTCGGCGACTGGGCAACATTGTTGAACCAGTTGCTGTCATTGCGGACCACATCCACACCGAGAAGAGCGCCCCAAGAATCAGCGGTCTTGTAACCGAGATTCAAGTTCACCAAGAGAGCGGAACCGTTGAGCTTTTCGGAATTTGCGACATCCGTGTAAAGGACTTCGCCAGATGCATCCGTCAGCGGAAGGCCCGTTGCAGCATCCACAGCCGGAGCTTCCGTGTGGGTGAAGATTTCGTCCGAAGAGTAAGCGTATTCAGCCACAAGATCCAAGACCAGGTTCTTGTTGCCGAGGAAACCCGCCACATCACCGCCGACGCGGCCGCTGACGATCACCGTCTTCTGCGGATCGGTGTCATACGGGTTGATCGAAGTCAGTTCATAATCTGCACTTAGATCGTTGTCCGGATGACGGTAGGTGTAGCTGTAGGAATCTTCGTTGTCGAAGATGTACATCGGAGTCACGCCGATTAAGAGATTCTTATTCAGCGGGAGGAGTTCGAAGTTCGCAGCGACAAGCCACTTGTCCATGTTAGAAGCCAGAGAAGAACCTGCGATGGTGTCGTTCGGCAAGATGTTGCCTTCTGCACCCGTCAAGTCGAGAACCGAAGTGCGGTTCAAGCGAGCGGCAAGAGCTTCTGCGCGAAGTTCACCGAGCGAGCTACCGAAGGAATGACGGAACTGGAGGTTTGCACCTTGCAAATTACGCTGGTTGCCTTCCAAAAGTTCCTGCGATTCCGCCATGTGACGCTTGCGAGCGAAAATGGTCGGTTCATAAAGGATTTCTACACCCGGATTGAACAAAGTGAGCGGAGTGTACTGTTCGCGGAAATCACCGACAACCCAGTAGAAGGAATTGCCGATGTTCCCTTCCACATTGATCCAGCCGACAGACATCGTCTTGGAAGCGGAAGAGAAGTATTCCTGCATGCCTGCCCCGAATCGGAGCATCACGTTTGCGCGGACAAATTCATACGGACGGAAATGGAAGTCAATGTCGGCGTTGGCCATTTCATTGCGTTCCACATCCGGCATCTTGTTGATGCCCGTCGGGTCGTTATCCGTATCGAAGTAAGAAGCTTGAGCAATAGCGCGGATCTTGCCGCCGATTTCGACACCGCGTTTTGCGTTGATCGAATCGACCTTAGCATCCAATTTTTCCTGTGTCTGCCATTCCGTTGCAGCGGGGACCGTTGCAGCGCAAGCGAGGAAAGCGATCAAGAATTTTTTCATATTCATCTTCATTTTTCACGCCCTCCTTAGAACCAGACCTTGGTTTCCGCAGCAATGTAGTGCGAATGCCAGTCGTTGACAGAAAGGGTTTCGTCGGAATGCGTCATCCATTTATAGCGAACATGCAAGCCTGCACGGTCCGCAAAATCCCAGTCGAAGCCAAGACCGATTGCCGTTTCGAGGTAATTGATCGGAGCGTAGCTGTAATAGTTCGTGGCGACTTCGGAATAAAGGTCAGACGTTTTCGAAAGGTTGTTCTTCATCGAATAAGACGTATATGCGTACTTGGAGCGGAAGTTTTCGAGGCCGAGAATACCGACCACGTGGAACTTCGGATGCACAGCGATCGCCGGTTCGAACTGACCGAAGAAGCTCCAGAGAAGCATGTCGGACTGTTCTTCGCTGTAAGCGATCGGAGCAATCGTCGTCGAAATTCCGGAAATCGAAGCGTAACCCGTCATCATGACATTGCGATCGGTACCGAACCAGTGGCCGATATCATAACCGCCCATGAAGGAGAGGAACGTGGACCATTTTGCATGGCTCGGGATTTCCTGCTTCACGATCTGATTGGTGTTTTCATAAGCAACGAAGGATTCCCACATTTCCCAAGTACCACCGTACAAGCCACCCTTCTGACGACGGAGCTTGATGCCGACACCCGGTTCGAGGACACCCGTACGGGCCACATAACCACTGGCGCGCGGATCGGCGTTACCCGAGTCTGCCCAGAAAATCGGCTTGTGCTTTGTCCAGGAGTTCGTGCTTTCCCACATGTTACGACCGTTCAAGCGGTAGTTGAAAACGAGAACGTCCGTACCTTCTTCCACCTGACGATGCAAACCGTACTGCAAGTCGAAGTAGCCACGGTTGAACGTCGGTTCGAGCTTGAAGTTAAGGCCCATCATGTTCGGCGTGTAACGGAGGGAACCACCGTTCAAATACATTTCATCCTT
>OCVV012856118.1_pt1 | contig 52442 bp, 31 predicted proteins | sample 1539721 | NCBI WGS metagenome assembly OCVV01 (sample SAMN02144230, study PRJEB22623) | gut metagenome | biome: sheep rumen | host: Ovis aries | place: New Zealand
ATATTTGAAGAAAGCAAAAGACGAAGTGGCAGAGATGCTCCAGCCGAAAGACAGTCCCAAGACAGCCTTCATCGGCAAGCAATACACCGATCTGGAAATGGCAGACCCCGACGGCAAGATGCACAAAGTCAGCGAACTCGTTGGAGAAGGCAAGTGGGTACTCGTCGATTTCTGGGCATCCTGGTGCGGACCATGCCGTGCAGAAATGCCAAACGTGCTTGAAGCCTACAACAAATACCACAGCAAAGGCTTCGAAGTAATCGGCGTTTCCTTCGACGAGAGAAAAGATGCGTGGGTAAAAGCCATTCGCCAGCTCAAGATGCCATGGTTGCAGATTTCCGACTTGAAGGGATGGGAATGTGCCGCCTCCCCCGTCTATATGATTGACGCCATCCCCGACAACATCCTCATCGACCCGCAGGGAAAGATTACCGACCGAGCCCTCCGAGGCAAAGCCCTGCAAACCCGCCTCCAGAACATCTTCGGAGAATAGTTTTTTTTAATGAAGAATGATGAATGAAGAATGAAGAATGTATTTTACATTGCTCATTGGATGAGTAATTTTCATTCTTCATTCATCATTCTTAATTCTTCATTTTATTATTCTTCATTTAAGCGAAGCGCTCATTCTTCATTCTTATTTCCCTTGTGTTTCACTTTTCGCGTATAAGTCTTTTTTGATTGATGCAGTTTATTAAAGCTGTGGAAACCAGGGCCAAGCATTTCTTGCTGAGCCTCACGGTTTCCACGCTTCATGGCTTTGATAGCATCCATCATCGTGGTAGTGGTTTTTGCTACCTTCCTTTTTCTCTTTTTCATACCGTTTCTTTCTTTCTGTTTTCGCTTTGCCAACTATTTCATGGCAAAGATACTCAATTATACACGTTCCTCTCCTGAAAACGTGCATTTTTCCCGAATTTGTTTTTGAATTGCTTTCGAATTAGTATCTTTGCATATCATAAACAACATAAACTTGGTGCTTTCCATGATTGCACTTGTTGTGAATTGCTTTCGAATTAGTATCTTTGCATATCATAAACAACATATACGCAGACAAGTATTTCAAATTCCGGTTGTGAATTGCTTTCGAATTAGTATCTTTGCATATCATAAACAACTCACGATAAACATATTTATAAATATAAAGAGTTGTGAATTGCTTTCGAATTAGTATCTTTGCATATCATAAACAACGCTGGGCAGATGGAGAATTATATGCTCGCTGTTGTGAATTGCTTTCGAATTAGTATCTTTGCATATCATAAACAACTTATATTGAATTTTACTCATAACAGAACAGTTGTGAATTGCTTTCGAATTAGTATCTTTGCATATCATAAACAACTGCAGTCCATAGGACAACGACCTCATAGTGTTGTGAATTGCTTTCGAATTAGTATCTTTGCATATCATAAACAACTAATTGAACCATTAACAGCCAACTCGCTGCGTTGTGAATTGCTTTCGAATTAGTATCTTTGCATATCATAAACAACAGCATCTCAAAATATGATTAAAAATAAATGGTTGTGAATTGCTTTCGAATTAGTATCTTTGCATATCATAAACAACAGTTATTATAAAAAGGGAAATACTATTAGGTTGTGAATTGCTTTCGAATTAGTATCTTTGCATATCATAAACAACGTTTTTTTCTTTTTCTTGATTGTTTTTTTGGTTGTGAATTGCTTTCGAATTAGTATCTTTGCATATCATAAACAACAAATAGAAGTCAGCAAATTGTTGATAGGATGTTGTGAATTGCTTTCGAATTAGTATCTTTGCATATCATAAACAACTTCACGATACACCTCCCCAGAGGCTGGAGCGTTGTGAATTGCTTTCGAATTAGTATCTTTGCATATCATAAACAACCTTTTGGAGTGACTGGTACTTGAGAAGATAGTTGTGAATTGCTTTCGAATTAGTATCTTTGCATATCATAAACAACAAGGCTAAATTTTTTCTCATATTTTTATCAGTTGTGAATTGCTTTCGAATTAGTATCTTTGCATATCATAAACAACATAACACAAATCTAAGCCAATCCATGCAGCGTTGTGAATTGCTTTCGAATTAGTATCTTTGCATATCATAAACAACAAACCCACAATTATGTATTATCCAACCTTGTTGTGAATTGCTTTCGAATTAGTATCTTTGCATATCATAAACAACAATAACAACAACCTTTACATTCTTCAATGCGTTGTGAATTGCTTTCGAATTAGTATCTTTGCATATCATAAACAACTAGCAGTTGTTGTTCCCTTGTTGTCATATCGTTGTGAATTGCTTTCGAATTAGTATCTTTGCATATCATAAACAACGTACGGTGTCAATACGTCAATGAGCGAATGGTTGTGAATTGCTTTCGAATTAGTATCTTTGCATATCATAAACAACAGAAAGAGACAGAGAAAGATATCCCATGTTGTTGTGAATTGCTTTCGAATTAGTATCTTTGCATATCATAAACAACCGAATCCCAGTATTGTACTGAAATACAGAATACTACACGGATTATTAGAAATTAAAAAAGAATGGTTTATGATATAAAAAATCCCACTTCAACGTGGGATTTTTTGTTTCTAAAAGAGTTCTAATTGTACGCCAGGAGCGCGTGCTTTCTCAGGTTTTTTGCCATGAAATAATTGGATGTTTCCGAATTGTTTGTCAGTTATGGTTAGCAAACCGACCTTTCCGAACTCAGGCAAAAAGGATTTAACTCTTTTTAAGTGTACTTCTGCGTTTTCGCTGCTGGCACAATGACGAATGTAGATGGAGAACTGGAACATGGTGAATCCGTCCTTTTGTAGATTCTTTCGGAAATCCACGTAGGCTTTCTTGTCTTTCTTGGTTTCTGTTGGCAAATCGAAAAAAACAAGAACCCACATAACTCGGTATTCACTTAGTCGTTCGTAGTTGCTCATGACAATTCGGGATAGGAGATTTTTCTTAGTTCTCCGCTGAAGCATTTATAGAGGGAAGCCGTGGTTTGTCCCACAGCAATCATCAGAGGACTTCGCTTTCCGTCAATCACTACGTCGAGGGTTGGGATGACAAGTAGTTCGGCTTTGATGTCTCGTGTGAGTTCGGAAAAATCTCCCATTCGTGCCATCACATCAATCACCAGCTCATCCACGTAAGGACGATATGGCTCCATGATGTCGTCAGCTAAGCAGTAGGCATTGTAGCGATTATGATGGTGAATGCCAAATGTGGGTAGGAGTCCGCTTGCAACCAGTCCACGAGCCACACATGCCCGAAGGATAGCATAGCCATAGTTGAGCAAGTTGTTGGGTGGTTCTTCGTCCTTTCCTCTGATGAAATCAGGAATGTTGGGGAATATGTTCCGCCAATAGTAAGTTGCAGCTCTGGCTTCCAGATTCTCGCTGTCTCCGCTTTTCACATTGTTTGCCCACGTCAGCATGTTCTTCGGCAGGATGCCTGTGGCTTTTCTAAGTACGCTGGCTTGATTCAGTATTTTTTGTCTGACTGTTTGTTGCCAAAGCGATTTGCGCAGAGGAAGAGAAGCGTCAATCTGGATGTGAAAGCGTTCGTTCTGAAGAGTGTTGCCATAAAGTGGTAGCATCAAACCGACGGGCATACTTTTACTGTCGCATGTGATGACTGCGCAGTTGTTTTCGAGCAGTGCTTCCAGCAAGCCAGACGTGATGGTGATGCGCTTATTGTCAATCACCACCACTCCGATGTCTTCGATGGGGATGGTTCGCTCTGCCTCTTTCTTGAAGCTCTCAGGCACAGTGTCGTTCTTTTCCACTTCAGGCATACGATAGACCAACTGGGCATTGCGTAGGCTCAGGTAGGAAGGACTACCGAAATATAATGTTTTCTTAATCATTGTTTAGTATTCTCCTACAGACACTATTTGACCGATGTGATTTAATCTAACCTTGACTATGTCTTTAACAAAGGACAATGATTTCATTTGTTTATATGTGATATCTTTTATGGAGACATTTACAGATGATTCCAAATGATGTCTAAATATAAAATCTCTTACTACTGCATTGCCATATTCTTTTTTTGATATACTTTGTACTCTAAACAGATTTGGACTTATTAAATGATAATAAGATTCATTTGTTAAATCATATTCTTTTGGATTGAATCCTGTTTTAGTGTTAGGAAACACAAAATATTCATTTTGTTTCATTGTGAAAAGGAAGTTCCAACCAATACTTTTATTGTATTCTTTATCAATAATAGGAAAGCCGTTTATAGCACGTATTACTGCTTCAAAAAATGTAACAATATAGTCGTGTATATTTCCTTCTTTATCAACATAAAAAGCAACGTGATGATTTCCGTTAGTATTTATATAATCACTTGGTTGGTGTTGGTTGTTTTCATCCAACAAGAAATGCCCATATTTATCTCTTTTATCTCTAATAGCTTTTGCTGAAACCGCTCCAAAAATAGCCACGCGTTTGATGGCAATGCCTTTCTCTTGATTGAGCCAAATAGGGTTTTCATCAAGATTGCTGAATGCTTTGTTGGCATCTCCTTTATATTTGTCGAGCCTTTGTTGCAGTATTTGCTTGATGCGGGAATCTACAACCTTGTCGAGTTTTAAATCCTTGTTGATAGGCTTTCGGATGGTGTAGATGGTTTCCATTGTCAAGCACTTCACTTTCAGAGGCACGGAGGTGGTGTGGGCTTCGTTGAGCCAAACAGGGTTCTTGTCGAGTGCGTTTTTACCAGTGAATGCTTTCTTGGCATCGTTGTTGTATGCTTGCAGTCGTGCCAGCAGTGCTTCTCGTTGCTTTTTGTTGGCAACGGTGGCTATTTTTTCGGCAGTAAACGATGCACCTACCTTTTCTTCATGAATAGCATATCGCTGCTGGCTTCCGTAAATTGTTTCGTTGTGAAGTTGACCGCGAGGAGTGAGTTGTACTTTGGTGTTAAAACCCTCCTTGCATTTTGTCTTGTTCACATTGCGTGTAACCACTTTGTTTTTCGCCTTGATGGAAACGAGTATGTTCTGCAGATGACGCTTTGCCTCTGTGCGGAATTCGTCTAAAGGAATTGGCGGATTGAAGCGCAACTTGTTATGCTTATCGCGATAGAGTTCCTTCCGTTCTATGCCGTAGATGCTTTGCGAACGGTCGCTTCGTGCATTCAGGTTGTTCAGATACTGGATGAAAGAAGGCTTGGTGAATGCAATGGTGAGTGCATCCATGGCGTGGTGGCGATGGTCGTTTCGCTTGGTCCAATCCTTGATTCTGCGGATGGTGTTTCCGTCCTTGTCCTCGAAGGTTTCGGTGAGACCGAGTTGGTCATACTTGTCCCAATTGAGTTCTTTCATCACATCCACCAGCTGCCAGTCCTCGCGAAGTCGGTCTGTGATACTTCCTGTTGTTGGAACAACGACACGGACTATTTCTTCCAGAATTTCTCTTGCCTTTTTTGCAATGTACTGGGAATCGCGCAAATCTCGATTGATGAAGTCGGTTGGAATGTCGTCAGCAGTCATCAAGAGCTTAGTCATCTTCGTCTTGCTGATTGTTCCGTTCTTGAATAAATCCTCCACTCGCGTCTTGTAATTTTTCGCACCTTCTTCACCATATTTTCCCTTCACATAATCGTATGCTGTGGAATTGCTTTTCTCGATATTGATGCTTCTGCTTTCCAGGGTTTTGTTGGAGAATGAATCATCGAAGAGACTGGCTTGAGGGATGATGTGCTCAATGTCGAAATCTCGACTGAAAAGCTTTTCACGTGGAATATATGTGTCGGAATATAACGTATGGAATCCGTTGTCTTTCAGTTCGAGGTAGAGTTTGTAGCGGAGAATGTCGTTTCTGCTGACGTGTGGAATGTGGAATTCTGTTTCAAGAATTTTCTTATATTCTTCATTCTCTCTATTTGCCGCATTGATGGCATCAGTCATTGCCTCGCGTTCTTTGGCACTTTTCTTCAGTTCGCGAGCCAACTCAATACGTATTTCATCGGGTTTGCCGTAGGTGTCAATCAGAGAATTGACCACATTAATCATCTGGTTAAGAATCTTTTCCACGACAGGGTTGCGAAGGCTGTTTTTGGAGAGAATGTCGAGATGGTCTTTCAGTGGCTTGTTGTCCAGTTCTTCTTTGGTGAGAGAACGCTTGGAATGATTGTAGCCAGCATACACGCAAGCAGTTGAATAGTCATTGCCCTCTTTCATGAAAGGAAGAATCTTCTTGATGGCTTTAGCACTCAAACTGCCGTAATCGGGCTTGAAGGATATACCAGCAAGTATCTTTGCATATTCATCGGAATCGAAATGGAAGAGTTCTTGGATTCTGCATATCAATGCCTTGTTGCCCATAGCGGAGTTGTCGCTTTCGTAGGAATAGAGTAGATGCCACAACTGATACATGGAATCCTGTGAGATGTCTGCTGCTTGAGCATCAAAATGGAGTACGCTGGTGTTGAAGCCTAAAGCAGCAAAGACGCTTTCGACGAGAGTGCTAATGTCGCTGGCAGACATTTTGGAGAAATCATGTTCTCCGTGTCCTGACATTTCGATGATTTTCCTGTAAGCCTCGAATAGCATTGCCTGAGTGGTGTTCCCATCCACTTCCTTGAAATTCATGTCATAGTCTTTGGGCTTGAGGGACAGGCATTTCAGCATCTGCTGCTTGGTCATCTTGGGTTTGTATTCAAGCTCTTTTGCCAACAATTCCTTTTGTTCTTGATTCAAACCGTATTTTTGACGAGTTGACAGGTCGGTAAGTTCGATGTCGTTGAGACGTTGCCAGATTCTAAACTCTTGGAAGAGAGGTGAGGATTTAGGGCACACTTTGCTTCCCACTGTGATGGTTTTCTTTTTTCCCTCCACTTCCACTTCTATCTGCTTTCCTTCCAATTCGCAAATGCTGATGAGACTTTTCTTGCTTTTCAGAGGACGCTGATAGAAGATAATCATGTTGCCGATCTCCTTCTTTCGTTCTCTTGTTAGTTCGGGATGGAACTTCGCTTGTGTTTCCCAAATACGTTCAAACTCATCCAGATAGTCTTGGCGATAGAACACCATGTTTTTCAGACTGACATTAGGGTTCTCGTCCAACATTTTCATTTGGTATTGTCCCACGGTCAGGTTCTGAAAAAACAGTTCTTTGCTTCGGTCGCTGATTTTCCCAAGATAATCGCTTGCATTGTTGATAAGTCCGTTCAGCTCACAAATGACATAGGCAAGCTGTTCGATGTCGAGCTTTCTTGCCAAAGCATCAGAACGCCATTTCAAGGCTTGTAAGACCTTGTCCTTTTCTTTATTCTGTGCCGTATAAATGGAATAGCGTGCAAGGAACAATTTTGTCGAATTGGTTTTGCTCTTTCCTGCCAGCACTTGTCTGAATTCGTCGGTCAGGATGTTGGGATAGAATGGTTGTTGGAAATTCCATATCTTGTCCAATTCATCCATGATGTCAGACTGATAAAAGTCGGGAAGATGTTTTTTGCCTTTTTTCTTCAGTTCGTAAGCATATTGTCCAGGGGTAATGTCGTTCTCGTAAAGATATTTGGCAACCGCCATGCCGTCGATTAAGGCACCTTCTTCTGAGCCATTTGCCTTTCTGTTGCTCTTGTAGCCACGCTTCTTGTTAATCATTAGCAAGACACGTGCTAATTCAGAAAGACTGATTTCTTCGTTTGCTGCTTTGGCACGAAGACGGAAGGTCTCGAAGGTGGTTCTGTTTCCATTTTCACAAAGGAGAGTTCCTTCGTTGATGAACCCTGCTTTAGTCAAATAATCAATGAGGTGTTCACGTCTCAACTTGTAGCGTTGCAGATTGATACGAGCACTATGCTTCATTTGTCGCTCCGCATTGGTCGTAATGCTTTTGCCTTTCTCGAAATTACTCTGTTCGTCAACGGTCAGTGGATTCACTCTTACTCCTATACGCAGAATTTCGGACTTTTCATCCTCATTCTCCGCTTCTTTAACGTATGCCCATCCGCAACTGCTGACTCCAAGGTCTAAACCTATAATTCTTTTCATACTATATCAAGTGGGTGTTATTTGTTCAAAAAAATGTGTGAATATTTGTGAGTATAAAAAAGATTTAATAATTTTGCAGCACTAATTTGAAGCAATTCACAATAAGGATTATTCCGTTGTGAAAACATTTAAGAGAGTCCTTCGTCCTTCGGAGGATTCTTTTATTTTGCTCCTATGCTTTCTTTCAAGATTTGGTAATGCAATGGCAAATGTAATTTGTTTTGACGGAAAAACCAAACAATAAGAGAAGAAAATGACAAGGAAGAATGTGGGAATGACGACAGGAAAAAACTTTGAACCTTCGTTATGGATGTGACGAAGGTTCGATGCGGATGTGATGAAGGTTCGATGAAGGGAAAATGAACGTTCGACGGAAATGGTAGTTCCGTAATGCCGTTATCTTGAAGGATAACTTGCTTTCAGATTCTTCAATACGAGGGCGTGTGACAAGTGGTTTGGGGAAAGAATGAAGATTGAAAATTATTCATCCAATGAGCAGTGTAAAAGTGATTGGGGATGTTGATTCTGTTGAAAATTGTGAAATTTACGCAAGAAATGGCGGTGGATTGGAAAAGATTTTGTATTTTTGCGTAATAATGTCAAATGTCTTAGGTCAAAAGTCAAAGGTCAAAGGCAACCTCAGACCTTAGTCCTTGGACCTCAGACCTTAATCATGGAAATATAATATGAATGGAATGGAGGAAAAGAGTGGTGAAGGGAAGAGGTATTGTTATGATTATCCTCGTCCCAGTGTTACGACTGACTGCGTGATTTTCGGTTTCGACGGAACGAGGCTGAGGGTGTTGCTGGTGGAACGTGGCATTGAACCTTTCAAGGGTCGTTGGGCGTTTCCGGGGGGCTTTTTGCAGATGGAGGAATCGGCTGAGGAGGGTGCGCTGAGGGAGTTGCAGGAGGAAACGGGTCTGAGGGATGCGTACATCAGGCAGTTTCATGCTTTCTCTGACCCTGGGCGTGACCCTCGTGGACGTGTTCTGACGATTGCCTACTATGCTTTGGTGAAGATGCAGGAGGTGAAGGGTGGCGACGATGCTGCCAAGGCTGAATGGTTTGCGCTGGACGAGGTGCCTTCTCTGGCTTTCGACCACGACTTAATGCTGCGGACTGCTCTGAAGGAGTTGCGCAGGCAGATTCACTTCGAGCCGATTGGGTTTGAGTTGCTGAACGACAAGTTTACCATCAAGGAGTTGCAGTTGCTTTATGAGGCTATCCTCGACGTGCGGTTTGACCGTCGGAACTTCTACAACAAGTTGAGGCATCTGGAAATCTTGACGCCGTTGGACGAAACGGTGCGGAACTCGCCCAAGAGGGAGGCTTTCCTCTTCAGCTTCAATAAAAGCAAATATGATGAGCTGAAGCAAAAGGGGTTCAGATTGGAGTTCTAATCAGGGATTTAGGGGATTTAAATGGGATTTTTTAGGATTTTCGCGGGATAGCAATCTTCACGTGATAAGTTTTTATGTCCCACGGAAAGAACGGAAAGGACGGAAATTTTTAGTTTGCGCCATGCGGAGCCTTTCTGTCATTTCTGTCATTTCCGTGGGACTATTATTATCCCCACGTGATAAGTTATTTATGTCCCACGGAAAGAACGGAAAGAACGGAAATATTTGCTCCGCACCATGCGGAGCTTTTCTGTCATTTCCGTCATTTCTGTGGGACTATTATTATCCCCACGTGGTAAGATTTTTATGTCTCGCGGAAAGAACGGAAAGAACGGAAATTTTTAGTTTGCACCATGCGGAGCTTTTCTGAATCTATACAAAAAGAGGATGTGTCGAAATAGGCACATCCTCTTTTTCGTTTTCGTTGTTCTTCTTTTAGTGGATTATCAGCAACTTTCGTCCGTTCTGGATGTAGATGCCTTTCTTATCGGGGTTCTTCACGATGCGTCCTTGCAGGTCGTAGATGTGGCCTTGTGCTGACGATGTGGAGAGGGTGGAGACGATGCTGGATACGTCTGCTGGTATCAGTTCGAAAGGGAAGTCGGTGATGGATGCTTGTGTGTTGATGCTCACGCTTCCGTCTTCTGCCACGGACCAATAGCGGGAGGATGAGCCTGTGCCTGAGTGGAGGGCATAGCGTTCGATTCCTTCGGCTCCTTCGAAGTAGAAGGACTTGAGCACTACTGAGGTGGTGCTGCCTAAGAGGCTGAGCGAGAGGCTGTCGGGCAGGGAGAGGATGGAGTGGCGATTGCTGGTTGGGTTGATGTACCAGATTTGGTTCTGCTGAGGGTTTTCTGTGCTGCCTTCGGTGAAGCTGACTGGCTGCTGGAGTCCGTTGCAGGTGAGGTAGGTGCCTGTGGCTGCGTGGCGCAGCATGTAGTTGCCGGATGGGATGACGCGTGATGTGTCGTTGCCTTTCACGAAGACTTCGTAGCGGATGGTTTCGCTATGGCCTTCCCAGCTGATGGTGACGGTGTGGATGGCGGATGTGGCGATGTTGCTCAGTGTGAGGGTTGCATCGGTGGAACCGTCGCTCCATGCGTAGTTGACTTTTCCGAGTGCTGTTGGAACGTATGGTTGCAGGGTGATGTTGTCGCCTTCTGTGGCTATGATGGTGGTTGTGTTTTCCAACAGAGTGCCGTTGACTGCGATGTTGGGCTGTAGGTATTTGAGCTTGATGTGGAAGTTGACGACTTCTTTGCGCTCGCCCTGACTGAGTACGTAGGCTTGGATGGTGCGCTCGGTGGTGATGGGTCCGTAGTTGACTTGCGAACCGCTCATTCCGTTGTCCCAAACGACGGCTGGATACCATCCTGCTGCATCGCTTGCTGTGAAGCTGAGCTTGGTGCCATAGAAGACGGTGGCGGTGGTGTCGCCTACTTGTTCTCCGTTGGCTTGGATGCTGTAGTTCAGGGGGCTTGGGGTGCAGTCGCCTTCGACGGCGATGGTGAATGCCTGTTCGCTCTGGATGCCGTTGGCGTTGGTGTAGGTGGCACGATAGACGTAGCTGCGGTTGGCGGTGATGGTGATGTCTTTGGTGTTTTCGCCTGTGTTCCACTGCCAGCGCCCAGTGTCTTCTTCTCCTTCGGGCAGTTGAGGCATGAGCTTGATGGTGGTGCCGAGGGCTACGGGCTGTGTGCTTTGCACGACGTAGGTGTTGCGCAGTCCGCCCAGTTCGTTGTGGTCGATGGTCTTGCCGTTCACTTCCATGCGTGGCTTGAGGAGTGTTGGTCGCTGGTCTTCAGGACAGAGTTGGGTGTCGTGGGTGTTCATCAGTACGGAGTAGCCCAGGTGGTCGTATGGTCCGCTGGTTCCGCCCATGCCTCCCACGTCGATGCCCATCTGTGTGTATGCTTTCTCTGCGAATGGCATCTTCACGCCTTTCACTCCTTCGTAGTGTCCGATGACTGTGCCCCAGTAGTTGCGCACTTCGGCTGGTTCGGCTGGTCCTGTCATGAGCCAGCCGTTGTGCCAGGCTGTGCGGCAATCGACGTATTTGTAGTTGGTCCAAGGCAGTCCTTGTACGTTCTGTGTGCAGGCAGCAACGAATTCGATGCCTGCTGCCATGCGGTTGTCCATGTAGGAGAAGAGGTCGTCGCCTTGGTTCCATGCCAGTTTGCAGATATCGACGGCGAGTCCGAGTGCCATGGCTGCGTGTCCTCCGTCGCGTCCTGACTCTTGCATCTGTCCGAGTTTGCCGTATGCCCCTGTTTCGAGGGCTGACTCGCTGGTGGTGACGATGAGGTTGCCGATGAATTCGGTGCAGCCGTCGCTGAGGATTGGGTTGGCTGTGCGTGGGTCTTGGAAGGTGCCTACTTGGTCGTATTTCATGAACGACATGCCTTGGTTGTAGATGAACACGTCGTCGCAGAGGATGCCGATGGAGAGGACTGCCAGTGCGTTGCAGAGTGGCCAGTTGCTCCAGTAGTGTCCTGGACGGATGCCGCCTTGGTTGCCGACGTAGTTTTCCCATGTGCCGTTGCGTCCACGCAGGAAGTTGATGTTGCCTGCATACCACACGGTGAGCATCCACTGCTTGAATGTCTCGAAGTCTTCGCGGCTCCATCCTTCGTAGTCGCGCATGAGTTCGGCTGCTTGTGCGAATTGGTAGCCGTAGAGTCCTGCGGCGAGTGCCCAGTTGGAGTCGCCGCTCACCAGCTTGCAGGTGCGTGCCCATGCCATGAGGATGCGCACGGCTGCGTTGGCATTGGCTTTCGTTCCTTCAATCTTCCAGCGCAGTGCATTCTGGTATGCCATCGTTGCTCCGCGGGCTGCGTTGATGTAGTTTTGTCCTGAACTGCCTCCTCGCACGATGACTTCCACGGGATAGGTCTGGATGTCGGAGCGTGCGTATTCGGCGTTTTTCAGTTTTTCGTATGCTTCCACGACGATTGGGTTCTTCTCCTCCAGTTGTCGCTTGATGCGGTCGAAGTCGGCTTGGGTGTGCAATCCGCCAGGATGACGGAAGCCTCGGTTGGTGTCGTAGTCGCAGTTGATGCCGCTCACGTCGAAGCTTTTTCCCTTGGCGGTCTTGTAACTGCTCATCACTTCGCGGAGGTCGCTCTCGCTGTTGTCGAAGGCGATTTGTCCTAAATCCTGTTCCGAGATGTTGCGAGCCACGGTCAGTGCATCTCGGAGCATCACAACGGCTCCTTCGGGATAGCTGGATGACTGTGCCAACAATGCTTCTGCTTCGGTGATGGCGTTGAGCAGGGATGAATTGTCGCCACCGCCTCCGTGCTGATAGGCGTATTCGAGGTCGGACAATTGGCTGGCGAATTGTGCCACTACGTCGTCGCTGACTGCTGTGTCGTAGAGGCGGAAGTCGGTAACGAGTGTCTGTTTCAGATAGTTGTCGCCTGAGAATGGTGGACGGCCAATCCAGTTGTAGGCTGGCACGGCAGTGAAGGCGTCCTTCAGCACGGGCATTGTGGAGAGTTGTGCTACTCTTTTGCCGTTGAGGAACAGTTCGCCTTTCTTGCCTGTCTGACGGTAGAGGAAGTGAATCCAGCTGCCTTTTTCACTGGCACTGCCCACTTCCATGCCTGTTTCGCTGCCCCAGCCGCCGGTGGAGGTGGCCATGCGCTGTGCGTTCAGTCGATAGGCAGTGTAGGGCGATGCGGTCTGTGTGTTGGCTGCCGACTGTGAGAAGCACCAAAGGAAATGGCCTGCGCCTGAGAGCGATGCGTCTGCATCCACGCGGTAATAGACCGACACGGTGAAATCTTCCAGTGAGCGAACCAGCTCACCTGCGCTGCGTGTCATGTCGAGATAGCCTGTTCCGTTGCCAAGGTTGAGTACATGGTACTGTCCCATTGCCATCACGGTGGCTTGTCCCATCAGTTTGGCTGTGATGCCCGATGTGGTGTCTGTGACATCTGTTCCTGACGTATTGGAAAAGTCGAACTGCATCTTCAGATGTTCATCTTGTGCCTGGCTTGTGAAAACCATTAGGCACCACAATATGGTCAACAAAAATGTTCTCATCATCATTCTTATTTAGTTGTTAGTGTTATTTGCTGTTGGTTCTTTTTTACTTGTTATTCATGAGTTTTTGATAGCGTAGAAGTGCTTCGATATAGTAGTAATCGGCATAGACGATGCTTGCGTCAATCTCGCTCCCAGCGGGATGGTGCCCAGTGGAATGGAGCAGGAAGCTGACATTCTTCTCACGGCTCTGGTATTTGTCGGTACTCAGGTCGCTGAGCATTTGCTCCGCTGCTTGTCGGTAGCCTTTGTTGGGAATGTAGGTGTCGAGTTCGAGCAAGGCAGAAGCCACGACGCAAGCGGCTGAGGCATCTTTGCTTGCACCGCGAGGCGCATCCATGTCCCAAAGGGGCACCATGTCGTCGCTGGTTTCTTGCAGACGTTTCAGATAGATGTCTGCCACTTTCTGCGCAAAGCGGAGGAAACGCTGTTCGTGGGTGAAACGATAGACCATCGTGTAGCCATAGATGGCCCATGCTTGTCCGCGGCTCCACATTGATTCGTCGCTGTAGCCTTGGTGTGTGAGTCCTCGTTTGAATTCGCCTGTGAGTGTGTCATAAACAGCCACGTGATAGCAAGAACCGTCGGGACGGAAATGATGCTTCATGGTGGTTTCTGCATGACGCACAGCCATGTCCTTCAGTCGTGGGTTGCCTCCATTCTCTGCTGCCCAGAAAAGGAGTTCAAGATTCATCATGTTGTCCATGATGGTGTTGTGTCCGCCATAGTCTTTCACGTGGCGAGGCCAGCTCAGAAGGGTTCCCACCTTGGAGTTGTAGAGGGTTGCCAACGAGTCTGCTGCTTGCAATGCACGTTGTTTGTAGTCGGCGTTTCCTGTCTGTTCGTATGCTTTCAAGAAAGAGTTGATGACGATGAACCCCAAGTCGTGGTCGAAAACCGATTGCTGTGTGAGCGGAACAAGCGAATGTGTGTAACCTTCTGCCGCCTTTTTCACAGCTTCGCTTTTGTTGTATGCGAAGGACATCCACAGAATGCCTGGCCAAAAGCCTGAACACCATTCCTCCTTCGTGGCAGGACGCAGATTCCATGTGCTTTGCCCTTGCAGGATGTTACGAGGCATCATGCCGAAGTTGTAAGGACGCAGCGCTTCCAATGCTCTATCCACTTGGCGTGAACAATAAGCCAATGCTTTGTTTACATTCAAGTTGCTTGCTGTTTTGGAGAAGCTCACATTCTCTACATGATTCCCTACAAACATCGGAACATAGTCGGCGGTGGCATACCAGCGCGGTTTGCCTGGCATGTCGTCGTAGATGGTCTGTCCGTTGATTTTCAGTCCTTCGAAGGTGATACCACTGACTTTGCGCTGTGCATCGTAGCCGTTGATGACTGAGAGGTAAGGCGTTTCGCCGTTGTAGCGGATGTGTCGAAACGTGATGTCCTCCACGGAGCGACCTGGGGCAGCGCAATACTTCTGGTTGTAGCCCACCTTCACCTGAAAGAGGCTTCCCTGATGAATCTGCTCAATGCGGATGTTGTCGAACAGCACGTTGCGCACCAAGTTATTGTCGCCACAATTGATGGCAAGGCATCCTTGGTAATCCACCTGTGGCTCACTCTGGCAGAGGATGTCGATGTTCTCGTAAACGATGTTCTCGATGGTGTCGCCACGTTCTGCATTGCCATGAATTCCGATGAAGATGGGGTGAGCCACGTCTGCCCAAAGCGTGGAGTTGCGCATACGGATGTTGCGGGCATTGCCTGAGAAACCCTTACGAGTGGCGTAGGCAGTGGTGCAGTCGTCGCTGTTGCGACAGAACACGCGGTCGTAGAGCACGTTGTTCGATGCAAAGACATTCAGACCGTCGCCCCATCCTGGATGCGAGATGCTGCGCACGTCGTGGAGCGTGACACCATCGCTGCCACCCACGGGACATGTGTTCACTATCAGTCCGTCAATCAGCACTTGCCGACTGCGATGCACATGGCATCCTTCGTACCCGCTCTTCGGACGCGCCACACCTCGTCCCAAGATGCTCACATCGTGGGCATCCTCCACGGCAAAGCTGCCTGCGAAGTAGCTGCCTCCAGCCAGATAGACGGTGGTGTTCGATGGGATGCGGATGGTGTCCTGAGGGTAGAAGCTTGGAGCGTAGTAGATGAAGTCGCGCCGTTGGCGTTTTGCCTCCTTCTTCGCTGCTGCCATCGAAACGGGCGGTTTGGACGTGAAGAGCAGGAGATTGTTCGTGATGTCACCGTCAAACTCCACACTCACGTTCTCGGGCTGGAAGAGCAGGAACTGAACCGTGGAATCGTTCTGCACGTTGGCAATGACACCTCTGTAGTCGGGGCGGATTCTTGCCTCTTTGTATTTTCGGTTCTTGCAAACCACTCGCACAAAGACATCGCCAGTGAAGTCGAAGAATGCGTATGAAATTTCCGAAACTCGGTGCTTGTTGTTGCCGATGGGTGCATTCACCTTTGCCATGTACGTGTCAATCTTCGTCCAGTCCTTGCTGCCTCGTGCCTGCACCCACACCTCGTAGTCGTGCTTCAGCGGTGCGCCTTCGGGAGCAGGGTAGGTGAACACTTGGTGCAGTTTCTTGTATTCCTTCACCTTCGGCTTCTCCCCCTTCACGATGCGTTCCGTGTAAGGCATCTGCAAGCCTTTCCTTTCGACGTAGTGTTTGTATGGCAGGCTGTAGATGTCCCAAAGTTTTCCCCGACTCATCGCTCCAGGCTCCGTCCAGTCGCAGTAGAGTCCTGTGCAGTCTTGCCACGTTTCAAACGGCACGTCGTAGCCCAAGTTGTAGCGAGCAGTATATTCAAATCCTTTCAGTAGCCGATTGTCGAGCGCACCCCAAAGGTCATCGCCCTGTTCCCATGCCATTTCGCAAGTCTGAGCCAACGCTTCCAATCCCAGTTGCACGTGCCCTTGGTCGCGTCCCGTCTCTTGGCATTGTCCCGACGCACTGATGTAGCGAGGCAGAGAACCGTTGTCGAACGCCGTCAGATAGTAGTCCTTCGCAGCCTGATACAGCGTGCTGTCCTGCATGAAGATGGCACAAGCCATGCGCAGACGGTTCACGATGGCACCCCAGTTGCCGTTGGCATACGGACTGTCAGCCTCGAACTTCGCCATCATCGGCACCAGCGCACGCCTAATCATGGCAGACCATTCAGGCGTTTCGTGCGCCTTCATCAGCGTCATGGCCCTCACGAGCTTGAAGCACTGAATGGCGCACAACGGTGCGTCGTGACCATCGAGGCGTTGCAGCGTGGAGGCGTAGGCGTTGATGATGCTTACCGCTTCCGAGTCTTGTCCTCTGGTAGCCATGTCGAACGCAGCTTCCATGTCGCGTTCGCTTCCTCCCTTCGTGTGCCGAAACTCCCCATCGCGGGCAATCACCTCGTAAGGTCCTGCCATTTGGTAAGAGTTTTGTGCCGTTGTTGTCACAGCTGGCACCAAGAGGAGAAAAGTAATTAAATGAAGAATGAAGAATGGTCGCTTCGCTCCGAATGAAGAATAACAACGGAAAAAACGGAAATGATTCAGAAAAGCGGAAATGCTCGTTGCAATTTTTTGTTTTTTCACTGAAATCATCAGATGAAATGAAAAACTACATTTTCCGTTTTTCCGTTCTTTTCCGTTTTTTCCGTTGTTCTTCATTCTACATTCTTCATTCTTCATTTTATGATTCTTCATTCTTAACATACAATGTTTCATGGAAATTGAAGAAGTTAGAAAAAGGTGATAAATAAAAGTACAAATGACAAAGTACAAAGGTACAAGATTTTCGGAAAGAAATTAGAATTATTATAAAGAAATAATATGTTTTTGTTATAAAATGTCACCGATTTTTGGGAAAACTATTCTAATGCACAATAAGAGGGTGTGTCCATATAGGCACACCCTCTTATTGTACAGATACGCTTTCTGCGTCTTGTTGGTACGATTGTGGATAATCTTATTATTGGAATATTGTTTTAAACACATCCTCGCCTCTCCACAAACAATACTTTGCATTATATTTGCTAACACCCGACTTTATGTTTACCAAGGTGTAGAAGAAATTGTTTTTAATAATTATTCATTAAGTAATAAGTCTGTAAAAGTCTGTAAAGGATGTTTTCTAATAATTCCATAAAGAGTGTATAGAAAGATAAGAGAGGAGAGTGTTCGCTGCACTCTCCTCTCTCCGTATTTAGATATTCGAAAGGTATTCCTTTTCGGGAATCAGGCTGGAGCGTATGGCGTCGGCAATGGCTTTCTCCATGACGAGCGAAGCGAGGATTCCCACTGTGTTCACGTCCGATTTCAATGAGCCGGAACCCAACGACAAGGCATAGACCGTGTCGCCGTCAGCCATCGTGAAGACGGGGCGTATGCAGCGGGCCATGCCTGTGGCTGCCAAGTTGGCAATCTTCTGGAGGTCTGCCACGCTGAACTGGGCATTGGTGAAAACGGCGGCAATGGTGGTGTTGCCAGTAATCAGGTCTGAATACTGGTTCTTCAGCACTGCCTGTTCTGCACTCTCGAAGCCTTTGCGGTCGGCAGTTGTCATGCCAGCTATTTTCTCTCCGTCCTGGAATACGTCGCCGAGGGCATTCACCACCACGGCAACACCCACCATCAGATTGCCCAACTTGGCAGCTGCATAGCCAATGCCGCTTTTCTGTGCCGTTGCCATGCCGCCAGGCTTTCCCACTGTGGCTCCCGTTCCTGCTCCTACGTTTCCGCTGAGCGGAGCATTGTCGCCGATGGCGCGGAGGCAAGCCTGATAGCCCATTTCACGGTCGGGACGAACCGAACCCTTGCCGTATGAGAGGTCGAAGATGTCGCTCTGGCAGACGATGGGCACCAGACTGAAGCCTGTGTCGTAGCCCTGTCCGTGTTCCTCCAAGCAGTTCATCACCCCGTCGGCTGCTGCCAGTCCGTAGGCAGAGCCTCCACCAAAAACGAGGGCGTTGAGGGGTTGTGTGTTGCGCTGAGGGTCGAGCAACGGCACTTCGCGCGATGCAGGACCTCCACCCAGCACCACTGCTGAAGCCCAGGCAGGCTGAGGGAAGTAGAACACGGTCACGCCTGTTTTGGCGGTGTTGTCTTGTGCGTTGCCCACGCTGACGGATGGCAACGCTGTGAAAGGTATTGACTGAATCATTTGCTCCATGTTGTTGTAACGATCTGTTCTGCTCGTCGTGTTGATGCCTTGTGACGTGTCCTGGCTTTTGTTCTTCGAGCATGAGAAAAATAGTGCGGCTGCCATAACCATCAAAAAGCCCGTGGCAACTCTGCATAATCCTGTTTTCATACCATGAATTGTTTTAATATGTTTTGTCTTTAATGACGTTGCAAGATATTGAACGTTCGTTGCGAAGCAAACGAAGGTTCGGCGAAACGCAAATGAAGGTTCGTTGCCATGCAAACGAAGGTTCAACCCCAATGTGCCGTCCCTTGAACGGAGGTGAAGGGAGTCATTATCAGCGTGAGATGTCAGAAAAATAGTGCTCTCGCAGAGCTTTGCTCACGGGTTCGCCTGTGAGTGTGATTTCCTTTTGCAGACGGATGTCGGTGGAGGATGCGCCTATTTTGACGATGAAGCTGCCTGGGTGGATGTTCCACTGGCGGGTTCCCTCGTGGCTGTAGAATCCGAACTGCTCGGTGTGGAGGTTGGCTTCTACGGTCTTGGTTTCTCCTGGCTGGAGTGACAAGCGTGCGAAGCCTTGCAGCTGGATGGGACGTATGGACTGGCTGTCGGAAGTGGGCGAGAGGTAGATTTGTGCTATTTCGTCGGCTGCCATCTGTCCTGTGTTCTTCACTTGGAATCTGAGGGTGACGGAGTTGTCGCTGGTTGAGGCTTGGGCATTCATCTGCAAGTTGCTGTATTCGAAAGTGGTGTAGCTCAATCCGTAACCGAAAGGCCACTGCACACGTGGGTCTTGCTGCGTGGAGCGATTGTAGCAGAGGGGTTCGAACACTTCGGTGTTGGGGTAGCTGACGGAGAGTTTGGCGGACGGCGAGACGTTTCCGTAGAGTATGTCAGCCACGGCATGTCCTCCTTCTTCGCCTGGATACCATGCCTGGATGACGGCGGCGCACTGCTCGGCAAGACCCGAAATGACTTGCGCACGTCCACCAAAGATGACGAGGACGACGGGCTTGCCCGTGGCGATGAGTGCTTGGACGAACTGCTCTTGCTGTCCTGGCAGACGGAGTCCTTGGCGGTCGCGGTTCTCTCCGCAGAGCATGACGTTCTCACCCACGGCAGCAACAATGACATCGCTCTGACGAGCCAAGGCGAGGGCTTCGGCGCGGTCTGCCTTTTCGTCGGATTCCACCTTGCGGTGCAAAATCTCGTACTCCCATGCCCGTTCATCGCCTTCGACGGCATATTTGGTTTCGATTTCCTCGGTCCAGTCGCAGCCACGGGAGTACAAGATGCGGGTGTCGGCTGGCTTGCGGTCGGTCATGCCTTCGAGCAGTTTCACGATGTGGGGATGCTCAAGGTCGGTCTCCACCTTCTTCCAGAAATAGAGCATGGAAGGGAAGGAATAGTCGCCACACATCGCCCACATGGAGTTGGCGTTTGGACCGGTGAGAAGGATGTTCTTGGCGTTTTTGAGTGGCAAGATGCCGTTGTTCTCCAACAGCACGATGGACTGCTTGGCAATGTTGTATGATGTTTCGCGCTCTTCGGGCGAATCCAAGACGATGTTTTCCTTGCTATAGAGGTAAGGGTTTTTGTCGAAGAGTCCTGCACGGAACTTGTAGCGCAGCACGTTCTTGACGGCTCGTTCCAGTGCGGCTGGTTCGACGAGTCCTTGGTCGATGGCTTCTTGCAGGTGCTGGTAGTTGGCACCGTGAGGGAAATCGACATCGTTGCCGGCATTGATGGCTGCGGCAGCCTTTTGCACCTCGTTGTCGAGTCCAGGCAATTGGTCGATGGCTGTGTAGTCGCTGACAACCATGCCATCGAAACCTAAGTAGCCACGGAGGATGTCGGTGAGGATTTCGCTGTTTGCCACGCAGTTGGTGCCGTGGATAGCGTGGTAGCCTGGCATGAGTGCCTTGCTTCCAGCGAGACGAATCATGGTTTCGTGTGGCAGGAGAATCTCTTCCATCAGTTCTTTCTCGTCGGCATCTCCTCCGCCACCATAGCCTAAGTAGTGCTTCGAACAGGCACCAACGCCTTTCTTCAGGTCGCCCTGCTGGAGTCCTTTCACGAAGGCGGTTCCCATCACGGCTGAGAGGTAGCTGTCTTCGCCATACGACTCTTCGAGGCGGTTGAAACTCGGTGTGCGGCACACATCGACCATCGGTGAGAGCGAAAGCACGCCGCCCATCTTGCGCATGGCGGTGGAAGTTTGCAGGGTTTTCAGTTCTGCCAATTCGGGGTTGAACGAACAAGCCTGCCCGATTTGCTGAGGATAGATGGTGGCTCCGCGGGTGTTGATGCCCGACAGCACTTCCTCATGGAAGAGGGCAGGGATACCGTTGGGCGTGTGGTGGATGAGCCAGTCTTGGATGGCAGCCACCCGGTCACGAAGCGTGTTGGGGTCATTGGCTTTCTGGCTGGCATACTGAGAGAAGTGTCCTATGCCGTTGGGAATCATCGCCGCGCATTGGGCAGTGTCGAGTTGCCCCTGCTCGTCGAAGAGGTCTTCCATATACATGCTTCGCAGTTGGGCGATGCGTTCCTCTTGCGACATCCTGCCGTAGAGTTCATCAATCTGTTGCTCCATATCGATGTTGTTGCATGAAGCCATCAGTGCAGTTGTGCAAATCATAGTGATGATTTTGTGTTTCATAGAGTTAATGGAAAAATAATTATTTGAGTTAAAAAATAAAAGTTAAAAGTTAAAAACAGCCAATGAACAGGCTCTTAATTTTTAACTTTTAACTTTTCACTTTTCACTTAATGTCTATTCCCACTCAATCGTTGCAGGTGGTTTTGAGGAGATGTCGTAGCAAACGCGGTTCACGCCACGGACGTGGTTGATGATGTTGTTCGAGACTTGAGCCATGAAGTCGTAAGGGAGGTGTGCCCAGTCGGCAGTCATGGCATCGGTACTGGTGACAGCACGGAGTGCCACGGCACGTTCGTAGGTGCGCTCATCGCCCATCACACCGACCGACTTCACAGGGAGGAGAATCACGCCTGCTTGCCAAATCTGGTCGTAGAGCGACACTTCCACTTCGCCGTTGTCCGTGTAGTGGAGCGGAGAACCCGCTGCCAGCACTCGTTGGGCTTGCTCTGCACTCATGCGCACTTTGTAGTCGCGCAATCCTTGGATGAAGATGTCGTCGGCATCTTGCAGGATGCGCACTTTCTCGCGGGTGATGTCGCCCAGGATGCGCACGGCAAGTCCAGGACCAGGGAACGGATGGCGCGTGATGAGGTGTTCAGGCATACCGAGTTGACGACCCACGCGGCGCACTTCGTCCTTGAAGAGCCATTTGAGCGGTTCGCACAACTGCAGGTGCATCTTCTCAGGCAGTCCACCCACATTGTGATGACTCTTGATGACCTTGCCCGTGATGTTCAGACTCTCAATGCGGTCGGGATAGATGGTGCCCTGCGCCAACCATTTGGCATCGGTAATCTTTTGCGCTTCAGCATCGAACACATCGATGAATCCTGCACCAATGATTTTGCGTTTGCGCTCAGGCTCTGTCACGCCTTCGAGTTCTTTGAAGAACTTCTCGCTGGCATCCACGCCGATGACGTTCAGTCCGAGACATTCGTAGTCGTTGAGCACATTGCGGAACTCGTTCTTGCGAAGCATACCGTGGTCCACGAAGATGCACGTGAGGTTCTTGCCGATGGCACGGTTGAGCAGAACGGCTGCCACAGAAGAATCGACACCGCCCGACAGTCCGAGAATCACGCGGTCGTTGCCGAGCTGCGCCTTGAGTTCTGCCACGGTGGTATCGACGAAGGATGCAGCCGACCAGCTCTGCGTACTACCGCAGATGTCAACCACGAAGTTCTTCAAGAGCAGCGAGCCTTGAGTGGAATGGAACACTTCGGGATGGAACTGCACGCCCCACAGCTTTTCGTCTTTGGCTTGGTAAGCGGCAAACTCCACCGTGTCGGTCGAAGCGATTTTCTTGAAGTTCGCTGGGATGGCAGTGATGGTGTCGCCGTGGCTCATCCACACCTGTGAGTGGTCGTCAAACCCCTTGAAGAGCGGATTGTCCTTCTCCATCCATTGCAGTTTGGCACGTCCGTACTCGCGGCTGCCCGCTGGTTCCACCTTTCCGCCGTAGGTGTAGCTCATGTACTGAGCACCATAGCAGATGCCGAGGATAGGGTAGCGTCCGCGGATGTCGGACAAGTCGAGCTTGAACGCCTCCTTGTCATACACGGAGAAAGGACTGCCCGAGAGTATCACGCCGATGATGTCGGGGTCGTTCTTCGGAAACTTGTTATAAGGGAGAATTTCGCAGAAAGTGTCCAGCTCACGCACGCGGCGACCGATGAGCTGAGTGGTTTGCGAACCGAAGTCGAGAATAATGATTTTCTGTTGCATAAAGATAAATGGAGAATTAAGAATGAAGAATAATTAAATGAAGAATTAAGAATTAAGAATGAAGAATATATTTTACATTGCTCATTGGATGAGAAATTTTCATTTTTCATTCGGAGCGAAGCGACCATTGGCTACGCCGAGCTAAAGGTTCTTCATTCTTCATTTAAGCGAAGCGCTCATTCTTCATTTAGTTTTCTTTCCAGAATTTGGATTGATGGTTGGCAGTGCCGAGAACAAGCGTGTCTTCGGTGAGCATGAGGATGTCGAAAGTGTCGGTGTAGCCCGAACTCTCCACGCCAGCCTTCTGAGGCGAATGCAGTAGCAGTTGCCCATTGAGGATAGACCAGCGGTCGTAGTCGGTGTTAGGCATGTTGTACGTGGCAGCCACACCGTTCTTGCTCAACTCGATGCTCTGCGTGCCTTGCGAACTGCGCTGAGTCCACAGGTGCTGCAAAGCAGTGATGTTGATGGCGATGGAGGAAGTCAAACTGCCGTACTCCTTCGTGTAAATCACATCCACCTCGTCGCCCACCGACAAGCCTCCTGCCACCAGCGCACCAGGAATCTCGATGTTGAGCGTGTCCATTTGCTCCGTAATCAGTTCTAGCACGTTCATGCTGGTGCCGTCACCCACCTGTCCGCGCACCTCCTTCGTCACGTCCATCGTGGTGGTTTCAACAGTTCCCAACGAGTCCTCACCATCCTTCTCGACAGTGTTGCGGGAACCAATCTCGCAAGAGATGCAGACGCTTGCCAAAATGGCAACAATGTAAACAAGTTTTTTCAACTTATTTTGAGTTTTTGAGTTTTTAATCAGGGATTTAAAGGATTTTTTAGGATTGTTAGAGAGTTAAAAGTTGAAAGACAAACTGGATAGCCAATTTTTAATTTTTAACTTTTAATTTTTAACTTACCAAATTGTTCCTTGTTCTTTGTCCTTTGTACTTAATTGTGATTCTTCACTTTTCCTTCGTCCTTGAAAATCAAGGCAAAGAGCACACCCACTACGAGCGCATAGCCAGCGAAGATGAACCAGCAAGTTTTCCAGTCGCCCACCGTGTAGAAATTGTCATTGACAACCTCGCCATGCGTATAGGCATTGATGACAGCCTGTGCGCCCAGCGTTCCGATAGTGGCACCGACGCCATTCGTCATCAGCATGAACAAACCTTGTGCCGAAGAACGGATGGAAGGGTCAGTGGATTTGTCAACGAACAACGAACCAGAGATGTTGAAGAAGTCGAAGGCTACGCCATAGACAATCATCGAAAGAACAAACATCCACACACCGCTGCCTGGATTTCCCAGTCCGAACAAGCCGAAGCGAAGCACCCAGGCAAACATGGCGATGAGCATCACGTTCTTGATGCCATAACGCTTCATGAAGAACGGAATGAGCAAGATGCAGCACGTTTCCGAAATCTGAGAGAGAGAAATGAGAATGTTCGCATGTTGCACACCGAACGTGTCAGCATATTCCTCCATCGCTCCGAAACTGTTGATGAACGGATTGGCAAAGCCATTCGTGATTTGCAGGCTCACACCGAGGAACATCGAGAAGAAGAAGAAAATCGCCATCTTCCTCTCCTTGAAGAGCGTGAAGGCACGCAGCCCGAAAGCATCCACCAGGCTCTTCTTGTCGCCACCCTTGTTCACAGGGCACTCAGGCAGCGTGAACGTGTAGAGGAACAGCACGATGCTGAGAATGCCCGAGGTGATGAACTGCTTCTCGTTGTCCTGAAATCCCATGAGGTCCACGAACCACATCGTGCAGATGAAGCCGATGGTGCCAAACACGCGGATAGGCGGAAAGTCCTTCACCGTGTCCATGCCAGCTTTCGTCAGCGCATTGTAAGCCACGGAATTCGTCAGCGCCAGCGTCGGCATGTAGAAAGCCACACTCAGCGCATAGAGGCTGAAGATTGGAGCAAACTGAGCCGACTCGCCGTTCGAGTGCCCATACCAGGCAGCCGCAAACATGAACAAACCAGCCAGCAAATGGCAGTAGCCAAGCAGACGCTGGGCAGGAACCCAACGGTCGGCAATGATGCCGATGATGGCAGGCATGAAAATGGAAACGATGCCCTGCATCGAATAGAACCAGCCAATCTCGGAACTCAGTCCGATGTTGCCAAGATAGCGCCCCATGCAAGTGAGATAAGCTCCCCACACAGCAAACTGCAGGAAGTTCATCACAATCAAGCGAATTTTCAGAGAAGAACCGTTCATATTTTAAGTTTTTGAGTTTTTAATCAGGGATTTTAAGGATTTAGAAGGATTTTCGCTTACTACGTTGTTCCTTGTTCTTTGTCCTTTGTACTTAATTGAGGTTTTTGAGTTCTTGAGTTTAACGTGAAGCGTGAAGAGTGAAGCGTGAAGCGATAAGAGTAACTTCGTTAAACGTTAAACTTTAAACGATTTTTTCCACTTTTCACTCCCCTCGCCTTTTGGAGAGGGGCTGGGGGTGAGGCTTTTTCACGTTTTCTTGACGGCAAAGTTACATAAAATTTTCAACAGACGATAAAAAATGCAAAAAATAAATAATTAAAATGCCAAAAGTAAAAAGGCACAGCCCATTGTCTCTTTTTGTTTTTTATTTTTCGTTATTATTTTTTAATGTAAAATTCCTCCTTTTTCGGAATAATCTTTGTAAATTCGCAGCTGATATGAACAAGAACTTGTATATTATCAGTGGTTGCAATGGTGCAGGCAAGACAACAGCGTCGAATGTAGTGTTGCCCGACATTCTCGATTGCAGGGAATTTGTGAATGCTGACGAGATTGCACATGGGCTTTCTCCTTTTAATCCTGAAAGTGTTGCTATAGAAGCGGGCAGACTAATGCTACAGAGAATTGAAGTGCTGTTAGAGCGACATTGCACGTTCTCAATAGAAACAACATTGGCTACAAAGTCATATATAAACTTGGTTCGAAGAGCTCAGGATGAGGGATACAGTGTCAAACTGTTGTTCTTTTGGCTCAATTCGCCAGAATTAGCCATGCAGCGTGTTGCAGAACGAGTGGCAAAAGGTGGACATAACATTCCTGAACCAATCATCAGGCGACGATACATAGCAGGCATTCGTAATCTATTCAACTTGTTTATGAAAGAAGTCGATTATTGGGACATTTATGACAACAGCGAATATCCACGCAAGCAAATAGCATGTGGAGGAAGAAGTGCTGAAACAACCATTTTTATAGAATCTTTATTTGCTAAAATCCAAGAGTATGCCAAATAACAATCAAATAGAAAAGGATTTTTCCGAAAAATTAAAACGTGGTTTAGAGATAGCAGAAAAAAAGATGCTTGAAGATAAAGCTATGCGTGGAGAATGTATCATTGTTTCTACCGATGGCAAGACTTTCCAGCGTATTTCAGCCAAGCAACTTGTCAACAATTCGTCGTCGCATCAATCTTCACAGCAACATTTGGATTCACAACAACATCTTGACTAATAAAGTTATCGTTTTCAACCCATGAAACGACATATCATCCTCTGTCTCACCCTCTTCTTTGCCCTCTTCTCCAGCGCACATCAAAAGCTGTTGGCTGCTGCCCAGTTCGACATCACCGGTGCCTGGGTTCTTGTCAAAATCACCTACGCCGACGGCACAGAGCAGAAGATGAACATGAACGAATACACGCGTGTCAAAATCTTCTTCTCCGACAGCACCTATTGTTCCATTCAATTGAAAAGAAACGGGAGCGACACCCTTATCATACCCCATGAGTTGGCACGCTACACACTTCGTCTCTCACCCACCGACACCACCTACATCGAGAACAACCGAGTGACCGAGTTCCAAATCCTCAACGACTCGACCATGACCACCGTTTGGAACGACTACGTGGAAACCATGCAGCGAGCAACAACCATGACGGAGAGCCGAAAGCAGGAAATCCTGAACATCGTGCGCAACCATCAGAACGAACACGGAGAAGTTCTGAAAGAGTATGTGCTTTCCACCACCGAGCGCCAACTGAAAAACACCATCAGCGCCTATCAAAACCTGTTTGTCATCGGTCTGTTCATCGTGTTGCTCATCATCATCTATGTCATCCACATCGTGCGCCGCAAACGCGAAGTGGAGCAAAACCTGTTAGCCATCAAAGAAGAACTTGAGAGCCGTCCCGCAGTGCTGGCAACAGCCATGAAGAAGGCAGAAGAAGATTTCTTCCGCTCTGACTACTACAACACCCTTCGTCAGCACATCGAGGCAGGCGATAATCTGACCGATGACGAATGGCAAGAACTGGAGCGACAAGTCAACACGACGTTCGCTGGTTTCAGTCGCAAACTCCGTTCACTCTACAACTTCTCCGCCACTGAGTTTCGTGTTTGCCTCCTGCTGAAACTTCGAGCTTCCAACAAAGACATTGCAGCCGTTGTCAATCGTGCTCCCGAAAGTGTTTCCAGCATCCGCAACCGTCTGCACAAGAAAGTCCTTGGTCCCGATGGTGGAGCCAAGGAATGGGACGAATTCATCAGTTCCCTTTAGCCCCCCACCAACTCCCCCCAGAGGGGGAGGGAAAAACCATCCGGACGGCTTCTCCTCCTCCTCGGGGAGGTAGGGAGGGTCTATTCTTCATTTTATTATTCTTCATTCTTCATTTAACTCATTCTCAGTATCTTATATTGGTTTGCAAGCTTTTTGCAAACTATTTGCAAACTGTTTGCAAAGTCGAAAAGTGAATTGCAAACAAATTGCAAAGTCGGTTTCTTGTCATCTTCCCCCTCACGATGTAATTTTGCGGTCTCAAATATTAAGTTAGAAATATGACCCGCGGGTATGCTGGAGGCAGCAGTGATGCTCCTTCCAGCAGCCCCCTCCGACTCCCTTTGGGAGAATGAGTGAAGCGTGAAGTGTGGAGCGTGAAGCGATTTCAGCCGCAAGGCATTTTTCACTTTTCACTTTTCACTTTTCACTCCCCCTTTTGGGGGGAGCTGGAGGGGGGCTAGGAAAAGGCACTTATGTGGATTGACTGACGCGATGATTGGGATTTAACTAGTTGACGAGGGCTCGTTATCGTTCAAGCGAGGGCTCGTCGTAGCTCAAACGAGGGCTCGCTTGAAAAACGCCGAAGGCTCGACTTTTCAGTAGAACCCAAAGGAAAAATTGGCTTTTGCCGAACTTTTGGTTCAGAGCAATCAAAGAAAAAGTTCAGTTGAGTCAAGGCAAAGAGATAGTCCACTTGCTCCTAACTTACAATCATTATCACATAGCATCATGAAGAAAAAAATTATCACCATTATCCTTGCCCTTGCAATAATATGCAGTGGGGCAAGTGCCAAGAACATGGTTATTGACAGACCTGCGTTCAAGTCAACGAATACAAATAGTTTGCTCCCCGTCAAGGTGGAACTGACGAAAACTGCAACCATTGTGCATTTCCGCATGGCTTGTGCCCACTGGCGCGACTGGAGCATGGACGGAGCACGACTGGAGTGTGCTGGTCAGCGCTATGCCTACAAAGAAGGACGCATCATCACACACGAAGGGGAGAAGGTGCTGAGCGACGAGACCTTTGAGATTGGGAAGAAATACACGGAGAACGCACAGCAGGACTCGGTCATCCTCCGCTTCGAGCCACTACCCAAGGGAGTCAAGGCTTTCGACTACGTGGAGACTGACAACGATGGGACATGGAATATTCGTGGTATTCGCCTCGACAATCAACTCTATCCTCTTGTCCTGCCTCCCTACCAGAAACCCACTGACGATGGCGAACCCCTGAAACCATTGACGTTGAAATATGGCGATGCAACGGCAACCTGCATAGTGCATGGCGGCGGTAGCCTCTCTTATTTTGGCGACCCCAGCCGCGACCCCATCACGGGGCAGTATGAGAGCAAAACGCTGTACGACGACTCTGTAACGGTCTATCGCCATCCAGCATACATCGCCACACGCCCGATTTGGATTGGCTGCCGAGTCGATGCAGGGATGTCGGTTGACCAGTTTCCTCTGATACTCATTCCTGGCGAAACCTTGACACTTGAGGTTGATGCAACCGCTTGTTTGGCTCGCGATGGGAATTTTGCTGCTGGTCGCCCAGCCAATCACGATTGCTACCGACTGGGCGGCACGTTGAGCGACCTCAATCAAGTGCTGTTGGAAAACGAATTCCTGTATCGCGTCATCAAGGGAATGCCAAACTATGAGGGTGGTGACACCATCGAGTGGTGCAATTCGTTGTGGCAGAGTCTCGACACCCTGCGTCGGGACGTGGTTGAACGTCGGGGTTACACGCGTCGCCAGCAGGACTTTCTGCGGTTGCTGTTGGAGGACTACTATGTGCGCACCGTACAAGTACACACGCAAAAGGACCCACACGCCCACGACCTGATGCTTTTCCGCGATGGTCGTTCTTACTACTTGCCACTGAAAGCAGAGCGTCTGCCTTACCTCGAAGCCAATGGTCTCGACCACGGTGAGGTGTACGAGATGCTGAAGGGATTTGCCAAAGCAAAGGAGATAGCCGCGAAGATGAGGCAGGGCTATGTGCAGTCCGATAGTGTGATACTGACTGCCCATCCCTACTTTCAGCCCGTGCTTCGTGCTTTCAACGACACCACCCGAATGGTCGTGGAGCAGCTACAACGGGAAGCCAAGGAGCGCATGATGCCTACGCCCGATGTTCCTGGCAACCAACTCCTGCAAGCCATTGCCAGTCAATATCCCAACAAGGCTGTCTTCTTCGACCTGTGGGCTACGTGGTGCGGTCCTTGCAAGAAAGGCATCAAGGCGATGGAACCCCTGAAGGAGCAACTGAAGGGAAAGGACGTGGTGTTTGTCTATCTCACAAACGAATCCAGTCCCATCAACGAATGGAACGACTATGTCATTAAGATTCCTGGCCAGCACTATCGCATCCCAAGCGCATTATGGAATCTGATTCCTGGGCTCGAAAGCATTCCTCAATACTACCTCTACAATCGTCAAGGGCAGCAGGTTTGGAGCCACACAGGTTTTAGCGAAAAGGTCTTGAAGGAGATAGAAAAGAAAGTCGCGGAAGTCGTAGTTGAATAACAAAAAGAAAGATACTAATTTGAAAAGAGTTTTTGCATTTGCTATTGTGCTAATAGCGTTTTGTTCCATGTCTTTTGCCCAGACCGTCATCGAGGGCACTGTGCTCGATGTGCAAGGAAAGGCAACGGATGCATACGTGACGGCATCATTGACGGGAAAGACGGTCATAGTTGCTTTTGCCGACACCGACGCGAAGGGACACTACCGACTGGAATTCACTGCACAGGCGGACTCCGTGGCAGTTACGGCATCGGGACTCGCCATTGGCAACCAAGTGAAAGTGGTGAAGAACCGTTCGCAGCGGCTCGACTTCCGCGTGAAGGAAAAAAACGTGCAGCTGAAGGAGGTCAGCGTTCGTGCGCAGAAGATACGGCAGAACGGCGACACGTTGAACTATTCCGTTGGAGCCTATCAGCAGCAGGGCGACCGCGTCATCGGCGACGTACTGAAGCGTATGCCCGGCATCGAGGTGGCAGACAATGGCGGCATCAAATACAACGGCAAGAGCATCAAGAAATTCTACGTCGAGGAGATGGACCTGCTGCAAGGTCGTTACGGACTCGCCACCAACAACATCAACGCCTCCGACGTGGCAACGGTGCAAGTGCTGGAGAACCACCAGCCCGTGAAGATGCTGCAAGGAAAGACGCTGACCGACGATGTTGCCATCAACCTGAAGTTGAAGGACTCAGCCAAGGGCACGGTAGCCATCAACACCATGCTCGGAGCTGGCATTCAACAGGCTGGATTGAACTCCCCTCCCCAGGGAGGGGTTGGGGGTAGGCTTCTTTGGACTGCCGAGGTCGTGGGCATGTACTTTGCCAAGCATCGCCAGAACATGACATTATATAAAGGTAACAACACGGGCGACGATGTGTCAGCAGAACTCACGCAGCACTATTCTGGCATCAACAGTGTCGGCCTCTATCCTTTCTGCCCCACGGGTGCAGTCATGCCCAGCGGTTCAGGACTTCCGCAGAAGCGCACTTTCGACAACCACACCCACATCTTCACAATGAATCATCTGGAAAAGATTTTCAAAGACACAGAAGTCGGCATAAATATCACCTACCACAACGACCGCATCCGTCGCGAAGGCAGCAGCGTGGGCGACCGCTTCCTGAGCGACGACAGCCGCCTGCTCACCACCGAGACCATGACCAGCGAGACGAAGGTGAACAACCTGAACATCCAGGCTCGCTACAACTGGAACGCCACAAACGGTTTTCTTGCCAACGTGCTGAAGTTCGACACCAACTGGAACAGCGACCGCGTGGACGGACAGATGAATTACAACTATACCGCTGCAAGTCTAACCACTCCCCTCCCTCACAGGGAGGGGCAAGGGGGTGGGTCTGCTTCTGTTGGTAAAGCCATTCGCCAGCACTTCGACCGCCCGCAACTCACCGTGTCGAACACCTTCAACACCATCCGCAACATCGGCAAGAACACCTTCGACCTTCACTTCTCCGCAGGCTATTCCCATCGTCCCAACACCCTCACCGTGGGCATCGACTCCCTGCTGCAAGGCACGCAGGCCGCCTACTCGCAGGACGTGAACTCCCACCACATTGCGGGCCGCTTCAACACCAGCTACGGCATCCGCGTGGCCGACCACTTCAAGTTCAACTACGGCATCAGTGCCTCGGCCAACCTCCACGGCATTGTCACCGACCTTGATGGTTTCACGCCGCCAGCCGAGCACAACCAACTGAGCAACGACCTTTGGTACAACACCTACTGCCTCGCCCTTGGCCAGAGCTACAAGTACGAGTCGCCCGACCTCGACATCACCCTCGGACTGCCCCTCGAACTCTACACACAGACCCTCGACGATAAAATCAGGAAGGACAAGCACGGCTACACCCACCTGCTCTTCTTCCCCTCGCTCTCCGTGAACTGGACCATCACCCGCGACCTCTGGCTCAACGGCGGTGCCAGCTACTCGAAGACCGTGGGCGACCCGGGCGGCATCTACAGCGGCTACATCATGTCTAACTACCGTGCCTTCCAGCGCAGCTACGTCGAACAACTGTCTGAGACCAAGAACTACGGGGCCAACGTCGGCCTCCGCTACCGCAGCGCCATCCGCGCCCTCTTCGCCAACATCGGCTTCAACTACCGTCGCACCCACGACAACCAGATCTACGGCTACAACTACGAGGGAGCCACCAGCGTCGTTCAGGCTGTCAACCAGCCCACCACCGCCAGCAACTACAGCGTCAGCGGCGAGGCCAGCAAGGGCTTCGACTTCCTGCGCTCCACCATCCGCGTCTTCGGCAGTTACAGCCTCTCCGAGAGCGAGCGTCTCATCAGCCAGAGCCTCTACCAGTACCATGCTCAGGGACTCAGCTTCGGCGGCAGTCTCTCGTTCAGCCCCTTCGAGTGGATTGGCATCGTCTATAGCAGCGGCTTCAGTCAGAGCCGCAGCTATACCGAGGGCCACCGCGACCAGTCCACCACCGTGCGCAGCAACACCCAGCGCCTCTCCATGAGCGTCTATCCCACCAAGACCCTCACGCTGACCCTCGCCGCCGAGGACAACTACAACAACCTGACTGCCGAGAACCGCCACGCATGGTTCGGCGACGCCACCGCCAAGCTCAAACTGAAGCACATCGACCTGGAGCTGCAGCTGAACAACCTCTTCGACCAGCGCCAGTACACCCGCGTCAACTACAGCGGCCTCGACATCTACACCCATACCTCGCAGCTGCGGCCACGCAATGCCATCCTCACCGTCAGATTCAAACTACTGTAAAACTCATAAAGCATCATGAACAAAAGATTCATTACTATTATTATCGCCCTCGCCGCTGTGTGTGGCGGGGCAAGTGCGCAACAGAAGCAGAGCACGGCCACACGTCCGCGACAGGTGGACTACGGCGTAGTGAAAGCTACCGTGATTGGCACAAGCAACATCCGCATACTCTATGCCTTCAATGCCAAGGACTTGAAGGACGAGGACACATGGATAGACTGCGGACAACTGCTCACCGACAAAGGCATGACGCAGTATGCCAGCCACTTCCTGGCCGAGAACGACGAGGCCCTGCGGGCATGGCTAAAGGCCAATCCCCACAAGACGTACTATCCCAATGCACTCAAGTTGAAAGGTTTCCGAAAGGATATTTGGTCGGAGTATCAGTACTCACAAATTTTCGTCTGTGGCAAAGAACTGACCGAGTGGGCAGTGATGCCGGCAGCCGAGTTCATCCAATACCGCTATACGGAGCCGTGGCCATCTATGCAGTGGACACTCGGAAACGAGAAGCAAAGCATCTGCGGCTATCAGTGCCAGAAAGCCACATGCCACTGGCGAGGACGCGACTATGAGGCATGGTTCACGTCAGCCATCCCCATGAAGTCCGGCCCATGGAAGTTCGGCGGACTGCCGGGCCTCATCATGAAGATTTACGATACCAAGCACCTCTATACGTGGGAGGCCGTCAGCGTGGAAAACGGCTCATTCCCCATCTACCAGTTGGAGGAACGTTTCTTCAAGGACAGCGACCGCAAGAAAGTCCTGAAGATGCAGCGCGACTGGAACGTGAAGTACAACGAACTCTCTGGACGTATGTATAACGGCACCATGCAGGTGTGCACGGAACGCTATCCCTACGACCAATTGGAATTAGAATAATACTTATCATCATGAACAAACGTATCATCACCCTCATCATCGCCCTCGCCGCCATGTGCAGCGGGGCAAGTGCACAACAGAAACAGGGACACGTCATGAGGCCGAAGCCGAGAGGCGTGGGAAAGACCACCGTAGTAGGACAGGCACAACTCGAAGTGGAGTATGCACTGAACGCTAGAGACCTGCGCAACCCTGACACGTACCTCGACCTGCACATCCTGCGGGCGGGCAAGCAACTGAGCAAGCACTACAGCCGCTTCTTAGAGCGGGGCGACTCGCTCTACGATGCCTATATGAAGGCCAACCCGAATGCCGAGGGCGTGCCCAGCACCTTTTATACGATAGGTCGCGAGGGGCAGTACTGGAGCGAATACCAGTCCACAGAGATATTCACCGAGCAGGGTCAGCAGACCTTCTACGCCTGGATGCCGTGGGCCATGGAGCGCTACAACGCCTACTACACGGAGCCTGCCGCACAGCAGAAATGGACGCTGGACAACGAGCGAAAGACCATCCTCGGCCATGAGTGCCAAAAAGCTACATGCCACTGGCGGGGCCGCGACTTCGAGGCATGGTTTGCCGCCGACATCCCCGTGCGCCTCGGCCCGTGGTCGTTTGGTGGTCTGCCTGGACTGATACTGAAGCTCAACGACACGCAGAAACTTTACACATGGGAGGCCGTCAGCCTGCGCTCCGGCACGTTCCCCATCACCAAGCGTAAATACGACGGCTTCCACCATGACAGCCGCGCCCACGTCTATAAGCTACAGGTAGCCGCCAACCGCGACCATCTGAAAGCCGGTGGCGCCATCGACCGCCGCACAGGCCAGCTGAAATCCAATCCGCATCCGTATGAACCATTGGAGAAGGAGTAAACCATCATGAACAAACGTATCATCACCCTCATCATCGCCCTCGCCGCCGTGTGCGGCGGGGCAAGTGCACAACCCAAGTCCACGAAATGCCCAAGGCCGTTGAAAACGAGCCGCGATTTCGCTAAGATGACGGCTGTTGACACCACGCAAATGCGCGTCTATTACGCTTTCTGTCCCCATAAGATAGAAGATGCAAACACCTACATTGACCTGCAACGGCTTGACGTGGGTAAACGAGTTGTGAAATACTATAGCCATTTCGTATATACCAACGACTCGCTGGTTGCCATCTGGTGGCGGCAGCACCCTAACTCGCGAACGGGTGCACCCTGGCTGGGAGCCATTGGACGGAAAGACAAAGAGGACATCTGGAGCGAATATGAATGGAGTGACTATTTCATTGAAAATGGACAACTGACGGAATACTGCACAATGCCTCGCTCGCTGGAGAGCTACAACTCTTGCTACACGGAACCCATGCCCAAACAGTCGTGGACGCTGCACAACGAGACACAGACCATCATCGGCTACAAATGCCAGCGGGCCACCTGTCGTTTCCGGGGCCGCGACTTCGAGGCCTGGTTCGCGCCAGCCATTCCCGTGAAGCGCGGGCCGTGGAAGTTCTGCGGACTACCTGGCTTAATCCTGAAGGTTTACGACAAGGAAAAACTATATTCCTTCGAGGCTGTCGGGCTGGAATCACGGCACTATCCCATCACTCGTTTCAATTGCTACAAGAACTACCACCGTTCCACCCGCGAAAAGGTATGGAAGATGCAAAGGTCATTCAACGAAAACTGGTACAAGGCTGCTGGCTTTCGTCGTGCCACGATGGATGCAGCAGGCAATATGGTTCAGGGGGAGGCGGTATCAATCTTTACTCCCTATAACCCATTAGAGTTAGAATAGTAATATGAACAAACGTATCATCACCCTCATCCTCGCCCTCGCCGCCCTGTGCGGCGGGGCAAGTGCACAACAGAAGCAGGGTCACGTCATGCGACCCAAGGCGAGGGGCGTGGGCAAGACGACTGTCATAGGACAGGCACAACTCGAAGTGGAGTATGCGCTGAATGCCACGGACATCAGCAATCCCGACACGTATCTCGACCTGCATGTTCTCAGGGCAGGAAAGCAGTTGAGCAAGCACTACAGCCGTTTCTTGGAGCGGGGCGACTCGCTCTACGATGCCTACATGAAAGCCAACCCCAACGCCGAGGGCGTGCCCCGCACCTTTTATACGATAGGTCGTGAGGGGCAGTATTGGAGCGAGTATCAGTCGACGGAAATCTTCACCGAGAGCGGGCAGCAGACCTTCTACGCCTGGATGCCGTGGGCGATGGAACGCTACAACGCCTACTACACAGAGTCCGCCGCACAGCAGCAGTGGACGCTGCACGGCGAGCGGCAGGCCATCCTTGGCCACGAGTGCCAGCGGGCCACCTGCCACTGGAGGGGCCGCGACTTCGAGGCATGGTTTGCTCCCGACATCCCCGTGCGCCTTGGCCCGTGGACATTCGGTGGTCTGCCCGGACTGATACTGAAACTCTACGACACGCAGCGGCTCTACACATGGGAGGCTGTCAGCTTGCGCTCCGGCACGTTCCCCATCACCAAGCGCAAGTATGAGGGTTTCCACAAGGACAGCCGCGCCCACGTCTATAAACTACAGGTAGCCGCCAACCGCGACCACCTGAAGGCCGGTGGCGCCATCGACCGCCGCACAGGCCAGCTGAAATCCAATCCGCATCCGTATGAACCATTAGAGAAGGAGTAAACCATCATGAACAAACGTATCATCACCATCATCATCGCCCTCGCCGCTGTGTGCGGCGGGGCAAGTGCGCAGCCAAAAGTAAATGGTAGAGCACCTATCCGCGAAAAGCGCGGCTACGATCAGCGTATTGCCATTGACACGGCAAACGTCCGTGTACTCTATGCTCTCAATGCCAAGGACATCAAGGACGAGGATACCTACATTGACCTCGGAAAGTTGGAGGTTGGCAAACGCGTCAAGAAGTACAGCAGCGAGTTCATCCACCTTTCTGACCAAGAAGCCATCAAGTGGAAGAAAGAGAAAGGATATAAAGGTTATGCCCCGAAAAGTTTTTGGATTGGTGGCAGAAAAGACCTTCGGGAGAATTGGAGCGAACTGGTGTATTCTGACTATATTATCCGTGGTAACGAGTTGAAGGAATATGCCAGTTTCCCATTAGTTGCCGAACGTGAAAACAGCAGTTACACCGAGCCGTGGCCGCTGATGCAATGGACACTAGCCGACGAGCAGCAGACCATTCTCGGCCACCGCTGCCAGAAAGCCACCTGCCGTTTCCGTGGCCGCAACTTCGTAGCGTGGTTTGCTGCCGACATACCCATCAAGGGTGGGCCGTGGAAGTTCGGAGGGCTGCCTGGTTGTATTCTCAAAGTCTATGACGTGCAGAAAATTTACGTCTGGGAAGCCGTGACCATCGAGCAAGGGAAGTTCTTTATTTCTCAATACCCCGACAAACTCTACCCGAAATCAACTCGCAAGAGCGTGTGGCAGCGACAGAAATTGTATAATGAGGACTATTGGAGGGCAATAGGCTGGACTCATGATAACGAGAAGGTTCCCTTTGAGCCATTAGAGAAGGAGTAATCATCATGAACAAACGTATCATCACCCTCATCATCGCCCTCGCCGCTGTGTGTGGCGGGGCAAATGCTCAACAAAAACAAGGCAAGGCATTCCGTCCACGATTTACGCAATACGGTGCGGCTAATGTGACGGAAATAGGCAGGAGCAAAATTCGCATCCTCTATGCGTTCCAAGCACAGGACTTGAAGGACGAAGATACGTGGATTGACTGCGGACAACTGCTCACCGACAAGGGCATGACGCAATACTCCAGTTTCTTTGTTTCTGAAAATAATGCGTTCATCCGCAAATGGCAGAAAGATAACCCCAATAAAAGCTACTATCCAGGCAGTGCCAAACTGAAAGGCCGCATGAAGGATTATTGGTCAGAATACCAATACTCCCAAATCTACGTTCAAGGCAAAGAACTGACAGAGTGGGCAGTGATGCCCTCGCCAGAGTTTACCCAATACCACTACACGGAGCCGTGGCCGTTGATGCAGTGGACGCTCGAAAGCGAGAAGCAGACCATATGCGGCTACCAGTGCCAGCGGGCCACCTGCCACTGGCGCGGACGTGATTACGAGGCATGGTTCACGTCAGCCATCCCTCTGAAGTCCGGTCCGTGGAAGTTTGGCGGACTGCCGGGACTCATCATGAAGATTTATGACACCAAGCACCTCTACACTTGGGAGGCCGTCAGCGTGGAGAACGGCTCATTTCCCATCTACCAGTTGGAGAAGCGTTTCTTCAAGGACTCCAACCACAAGAAAGTACTGAAGATGCAGCGTGACTGGAATGTAAAGTTTCATGAACTTGCAGGTGCAATGATTGTAGGAACAGAGACACGAGTAACCACCCGCTATCCCTTTGACCAGTTAGAGTTAGAGTAAAAGCAGTCATGTATGAACAAGAAAATCATCACCATCATCATCGCCCTCGCCGCCGTGTGCGGCGGGGCAAACGCCCAGTGGAAACAGGGCGACGTGCCACCTTCTTCAAGAAGAGGAAAAATCGCGCCGACAGAGATTGACAAGGCGGATGTGACCGTGTACTACGCATTCAATGCCTCCGACATCAAGGACGAGAGCACCTACATCGACCTCGGATGGCTGCAGGTGGGCAAGCAGTACACGAAGTATGCCAGCTATTTCGTGGCACACAGCGATTCGACCTACAAACCTGTATTGATAAAGAACAGCAACGGTGAGAGTAGCTATGCCAGTCGAAAGTTCGGCGGCAAATATCCCAGCCGATGGTCGGAATACCAGTTCGATGAGATTTACATCAAGGATGGCCAGCTGACAGAGTATGCCATCATGCCGATGAATCTCGAGCGCGAATGTTGCCAGTACACAGAGCCGGTGCCGAAGCAGCAATGGACGCTAAAGGACGAGCTGCAGACCATCCACGGCTACCGCTGCCAGAAAGCGACATGCCATTGGCGGGGGCGCGACTATGTGGCGTGGTTCACGACAGAGATACCCATCCAGCGCGGTCCGTGGAAGTTCGGCGGCTTGCCTGGACTCATCGTGAAACTCTCTGATGCCAAAAAGGAGTACAACTTCGAGTTGGTGAGGCTGGAGCGCACGCCGCGCCCCATCATGCAGTGGAACTTCTCGCGGTTCCGCAAAGTGAAGCGGCAGAATATGCTGAAACTGCAGAAGAGAATCAACGTGAACTGGGTCAGGGTCTTGTCGCCAGAATCGGGCAACAAGTTCCCCGACAAACCCTATAGCCCAATGGAGTTAGAATGACATGAACAAGAAAATCATCACCCTCATCATCGCCCTTGCTGCCGTGTGCGGTGGGGCAAGTGCGCAACAGAAGCAGGGCAAGGTGCCGTATATGACGAAGTCGAACATCGACAAGTACGTCGTAGTGGACACGGCATCGGTGAGGATATGGTATGCCTTCAACGCGCTCGACATAGAGGATGAGCAATCGTACCTCGACCTCCAACGGCTTGAGATAGGCAAAACGCGCAACAAGTATTACAGCTACTACGTCTGGGAATCGGACTCGATCATCACGGTATATCAGCGGCACAACCATTCCGGCAACTACCCCAGCCAGTTTGCACCTCGGGGACGTGGGGGAAAGGGCTACTGGAGCGAGATGCAGTTTCATACATGGTTCATTGAGGACGGGAAGGTGAGAACCTACACCCGCGAGCCAGACCCTGCATACAACGGCTACTACGATGAGCCGTACCCCGGACAGCAGTGGACACTCACGCAGGACACGGCCACTATCCTCGGATATCGTTGTCAGAAAGCCACCTGCCGCTATCACGGACGGGATTTCGAGGCATGGTTCACGACAGAGATTCCCTTGCGCTTCGGCCCGTGGAAATTCGGCGGCCTACCCGGCTTGATAGTCAAGGTTTATGACACGGACAGGCTCTACAGTTTCGAGTGTGTGCGTGTGGAAAAGGCTCGCGCTCCCATGCTTTCGAACCCATACAAGAAGCACCGCCCCATCGGCCGCTCCAAAGTCCTAAAATTCGAGCGCAAGGTCAATGAGGACAGCCATCGCACCTTAGGCTGGGTGCGTGTGGAAGGCCCACAGCCACTGCCAGTTCATTACGAGCCAATGGAATTGGAGTAACAATACATATAAGAAAAATGAATAAACATATCATCATCATCGCCCTCGCCGCCCTATGCGGCGGGGCAAGTGCACAGCAAAATCAAGGAGAAGTCATTCCGAGTACAAAAACTCGTCGTGGGCTGAAAGAAAAGCAGGTAGGCACGACTATTATGTATGTGGACTATGCTATGAACGCCGACTCCATCGGGCAGGAACGGACTTACATCGACAACCAACGGCTGGAGATAGGGCGAGACTGTGCGAAGTATAGCAGCCTGTTTCTGAAACAGTTTGTCGGAAGTACACGCAGAAGTAAGGATGGACAAGCAATCATAAGAGGAGGAAAGCCTGGCAAACAGAACGCTTATTGGAACGACATCCAGTTCGCAGACCTCTTTTTCAAGGACGGACAGGTCACCGAGTACGCCGACATGCCGATGCGCCATGAAAGCAACAACAGTCAGTTCACCGAGCCGTGCCCAGCCCAACAGTGGAAACTGCACAATGAAACGATGGCCATACTGGAGCATCGCTGCCAGAAGGCCACTTGCCACTGGCGTGGGCGTGACTATGTGGCATGGTTTGCGCCCGACATTCCAGTGAAGCGAGGTCCATGGCGGTTCAACGGTTTGCCTGGACTTATCCTCAAACTGTACGACACCAACCACTTCTACACCTTCGAGGCTGTCAGCCTGAAGAAAGTGAACGAGCCGATGATGCTCTACGACTTCAACTACAGGAAGACCACGCGACAGCGAGTGCGCAAGCTGCAACGCATCCTTCAAGTGAACTTCTGGCGGGCAACTGCACAATCAAACGAATTACCCGACAAGCCATTTGAGCAGTTAGAGAAGGAGTAAGCAATATGAACAAGAAATTCATCACCCTCATCATCGCCCTCGCCACTGTGACAGCAATGGCGCAGCAGAAGCAAAGCAAAATCCCCTACATTGCCTTCTCGAATATCGACAAGTATATGACCATCGACACCACCGCCATCCGAGTATGGTATGCCCTGAATGCCCTCGACATACATGACGAGAGCACCTACATCGACTGGCAGATACTGGAGGTCGGCAGTCATTGCAACAAGTATTACAGTTATTTCGTGTGGGAGTCGGACTCGCTGAGCACCGTCGATTACCGCACAAACCGCTCTGGCAAATATTCCAACAAACTGCTGCCTCGCGGACGCAACGGACATGGCAACTGGAACGAACTGCAATACCATGTGCTGATAGCGGAGAACGGAAAGATACGGACGTACAACCGCGAGCGTCTGCCTCAGTACGAGGGCTATTACGATGAGCCTTACCCAGGCCAGCAATGGACGCTGACGCAAGACACTGCCACCATCAGCGGCTACCACTGTCAGAAAGCCACTTGCAGCTACCACGGGCGCGACTTCGAAGCATGGTTCACGACGGAGGTTCCCGTGAAGTTCGGGCCGTGGAAGTTCGGCGGCCTGCCCGGTCTCATCGTCAAGGCCTATGACACCGACCACCTCTACACCTTCGAGTGTACCAACGTGGAGCGCGTCCGCAGGCCAATGGTCAGGAGCAAATATTCTACTCGTCGTCCTATCAAGCGCGAAACCGTCTTGAAATTTGAGCGGAAACTGAACGAGTGCCCTGGCAGAACCTTGGGAACGAGGGACATGGACGGCAACATCATCTCGAAAGTTTATCCTTACGACCCTCTGGAACTGGAATGAAGTCAAAAAAATGCTAATGCTTCTCCGTGTCATTTACTTGTCAGCCAATTGTCAGGCAAATGTCAGGAAAGAAAGTGGGTGGGAATGAGCTGCTTGCCGTACCTTTGCGGCAAAAACGAAAATGATGATGAAGAATCGAATGTTGACAATGCTGCTGGTGCTGTTGCTCTTTCCCCTTTCGGCTTCAGCCCAAACGGGTGAAAAGGGCAATCGCATCAACCTGTGGGGATATGTGGTCGATGGGTTCCTGCAAACGGGATTGGAAGGGGCGAAGGTGACGTTGATGACTGCCGACAGCACCGTGGTGGATTCCATCCGCACCTACCCCTACGATGGCAATGCACTGTTCCACTTCTCGCTGCCAGCAAAATCGCAGGACATCATCCTGCGGGCTGAGCAAGAGGGATATGAGCCTGGGTGTGTGGCAATGAAGGTGAGGAGCTACAAGCGGGTGAAGGATGTATATGCGCCGTGGATTAACCTGAAGAAGCGCAGTTCGATGCTGGACCAGTCGCTCGACGAAGTGGTGGTGAAGGCATCGAAGGTGCAGTTGGTATGGCATGGCGACACGCTGGTGTATAATGCCGATACCTTCAACGTGCCGCAAGGGTCGATGCTTGACGGACTCATCCGCCAGTTGCCGGGTGTGACGCTGAAGGAGAACGGCGAGATACTGGTGAACGGGCGGCGCATCGATTGTCTGACGCTGAACGGCACGGACTTCTTCAAGGGCAACAACAAGATGATGCTCGAAAACCTGCCTTACTACACGGTGAAGAACATCAAGGTCTATGACAAGAGTACGGACGTGAGCCGTTTTCTGGGCTACGATGCGGAGAAGAAGGACTATGTGATGGACGTGGTGCTGAAGCGAGAATATTCCGTAGGTCTCACTGCCAATGCCGAAGTGGGTGGAGGCACGAAGGAGCGTTGGCTGGCACGCCTGTTTGGTCTGCGTTTCACCGACCACTCACGCCTCACGGTGTTTGGCAATAGTAACAATATCAATGAGATGGGACGACCTGGCGAAAGTGGAGAATGGAAGGCGGCTGACCCTGCCGATGGTATCACGACGCATGGGGAGGTGAACGCCAACCTGAGAAGTGAAGACCGATACAAGCGATGGAAGAACGAGCTGGCTGTGAGCTATATCACCGATAAGAACGACCGCCAGAGCCAGCAGGAGAGCGAATACTTCTTGCAAGGTGGTGGCGAGTATGCCCATCGCGGACACAGCGAGGTGCAGCGCGACAGGAGGGTGGAGGTGACCAACACTTTCACTCGCGACAAATCGACCTCAAACGTCTATTTCTCCTCGTTGGTGGGCTATCGCTACGGCTACGACCGCACGGAACAGCTGGACAGCGCACGGGTACACACGGACTTAGCTGCCTTATACCGTCTGGACGACCAAGCCAAGCTGCGCAGCAACAATCACCAAGTGTTCACTTCGAACCAAATGCTTGTCAAGCTGCCGTGGGGCGACCGCCTGAATCTTCATCTCGACGGTCAATATGGGAGTCAGCGGGCCAAGAGCTTCTCTCACTATCTTCTGGACTACGACAGCGGAGCGTTGCCACAAGTTTTGCGCCGCCGCTACGAGCCACGCTCCTTTGACCACTACAACTGGCAGGGCGAGGCCGAATATGTGCTTCGTTTTCCGAACGACTGGAACCTGAACATCGGCTACACATTCCGTCAGAGCCGCGACGCAGACGATGCGCCCTCCTACCGCTTAGACCGCGATGCAGCATGGATTGCACTGGCACCCTCCATCGATGCCCTGCCGCCTGTGCTTGCTGACCCGTTGCTGGACGCAGAGAACAGCCTCGACATTGTGACCCTGACACGCTGTCACCAGCTGACCGCACGCATTAGCTACGTGAGGAGCACAGCCGAGGCTTATACCAATTTTGACGTGAAGTTGCCTTTGGCATACGAGCGCAAACGCCAGCACTACCAGCGCGGCACGGTGGATGCCCGCGTGAGGAGAAACGCAATCTGTTTCGACCCCAGCATCAGTTTTACAAAGCAGCTGAGCAAGCGGAACATTTATTATAATGCCTCCCTCACGGCTGAGACACGTCTGCCCGACATCACGAACCTTGTGGGCTACGTGAGTCACTACGACCCGCTCAACACGACTATCGGCAACCCCGACCTGAAGCCGCAGCATACTTATAAGGTGGCAACCTACTTCGTGAAGAACTGGCAGAAGTGGGAACAGATGCTCTATACTTATCTCGATGCCACGGTCACGCTGCGTCAAATCATGCCGTCGGTCAGCTACGACCGCACGACAGCTGTCTATACACGTCGCGACGAGAACACGGACGGCAACTGGGGTTCGCTGGCTGGTGTCACGTTTAGCCGTGCCATCGACAAGGCACGACGCTGGCGTGTGGAGAATGCGCTGTGGCTCACCTATTCGAACATGGTTTGGCGCGGACAGGACTTCTCTGCCACGGATGCCACGATGCAGCGAATTAACACTCGCCACATCAAGATTGACGACAAGCTGAAATTCTCCTTCCGTGCGAATGACAAGTTCGATATGAGCGTGAATGGCGGCATCGTGCGTGGTCTTTCGTGGAGCAACCTGTCTTCCTACAAGAACGTGCGTGTCACGGATTTCTCCTACGGGTTTGCTGCCCATTGGACTTTGCCTTTCGGTCTGCAACTATCTTCCGACCTGTCGATGCTCCACCGCAGCGGTTATGAAAGCGATGCGATGAACAGCAGCAGTTCCATCTGGAATGCCCAACTCAACAAGACACTCTGCCACAACCGACTGACACTGAACCTCATTGCCCACGACATCTTAGGACGCACGAACAAGCGCATTTGGAGCATTTCGAGTGCTGGCTACACCAACACGATGCATAACTCCCTACCTCGCTATGCCATGCTGACGGTCAGTTATCGATTTTCGTCGAATCCATCGAGAGAAAACAAAGAATGAAGAATGAAAAATGAAGAATGAAGAATAAATTTTACTCTATTCATTGGATTAGTAATTATCATTCTTCATTCTTAATTCTTCATTCGGAGCGAAGCGAAGCGCTCATTCTTCATTTAAGCGTAGCGACTATTTCACCTTCTTAATGTCTTTGACGAAGAGGGTGGTTTTCCACTTTGCCATTTGCTTGAAGTCGTCGGCGGTGGCAAGTCCTGGGGCACAGCCGAAGTGCTCGTGCTGGGCGTTGCGCCAGGCGAGGAAGTAGCAGAGGTTGTGTTTGTCCATCATGGGGCGCAGCACTCGGCTCCACCAGGTGGCATCGGGTGAGTTCTTGTAGCCGCATTCGGTCATGGCGAAGAGCAATCCGTGCTGCTGGGCATAGTCTTCGAGGAAGTCAAGGTCGGCGCTGCACTGGGCGATGTAGTCGGCTTCGGTTCCCCACTGATAGGCATCGAGTCCGAGCAAATCTACGCGCTCATCGCCTGGCCAACGGCTGTAGAACTCCTGTGGCACTACGCCGAGATTAGGGGAGCAGCTCCACACGATGACATCGGAGAGAGTGCGGTTGATGTAGTCTTGCGTGAGAATCCAGAGTTGCTTGAATTGGTCGTCGGTGCAGCGTCCTTTGCCCCACCAGAACCAGCCGCCGTTGTATTCGTGCCAAGGACGGAAGATGAACGGGATGGGCTTGCCCTTGCTGTCTTTGAGGGTGGAGAGGAAGTCGCTGACGCGCTGTAGCCATGTGAGGAACTTGGCGTGCTGCGAACCGCCTGGGAGGATGCTCTTCACGGTGTTGTGGGGTGCAGGCACTTTGTCTTCTTGTTTGATTTTTCGGAGGTAGGGCAGTGCTTCGTCGTATGCCTTGGCATCGCTTTCTATCCATGCGGTGGTGCCTAAGAGGGGGTTGCGCAGGTGCCAGGAGATGGTGACGATGCCGCCACGCTCATGCTGTTTCACGATTTCCTCACGGATGCGGATGAATGGTACGGAGTCGAGGTTCTTGTCATCGCCCATTTCGATGCCACCCAGGTCGAAACTCATCACACCTGGATAATCGCCCACGAGTGCGTAGGTGTCGGAGCGTCCTTCTTCCCATTCCCATCCGAGTCCGTAGAAGGGGTCGTCGTGGTGTCCATACATGATACCTCGCTTTTGCAGTTTTGCCAAGCGTTCTTTCAGTTGCTGTGCTGGTGTCTTTGCGCTTTTGTCGGTTCGTGCCTGGAGTGTGACACTCGTCAGTAGCAGTGTTGCTACTATGAGCCATGTTGTTGTTTTCATTTATTGGTGGGTCTATTTTTATTCTATGAGTTTAAAGGAGAGTGTGAGTACGTTCTTCTTGTCCTTGTAGTCGTAGGAATAGCGGGAGGTGGTTTCGCGGATGATGTGTATGCCCAGTCCGCCGATAGGTCGGTCGGCTGCCGAGAGGGTGATGTCGGGTGCGTCCTGCTCGAATGGGTTGAACGGGATGCCGTCGTCGGTGATGATGAAACTGAGGAGTTGCAGGTTGGCGCGATGCTCGACGTCGATGCTGAACTGGTGGTCGCCTCCTGCTGGATAGGCGTAGTTGATGATGTTCACGACTGCCTCTTCCAGTGCCATGTTGATTTTGTTGGTGAGTTCGTCGGAAATCTTGAAGTAGTCGGCAATGGATTGTACGAAACGCTCCAGGATGCGTATCTGTGTCGTTTGGTTCTGGAGGCTGATGTGGTCGGTGAAATCTACAGGGTCGGAATCCAGTAGGTCATCATTGAGTTTTTGAGTTTGAGGTGAAGACCCTCCCCAACCCTCCCTGTGAGGGAGGGAGTAGTCAGCCAGATGGTTATTCTCTCCCCTCACTGGGGGGCTGGAGAAGTCTATTTCCCCGCCCTCACAGGGAGGGTTATTTAGCTCTTGACCTTCGACTTTTGACTCTTGACTTTTGACCTCAGGCTCTTGACTTTCGACCTTTGTCTTATCTGTTTCTGCTGAAGTTTTTTCGCTCTTCTTGAGGAAACGGATGGCAAGGAGGGTGAAGTCGTCGGACGGACTCGACATGGCACGGAAGCTGTCCGAAGCCTTGATGATTTCTTCGATGATTTTCTTGGAGTAGGTGTTGATGTTGCTTTCCACCACTTTCTTGAGTCCTTCTTCGCCGAACTGCTGCTTTTCGTCGTCTTCCACTTCGGTCACGCCGTCGGTGTAGAGCAGGAGGATGTTGTTGAGGTGCAGCTGAAGGGTTTGGTCGGTGAAGATGTAGTTCTTGTCGATTCCTAACGGCAGGTTGGAATCCACTGGGAGCATCTGCACGCTTTCATCTACGCCAACGATGAGCGGAGGATTATGTCCTGCATTGCAGTAGGTGAGCAAGCCTGTGGTGAGGTTGATGGAACCAACGAAGACGGTGGAGAACATGTTCTGCTCGTTGTTTTCCGAGGCGATGCTGTTCAGTTGGTAGAGCAGCTTGGCTGGGCTTTGCCCCATGCGGGCTTGGCTGCGGAAGAGTTCCACGGTGGCTGACATGATGATGGAGGCAGGGATTCCCTTGCCAGACACGTCGCCGATGCAGAACACGAAGTTGTCATCGACTATCTGGTAATCGTAGAAGTCGCCACCGACGCTTTGCTGAGGCAGCAGTGAGGCTGCCACGTCGAGCGATTCCGTCAGTTGCTTGCCGCAAGGCATCTTGGCTGCCATTTTCTCCAATGTTGGCGGAAGGATGGACATTTGGATTTTGCTGGCAATGTAGATGTCGCGGTCGTTGGTGGCTTGGTTTGCCGACACTTCCTTCAGGCGGTTGGTGTAGCGCGACAGGTTGTATTGCATCTGGTCGAGCGATTCACGCAGTTCCCAAATCTCGTCGTGTACCTTGATTTCGGGCAGGGCGATGTTGAAGTAGCCTTGCGAGATGCGCAGGGCGGCAGCTGAGAACTCGGTGAGAGGACGGGTGACGCGATGGATGATGAAGATGCACACGGCTGAGAGCAGAACGAGGCAGAGGATGAGTCCGATGACGAGGAAGAGGCGCAGGCGGTCGTAGTGGTAGAATATGTCGTTGTGCGGACAGACGAGGGCGAGGTTCCACGAAGTCTGGTTGATAGGCGCATAGCAGATGAAGTATCGCTCGCCGTTTTCCTTGATTTCGGTATGCCCAGCCTTGCCTGAAATCATCTCTCGGGCAAATTCCTGCACCTTGGTGTTGTTCACGTTTTCGGGAGTGTCGAAGATGTTGCCTTCGGTGATGCGTTCCTTTTTCGGGTGAATCACGTAGGTGCCAATCTTGTTGATGATGATGCCGTATGCGTTATCGAAAGGCAGTTCGTCGTTCACCATGTCGGTGAGCCATTCGAGCGAGATGTCCGCGGTGAGGACGGCGAAGATACTTCCGTCGCGGTCGAGAAGCGGACTCGACAGCGTGCAGATTTGTTTTTCTATGCCTCCCTTGTCGAAATAAGGTTCGCTCCAACGCATTTTCCCCGTTGAAATCACGTTTTTGTACCAATCCTTATTGACGTAGTCGTACTCTTCCGTGCCGAGTTGCTTGTTCACGATTTCTTTGTTGACGACGCACGAATAGGGAGCGAAACTTTGGTGTTTCGACAGGTCGTTCTCTGGCACCAACGCCACGCAACTGCCCACGATGATGGGGTTTTCCTGAAGGATGTGCTGAGTGACGAGATAGAGCGAGTCGGGTGTGTCGATATAGCGATACACCATCCATTCAGCTTCGTGCAGTGTGTTTTCCGTTTGGAGCAACATCTGGCGAATGTTGACGACGTTGGCAGCCAGTGCTTTTTGCGACTGCTCCTCGGCGCTGTGCTTCACCACCTTCTGTGTGTAGATGCTGAGCACAATGAAGATGGCTGCAAAGATGATGGCAACCATGAGCACGATGATGGTGCTGAGTCGTGCTGCGAAAGTCTTTTGGATGTTGAGGACAGACACGGGCAGAAGGAATTTGGGAAGTGAAGAGTAGCCCCCTCCAGCTCCCCCAACGGGGAGAGAAGCCATCCGGATGGTAACCCTCCCCCTTGGGGGAGCTGGAGGGGGCTACTCTTCACTCTTGTTATTCAATGGTAAATATCTTGATGAATCCTGTCATGACGAAGACGCTTTTCACTTCGTCGGTCAGGTTCTTCAGGACGAGAGTGCCACCCTTGGCGGTGACTTCCTTGCGCAGGTTGAGCAGGACGCGCAATCCGCTACTCGACACGTAGTCGAGCTTGTCGAGCAGGAGCGTGATGTCCTTGTCGGCATGGTCGAAGACTGGTTTGAAGTCTTGTTCACAATTCTGTGCGGCGATGGTATCAAGTCGTCCGATGATGGAGGCTATGATGCTGTTGCCATCTTGACTGATTTTGATTTCCATGTTTTTTCTTTATATATATGTTTCGCTGCAAAGATAATTTATTTTAATGAAAAAAAACAACGGAAAAAACGGAAACTTTTCAGAAAAGCGGATTTTTTTTCTACGAAATTATCAGATGAAACACAACCACGACTATATTTTAAGTTTTTGAGTTTTTAAGTTTGTGTCTCCTAAAGAAATAGACTAAATATACTAAATTTTAAAATTTTGCTGATTTTGCCGATTTCTTTAGGAGACATTTTAATTTTTTCATTTCTTCGGTTTCTTCGTGAATCGATAAATCACGTGAAGGAGTCCGTAGGATGGGATGACATTGTAGAAAGTCTCCGAGCGTCCCTGCGCATTGATGTAGCGACGCACGTTGCTGAGTTTGTTCAAAATGTCGAATCCATCGAACATAATCGTGAGTTTTCCCTTCATCAGTCGTTTGCTCAGTCGGGCGTTCCACACCAGTTCGTTCGTGTTCATCGTTTTGTCGTTATAGCCTCGGCGCGAGTACATGGTCAGGTCGGTCGATATTTGCATCTGCCAAGGCAATTCGAGTTGAGTGGTCAGTCCGTAGTTGAAATCAAAGGAATTGATGTTGGTGAAACCTTGTCGCTCGGAGGTGGAATGTTGATAAGTCATCGTTTCCTTCACGCCGAAGGTGTATTTCTCTGTCAGTTTCCAGTCGAAGCGCAAGGTCTCGCTCAGATTGTGTGTGTTCACCACCGAGCGAGTCATGCCCACAGCCTCGTCTATACCTGAGAGATCGACGGAGTGGTTGTAGCTGTGCGACACCGTGTTGTTGAGAATCAGTTTCTGGTCCTTGTCGAAAGGAATGGTCACACCCAGGTTTTCACTCATGTTCCAGTTGCCGTTGATGTTTTGCGGAGTGACGGTGCGCACACCCGTTGTCTTGTTGAAGATGTAACCCATTGCCACGGCATTGTGTGTGATGCTGCTATTGATGGAGGCGTTCATCTGATAGCGTTCCTTCCACGTATCGCTGAAGTACAGGTTGAAGTTGTGGGAGAGCGTGTTCTTCAGGTTCGGATTGCCGTTGGTGATGTAGAGCGGATTGCTATCATCGCGCACGTTGATGAGGTTGGTGAGCGAAGGAGCAGACCGTCTGCTGGAATAGGCAAAATAGAATGTCGTGTGTCGCTTGTAGTTGGAAAAAAACAGATTCACTTGGGGTTCCACAAAGCAGGTGTTGCGTGTGAGCAAGGTATCTACACTACCTTTCTCGTAGTCCATCCGTTCGTGTCGTATAGGGAAGCCGAAACCCGCACTGACGTTTAACACGCGATGCGTGGAGTCGTTATATATATTATAGGAATAGGAGAAGCGTGGCTGTTGCGTGAGCGTGCGGGAATGGGAGCGTGTGCTGTTGCCTTCATCTATCGCCCTGCCTAAGAGTTCAGCCGAAGGGAGTTCGCCCAGTGCCCGTTCGTCGCTCTTCCATCCTTCCAGTTTGTTGAGCAGATAGAGGAAGTTGCGGTTGCGGCTGCTGGCATAGTTCAGGTCGTAGCCGGCATTGAGCGAATGGTGGTATTTCTTGTCGAAGCTATAGTTGAAGTTGGCACCAATCCGTGCCTGGTGGGAGGTGTTGGTGGCATCGGTGTATTGGTTCCGTCGGTCTGCCGCGGTCTGCGAGCGATAGTAATCCACATGGTTGTGGTTGAAGGATGGCGACAACTGGTCGCTCATGCCATAGGAACCACTGGCGTTGATGTAGATGCGGTCGTTGTAGAGCGGACTGACACTGGTGCTGAAAGCCAAGTCCGTACTGACCAAGTGTCCGTGGCCCTTCGATGTGTTCAGGTTGCGGTTGATGGCATAGCGGCGCAGCATTTCGCCCGATTGTGGAGCCATGATGCTGTCGAGCCATTCCTTCCCCATTCCGCTCAGCACGTCCTCGGCAAGCGTGGCAGAGGCGGAATTGCCGTTGCGGTTCCACTTGTGGAAGGTGAACTGAGGTCGGAACGAGAGATATGCGGTCTTGAACAGGTTCCAGAGGTTGGTCCTTTCGTTGACACTCAGTTCATGGTTGGTGCGTGCCCAGAAGTCGTAGTCCTGCGAGCGAGAGAACGAACCGCTGTAGGTGTCGCCTCCTTCGAGGAAGGTGGCACCCGTGCCGTGTTGCTCATTAGTGGTTTCGTTGTAGGTGAGTCGCACGTCGCCGTTGTATTCCAGCTTCTCGTTCTGCGTGTCGTATCGGTAGCCCGCACCCAGGTCGTAGGTGGATTGCAAGCCCGTGCTTTGCTGCAGCGGCGACCACTCGCCTTCAGCTCCTGGTTCGCGGTTGTCGTTCAGGTTGTTCGCGTTGGCATAGAGCGTGAGGCGCGAACGGTCGGAATAGTGCATGCCGAAGATGCGCCCCAAGAATTTCTTGTCGAATTTTCCGTGGGCATTCTTGCGATAAGGCAGACCTCCGCCCAGCTCGGCATTGGCTATCCATCCCTGTGCATATTCCTTCTTCAGCTTCACGTTCATCACCAACTGTTTCTGCACTTGCTTCTCCTTCCTCGTGCCGATGTATTCCTTCGGAGTGCGGTCGTAAGCCTTCACGCTCTTCACCGTGAACGAAGGCAGGTTCTCCAGCATCATGCGCTTGTCCTCGCCCATCAGTTCCTTGCCGTTCAGCAGCAGTTCCTCCACCTTCCGTCCGTTCACCGTGATTTCGCCTCCGCTCTTCAGCTCCACGCCTGGCAACTGCTTGATGAGGGCATCGAGCATCGAGCCTTCTGCCAGTTCGAAGGCATCGGCATCGAACACCAGCGTGTCGCCATCGTGGTAGAATTTCACCTTCGATGCTTTCACCACGACTTCATCGAGCACATTTCCGTCGAGGAACGTGGCTGTCTTCTTCTTGGGCAGGCGTTGCAGATAGACGGGCTTGAGCTGACGATAGATTTCATGCTTGTGGAATCGTTTGATGCTGAATGGCACGAAGCGAGGCTTGTAGCCATCGGCATCCACGCGAATCAGATAGTCGCCCGTCTTCTTCAATTCGAAATTGGCAGAACTGTACCGTTGGTCTTCGTATTTGTACAATTCCACGTGGGCACTATCCACAAACACGGAGTCGGCGGCATTGAGCACCACCACCGTCATGGTATCCACACCGATGTTCGAGAGGAAGTCCCTCACTTCGAAGATGATGTTCAGCGAAGGTGCGTCTTTCTTCTTGCTGGTGGAGTCCGACACTGTCTCTTGTCCCCAGCACATAGTCAATCCCATCATGAAGATGAGCGTCAGGATGATTTGTTTCATGAATAGAAAAATAATTATTTGTGTCCGCTAAAAATGCCGAAGGCATGAAAGACCACAGGCAGGGGTGGAGTGCCAAGCACGGAACCCCTGCTAAGCACACATTCAACAACGGAACCCCGAAGCGGGTGACAGATATGTCTGTCAGATGTTCTGTCGTACCTTCGGCACTCGGTTAGTTTTCGCCACATAGCAGGGGTTCCGCTACGCTTCACCGCCTGCCTGTGTTCTATCGTCCTTTCAGGACTTACCAATCCCGGTATGAAGATGAGTGTCAGGATGATTTGTTTCATGAATAGAAAAATAATTATTGGTGTCCGCTAAAAATGCCGAAGGCATGAAAGACCACAGGCAGAGGTGGAGTGCCAAGCACGGAACCCCTGCTAAGCATCCAGCCAATCACGGAACCCCGAAGCGGGTGACAGATATGTCTGTCAGATGTTCTGTCGTACCTTCG